>VFQN01000243.1_pt1 | contig 111635 bp, 114 predicted proteins | sample 3512371 | NCBI WGS metagenome assembly VFQN01 (sample SAMN10412370, study PRJNA504923) | tailings metagenome | isolation source: Replicate 2 from Balatoc abandoned mine | place: Philippines: Itogon, Benguet | collected 2017-08-28 | reverse complement strand
ATCGGCTTCAGATCCTTCCAGAATTCGTTCTTTGCAAGCTCGGGCATGGATTTCCTCCTCGTATGATGGTTCAGGCGCGGACGGCAATGTCGAGCAGCGCGAGCGTCCGCTTCGTCTCGATATGGTCGATCGCCTCGGCAAGTGCACCGGAAAGGGCGGCGCCGTCGGTGACACGCCTTGCATAGGCCCGGCTCGCCTCGGCGACCTTCACGAAATCCGGCACCGGCGAAAGCGCGGTCAGCGGCATGCGGTTGGTCTTCGCCGCATACCCGTCCGGATAGAGGCCGAGCACCGACTGGCGCACCGCACCCCATTCGGCATTGTTGACGATAAGGACAAGGATCGGCAGTTCCAGCGCCTCGGCGATCTGATGGCAGGCGACGGGATTGGCGAACATGTACGAGCCGTCGCCCATGGTGGCGACGATGAGCCACTCTCGCCGCGCCAGCTGCATGCCGAGCGCGGCGGGAAAGGACCAGCCGAGGCCGCCGGAATGCGGCTCCTGATACCAGGCCTGATGATGAGAAAGCGTCATCGGTGCCAGCGGGCAGCCGAGTTCGGAAAGCACGGTGGCATCCCGGCCCGCCAGCGCCTCGGAGAGCGTCAGGCTGACGAAATCCTTCGTCATCGGCGAGCCGCCGCCGCGCCGGGCCGCATCAAGAACGCCGGCGCGGGCCATGCGGTTGCGTTCCGCAACCGCCGTGGCACGACGTTCCGCCGTGGCGCGATGGGCGGGCAGCAGCAGGTCCATCGCCGCCTTCAGGGCCAGCAGGCCGGTATCGACATCGCCGGCGAGCGTCACGTCGGAGCGGAAGTAGCGTACCGGCTGGCGCTGGCAGAGCGGATCCTGGGCGAGCTGGATGACCTTGCAGCCGGGCCGGAGCAGATGGACATCCGGCGACCAGGGCGCCAGCGCATCGAGGACGAGCACCACGTCGGCGGCCTCCAGCAGGGGCCCCGGATCGGCCTGTGCGGCCATCGGATGGTCCGTCGCCATGGCAAGCTGCACCGCCCAGTACTGGCAGACGGGAATGCCCCAGTCACCCGCCAGCGCCGCAAGGGCGGCAAACCCCTCGGCCGACCCGGCGCCGTGCTGCGCGAAGATAACCGGGTTCTCCGCCGCTGCCAGAAGACGCGCGGCCTCCGCAACCGCTTCGGCCGATGGCGTGGAGACGGCAGGCATCATGGTTGCCGGCGCCGCAAGGTCCTCTGTCGGGCAAGGCTGGCAGAGCACCTCGCGCGGCAGGCTCATATAGACCGGCCCGCGCGGCGTGGAATTGGCGATGGCATGCGCCCGGTCGACCATCTGCGGGATATGCTCGGGGAAGCGCAGCTCGTCGTCCCACTTGCAGGTCTCGCGCACCAGCGCCGCCTGGTCGCGCATCTCCTGCCCCCAGCCGATCGGCACGGTGCGCGACCCCTTTCTTCCGCGCTCGGTGACCGGCGTGCGGCCGGAGAACAGGAGAACCGGGATATGCTCCATCGCGGCGTTGATGGCGCCGATGGCGCAATTGGCAAGGCCGACATTGGTATGCGCCATCACCGCCTGGGCACGGCCGGTGGCGAGATAATAGCCGTGCGCCATACCCATCGCCGCCGATTCGTGCGGCATGACGAGCGCTTGCGGCAGGGCGATGCCCTTCGCCTCCGCCTCGGCCAGGCCCTCGATGATCGGCGGAAAATCCGTGCCGGAATTGGCGAAGATAAAGTCGATGCCGACCGCCTTCAGTCGGGCGAGCAGCGCACCGCCCGCCGTCATTGCCGGCGCCCCGGCAAGATCGTCTTCGCCCATCGGAACCTCCCCGTCGTGCGGCAGCCTGCCCGCGGCCGCCGGTTTCCTCGAACCGGACGGCACAGGTCTCAGGCAGCACTCTGACAGGCAGGACAGTGATGTAAAATGAAATGCCGGCCGCGATACATAACGAAAGCCGTATGAATTGCTCTCAGTGCAGCCCGCCGACGCCGAGCAGCGCCTCAACCGTGTGCCGGTCGGCAGCGAGCGCCGCCGGAGTGCCGGTCCAGGCGATGCGGCCGCGCTCGAGGATGATCACGTCGTCGGCGAAATCGAGCGCGCTCTGGATGCGCTGTTCGACAAGCAGGATGGTCATCTCGCCGGAGGCCGCAAGCGTACCGAACGCCGCCATCAGTTCCTCGCAGATAACAGGGGCAAGGCCCTCCAGCGGCTCGTCGAGCAGGAGCACGGAGGGTTGGCCGAGAATGGTGCGCGCCGTCGTGAGCATCTGCTGCTCGCCGCCGGAAAGCTGCGAGCCGAGGTTTCTGCGCCGCTCCTTCAGCCGGGGGAACATGGCATAGGCCTCATCGATAGCCGTGCGCGGGCGGCCCTTCAGCCCGACGAAGAGGTTTTCCTCCACCGTCAGCGTCGGGAAGACGTCGCGAGACTGCGGCACGTAGCCGAGCCCCTTCAGCGCGCGGGCGGAGCTGCCCATACCCTCGATCGCCTCTCCGCCGAGGCGGATAGCGCCGCCATAACGCTTCGTCTGGCCGGCGAGCGTGGCGAAGAGCGTGGATTTTCCCATGCCGTTGCGGCCGAGCACGGCGAGCCTGCGGCCGGCATCCGCGGCAAAGGAGATATCCTCCAGAACCCGCGTCGGGCCGTAGCCGGCGGAAAGACCGGTGATTTCAAGCGACGCTGCGGGCATCGGCATAACTCCCGAGATAGGCCTGTCGAACACGGGCGTCCTTCGTCACCGCGTCTGGCGATCCGTCGAAGATGGTCTCGCCCGCCGCCAGCACGATGACGCGCTTTGCGAAGCGGAAGACAAGGTCCATGTCGTGCTCGATCATCAGAACGGCAAGATCCGCCGGCAGATCGGCAATCGCCTGCTCGATGCGCGCCGTATCGCTCTGCGGCACGCCGGCGGCGGGCTCGTCGAGCAGCAGGACCCTGGGTTTGAGCGCAAGCGCAAGCGCGAGTTCCAGCAATCGTTGCTGGCCGTAGGCGATCTCGCTGACGCGGCGGCCGGCAAGATGGGCGATGCCGAGCCGGGCAAGCAGCGCATGCACCTCATCCATCACGTCAGGCATGGCGCGGTGGCTGGCGAACATGCGGCCGGACCGGCCTTGGCGCTGCAGGATGGCGAGCGCGACATGTTCCTCCGACGTCATCTCGGAGAAGAGCCGCGTCACCTGGAAGGACCGCACGAGGCCGCGGCGCACGCGCTCCGTCGGCCCGAGGCGGGTGACATCCTCGCCGCCGAGCGTGACCGTGCCGGAATTCGGCAGGAGATTGCCGGTGACGAGGTTGACGAAGGTCGTCTTGCCGGCACCGTTCGGGCCGATCAGCGCAACCCGGTCGCCCGGTGCCATCGACAGGGACACATCGTTGGTGACGGCGAGGCCGCCGAAGCTCCGCTTCAGGTTGCGGACATTGAAAATCGCGTTCATCGGTCCTTCCTCCCGCGGCGTTCGAGCAGGGCGGCGAGCGAGCCGTAGAGCCCCTTCGGCGCGAAGAGCACCACGGCGATCAGCAGCGCGCCGACGATGGTGAGCCAGTGGAACGGATTGGCCGCCGAGACGACGTCCTCGAACCACAGGAAGGAGAGCGTGCCGATCAGCGCGCCGTAGAGCGAGCCGGTGCCGCCGAGCACGAGCATGACGAGGGCTTCGGCCGAAAGCGTGAAGGACAGGCTGTCGAGGCCGACGACCTGGGTCGAGATGGCGTTGAGTGCCCCGCCCGCCCCGGCGACGGCACCGGATATGGCGTACATCCGGATCAGCGTGCCGTGCACCGAGGCGCCCATGGCGCGCACGCGCAGCGGGTCCTGCTTGATGCCGCGGCAGAGCATACCGAAGGGCGAGCGCACGATCTGGCGCAGAACGACGAAGACGGCGACCAGCAGCACGATGCCGAAGACATAGGCCGTGCGGCCCCACAGGTCGAATTGCCAGAGGCCGAAGACGGCATCCGGCATGATGCCGGCAAGACCGTCGCTGCCGCCGGTCCAGCCGGACGCCTTGTTGGCCGCCTCGTGGGCCAGATGGACGATGGCGATGGACAGCACAAGCTGCGGAAGGCCATGCGCCCGCAGAACGACGGCACCGGAGACAAGGCCGGCGAGCGCACCCGCGACCACGCCGACGGCGAGCATGGCGATCGGATCGGTAATGCCGAAATGGGCCGCCGCGATGCCCGCCCCATAGGCCCCTGCACCAAACAGCGCGGCATGGCCGAGCGTTGCCACGCCGCAGTAGCCGGTGACGAGATCGAGCGAGAGGACCAAGAGCGCGATCGCCGTGATGCGTGTCAGCAGCGCGAGGTTGTTGGGAAAGAGGAGATAGCCGAGGACGGCGACCACAAGGATAACGAGGACCCCGATCGCATCGCGCGTCAGGCGGGCGCGGCGGTCGTGGGTGGTGGAGAGATTGTCGGTGTTCATGGTGAGCGCCATCACTTCATCCTTCCGGCAAGGCCGCGCGGGAAAATCCAGACGATGGCGATGACCGCGAGATAGAAGAAGAATTCGCCGAATTCCGGCATCAGGTAGCGCCCCGTCGTATCGATAGCGCCAAGCAGCAGGCAGGCGGCGAGCGCACCCGGAATGGAGCCCGCCCCGCCAACCGAGACGACGACGAGGAAGGTCACCATGTAGCGCAGCGCATAGTAGGGCTCGATCGGCAACAGCTCGGCGCCGACGACGCCCCCGAAGGCGGCAAGGCCGACCGCGACGGCGAAGCTGACGGCATAGACGACCTCGGTCTTCACTCCGAGGGCGGCGGCCATGGCCGCGTTGTCGACGCTCGCGCGCAACTTCACGCCGAAGGCCGTGCGCTCGATGAAATACCAGAGGCCGAGCGCGACCGCGGCACCGCAGGCAATGACGAAGAGGCGATGCGCCGAAACCGTACGGAAGCCGAGGCTGACCGGCGCGCGCAGGCTTTCCGGCGTCGGAATGGTCTTCAGCGTCGGCCCGAAGACATAGTTGGCGATGCCGATGATGCAGAAGGTGATGCCGATGGTCATCAGCACCTGCGTCAGCTCCGGCTGGCCATAGATGCGGCGATAGAGCAGGCGCTCGACGGGAATGGCGATGAGGATGGTGCCGAAGACGGCAAGCATGACGGCAACGGCATAGGCAAGGCCGAGGTCGCGCGCGGCATAGGAGGCGATGTAGCCGCCGATCATCGCGAAGGCGCCATGCGCGAGGTTGACGACCCGCATCAGCCCCATCGTCACCGACAGGCCGATCGAGATGACGAAGAGCACCATGCCGTAGGCGAGGGCGTCGACGCCGATGCTGAAGACCGTTTGCATCCAACTATCCTGCTGTGGTGGAGGAACAGCCTCTCATCCGGCCTGCCGGTCACCGTCTCCCCGCGAGCGGGGCGAAGGGACATGCCGCACCGTTTTCCTCAAATCTACACCGTGGTGCGGGGCACGTCCCCTCTCCCCGTCTGCGGGGAGAGGGTTAGGAACAAGCCATTTGCCAGGCAGCAACGATTGTTACTTCGCCGCCGCAAGGCCGGGGTCGCCCTGCTTTTCGAAGGTCTGCACCTCCTTGTTGTAGTAGGTCCCGTCATCGGCCTTGGCCACTTCGCGCAGGTAGATGTTCTGCGTGATATGACGGCTTGCCGGATCGATCGAAACCGGTCCGCGCGGGCTTTCCCAGGAAAGACCCTTCACGGCCTCGACCGCCTTGGCCGCATCCTGCGCGCCGCCCGTCGCCTCGATCATCTTGTAGATGACATGCATGCCGTCATACGCGCCAACCGCGGGGAAGGAGAGCTCCGCCGGATTGCCGATCGCCTTGCCGGCGGCCTCGACGAATGTCTTGTTCTCCGCTGAATCGTGTGAGACGGCATAGTGGAAGGTGGTCGTGAGACCCAGCGCCGCCTCGCCGAGCGCCGGCAGGTCGGATTCCTGCGTCAGGTCGCCGGGCGCGAAGAACTTGATGCCGCCGGCTTTCAGACCGTTCTCGTTGAAGGCCTTGACGAAGCCAAGCGTCGTCGGGCCGGAGGGCAGGAAGGCGAAGACGCCCTCGGCGCCCGAATCCTTGATGCGCTGCATGATCGGCGAGAAGTCGTTGGTCTGGAGCGGCATGCGGATCGCCTCGACAATCTCGCCGCCCGCCGCCTCGAAGCCCGCCTTGAAAGCAGCTTCCGCATCGACGCCCGGACCATAGTCGCTGACGACGGAAATGACCTTTTTGGTGCCACCGTCGAAGGCGACCTTGGCGATCGGCGTCGAAGTCTGCCAGGTGGTGAAAGAGGTGCGCACCACATAGGGGCTCTTGGTGACGATGGCTGACGTCGCCGCGTTCATCACCACCATCGGCACATTGGCCTGTTCGAGCAGCGGGGTCGCGGCCATCGCATCCGGCGTGAAGTAGAATCCGGCCAGGTACTGCACGCCTTCCTTGACGACGAGCTCCTGCGACAGCGCCTTGGACTGGGCCGGATCGGCGGTCGGGATGTCGCGGTAGATCACCTCGATCGTGTCGTCGCCAACCGTGTTGCCGTTCAGCGCCATATAGGCGTCTATGCCTGCCTTGAAGTTCTTGCCCTGGAGCGCGAAGGGGCCGGAGAACGGCCCGACGACGCCGACCTTGATTACATCGGCATGGGCAGCACTTCCCATCAGCACAGCCGCCAGCGCGGCGATCGCGACATGTTTCATGTTTTCCTCCCTGAAAGGCCGGTCTCCCACCGGTGCTCGATCCTGTCCAAAACTGGATTTTTGTCAGATTGACAGATGAAACGGTAATGTAAAATGAAAAAATCTGGCTATTTCATAACTTAAAAATTATGAAAATACATCAGGCCGCACCCAGATGCCGAACGGACGACAGCAGCGTATCGGCCAGGCGAAGGGCGGCGCCGGTGGCGACCACCATCTGTGGCAGGATCATCCATTCCAGCGTCCAGGCCGCCCCGGAACGCTCCTGTTCATGCATCATCGCCTGCGCCAGACCGCCGAGCTGTGCCGCATTGAACCGGGCGAGCGCGACCAGCCCTTCGGCGGCGACCGGGTTCTGCTTGTGCGGCATGGCGGAGGAAGAACCGCCGCCGGCAAGCGCGATCTCGTCGCCACGGTCGGCCATCAGGACGACATCCTGCCCGATCTTTCCAAGGCTGCCGGTGATGCCGGAAAGGAGGGCGGCAAGGTCCATGATGCGGTCCCGCTGGCTATGCCACTGCGGGACATCTGCAAGACCGAGATTGCGGGCAAGCGCGGCACGCACGGCCGGTGCTTTCTCGCCCAGTTTCTCCAGCGTGCCCGCCGCGCCGCCGAACTGCACGACAAGCCCCTCCTCCATCAGACCCTTCAGGCGCGTATGATGGCGCTCAAGTGGCGCACGCCAAGCGCCGACGCGGTCCGCCACGGTAATGGGGATGGCAGCCTGCATGCGGGTGCGCCCCATCAACACCCGGTCGCCGAAGGTGACGGCGAGACCATCGAGCACGCCGGTCAGCGCTTCCAGCCGGTTTTCAAGAACAGGCAAGACGCGTGAGAGGCGCAGCATCAGCCCGCTGTCGACGACATCCTGGCTGGTCGCGCCGACATGTACATGCCGGCCATGCGGCTCGCCGACGGCGGCGCGGAGTTGGCGAACGAAATCGGGCACCACCACACCGTCGCGGGCGGTGGCGGCCCTGAGACTCGCGACATCCGGCGAGAAGCGGTGCGCGGCGGCCTCGATCGCCCCGGCGGCCTCTGCCGGGATCACACCCGCCTCTACTTCGGCCCTTGCCAGCGCCACCTCGAACGCGAGCATGGCCTCAAGCTCAGCAGCGACGGAAAACAGCGCAGCCACCGCCTCGTCGCCGAGCAGGCCGGAGAGATAGGGATGGTCGAAGGGAGAAACGGTCATGGGTCGCTCTTTTCCGATGGGAAGCGCGTGGATCCTCCGGTCAAGCCCGAGGATGACAGAGAGGAGGAGAGGTCACGGACCTCATGAACGATGCGGCATGCGGCGCCGTCAATCTGACTGCAGACCTCGCTTCTTTCGTCATCCTCGGGCTTGACCTGAGGATCCACGTGGCCGGTGCCGAGCTTAGCACACAGCCTAGATATCGAAGAACACCGTTTCCTTCTCGCCCTGCAGATGAATGTCGAAGCGGTAGCTGTCCCCGTCCACTGCTGCGATCAACGTCGACACGCGCACCCGGTGTTCGATGCGGGCAAGCACCGGGTCCTCGGCATTGGCCGCCTCTTCATCGCCGAAGTAGAGACGCGTGTTGAGGCCGAGATTGATACCGCGGGCGACGATCCAGAAGGAGATGTGCGGCGCCATCGGGCGGCCGTCCTTGAAGGGCGCGCGGCCAGGCTTGATGGTCTCGAAGCGGTACTCGCCGGTCTCTCCGTCTGTGGCGGCACGACCCCAGCCGGTAAAATTTGGATCGGCGCTGCCGCGCAGCTCCGAGGGGCTGTTGTAGAGACCTGCCGCATCCGCCTGCCAGATCTCGATCAGCGCATCCTTCAGTGGCGTGCCGGTGCCGTCGAGCACCCGGCCAGTGATGGTGATGCGTCGCCCGAGCGTCCTGTCGTTCACCATGGTGGCACCGAGATCGCTCTCATAGACGCCGGCAATGCCGGAAAAATTCGGCGTGAGACCGATATGGACATAGGGGCCTGCCGTCTGCGAGGCGCTTTCCTTGAGATAACCGAGCGGCTGCACCATCAGTTGCCCTCCATCCGGTTTTCGAAGAGCGTCGAGCGGCGGCCGCGCAGCACGATGTCGAACTTGTAGGCGCGCGCATCCATGGGGATCGTGTTGCCCCAATCGAGTGCGGCGACCAGCTGCTTGATGGCCGCCTTGTCCGGAATCGTCTGCACGATGGGACATTTCCAGATCATCGGGTCACCCTCGAAATACATCTGCGTGATCAGCCGCTGGGCGAAACCGTGGCCAAAGACGGAGAAATGAATATGCGCCGGGCGCCAGTCGTTGACGCCGTTCGGCCAGGGATAGGGCCCGGGCTTGACGGTGCGGAAGGCATAATAGCCATCCTCGTCGGTGATGGTGCGCCCGCAGCCGCCGAAATTCGGATCGAGCGGCGCGAGGTAACTTTCCTTCTTGTGGCGGTAGCGCCCGCCGGCATTGGCCTGCCAGAACTCAAGCAGCGCGCCCGCCACCGGCCGCGCCCGCTCGTCGAGCACCCGGCCGTGCACGATGATGCGCTCGCCGATCGCGCTTTCGCCGGGTTTTGCGAAATTGTGAATCAGGTCGTTGTCGAGTTCGCCCAGCATCGCATGACCGAAGACCGGGCCGGTGATTTCCGAAACCGTGCCGTCGAGCGACAGAAGGGCCTTCTGCGGCGAGCGCAGCACGGAGGTCTTGTAGCCCGGCGTCAGGCCCGGCGGATGCCACAGGCGATCACGGGAGAAGAAGGCGCCTGTTTCGGGCTTGCGATTGGAAAGGTCCGTCATGGTTTCCTCAGGCCGCCTTTTCGGCGTCCATGTCCTCGAAGACGTGCTTGGCGATCTTGATCGCCCGGTTGGCCGCCGGCACGCCGGCATAGATCGCGACATGCAGAAGCGCCTCGGCGATATCCTCGCGACTGGCGCCGGTGTTGACGGTGGCGCGCACATGCATCGCCACCTCCTCATCGTGACCGAGCGCGGCGAGCAGCGCGATCGTCACCATCGAGCGCTCGCGCATTGTCCAGCCGGGCCGCGACCAGACCGTGCCCCACGCCGCTTCGGTGATCAGCTCCTGGAAGGGCTGGTCGAAGGCGGTGGCGCCGGAGGAGGCGCGGTCGACATGACTGTCGCCGAGCACCGCGCGCCGGGTCACCATGCCCTGGCGGTAGCGGTCGGAAAAGGTATGCGCATCAGCCATGGGGCTCGTCTCCGGCAGGTAGGGTGGCGATGAAGGCGCGGATCATCTCCGTCAGCATTTCCGGCTGCTCGACGCAGGGAATGTGCCCGGCATCCTTGATGACCTCGTAGCGGGCGCCGGCAATGAGCTTTGCCATGGACAGCACCACATCCGGCGGGGTCGAGCCGTCCTGGTCTCCGACGACGCAGAGCGTCGGTACGGCAAGGCGTTCCGTCGAACGGGTGAGGTCGGCGTCGCGCAGCGCGGCGCAGGTGGCGGCATAACCGACCGCGGACTGGCGGGTGAGCATGTTGCGGTAGCCGTGATAGGCGGCGTTCTCCGGACGACGGAAGGCCGGAGTGAACCAGCGCTCCATGACGGCGTCGACGAGACCTTCGATACCCTTCGTCTCGACGCTTTCGATACGCGCATTCCACATCTCGGCCGTGCCGATCTTGTGCGCCGTGTCGCAGAGCACCAGCGCCCGGACGAGGTCCGGCCGCTTCGCCGCAAGGCCCTGCGCGATCATGCCCCCGACGGAAAGGCCACAGATGACGGCACCCTTCACATCCAGCCGGTCGAGCAGTGCGGCGAGATCGAGGACATGGTCGTCGATCGAATAGGGCACCTGGCCGAGATCGGACAGGCCATGGCCGCGCTTGTCATAGGTAACGATGGGGAAGTCGCCAGCAAGGCGCACGACGACGTCACGCCAGATGCGGAAGTCGGTGCCGAGCGAATTGGCAAAGACGATCACCGGGCGGCCCGCCGGCCCGCCGATCAGCTGGTGGTGCAAGATGACGTCGTTGACGGTTGCGAACTGCACTTCTGTCTCCTCCGGACCCTCAGATTGGCCCCTTGATCTGGTTAGGTAAAATGATATTTCATGCCGTTTCGTTAACTTGAGGGTTATGGAAACCATGGTCGACAGCCGTATCAAGTTCCGCCATCTGCAGACCTTTGTCGAGGTGGCCCGCCAGAGAAGCGTGATGAAGGCAGCGGAAATCCTGCATGTCAGCCAGCCTGCCGTGACGAAGACGATCCGTGAACTGGAGGAGGTTCTCGGCGTCGCCGTCTTCGAGCGCGAGGGGCGCGGCATCAAGATCACCCGGCATGGCGAGGTCTTCCTCAAGCATGCCGGCGCAGTGCTGGCGGCGCTCCGGCAAGGCTTCGATTCGGTCTCGCAGGCGCTTTCCGGCGACGCCCCGCCGATCCGAATCGGCGCATTGCCCACCGTCTCGACGCGCATCATGCCGAAGGCGATGGCGCTGTTTCTCGCGGAAGAGACAGGCGCGCGCTTAAAGATCGTCACGGGCGAAAACGCGGTTCTGCTGGAGCAGCTGCGCGTCGGCGACCTCGATCTCGTCGTCGGGCGCCTTGCTGCACCGGAGAAGATGACGGGCTTCTCCTTCGAGCACCTCTATTCGGAAAAGGTGGTTTTCTGCGTGCGCGCCGGCCATCCGCTGCTTGCCGGCGGATCAGCCTTTGCCGGGCTCGACGCCTATCCCGTGCTGATGCCGACGCGCGCCTCGATCATCCGCCCCTTCGTCGAAAGCTTTCTCATCACCAACGGTATTGCCGGCCTTCCGAACCAGATCGAGACCGTGTCCGACGCCTTCGGCCGCGCCTTCGTGCGCGAAAGCGATGCGATCTGGATCATTTCCGAAGGGGTGGTGGCGGCGGATATCGCGGATGGTGCGCTCGCAGCGCTGCCGATCGATACGAGCGGCACGAAGGGGCCCGTCGGCCTCACCATGCGCACCGACGCCGTGCCGTCCATGCCACTGTCGATCCTCATCCAGACGATCCGCGAAGTGGCAGGCAAGGTATCGCCCGCGGCTTGAGCCCTTCGCCCCTCAGCCAGAGGGTTCGCCACAATTGGGGCGCAAAGCCGCTTCGCGCTTTTGCTGGAATTGCTCTAGGAAGGGTGCATGACAAGCGAACTTATCTCTTTCCGCACCGCGATCGTCGCGCTTCATCCCGATCTGGCAGATGCCGCCTTCCGGCTACTGCCGGGCGGTTGGCATTCGCATGCGGTGGCAGTGGACGAACGTCGCGTCTTCAAGTTCCCGCAGGGCGAGGAGGCGGAACAGGCGCTGCGCCGCGAAGCCTCCATCCTCGCGACCATCCGCCCGCATCTTGCAATGCCCGTTCCGGACCTGCACCTCCACGAGGGCGCACCGCTCTTTTCCGAACACGCAATCATCCCCGGCGACCACTTGGAAACCGCTCACTACGAGACGCTGCCGGAGCCGGCGCGAAGGGCCTTGGGTGAGACGCTCGCCCGATTCTACACGCAGCTGCATGCCCTCCCCCGCCCGTTGATGGAGGCCGCCGGCGCGCGGCCCATCGAGCGCTGGCTGGATGCCGATGGCATCGCGGCAAGGGCCCTGCCGCTGCTGCCGGAAGACCTGCATGGCTTTGCGAGCGAAATCCTTTCCGGGTGGCGCACGCTGGCGCCGGATCCTCATGGCGAAACCTACGGGTTCTTCGATGGCCACGGCTGGAACATGGCCTTCGACCATGCCGCCGGGCGGCTCAACGGTATCTACGATTTCGCCGATTCCGGTTTCGGCCCGCTGCACCAGGATTTCATCTATACGAACTTCATCAGCCCCGACCTCACCGCGCGGGTTGCGGACAGCTATGAACAGCTGACGGGCCGGGCGCTCGATCGTGCCCGCATCCATCTCCTGACCGGCGTGCACCGGCTCTGGGAACTTGCAGCCCTCGCCGAAGCGTCGGAGCACCACGCGACGATGATCGCCTCCATCGCCGCCTGGGCGGCGCGTCAGTAAGGCAGGCCGACGTAGTTTTCCGCCAGCACCATTTCGGCCGCGCGGGAATGGGTGAGATAGTCGAGTTCGGCTTCCTGGATCTTCTGGTCGAAATCGCCGGCCCCGGGAAAACGGTGCAGCATGCTCGTCATCGACCAGGAGAAACGCACGGCCTTCCAGACCCGGGCGAGCGCCCTTGCCGAATAGGCGTCGAGGCCGGCCTCGGAGCGCTCCCGATAGTGTTCCACGAGACCGGAGAAAAGGTAGTGTACGTCGCTTGCGGCAAGGTTCAGCCCCTTGGCGCCCGTCGGCGGCACGATATGGGCGGCGTCGCCGACGAGGAACAGCCGGCCGAAGCGCATCGGCTCGGCGACGAAGGAACGCAGCGGCGCGATCGACTTCTCGAAGCTCGGTCCGGTGACCAGTGCCTCGCCATGATGGGCGGGAAGGCGGCGGCGCAGCTCGTCCCAGAAGCGCGCATCGGACCAGGCTTCGATCTTCTCGTCGAGCGCGCACTGGAGATAATACCGGCTGCGGGTGCGTGAGCGCATGGAACAGAGGGCGAAACCGCGCGGATGGTTGGCATAGACCAGCTCATCGCTGACCGGCGGCACTTCTGCGAGAATGCCCAGCCAGCCGAAGGGATAGACCTTTTCGAAGGTGCGGATCGCCTTCTCCGGCACGGCCTTGCGGCTGGCGCCGTGGAAACCGTCGCAGCCGGCGATGAAATCGCAGTCGATCCGGTGCGTGATACCGTCCTTCTCGTAGGTGACGTAGGGCGTGGCGCCGTCGAAGCCATGCGGCGTGACATTTGCCGCCTCGTGGATCGTCAGCCGGCCGTCGGCTTCCCGCTGTTCAATGAGATCACGGGTCAGCTCCGTCTGGCCATAGACCATGACGCGCTTGCCGCCGGTGAGATCGAAGAGGTCGATGCGGTGATCGCGGCCGTCGAAGGCGAGCGAAAAACCGTCATGCGGCAAGCCTTCGGCATGCATGCGCGCGCCGACGCCGGCCTGGTCGAGCAGTGCAGTCGTGCCCTCCTCCAGCACCCCGGCCCGCACGCGGCCAAGGATATGCGCGCGGCTCGACCGGTCGAGGATCACCGTCTCGATGCCGGCATTGCCGAGCAGCTGGCCGAGCAGCAGGCCCGAAGGCCCCGAACCGATGATGACGACCTGAACGCGCATAGTGTCCTCCCGAACTGGCATTTCGCAAATTGTCGGCGGGAAGGGTGGTGCCGAGCAATGGACGTATCGGCCACAAAATTGTACAAATCGAACATCGCGAGACAGTGGCAGAACGATGAAGCGACCGGCCCCAACCTACGATCTCTACGGCGAAAGAGCCGGAAACGGTCCGGATTTCTGGCTGCACTGCGAAACGATCCCTTCGCGCAGCAGCCTGCACCGCTACGAGATCGGCCTGCATCGGCACGAGAGCTTCTTCCAGATCCTGTATGTTTCCGCTGGTTCGGGCGATGCGCTGTTCGAAGACCGGCGGTTGACGCTGACCCCGCCCGCCATCGCCACGGTGCCGCCGGCGCTTGAGCACGGCTTCCGGTTTTCCCGCGATGTCGACGGCTATGTTTTCACCCTGCTCGCCTCACATCTGCGCCTTGCCGGCGAGGCAGGACGCTTCGTTTCCGAGCCGCGCGTGACACCGCTCGATCCCGGCGATGCGGACGGCGCCTTCGTGCTTTCGACGCTCGGGCGGCTTGCCGCCGAATGGACGACGCGGCGAAGCGGGCGCACCGACCTGATGCAGGCCTATCTGGTCTCGGTCCTGACGCTTTCCGCGCGGCTCTGGAGCCGGGACGAAACAGCAGGCGACGCCGGTGAGACGGCACGGCGCATGGAACATCTCAACGGTCTGATCCAGCAGCATTTCCGCGGCCAGAAGCCGGCCGGCTTCTACGCCGGCGAGCTCGGCATCTCGCCGACGCACCTCAACCGCATCGTCAAGGCCGCGACGGGCCTGACGGCCCATGCCTATATCGGTCGAAAGCTGATCGACGAGGCGAAACGCGAACTCGTCTTCACCGAGGCGCCAGCGCAGGAGATCGCGCTTGGCCTCGGTTTTGCCGACCCCGCGTATTTTTCCCGCTACTTCCTGCGCCAGACGGGCGAGACACCGCGCGCCTGGCGGCTGCGGGAACGGGAGCGGCTTTCCGCTCAGTCGTCGGAATAGCGCTCCTCGGCCCAGGGGTCCCCGCGCATATGATAGCCGTTGCGCTCCCAGAACCCCGCCTGGTCGCCGGGCAGGAAATCGATGCGCGTCAACCATTTGGCGCTTTTCCAGAAATAGAGATGCGGCACGACGAGGCGCATCGGCCCGCCATGCTCCGCCGAGAGCGGCTGGCCCTCCCAATGGGTGGCGAGGATAGCGTCCTCGACAGCGAAATCGGCGAGCGGCAGGTTTGTCGTATAGCCGTCATAGCTCGTCAACATGACGAAACTCGCCTCCGACCGCGGCATGACACGGTCGAGCAGATCACGGGTAGCGACACCCTCCCAGCGGTTGTCGTAGCGCGACCAGGTGGTCACGCAATGGATGTCCGAAAGTCTTTGGCTCTGCGGCAGTGCCAGGAACTCCGTCCAGCTGAAGGATTGCGGGTTTTCCGCGCCACCCTTCACGTCGAGCCGCCAGCTTTCCCGGCGGATGGCCGGCTGCTGGCCGAGATCGAGCACCGGCCAGTTCTTTACGAGATGCTGGCCGGGCGGCAGGCGGTCGGTCTCGGGCCGGGAAATACGCCCTGTGAGGAACCTGCCCTCGTCCGCCCAGCGGCGTTTCGTGCGGGTGAGCTTGCTGTCGTCGTCGCTCATGGTGGCCTCCTGCTGCGGTGCAAAAGGTGGGGCCGCGACCTTGCTTCTGTCAAGATCGGCACCCGGCGGGGCCGGAATTGCCTTTAGGCGAGCACCGGCCGCAGTGCCGCCTGCACCTCGCGCATCGCCGGCAGGTAGCGGGTCACCATCTCCTCCGCCGAGGCGAGAGCGGCCGGCGCACCGATATTGAGCGCGGCGACAACGCGGCCGCGGGCGTTTTCGAGCGGCACGGCGATGGAGCGAAGCCCGATCTCCAGCTCCTGGTCGATCAGGGCAAAACCGTTCCGCCGCACGCCGGCCAACTCCTCCATCAGCGCCTCCGGCGCCGTCTTGGTATAGGGGGTGTTCACCTTGCGATCGGAAGCTTCCACAATCGCCCGCGCCTCCGCTTCCGGGAGAGCGGCCAGGAGAACGCGGCCCATCGAGGCGCAGTAGGCCGGCAGGCGCGAACCCGGCGTGAGATTGATCGACATCACCCGCTTCTGTGCAGCCCGCGCCACATAGACGATTTCGACCCCGTCCAGTACCGAAGCGGACGCGCTCTGGCCGACCCTCTCCGAGAGCTGGTCGAGATAGGGCTGCACCAGCCGCGGCAGGGGTGTCGCCGAGAGATAGGCGTGACCGAGGCGCAAAATCTTCGGCGTCAGTTCGAAGAACTTGCCGTCATAGGCGGCATAACCAAGTTCGGCCAGCGTCAGCAGGCAGCGCCGCGCCGTCGCCCGGTCGAGGCCCGTTTCCTTTGAAACATCCGTGATGGTGAGGCGGGGTTTTGCCTCACCGAAGGCCTCGATGACCATCAGCCCCTTGGCAAATCCGCCGATGAAATCCGTTTCCCGCACCTTTGTCTCCTCGTCGGCTGGCCGGACGGCATTGTAGCATGCAGGGGTGCCGCCGCCTGCCCCTCCTGTCTCCGCCCTCTCCTTTGTCACTTCGGGTCTGGCCCGAGGATGACGTCGAGAGCGGGGTCGGCGCCGCGGCTGATCCCACCACGCGTTCAATCCACTTTGTGCGATTATTGAACAAATGTCAAATATCGCACAAAGTGGATTGCCGGTTTACCGGTTTGGATTTACCTCTGTTGGCGACAACGGGAGATTTTGCATGGACAAGACAATTCCCAGCCTTGCGGAGGCCGTATCGGGCATCGGAGACGGCGCGGTCGTGATGATCGGCGGCTTCGGTGGCTCCGGCGCCCCGATCGAACTGATCCACGCACTCATCGACAAAGGCCCGAAGGGCCTGACAGTCATCAACAACAATGCCGGCAACGGACGCATCGGCATCGCCGCGATGATCGATGCCAGCATGGTGAAGAAGATGATCTGCTCCTTCCCCCGCTCCACCGATCCGCGCGCCTTCACCGACCGCTATCTCGCCGGCGAGATCGAGCTGGAGCTGGTGCCGCAGGGCACGCTCGCCGAGCGCATCCGGGCCGGCGGCGCCGGCATTCCCGCCTTCTACACACCGACGAGCTACGGCACGGAGCTCGCCAAGGGCAAGCCGGTCGCCGAATTCGACGGCCGCATGTATGTGCAGGAGCGCTGGCTGAAAGCGGACTTCGCGCTGATCAAGGCGCATGTCGGCGATACCAACGGCAACCTCACCTACAACAAAGCCGCCCGCAATTTCAGCCCGCTGATGTGCATGGCGGCGACAAAAACCGTCGTGCAGGTCAGCAAGCTGGTCAAGCCCGGCGGCATCGATCCGGAACAGGTCATCACACCCGGCATCTTCGTCGACCAGCTCGTCGAGGTTTCCGATCCGAAGCAGGAAGAAGATCTCATCCGTGCAGGAGTGGCCTACGCATGACCGTCGATACACGTGAAGACATCAAGCTTTCCAACGCCCAGATCGCCTGGCGCGCCGCGCAGGACATCTTTGACGGCGCTTATGTGAACCTCGGCATCGGCTTTCCTGAAATGGTCGCCCGCTACCAGCCGGAAGGCCGCGCGGCGATCTTCCATACGGAGAACGGCATCCTCGATTTCGGCGAGGCCCCACCCGCCGGAGAAGAGGACTGGGACCTGATCAACGCCGGCAAAAAGGCCGTGACGCTGAAGCCGGGTTCGGCCTTCTTCCATCATGCCGACAGCTTCGCCATGGTGCGCGGCGGCCATCTCGACGTGGCGATCCTCGGCGCCTACCAGGTGGCGGAGAACGGCGACCTCGCCAACTGGCGTGTCGGCTCCAAGGGTGTGCCGGCGGTCGGCGGGGCAATGGACCTCGTGCATGGGGCCAAATCAGTCGTCGTCATCACCGAGCACGTCACCAAGAACGGCGAGCCGAAGCTCGTCGAGCACTGCACCTTTCCGCTGACGGGCGTCGGCTGCATAACCCGCATCTATACCAGCCATGCCGTCATCGACGTTTCGGGCGGCCGCTTCGTGCTGCGCGAAAAGCTTGCCGGCATGACGATCGACGAACTGCAGGCGATGACCGGCGCGAAGCTGCATGTCGATGGCCCCGTCGCCGATCTCGTCGTGCCGGAACTCTAGGGAAAACCCGAAGCCGGTTTCGCCCCGGGATACTGTTTTTGACGCATTCCCCAACACCGAAGGGCGACCCGTTTCGGCCGGGAATGCTTGAGAGGAACATCATGTCTGACGCCTATATCTGCGACTATATCCGCACGCCCATCGGCCGTTTCGGCGGTTCGCTCTCCTCCGTCCGCGCCGACGATCTCGGCGCCATCCCGCTGAGGGCGCTGATGGCGAGAAATGCGGGCATCGACTGGGAAGCCGTCGACGACGTGATCTTCGGCTGCGCCAACCAGGCGGGCGAGGACAACCGCAATGTCGCGCGCATGTCCTCGCTTCTCGCCGGGCTGCCGGTCGCCGTGTCCGGCACGACGATCAACCGGCTCTGCGGCTCGGGCATGGATGCCGTCATCGCCGCCGCCCGCGCCATCAAGTCCGGCGAAGCGGACCTTGTCGTCGCCGGCGGCGTCGAGAGCATGAGCCGCGCGCCCTTCGTGATGCCCAAGGCGGAGACGGCCTTTTCCCGCCATGCGGAGATCCACGACACGACGATCGGCTGGCGCTTCGTCAATCCGCTGATGAAGAAACAGTACGGTGTCGATTCCATGCCGGAGACCGGCGAAAACGTCGCCGAGGATTTCAAAGTCTCCCGCGAGGATCAGGATGCCTTCGCCGTGCACTCTCAGGCCAAGGCCGCCGCGGCGCAGGCGAACGGCCGGCTGGCGAAGGAGATCACGACCGTCACCATCCCGCAGCGGAAGGGCGATCCGGTCGTGGTGGAAAAGGACGAGCACCCGCGCGCCACGACGCTTGAAGCCCTCGCCAAGCTGGGCACGCCCTTCAGGAAGGAAGGCGGCACGGTGACGGCGGGCAATGCCTCCGGCGTCAACGACGGTGCCGCAGCGCTCGTCATCGCCTCGGAGGCGGCGGTCAAGAAATACGGCCTGACGCCCATCGCTCGCATTCTCGGCGGCGCCATGGCTGGCGTTCCACCGCGCATCATGGGTATCGGCCCGGTCTATGCCACGCAGCGCCTGTGCGCCCGGCTCGGCCTGAAGCCTGCCGATTTCGACGTGATCGAACTCAACGAGGCCTTCGCCTCGCAGGGCCTTGCGACGCTGCGCGCGCTCGGCATCGCCGACGATGCGGATCACGTCAATCCGAACGGCGGCGCCATCGCACTCGGCCATCCCCTCGGCATGTCCGGCGCCCGCATCACCGGCACGGCGGCGCTCGAATTGCAGCTCACCGGCAAGAAGCGTTCGCTCTCCACCATGTGCATCGGCGTCGGGCAAGGTATCGCGGTGGCACTCGAGCGCGTCTGAGGCTTCGACCTGCTCCTCTCCCTGCAAGCGGAGAGAGGGGATGTGCCCCACGCCGCAAACTGGCAGGAAAGCCGTTGCGGCATCCCCTTCTTCCCGCCCGCGGGGAGAAGGTAGCGGAAACCGGATAAGGGCTGCGCGCAAAAACGGCGCCTCGGAAGTATCGCCGCATCCCGGCGGCGCGGCGCTTTGGCGCCGGCAAAATCCGCCGCCGCATCTCCCTCGGCAATCGAACGTTGACAGCGCCCCCGCGCTCCTGCACCCATGCGGGTCATCCTTCTCGCATCGATGACGGGTCCGCCATGTCCAAGACCACCCGCGCCACCCAGGCCCTTGCCAAAGCCGGCGTTTCCTTCACCGTCCATACCTACGAGTACGATCCGAATGCCGACCGCGTCGGCATCCAGGCAGCCGAGGCGCTGGGAGAGGATCCGGGCCGGGTGCTGAAGACGCTCATGGCAGAGGTGGACGGCAAACCGGTCTGCGTCATCGTGCCCTCGGACCAGGAGGTCAGCATGAAGAAGCTGGCAAGCGCCTTCAGCGGCAAGTCGGCCAACATGATGAAGCCGGCGGATGCCGAACGGCTGACGGGCTTCGTCGTCGGCGGCATCAGCCCCTTCGGCCAGAAGAAGCAGGTACCGACCGCAATCGAGGAGGCGGCGCTGGTCCATGACCAGGTCTATATGAACGGCGGGCAGCGCGGCCTTCAGGTACGTCTTGCCCCGCGCGACGTTCTGGCGGCGGTGAAGGCGATCGCCGCGCCCGTGATTGCCTGATTGCGCCTTCTCTTTCGGCGCCGGGCACACTAAGTTTCCTTCATCCGAGTAGAACAGACAGGCATGCCATGACCTATCCCGCCAATTCCACCTCCGCCGTCGATCCGCAAAAGCTCGACAAGCTCGCCGAAGTCGCCGTGCGTGTCGGCCTTCAGCTTCAGAAGGGGCAGGATCTCGTGATGACGGCACCCATCGCCGCCCTGCCGCTTGCCCGGCTCATCACCAAGCACGCCTATATGGCCGGCGCCGGTCTCGTCAGCACCTTCTATGCCGACGAGGAGGCAACGCTCGCCCGCTACCACCACGCGCCGGACGAAAGCTTCGACCGGGCCAGCGACTGGCTCTACGAGGGCATGGCCAAGGCCTATGCCAACGGCGCTGCGCGCCTTGCCATTGCCGGCGACAATCCGATGCTGCTCTCGGGTGAGGACCCGGGCAAGGTCGCCCGCGCCAACAAGGCGAATTCCATGGCCTACAAGCCGGCGCTGGAAAAGATCGCCAATTTCGACATCAACTGGAACATCGTCTCCTATCCGAACCCGTCCTGGGCCAAGCAGGTGTTCCCGAACGACCCGGAAGAGGTGGCGGTCGAAAAGCTCGCCAATGCCATCTTCGCCGCCTCGCGCGTCGATGTCGCCGACCCCGTCGCCGCCTGGGCGGCGCACAATGCTGGCCTTGCCAGGCGCTCGGCCTGGCTGAACGGCGAGCGCTTCACCGCGCTGCACTTCAAGGGGCCGGGCACGGACCTGACCGTGGGACTGGCGGACGGCCACGAATGGCACGGCGGCGCATCGATGGCCAAGAACGGCATCACCTGCAATCCGAACATCCCGACGGAAGAGGTCTTCACCACGCCGCACGCGCTGCGCGTCGAGGGCCATGTCTCCTCCACCAAGCCGCTCTCCCACCAGGGCACGTTGATCGACGATATCCAGGTACGCTTCGAGGGCGGCCGGATCGTCGAGGCGAAGGCGTCGAAGGGCGAGGCGGTGCTGAACAAGGTGCTGGACACCGACGAGGGTGCGCGCCGGCTCGGCGAAGTGGCCCTCGTGCCGCATTCCTCGCCGATCTCGGCGAGCGGCATCCTGTTCTACAACACGCTGTTCGACGAGAACGCCTCCTGCCACATCGCGCTCGGCCAGTGCTATTCGAAGTGCTTCCTCGACGGCGCGAGCCTGACGCCGGATCAGATCCGCGCACAGGGTGGCAATGAAAGCCTCATCCATATCGACTGGATGATCGGCTCGGACAAGGTGGACATCGACGGTATCCGCGCCGATGGCAGCCGCGCGCCCGTCATGCGCGGCGGCGAGTGGGCATGAACCATCTCGGCGTGATCGGCGGCGGCGGATGGCTGGCCGGGGCCTTGCTCCGGCCGGTGCTGACCGACCGCCTCATCAAGCCGGCCGACCTCGTGCTTTCTTCCCGCTCGGGCAACATTTCAGGCTACGAAGCCTGGCCGGGCGTGCATATGACGACGGACAACGCGATCCTCGTCGATGCCTGCGACACCATCGTCCTGTCCGTCCGAGCCGGCGATCTCGACGAGATCGATATCGACCTGCGCGGGCGGTTCGTCATCTCCGTCATGGCGGGGGTGACGGTGGAGGAGATCAGCGACCGCTTCGGCGCGCGGCGTATCGTGCGGGCGATGCCGAATGCCTGCGCCGAGCAGCGGCTGTCCTTCACGCCCTGGTGCATGACCGACGACGTGCGCAACCCGGAAGCGGATTTCGCGCGGCGCTTCTTTGCAGCCTCGGGCCGTCAGCACTTCATCACCGACGAGCACGAGCTCGACTATTTCACCGCACTGACAGGATCGGGCGCGGCCTTTCCGGCGCTGATGGCCGATGCGATGATCCGCCATGCGATCGAAGCGGGCATCGGCCCGGAGACGGCGGTCCTTGCGGTCCGCCAGCTCTTCCTCGGCGCCGCCACGCAGATGGCCAGCGTCAGCGATACGCCGGCCGATATCGTGGAACTGTTCATGGAATACCATGGCACCACGGCGGCCGGCCTTTCCGCGATGATCGACGCCGATCTCGCCCATGCGGTCTTCACCGGGTTGACGGCTGCACGCCGGCGGGCGCAGGACGGCGCGGACTGATCCCGTCGGATATCGGACGCGCAGCCTGCGCCCGCTGGCTAAGCCAGACGCTCCCGAGCACCACGAGCATTCCTGCGATCTGCAACAGGCCGAGATCCTGCCCGAGCAGCGCCCATCCGAGCACGACGGCAACGAGCGGGCTGAGGAAACCGAGCGGCGAGATCGTCGCCGGGTCGAGCCGCGCAAGGCCGCGGAACCAGACGATGTAGGTGAGCGCAGCGCCGATCACGCCGAGATAGAGGAACCCGAGCAGGTTTTCCGTCGTCGGCACCGGCAGGGCCGGCTCGAACCAGAGCGCGACAGGCACGAGCAGCAGGCCGCCCGCGGTGAGCTGCCAGGCAGTGAAGGTGAGCGGTGGCACCGGCGGCTTCCAGTGGTGCGACAGCACCGTCCCGAAGGCCATGGCAACCGCGCCGGCAAGACCGGCGGCGACACCGACCGGGTCGAGGGCCGCCGAGGGCGTCAGCACCAGCAACGCCACCCCACCGATACCGGCAAGACCGGCGAAGACGGCGAGTGGCCGCACCGTCGTGCCGATGACGGCGCGCGAAAGCCCGAGCACGATCAGCGGCTGGATGGCGCCGACCGTTGCCGCAACGCCGCCCGGCAGACGATAGGCCGAGACGAACAGCATCGCCCAGAAGAACGAGAAGTTCAGCGCGCCGAGCAGGAAGGTCCGCGGCCACCAGACACCCTGCGGCAGGCGCCGGACGAGGAGCAGAAGAAGGAGCCCCGCAGGCAGCGCGCGCAACATGGCGACGGTGAGCGGATAGCCGGCCGGCAGAAGCTCTGTCGTCACGACATAGGTACTGCCCCAGACGGCCGGAGCGGTTGCAGTGAGGAGGACATCGGTGGTGCGAGACATAATTATCTCCAATCAAAGAATCTTGAAATCAAGATATATCATTTTATCTTGACGTCAAGACGATGGGACCGCTAAATCCGGCCATGGATCACGTCGACAGAATTCTTATGCAATGGAGGCAGGAGCGGCCCGACCTCGATATCGCGCCGATGGGCCTGCTCGGCCGCCTCGCGCGGCTGCGCACCCATCTTGCGCGGGAAATCGAGAAGGCGATGGCTGCGCACGGGCTGAACTCGGCAAGCTTCGACGTGCTGGCGACCCTGCGCCGCGCCGGCCCGCCCTACCGGCTTTCGCCGGGCGATCTGCTCGCCACCACCATGGTCAGCTCGGGCACGATGACCAACCGGCTCGACCAGCTTGAAAAGGCAGGCCTTATCGAACGCTCGCATAACCCGGAAGACCGGCGCAGCGTCATCATCGCGCTGACGCCGACGGGATTTGCACTGGTCGATGTCGCGGTCACGGCCCATGTGGAAAACCAGCACCGCCTGCTGGAGACGCTGAGCGCGGACGAGCGCGTGGCACTGGACGACCTTTTGCGAAAGTTCCTCGCCGCGTTCGAGTAGAGCATCTCCGCTTTTCCTCGACGCGGAACCGTTTCGCGGTTTTTCCGGATTTCTCCCGGTCAGAGACTGCCGGCGAGCCGCTCGACGCGTGCTAAATGCGCCTTGCGTTTCTCCTCGCTCGCACGGTCCATGTCGTGCAGGCTCACCATCCTGAAATCGAGGCCCTTGGCGCAGAAGGCGGCGATGCCGCGCTTCAGGAGCCGCTTCACCGGGTTGCCCATATAGAGATGCACCACCCACCAGGGTGAGCCGGTCGTGGTGAAGGCCCAGAAGAGGCGGATATTGCCGAGCCGCGGCTGGATGCGCCCCCCGGCCGGATCGTTCTCGAAGGCGACGCCAGGGGCGAACACCCGGTCGAAGAACCCCTTCAGGATGGCCGGGAAATTGAACCACCATTGCGGAAAGACGAGCACGAGCCCTTCCGCCGCTTTCAGGCGGGAGACGAAGGGTTCGGCATCGGACGGATCATAGCCTGGTTCGAAATAGCGCGACCGCTCGGAGGGCGTCAGACGCGGATCGAAGCCCTCGCGGTAGAGGTCGAGCAGATCGACCACATGGCCGTTTGCCTCCAGCCTCCGCCGCACCGTTCCGGCGACGCCGGCGGCAAAACTCTCTTCCAGCGGATGGGCGAGCACGAGCAGGATGCGCATGCCGGCCTCAGAACAGCGAGCCCTGGCGGGGGGCGGGCTTTTCCTCCACCTCGCCCCTCATGCCCTTCTTGCGTGGCGGCACGCCGCCGCCGGCTCCGGTGACGGCATCCACCGTGCCGTCGGCGAACTCGATGGCAATGGCGCGGCCGGGGCCAAGGCTGGCGGCACCCTTCACCGGCACCCCCTCCTCGTCGCGCACCAACGCATAGCCACGCTTCAGTACATTCCGGTAGGAAAGCGATTGCAGCATGCGGTCCTGCGCCTGCAGAAGGGCGCGGCGGCGGGCAAGGTCGCCGGCAAGCGCGCTTTCGGCACGCAGCGCAAGACCCGACAGACGGTCACGCGCGCGACCGGTTTGCGCGGCGATACGGGCGGGTGTTGCGCGCAGCGAAACATCGAAAGCGGAAAGGCGCGCACGGACCTGGTCGAGCCGGCGCTCGACGATGCGGTCGGCGCGCTGCAGGCGGTCGGCGACACGCTGGCGCCGCTCGGCGATGCGCGTCAGCAGCATGTCGGGCCGCAAATGCGCTGCCGTACGCTCGAAGGCGCGGCGCTTGCCCACGGTGTTCATCTGCAGGCCGCGGCCAAGGCCCGCCGCCGCCTCGTCGAACCGGCGGCGCGGCAAGGCGAGAAGCTGGTCGAGCGAGGGCAGCGCCCGGGCGAGTGCGCGAACGCCTTGCCGACGGCTGTCCATCTGGCGCGCCGTGGCGCCGCGCAGGCGCGCGGTGAGCGAAGCGATTTCCGCATCGAGATCGGCCTTGACCGGCACTGCCATTTCGGCCGCCCCCGTCGGCGTCGGGGCACGGCGATCGGCGGCGTGGTCGATCAGCGTCCAGTCCGTCTCGTGGCCGACGGCGGAGATCAGCGGGATTTTCGAGGCCGCGGCAGCGCGCACGACGATCTCGTCGTTGAAGCTCCAGAGGTCTTCGAGACTGCCGCCGCCCCGGGCAACGATCAACACGTCCGGTCGCGGGATCGGGCCGGCCGGCTCGAAGGCGTTGAAGCCCTCGATGGCCGCGGCAACCTCCTGCCCCGACCCTTCGCCCTGGACCTTGACCGGCCAGACGACGACATGGACCGGGAAGCGGTCGGCGATGCGGTGCAGGATATCACGGATGACGGCGCCCGTCGGCGAGGTGACGACACCGATCACCTTGGGCAGGAACGGCAGCGGCTTCTTGCGTTCGGCATCGAAAAGGCCTTCAGCGGCGAGCTTGCGGCGACGCTCCTCAAGCAATGCCATCAGCGCACCGGCACCGGCCGGCTCCAGTGCCTCGATGACGATCTGGTATTTCGAGGAGCCCGGGAAGGTGGTGATCTTGCCGGTCGCGATCACCTCCATGCCCTCTTCCGGCTTGAAGCGCAGGCGCGAAAAGCTGCCCTTCCAGATCACCGCATCGATGCGCGCGCGATCGTCCTTCAGCGAGAAATAGGCATGGCCCGAAGAATGCGGGCCGCGATAACCCGATATCTCGCCGCGCACGCGCACCTGGTCGAAGGCCTGTTCGACCGTGCGCTTGATGGAGCCGGAAAGCTCCGACACCGAATATTCGGCAAGATTGCTGGGCGAATCAGTCTCGGGGAAAAAGCTCATGCGGCAAAGTGTAGTGCGTTTGCCGGCGGATGACAGGGTGCTGCCGCCAGCATCCCCAGCCCACTTTGCGCTTTCCCGCCCTATTCCGGCTTCACCCGGTAGAGGCGCAGCACAGCGCCTCCGGCCCCTTCGACCGGTTCGAGATACGCCGGGACCTCCCCTTTCAGAAGGTCGGCATAGAGCCCTTCCGGCTCCGCATCCGCAAGAAGCAGCGTTTCGGTGTTGCCGGGGCAGAAGGCAAGCAGCGTCACGCCGGCACCGCGCAGGAAAGCCTCGGCCTGGCGGGGATTGGACAGGCCGATATGCAGCTGCGTCAGCATGCCGCCCTGGTTGCGGTGGTAGGGCGCCGAGAGCACGCGATGACCGCTGAAACGCAAGATCGACGTGCCGATATCCGAAACGGCAGCCACCACACCGGCCGGCTCGCGGGCGAGCGGCGCCAGAACAGCCTCGTCGGTGCAGGCCGGCGGCTTCGCTCCGCCGGCAAGCTCGGCGCGCAACACATTGCCGGAATAGCCCGGCACCAGGGTGCCGGCGAGCGCCCAGGTTGCGGGCGTCGAGGCAAGCGTCAGACCGGCGAAGGCAAGGCCCAGCCTCAGGTTCTTCGGCTGCGCATTGGCGGCCGTGCGCAGCTCGGCGATCATTCGGCCAAGTGGAATGGCGGCGAGCACATGGACGAAGATCGAGCCACGGACCTGGAGGAGGGAAACGGCAAAGGCGACGGCCAGCAGCGCTAGCAGGATAAGATGCGCCTCGGTGGCCTCGCGGCGACAGACGCTTCTGACGCAGACGGCGATGGCGAGAAGACCCGTCGCATAGAAACTGCCGATCGATGTGGGATCGAGACGGAATTGCGCCAGCGCCGATTGGGCCTCGATGACCATGTCGAGCCAGAAGGTCTTCAGCAACGGATCAAGCGCGGCGAGCGGATTGGCGAGGCACCCGGGCGCGACCAGCAGCACCGCGACGGCAACGATGCCCCCTGCAGCCGCAAGGGCAGCCAATCGGCCGCGGAAAGACCAGGTGCTCGCCAGCGAAGCCGTGAGAAACAGCGTGCCGCCGCCGAACGTCGCCAAGGCATAAAAGCCATAGGAGAGGCTGTCGCAGGTCACCTGCGTGTAGCGCGACGGCGCGACGGTGGCAAAGAAGGCGGCGGTCACCGTCAGGGCGAGCGAGAGGCCGAAGGCGGTGGCCGCATCACGGAAGGCACGGCCATGCCAGACCCAGCGCAAGGCGACGACGAGGCAGACCGCGCCGATGAGCGGCGTCGTCTCCACGCCGATGGCAATGGCAAAACCGGCAAGCACGCCGGCAATGGCGTGGTCGCGCGCCCGCATGGCGGGGGCGAGCAGCATCGCGGCAATACCGGCGATGAGCGCGACCTGGACGTTGTGGTGGTCGATCGAACCGGGCTGGAAGCGGTTGAGCGAGACGATAAGAATGACCGTCAGGACCAGCGTCGTGTGCATCGCCATGGTGCCGCCGAGCCGATAACCGGCAAGCCCCGCACTGAAAAGCACGGGCAGGACGAGGAACGACGGCCAGACGGCAAGCGCCAGCGCCTCGGCCTGTCGCTGCCCGGCGAAGAGCGAGAAGAAGCTGATCAGGTTGGCGATCGGCAGATCGACGAAGCGCGACCAGTGCATGAGCGTACCGCCGGCAAGGCCAAGGCGATACTGGGTCGTATCGAACCAGCTCTGCCCGGCCAGGAGATCCCGCACCACGACGAGGCGCATCCTGTCGTCGTTGTCGACCCCGACGTAATCGGTCGCGAAGGGCAGCGACAGTGCGAGCAGAAGCGCAATCGTCAGGAGACTGTAGAGAGCAAGCACACGCCATGTCATCCCGAAGCGCCCCGTGGACGCATCCCGGGTTGCAAACGACAGGGCAGCAGGCATGGATTTCGACACGTTTCGCCCCTTCGTCCACCATTGGAAGCCTGCCGAAACCTAGCCTTAACCTTCTCAAGAAATAGTAAAATCGTGGGTCGCATGAAGGGGCCCGCGCCGGGAGAACGCGCCACCATGACGGAAAACCTGATGGAAGACCTGGAGATCGCCGTGCTGCTGCCCTGCTACAACGAGGCGCAGACGATCGGCGACGTCGTTCACGGCTTTCGCGCCGCCCTGCCGTCCGCCCGCATCTATGTCTACGACAACAACTCCACCGATTCGACCGCATTGCGCGCGGCGCTGGCCGGTGCGACGGTCGTGCGCGAGCGCCGCCAGGGCAAGGGCAACGTGGTGCGCCGCATGTTCTCCGACATCGAGGCCGACATCTACATCATGGCCGACGGCGACGGCACCTACGCCGCGTCCGATGCGGCCGAACTCATCCGCACGCTGATCACCGAAGGCGCCGACATGGTCGTCGGCACGCGCCGCGGTGTGCATGCGGATGCCGGCCGACAGGGCCACGCCTTCGGCAACCGCATCTTCAACACCCTGTTCCGCTCGCTCTTCGGCAACGATTTCTCCGATATCTTCTCCGGCTACCGCGCCTTCTCGCGTCGCTTCGCGAAGAGCTTTCCCGCCGTTTCCGGCGGCTTCGAGATCGAGACCGAAATGTCCGTGCACGCCTCTCGGCTGCGCATGCCGATCGCCGAGCTGGAACTCGACTACGGCCGCCGGCCGGAAGGCTCGCATTCCAAGCTCTCCACCTTCAAGGACGGCGCGAAGATCCTCTGGATGTTCGCCATGCTGATGAAAGAGACACGACCCTTCGTGTTCTTCAGCGCCATCAGCGGCGTCTTCATGGCGGCGAGCCTCACCTTCATGGCGCCGGTTCTGGCCGCCTATTTCCACACCGGCCTCGTCGAGCGCATGCCGACCTGGGTTTTCTCGCTCGCCCTGATGATGATCTCGTTCCTCGTCTTCTCCGCCGGCCTCATCCTCGATTCCCTCGCCCGCGCCCGCGCCGAGCAGTTGCGCATCCACTACATGAACCAGTCCGCAGGCCGGCATATCCGCAGCGTCCGCAAGGCGGACAAGGCCACGCGGCATCTTGCGGCCTGATCGAACGGAAGACGAGCATGAACAGGGAAACCACCAACCGCATTCGTTTCGTCATCGAGGACGTGCTGCCGCCGATCCTGCGCGATTCCGCGCTCTTCCGGCAGGCGGCAAGCCTCGTATGGGGCAAGCACATCGGCAAGCTCGCAAAATTCCGTGAGCGAGCGCCGTTTCTGACTGCCGCGGAATATGAAGACCTCTATCGCGAACATCCACGCGTCCATGCCGGCACGGACAATTCGCAGGCCTGCATCGACCGCATCGTCGGCTCCATCGCCGGGGAAAGCATCTGCGACGTCGGTTGCGGCACCGGCGCGCTGCTCAGCTACATCAAGGCCGGCAACCCTGATCTCAAACGGCTGACCGGCGTCGATTTCGTCGTTGACGACGCAGCCCATATCACAGGCGTCGAATATGTCGCGGCGATGATCGAATCCCTGCCCTTCGCCGATGGCGAGTTCGATACGGTCGTCTGCACCCATGTCATCGAACATGTGCTGGAATACCGCCAGGCGATCGCGGAACTTCGCCGCATCGCGCGCCGGCGTCTGATCATCGTCGTGCCGCGCGAGCGAGAGTACCGCTATAGCTTCAACCCGCATTTCAACTTCTTCCCCTACACGCATTCCTTCCTGCGCGCCGTGCATCCTGTGCCGCCCCGCCACGTCTGCCTCGATATCGGCCGCGACATCTTCTACATGGAAGACCGTGCGGAGGCCGAAGCGTGACGGCGAGCGCCTATAGCCCTGCGGTCTGGGCCGGCCTGCTCGGCACGCCGCTCCTGATCGCCACGGGACAGGTGCTGTTCAAGCTGACGAGCGGCACGACCGGCGATTTCGGCCTCAAGGGGCTGGCAGCGCTGGCGTTCAATCCGCTTCTTCTTCTCGCCCTCGCGATCTACGGGGCAGGCACCATCATCTGGATCTTCGTGCTGAAAGCGGTGCCTCTGACGATCGGCTATTCGTTCATGGCACTGACCTTCTGCTTCGTGCCGCTCTTCGCCAGCCTTTTCCTCGGCGAAGCGCTGACGCTGCGCTACGCGGTTGGGGCCTTCCTCATCATCGGCGGCATGCTCGTCATCAACACCTGACTGTCCTCATTCCTCGAAATGTGCCCGCGTCCCGGCATCCGCCGGGAAGAAGCTTTCGATCAGCACGCCCTGCACCAGCGCATCCTGCACGGAGCCGAAGGAGGTAAGCGTGGTGATCCAGTTGAAATGTTTTGTCCCGATCTTCATCTCGATCGGCAGGATCGGCAGCCGGCCCGTCTCCGGAAAGGCTTGCAGCGCGGCCTGGATGTCAGCCGCGGCGGCCAGCCGCTCGATGCGCTTCAGGAGCGGGCTGCGCGGCCCCTGCAGCCAGGCCTCGGCACGGATGCGGTGCACGAGATCGGCGGCCGATTGCGCCCAGTTGACGACGATCGAGCGCAGCGGCGTCGGCCCGAGATAGGCATCGAGGAAGTTGTCGCCCGGCGAGACGGCGATGCCCGCCATGCCGGCAAGGCCCAGAAAGGCCTGGTTGGCGGTCAGCACGTTGTATTCGTGGTCGAAGACAACGCCCGGATAAGGATCGTGGCGGGCGAGGATGAGGCCGATCGCCTCCGCCACGGCAGGCGGGAAGGCGGCAAGGCTCGCGGCCGGCGCCGTTGCGAAGCGTGGGCGAAAGCCGGCGGCGGAAAACAGCAGGCCCTGATCGCGCGCCGGAATATCCAGCACCGCGGAGAGGCGCAGGATCATGCCTTCCGAGGGGCGCGAGCGACCAGTCTCGAGAAAAGACAGATGACGGGCGGAAATGCCGGCCTCGCTTGCCAGCTCCAGCTGGCTCATACGGCGATGGCCGCGCCACTCCTTGAGATGCTCACCGAATTCCATGCAGTCCTCCCTTTTCATCTCCCGCACTAAACAGGAGGCCCGGCATGATTTCCATTACCTCCAAGGTAATTGGTTTACACCACCGGCCCCGGCAGGATCAGCACATCGAAACCGAAAGGAGCCCACAATGTTCGCTGCCATCAACCGCAACCTGCTGAAGTCCATCATGCTTGCCGACGGTGTCTTCTCGCTTGCCGCTGCCGTCCTTCTCTTTGCCCTGTCGGGCCCGATCGGCGCCCTCGTCGGTCCGCTCGCAACACCGGCTGTCCTCAATGGTTTTGCCGCTTTCTTCGCCCTCTGGGGCGCCTTCCACCTCGCTGTCGGGCGGCAGGAGCAGCCCTCGGTCTCGGCCGTCCGCTTCGCCATTGCGGGTGATGCAGCCTGGATCGTCGGCAGCATCGCCGTCCTCGCCCTCGCCGGCAGCGGGCTGACGCTTGCCGGCATGGGGCTGATTGCGCTTGCCGCCGTGGTCGTCGCCGATGTGCTGCTCCTCAAGAAGATCGGCCTTGGCCGCCGGCAGCGCGCCGCGCTTGCCTGACCGCGCCGATGCCCCCACCACGTGCCCTCGCCATTGGCGGGGGCACGTCCCGTTTCAGGGCCGACACAATGCAGCCGCCTACCGCGCAAGGGAGATTCCCCTTCTCTGGAAAATGCACTACCGTCGCGCCCGAATGAAAACGGGGAACCCTTCATGCGTGTTATTTTTTCCGAGGACCACAAGCTCAGGAACGCTCGTAGTGAGCTTTACGGCGGCGAGCTCGTGCCGCCCTTCGAGGCGCCGTTCCGGGCGGAGTGGATCCTCGCCGCGGTCAAGGATGCCGGTTTCACCGACGTTTCCGCGCCGGTACGCCACGGGCTGGAAACCGCACTGAAAGTGCATGATGCCGGCTACCTTTCCTTCCTGGAAGGCGCCTGGGAGAAATGGAAGGCCGCCGGCTACAAGGGGGAGGCCATTGCGACCTCCTTCCCGGTGCGCCGCACCTCGTCGCGCATCCCGAGCCAGATCGACGGCCTGCTTGGCTACTATTGCAACGCGACAGAAACGGCGATCACCTCCGGCACCTGGCAGGCCGCCGTCTCCTCCATGCAGAGCGCGGTGACAGCGGCCGATATCGTGGCTGACGGCGCGAAGGCGGCCTTCGCGCTTTGCCGCCCGCCGGGCCATCATGCGTGCATCGACAGTTTCGGCGGCTACTGCTTCATCAACAACGCCGCCGTCGCCGCCCAGCGCTTCCTCGACAAGGGCGCCAGGAAGGTTGCCGTGCTCGATGTCGACTTCCATCACGGCAACGGCACGCAGGATATTTTCTACGAGCGCGGCGACGTCTATTTCGCCTCGCTGCATGGCGACCCGACCGAAGCCTTCCCGCATTTCCTCGGCTATGCGGAAGAGACCGGCAAGGGCGCAGGGGTAGGCACGACACAGAACTATCCGATGCCGCCCGGCACACCCTTCTCCGTCTGGGAGGCGGCACTCGCCGATGCCCTGAAGCGCATTTCAGCCTTCGGCGCTGAGGTGATCGTGCTCTCGCTCGGCGTCGACACCTTCGAGAAGGACCCGATCTCCTTCTTCAAACTGACTTCGCCGGACTACATCACGATGGGGCGGGCGGTCGCGGCCAGCGGCGTGCCTGTCCTTGTCGTCATGGAAGGCGGCTACGGCGTGCCGGAAATCGGCCCCAATGTCGCCAACACGCTGAAGGGCGTTGCCGGCTGAGGCCAGCATCAATTTTCCTGAAGCAAGGCGTCACGATTATCCATTTGCCGCGTGACGCCCCCTCCACTAATGCATGTCCCGCTAAAGTGCGCTGAGGTTCTTCAAACCCGGTGCTTTCAGCGGGCAGCCGGGAGGGCATTTCATGGCCGATCAACAGACAGCGACAGGCGGCGGGCTTTCGGGCTCCGGCAATGCAGGTCTTCTCACCGGGGTCCTCCTCTGCCTTGCGTCCATGTCGAGCGTGCAGTTCGGCGCGGCCTTTTCGGCCACCGCGATTGCCGACTACGGACCCTTTGCCACGACCTTCCTGCGCCTCGTGATGGCAGCGTCCGTGCTGGCGCTGATCGTGCGGCCCCCCATGCGCTCCTACAGCCGCGAACAGTGGAAAAGCGCGCTGGCGCTGGGCACCACCATGGCGGCGATGACGCTCTGCTTCTTCGCGGCCATCGGGCGCATCCCGCTCGGCCTTGCCGTGGCGATCGAGTTCCTCGGGCCGCTCGCCGTGGCGACATGGGGACTCGGCGGCGGCTGGCGGCTGATCTGGCCCCTCGCGGCCTTCCTCGGCGTGGTGCTGCTCTCCCATGACGGCGACGGCTGGGTCGGCGATCCCGTCGGCCTGCTCTTTGCCTGCGGTTCCGGCATCGGCTGGGGCACCTACATCGTGCTGATGAAGAAGGCCGGCCGGGTCTTTCCGGGCCTCGAAGGCCTTGCCATGTCGCTGATCATAGCCGCGGTCGTCGCCGCGCCCTTCGGCCTGGTGCGGGCGCATGAGGCGATGAGCCCGGAAGGCCTCGGCATGATGCTCGGCCTTGCGCTTCTGGTGCCACTCATCCCCTATGCGCTGGAAATGATTGCCCTGCGCCGCATGCCGGTGGCCGCCTTCGGCATTCTGATGAGCCTCGAGCCCGCCCTTGGCGCGCTTGCCGGCTTCCTCGTGCTCAGCCAGCCGATGACGCCTTTGCAGATGCTCGGCACGGGCCTCGTGGTCGCCGCAAGCGCCGGCGTCACTTCCAGCGGGGGCGGCGAAACCTAGGCAAATGCGCGCCTCTTTCATGTTCCTGCCGCAATCGGTAGGTTGAAGCAGAATCATCGAAGTCTCGGGGATGCCTGCATGTACAAGAAATGCGCTGTTGTCGCGGTTGCCGCGGTCTATCTTTCTGCCTGCACGACCACCGACCCCTATACGGGCGAACAGAAGGTTTCCAACACGGCCGGCGGTGCGGCGATCGGCGCGGGCGTCGGCGCGGTCGCCGGTCTCCTGATCGGCAACAACCCGGTGCAACGTCGCAATGCCGCGCTGATCGGTGCCGGCGTCGGGGCACTGGCCGGTGGCGCCATCGGCAACTACATGGACAACCAGGAAGCCGAGCTGCGCGCCCAGCTTCAGGGCACCGGTGTTTCCGTCACGCGCATGGGGGATCGCATCATCCTCAACATGCCGTCGAACGTCACCTTCGCCACGGATCAGGACCAGGTGATCCCGCCGTTCTATCCGACGCTCGATTCGGTCGCGCTCGTCTTGCGCAAGTTCAACAAGACGCTGATCGACGTCGACGGCCACACCGATTCGGTCGGCAATGCCGGCTACAACATGGACCTCTCCAACCGCCGCGCCAATTCGGTCGCCAATTACCTGGCCGGCCGCGGTGTCGACCCGCGCCGCATGTCGGCGATGGGTTACGGCCTGGAACGTCCGATCGCCTCCAACGCCTCGGAAATGGGTCGCGCGCAGAACCGTCGCGTCGAAATCGCGATCTCGCCGCTCAAGCAGTAAGATACCGCAGATTTTTTTCGCGGGGGGCCATCAGGGCCCTTCGCGACCCGGCGCCCATTCCAGCCGCTTGTAATCGAAACCGTATTTCAAGGTCGGCTTGACGATCTCGAAATAGGGCGAGAGATCGAAGTCGCGCGGCGTATAGAGCGAATGATGGCGGATGTGCAGGATTTCTTCACGCGAATAGGTCGACGTCGCCGCGGCATGGCCGGGCGCTCGCGTGATGTCGGGCAGGATCGGATAGCGGATCGCCTCGAAGGCTTCCGCAATCAGCGTCGAGCAGATCGCCCGCGTCGGATCGCCTGAACCGAAGGCGATCATGCGGCGGCGCCAGCGGACGGGCACCGGCGGCGTGGGCATGAAATAGCGCAACATGTCCGTGATGTTCTTCAGATCGTATTTCAGCCCGAGGCGCGAGATCATGAAGGCGACGAGCGTGTCGCGATCCTCCGGCGTCAGCCCCACCGGGCGGCAGATGCGCGTATTGTAGGTACGGTATTTGGTGAGCGGCACGGCAACGCAGCCCTCGCCGAGATTGACCTCGATAAGCTGCGGGCGCTGCGCCGCAGGCAGCGTTGCCTGATCCAACGTCAGCGGCACCTCATCACCGACGAAGAGCGCCGCATGCGACCAGGTGGACTGCGTCAGGTACTTGATCGCGGCCGAGACCTTCTGGTTGCCCTCCACCAGCAATACGTCGCCGGGCCGCAACGTGCGCGCCAGCGTTTCAGGATCGGAAGGCGTGTAGGGCTCATAGCCGGAGGTCTGGCCTTGCAGCTTGTCGGCAAAACGGCGGCCGAGGCGATCGAGCAGCGTGTCGCGGCTTGCGGTAAGCGGCTTCAGTCCGGCGGTCACATCACGTCCTTCGCAGTCTCCACTACGGCCACACTAAAGCATGTCGCGCAAAAGTGTGCAGCGGTTTTACGAGAACGGCACGCGGAAAATCAGCCCCCCAGCGGAACGAGCGAGCAGGGATATCGGATGCGCCTTGGCCCGCAGGCGCGACATCCTGTCGAGGTTGACCAAGGCATGCTCGATCCTATATTTAGAATTATTCTAAACTGGATTATTACCGATGTTCTCCCGCCTTTTCCGCCCCGGCAAACGCAGCCTCGAATCCCTAAGCGAACAGGAGATCCTCGCCCTTGCCATCTCCTCGGAAGAGGACGACGGGCGCATCTACCTTGCCTATGCCGATGCGCTGCGCGACGCCTATCCGCATTCCGCCCGCATCTTCGAGGAGATGGCCGAGGAGGAGAGCCATCACCGCCAGATGCTCATCGATCGCCATGTGGCGCGCTTCGGCGACCGCATCCCGCTGGTGCGGCGCGAACATGTGCGCGACTTCCCGGAACGCAAGCCGGACTGGCTGATCCAGAACATGCCTCTCGAGGCGATCCGCGCGCAGGCCGAGGCGATGGAGGACGCTGCGCACCGCTTCTACCTTGCCGCCGCCTCCCGCACCGAGGACGCCGCAACGCGAAAACTGCTCGGCGACCTGGCGCTCGCGGAGAAATCCCATGAATCGCTCGCCCGCCGGCTTGGCAAACAGCACACACCTGAAGATGTGAAGGCGGAGGAAGACCAGACGGCACAGCGGCAATTCGTGCTGACCTATGTGCAGCCGGGCCTTGCCGGCCTGATGGACGGCTCCGTCTCGACGCTCGCGCCAATCTTCGCCGCCGCCTTCGCCACGCAGGACACCTGGCAGACCTTCCTCGTCGGTCTCTCGGCCTCGGTCGGCGCGGGCATCTCGATGGGTTTCACGGAAGCGGCCCATGACGACGGGAAACTCTCCGGCCGCGGTTCACCGGTCAAGCGCGGCCTTGCCTCGGGCATCATGACCGCCGTCGGCGGTCTCGGCCATGCCCTGCCCTATCTGATCCCGAACTTCATGCTGGCGACGACCATCGCCGTCTTCGTCGTCTTCGTGGAACTCTGGGCGATCGCCTTCATCCAGAACCGCTACATGGAAACGCCGTTCTTCCGCGCGGTTCTCCAGGTCGTGTTCGGCGGCAGTCTCGTGCTGGCTGCTGGCGTGCTGATCGGCAATGCATAGGGAGACGGAGAGGCCTAGCGGCCTGTCGGGCGGTTCATGTCGCGCACCACCCAGCGGAAGAAGAGATAGACGCCGACACCCATGATGGCGAGCGGCAGGAGATTGGCAGCAGAATCCATTTCGACCTCGATAACCTCCCGGGGAGGGGATTAAGGCCTTGCTAACCAATGTTCAATCCGCAAGCCGGCAACGGTCCGTTCACAAAATGCGACCGGTGCTCACGAATTGGAAAGCGGGGCGTGACCGCCCCGCTCCGGTCCCGGTCAGGCGCGCAGCGTGCCGCCCGTGGTCTTGACGACATTGCCGACGATCTTGGCGGTGAGTGCCTCGAAGTCCTCGTCCGTCAGGGTCTTGTCGGTCGGCTGGAAGACGACTTCGATGGCGATCGACTTCTTGCCTTCGCCGAGCGATGCGCCCTCGAAGACGTCGAAGACGTTGACGGCGGCGATCAGCTTGCGGTCCGCCCCCGTCGCAGCGCGCACGATGGCGCCGGCTTCCACCGTCTTGTCGACGACGAAGGCGAAGTCGCGCTTGACGGCCTGGAAGGGCGAGAGATCGAGTGCCGGCTTGGTGCGGGTCGCCTTCTTCTTCGGGTCCGGCATGGCATCGACAAAGATCTCGAAACCGCAGAGGGCGCCGGATACGTCGAGCGCGCCGAGCGCCTTCGGGTGGAACTCGCCGAAATATCCAAGCACGATCTTCGGGCCCATCTTGATCGTGCCGGACCGGCCCGGATGATACCAGCCGGGCGCACCGGGCTCGATCTGCACATTGCCCATCGGCAAGCCGCAGGCCTCGATCACGGCCAGCGCATCGGCCTTGGCGTCATAGACGTCAACCGGCTTGCCGCCACCCTTGGCGGCATTCGACCAGAGGCGGCCGGAACCGGCAAGCGAGGCCGTGCCGCGGCGCACACCGCCGGCAACGCGGCGCTGGCCCTCGGGCCTGTCGTTCTCATAGGTGCCGGAGACCTCGAAGAGCGCGACATCGCCATAGCCCTTGTCGGCATTGCGCTGTGCGGCGGCAAGCAGGCCCGGCAGCAGCGACGGGCGCATGTCCGACATATCCGATGCAATCGGATTGGAGAGCGCCAGCGAGGCAGCACCGCCGCCGAAGAGTTCGGCATGGGCCTTCGGGATGAAGGACCAGGTGACGGCCTCCAGCATGCCGCGTGAAGCAAGCGCCCGCTTGGCAAGGCGCGAGCGGATCTGCAGCGTGGTCAGGATGCGGCCATTGACGGCACCATGGCTTTCGAGCGGCGCCGGCTTGATGTTGTCGACGCCGTGGATGCGCATGACCTCTTCCACGAGATCCGCCTTGCCATCGACGTCGGGACGCCAGGAGGGGACCGCGACGGAGACCCGCTCGCCCGAGCCGGTGACGGTGAAGCCGAGACGGGTCAGGATATCAACGCTCTCTTGCGACGACACTTCAAGGCCGGTCAGGCGCTTGACCTCGGAGAAGGGGAAATCGACGGTCTTGGCGTCAAAACCCTTGTAGCCGACGACATCCGTCTTCGCGGCCACGCCGCCGCAGAGTTCCAGCACCAGCGCTGTGGCGCGCTCAATGCCGGGAACCATGTATTGCGGATCGACGCCGCGCTCGAAGCGGTAGCGCGCATCGGTGATGATACCGTGCGCACGGCCGGACTTGGCGATGTTCATCGGGTCCCAAAGCGCCGATTCGATCAGCACGTCGATCGTATTCTCGTCGCAGCCTGAATGTTCGCCGCCCATGATGCCGCCGATCGATTCGATGCCGTTGTCATCGGCGATGACGACGTTGGCCGGGTTCAGCGTGTATTCGCGCGTGTCAAGCGCCAGCACCTTTTCCCCCTCGGCCGCGCGGCGCACGACGAGGTTGCCCTTCACCTTGGCCGCGTCGAAGACGTGCAGCGGGCGGCCCTGGTCGAAGGTCATGTAGTTGGTGATGTCGACGAGCGCGTTGATCGGGCGAAGACCGATGGCGAGAAGCCGCTGCTGCATCCAGCGCGGGCTCGGGCCATTCTTCACGCCGCGCACAAGCCGGAGCGCGAAACCGGGGCAGAGATGATCCTCCCCGCCAAGCTCCAGCTTCACCTTGACCGGCGTCTCGCCCTCGACCGGGAAAGACGGTGCCTTTGGGGCCCTCAGCGTACCGAGGCCGGAGGCGGCAAGATCGCGGGCGATACCGAAAATGCTCGTGCAGTCCGGGCGGTTCGGCGTCAGGTTGATCTCGATGACCGGATCGTCGAGGCCGGCATAGGCCGCATAACTCGTGCCGACAGGCGCATCGGCCGGCAGGTCGATGATGCCGTCATGGTTGTCGGAAATTTCCAGTTCCTTTTCCGAGCACATCATGCCGCGGCTCTCGACGCCGCGGATGGTGCCGACGGCAAGCGTCACGTCGATGCCGGGCACATAGGTGCCGGGCGCGGCGAAGGCGCCGACAAGCCCCGTACGCGCATTGGGCGCGCCGCAGACGACCTGGATCGGGTCGCCCTTGCCGGTATCGACCATCAGCACGCGCAACTTGTCGGCGTTCGGATGCTGCTCGGCGGAAACGACCTTGGCGATGACGAAGGGCTTGAAGGCCGCCTTGTCGTCGACGTCTTCCACTTCAAGGCCGATCGCCGTCAGCTTCGCGCAGATCTCTTCGAGCGTGGCGTCGGTCTCAAGGTGATCCTTCAGCCAGGAGAGGGTGAATTTCATGAAAAAATCTCCTTGGATGCCGGTTACGCGCTGAGGCCGCCGAACAATGTCGGCATGTCGAGCGGGCGGAAGCCGTAGTGGCTGAGCCAGCGGACATCGGCGTTGAAGAAGTCGCGCAGGTCAGGCATGCCGTATTTCAGCATGGCGATGCGGTCGAGGCCCATGCCCCAGGCAAAGCCCTGATATTCATCGGGGTCGAGCCCACCGGCGCGCAGGACGTTCGGATGGACCATGCCGCAGCCGAGGATTTCCATCCAGTCGGTGCCTTCGCCGAACTTGACGATCGGGCCCGAGCGATCGCACTGGATATCGACCTCGAAGGACGGCTCGGTGAACGGGAAGAAGGACGGGCGGAAGCGCATCGTGACGCTGTCGACCTCGAAAAAGGCCTTGCAGAACTCTTCCAGCACCCAGCGCATGTTGGCGACATTGGCGGTCTTGTCGACCACGAGGCCTTCGACCTGATGGAACATGGGTGAATGGGTCGCGTCACTGTCCTGACGGTAGGTCTTGCCGGGAATGATGATGCGGATCGGCGGCTTCTGCGCTTCCATGGTGCGGATCTGCACCGGCGAGGTGTGCGTGCGCAGCACCTTGCGCTCGCCGTTCTCGTCCGCGGGGAAGAAGAACGTGTCGTGCATCTCGCGGGCCGGATGGCCTTCCGGGAAGTTCAGCGCCGTGAAGTTGTAGTAGTCCGTCTCGACGTCGGGACCTTCAGCGATGGAAAAGCCCATGTCGCCGAAGATCGCGGTGATCTCGTCGACGATCTGGCTGATCGGATGGATGCGGCCGCGCTCGGCGGGCGAGGAGCGCACCGGCAGGCTGACATCCACCGTCTCGGCGGCAAGGCGCGCCTCGATGGCAGCATCGCGCAGCGCTGTCTTGCGCTCGGTGATCGCATCGGTGACGCGGGTCTTCAACGCGTTGATCGCCGCGCCGCGCGTCTGGCGCTCTTCCGGCGACATGGTGCCGAGCGTCTTGAGGAGTTCGGAGACGGAGCCCTTCTTGCCGAGGGCGCCGACGCGCACGGCTTCGATCGCCGCCTCGTCAGAGGCTTCGGCGACGGCGGAAAGGAGGCCATGTTCCAGTGTATCGAGTTCAGTCATCTTTACCTGCTTTGCTTGCGTCGGCCGGGCGGGGCGGCAGGAGAACCTGCGACAGATAGCGGGTTGCGGCAAGGAAACGCCGCAGATCACTACCCATGTGCACGCGCCCGATCAATCGGGTGAGCCATAAAAACTTGGCGAGAAACGCCACGAGAAGACAGAGTTCGGAAAGCGCATCGCCGGGCGCGCTCTCCATCCAGGCGGAAAGCGCCCGGCCCGCGGTCGTTTCGCCATCGAGCGCGCTCGGCACGAGCTGGAGAAACAGGAGCCAGAGGTCGCGCGCCTGGGCGGCGGGCAGCGGCATGGCGGCTTCCGGTTCCTCCTCGAAATCCATGTAGCCGACACGGCCGTTTTCGAGAAAGAGATCACGCGGATGCGGGCGTCCGTGACAGAGGTTCAGCGCATGCACGGACCCGAGATCGGCAGCACAGGCAACGAGCAGCGCATCATGGCGCGCCGGATCCGCCGATTTCAGCGTTCCCAGCCGCATGCCGATCGTCGGACCGGCATCGGACAGGACAAGCGCACTGTCCGAGCGATAGAGCACCTTCGGCACCGGCAAGCCCTCGGCGGCGAAGGCCTCGAGCCGCCGCACCTCGCGATCCACCATAGCCTTGCGGTCCAGACGCGGAGAGGCGCGCAGGAAGGGTTTGCGGAACAGCCGGGCGAGAGCGTTTTGCGCATGCGTCCAGACGATCGGCTTTTCCGTGCCGTAGCGCTTCACCCAGACGGTGCCGAACGACATTTCCACGCGCTCGATACGGCGCGCACCACAGGCAAGAACAGCGAGAAGCGTCTCGATGTCCCTGGGGGTCGCGTCCGGGATCGCGGATAGATCGTTCAGCCTGCCATCCATCTCCAGTCCTCCGATGAGGCCGGTCCACAAAGCAAAAACCCGCACCGGTTCCCCGGCGCGGGTTTCACAACGAAACGATGTTTTGGTTGTGGAAGCGCCGGTTAGTTTACGGCGGCTTCAAACTCGTTCTTCGTGCCGGCGTCCTTGAGGTATTCCAGCGCCTTCTTGGCGGCTGCGACGAGCGCGCCGAAAGCTGCGGTCTCATGGATCGCCATGTCGGACAGAACCTTGCGGTCGACTTCGATGCCAGCCTTGTTCAGGCCATCGATGAAGCGGCCATAGGTCAGGCCGTGCTCGCGGACGGCAGCGTTGATGCGCTGGATCCAGAGCGCGCGGAAATTGCGCTTGTTGACCTTGCGGTCGCGGTAGGCGAACTGCTTGGAACGATCAACCGCGGCCTTGGCGGCGCGGATGGTGTTCTTGCGGCGGCCGTAGAAGCCCTTGGCTGCCTTCAGCGTCTTCTTGTGCTTGGCGTGGGAAGTTACGCCGCGTTTTACACGTGCCATGTCATGATCTCCTTAACGTATCAAATCGCGCGACTAGTCTCAGAGACCGTTCGGCAGGTAGTTCTTGATGACCTTCTTGCCATCGGGCTCGGCCAGCACCATGGTGCCGCGCGCGTCGCGAATGAACTTGTTGGTACGCTTGATCATGCCGTGGCGCTTGCCGGCGGCAGCTGCAACGACCTTGCCGGTCGCGGTGATCTTGAACCGCTTCTTGGCAGAGGACTTCGTCTTCATCTTGGGCATTTTGCTACTCCATTCTTCTTGAATTCGAGAGGCACTGACGAGGTGCATCTCCAGCGTAAAGAACGGCCACGGCATGCCCTGCCGGACCGTTCGGACGGCGGCTTGTAACCGATGTCCCTCAAAAGCGCAACCGGAATCCTCGAACCTCGACATCCGGCAGGCAGAAACGGAAAAGCCGCCCCGAAAGGCGGCTTCGATCCGGTGGTCATGGGGTCGCGATCACCGCGGCGCGAGCACCATCATCATCTGGCGGCCTTCGAGCTTCGGCTCGGCTTCCACCTTGGCGATGGTTTGCGTGTCTTCCTTGACCTGCATCAGGAGCTTCATGCCAAGCTCCTGGTGGGCCATTTCGCGGCCGCGGAACTTCAGGGTCACCTTGACCTTGTCGCCTTCGTCGAAGAAGCGGTTCATCGCCTTCATCTTCACGTCATAATCATGCGTGTCGATGTTCGGGCGCATCTTGATTTCCTTGATCTCGACGATCTTCTGCTTCTTGCGCGCTTCGGCCGCCTTCTTCTGGTTGGCGTATTTCAGCTTGCCCAGGTCAAGGATCTTGCAGACGGGCGGCTCGGAGTTCGGCGAAATCTCCACGAGATCGAGGCCGGCTTCTTCGGCCATGCGGAGTGCCTGATCAGTCGGGACGGTGCCGTGGTTGTTACCGTCGGCATCGATAAGCTGAACCCGGGGAATCCGGATTTCCTTGTTGGAGCGCGGGCCGTCCTTGACGGGGGCTTCCGCTTTAAAGGGTCTGCGAATGGTCGTGTTCTCCTCGAACTGTTTCGATAGATATGGGCCTGCGTCGACCGGGCCGTTTGCCCGCCTGACGGCGTTTTCCGGCAATGTGTTGATCGCGCTTGCGAAGTCAATAGCATGCCGCGTGGAAAAAATCACCACCTGTCCTTGCACGCGCGAATCTGGTCTAGCTCTCGGCAAAAGACCGGCCGGCGAGCGCTTTGCCGCGGTCGGGGCACAGGACAAGGAGATAGGCATGACGGCGTCGAACGGCAACGGTGTCCCTGCGGAATTCATCACCGTGGGCGCGGGTGACGACGCCCGCAAGATCGCGATGGCGCTTCAGCCGGCCGCAGCCGGCAACGATCTGGCGCACGTCATTTGGCTCGGCGGCTACCGGTCCGACATGACCGGCACCAAGGCGGTGGAGCTTGCCGGGCTTGCCGCCCGCCTCGGCACCGGCTGCGTACGCTTCGACTATTCGGGCCACGGCGCCTCCGGCGGCGCCTTCGTCGACGGCACGATCTCACGCTGGCTGGAGGAGACGCTCGCGGTGATCGACCACGCGGCAAAGACGCTCGGCACGCGCCGCGCGGTGCTCGTCGGCTCCTCGATGGGCGGGTGGATCGCACTGCGTGCCGTGGCCGAACTTGCCGGGCGCGGCGGCATCGACGTCGCTGGCCTCGTGCTCATCGCGCCGGCGCCGGATTTCACCTCGGACCTGATCGAGCCGAACCTGACGGAGGCCGAGCGCACGGCGCTGGCTGAGCGCGGCCAGCTCGAGGAGCCGACGCCCTACGGCCCCGACCCGAACATCTATACGCGCAAACTCATCGAGGACGGCCGCGACAACCGCGTTCTGACCGGCGCCATCGAGACCGGCTGCCCCGTGCACATCCTGCAGGGCATGGCCGATCCCGATGTACCCTATGACCATGCGGTGCGCCTGATGGAGCACCTTTCCGGCGACGACGTCGTGCTGACCATGATCCGTGACGGGGACCATCGCCTGTCGCGCCCGCAGGATATCGCCAAGATCCTCGAGGCAACAGAAGCCCTCGTCCGCGGGCGATGAGGCCCCGGCCCGATCACATTTTAACCATATTCCCGCATCGCCAAATCTCATGATTGACGAAGTGCCCGCCTGACCGTTAACTCTTTGTTAACGATTAGGGGACGTTTCATGGCACGAATGATTGGTGCGAAGGCTGGGGTTGCGGCGGTTCTCGCTCTCCTCGTTTCTTCTTCCTCGGCTTTCACGGCGCCGGCTTCGGCGCTGACCATGCAGACCGGCGGCATCACGTCCCAGCCGATCGGCCATTATGAATTCTGTCAGACCACCGCTTCCGAGTGCCGCACGGGCGTGCGCGGCCAGGCGCCTGCCAAGGTGACGGCCTTCGGCTGGACGGTGGTGCGCGAGATCAACGCCAGCACCAACCGCGCCGTCACGCCGATGACCGACAAGGACCTCTACGGCAAGGACGAAGTCTGGGCCTATCCGGACGGCGCAGGCGACTGCGAGGATTATGTTCTGCTCAAGCGCAAAAAGCTGATCGAAAAGGGCTTTGCTGCCGGCGATCTGCTGATCACCGTCGTGCGCAAGCCGGATGGCGAAGGCCATGCCGTGCTGACGCTGCGCACCACGGAGGGCGACTTCATCCTCGACAACCTCAACAACGAGGTCAAGCTCTGGACGGAAACGCCCTATCGCTACCTGAAGCGCCAGGCTTCCTTCCACGCCGGCCGCTGGGTCTCGATCGAAAACGGCGATGCCGTCATGGTGTCGTCGGTCGGCCAGTAAGACACATTTCGCAGGGGGACTGCGAAGGCCGCGGAGCAATCCGCGGCTTTTGTCTTTTCAGGAACCGGCCCCAACGTTACACCGCCAGGGCCGCCTCGCCGATCCGCTTGTAGAAGAAGGTCGTCGCGCAGAAACGGCCATCCGGGTAGAGCGCATAGTCAGGAATAACCCCGGCGCGTTGCCAGCCGAGGCGTTCGTAGACGGTTTCCGCGGGGCTGCCGGTGGCGGTATCGAGCACCAGCACAGTCTTGCCGCGCTGCGCGGCCTCCGCCTCGGCAGCGGCCATCAGCCTGCGGGCGACGCCGCGGCCGCGCTCGCTCTCCTTGACGAGCAGCTTCTTCACATCCGCCCGGTGCGGCTGGTTCGGCATCTGGCGGATGCCGACCTGCACCGTGCCGACGATTCGCCCTTCCCGTTCGGCGGCAAAGAGCAACGTCGCGCCCTCACCCACCGCCGCCGCCACATCCTGCCAGAAGGGCAGCGCATCGGCCGGCCCATAGGGCGCCATGAAGCCGACGGAGGCCCCGCCGGTCACGCAATCGGTCAGCACATCCGCCAGCTCGCCCAGCCGGGCCCGGGTTTCATCGGCATCGAGCAGCCTGATCTCGCTCATCTCGTCCTCCTGGCTCAGGATCGACCGCGGTCCAGCACCACGGCATAATGCGCCGGCTCCACGCCGGAATTCTCGAAGACATGCCCTTCGGTGATGCTCATATAGAGGCAGTCCCCGGGGTAAAGCTCATGCACGGCCGTGCCGACCGTCATGCGCAGACTGCCGGCAAACAGCCAGACGTGCTGCGTCATGCCGGCCTTGGCCGTTTCCGGCGGATAGGCGATGCGCGCGCCCGGCGGAAACGCCACGTCGATCACCTCGACGCGCGAGGCCGTGTTCGGCGCCGAGACGGCACGGCGCTGGTAGCCCGTTTCGGGATCCCGCCAGACCACCTGGTCCTCAAGCCGCGACAACGGATCGCCCGCCGCCTCGGAGAAGGCGAAGAAGGCGGAGAGCGTGAGATCGAGCGCCGCACAGAGCCGCGAGAGCAATTGTGCCGTCGGGCTCGCCTCGCCGCGCTCGATGCGCGAGATCATCGCCCGGCTGACGCCGGAGGCGCCTGCAAGGTCTTCCAGCGTCTGGCCGCGCGCCATGCGCAACAGCCGCACGCGCTCGCCGATGGCACTTTCCAGAGGGTCGATTGCTTCTTCCATTATCATGGAATACTTATCTCTTATAGTAGATTCAATAGGCTGAGCCTTTCCAAAAAATATTTTCCGGCGATGCCGCTCCGGCGACAATGCGACATCCGCCCGCCGGATAAGGTGCCGCAGCAAGAATCGGAGGGCGGGCGGATGACAGGTGAAGCACAGCGGGCGTCCTCGCTCTTTTCCATCACCGCCATCGTCGTTTCGATGACCTTCGTCGCCATCGGCAACGGGGTGATGCTGGCCTATGTGCCCTACGTGCTGTCGCGCGCCGATGCGCCCTCCTGGACGCCGGGGGCAGCCGTCACGGCGATCGCCTTCGGCGGGCTTGTCGGCTGCGTCATCGCCGGCCCGGTCATCCACCGCGTCGGCCATGCCCGCGCCTTTTCCTGCTCGCTGGCGCTGGTCATCATCGCGGCCTTCCTCGTCGCGCTCGGCGTCAACCCGGTCGTCTGGATCCTCGCCCGCGGCATCTACGGCGTGGCCGGCAATGCGAATTTCATCATCGCCCAGAGCTGGCTCAACCATGCCAGCGACAATCGCTGGCGCGGCAAGGCCATGTCCTTCTTCTACATGGCCTATGTGCTGGGGCTCGGCGTCGGCGCCTGGCTGTTCGGCCGCATGCCGGCGGATGGCAATCTCGCACCACTCGTCACCATCTTCGTCACCACGATCGCGCTGCTGCCCATCGGCCTCACCCGACTGCCCACGCCACCGGCACCCGCCCGGGTCAGCGTCGATTTCGCCATGGCCTGGCGCAACTCGCCTGTCGCGCTGATCGGCGTCCTGGCCGCCGGCGGCCTCTCCATGGTCGTACAGGGCTTTACGCCGATCTATGCCGCCACGAACAAGGTCGGCCAGACGGATGTGGCGCTCCTGATGTTCGTCATGCAGTTCGGCCTCATCTTCGTACAGTACCCGCTCGGCACGCTCTCCGACCGTATCGACCGGCGCATCGTGCTGATCGCCACCTGCCTGCTGATCGCAAGCACTGCGGTCGCGGCCCTTTTCGTCTCCTTCCAGGCCTTCGTCATCCTCATGATCGTCTTCGCGCTCTGGGCGGGCGCCGTCGAAAGTGTCTATTCGATCGCCAACGCGCACGCCAACGACCGGACCGACCCCGAGGATTTCGTGCCGCTCGCCTCGACCCTCCTCGTCGCCTGGTCGACGTCTGCGACACTGGTTCCACTGGCCGTGACGGCGCTGACCCCGGTCTTCGGCCCGAAGACTTTCATCTATGCCGCCATGGCCGTGGCGCTGCTCTATGCCGGCTTCGTTGCCCAGCGGCTGCGGCTGCGCGAGACCGTGCCGCCGGAGGCGCGGGAGAACTTCGAGATCAGGAGCGCCCAGCTGCCGAATGCCGGCGCGCTCGTCGAAGGCGAAAAAGCCCCGGAATAGCGGCGTTCGCACGCACGAAACCCTTCATTTACCGCTTTGCGGGAATCTCCCCCGCTGCTATATGGCGCGCATGAGCACCAACAATTCGACGCCCCTCGACCATATCCGCAACTTCTCGATCGTGGCCCATATCGATCACGGCAAGTCGACGCTTGCCGACCGGCTGATCCAGTCGACCGGCGGCCTTGCCGACCGCGAGATGTCGGAGCAGGTCCTCGACAATATGGATATCGAGCGCGAGCGCGGCATCACCATCAAGGCCCAGACCGTACGCCTGCACTACAAGGCGAACGACGGCGAGACCTATGTGCTGAACCTCATCGACACGCCCGGCCACGTCGACTTCGCCTACGAAGTCTCGCGCTCGCTGTCGGCCTGCGAGGGCTCGCTGCTCGTCGTCGATGCCTCCCAGGGGGTCGAGGCCCAGACGCTCGCCAACGTCTATCAGGCGATCGACAACAATCACGAGCTCGTCACCGTGCTCAACAAGATCGACCTGCCGGCCGCCGAGCCCGACCGCATCAAGGAACAGATCGAGGAGGTCATCGGCATCGACGCGTCGGAAGCCGTGCTGATCTCCGCCAAGACCGGCCTCGGCATTCCGGATGTGCTCGAAGCCATCGTCCAGCGACTGCCCGCGCCGAAGAGCGAGGGCGGCGAGAAAGCCCCCCTGAAGGCGCTGCTGGTCGACAGCTGGTACGATACCTATCTTGGCGTCATGGTTCTCGTGCGCGTCATCGAAGGTCGCATCAGCAAGGGCCAGACCATCCGCATGATGGGCACGGATGCGAAGTACACGATCGAGCGCGTCGGCGTGCTGACGCCGAAGATGGTGGCGATGGATTCGCTCGGCCCGGGCGAGATCGGCTTCATCACCGCCTCGATCAAGGAAGTGGCCGACACGCGCGTCGGCGACACGATCACCGAAGACAAGCGCCCGACGGCAAAGGCCCTGCCCGGCTTCAAGCCGGCCCAGCCTGTCGTCTTCTGCGGCCTCTTCCCGGTCGATGCCGCCGATTTCGAGGACCTGCGCTCGGCAATGGGCAAGCTGCGTCTCAACGACGCCTCGTTCTCGTTCGAAATGGAAAGCTCGGCCGCGCTCGGCTTCGGCTTCCGCTGCGGCTTCCTCGGCCTTCTGCACCTCGAAATCATCCAGGAACGCCTGGAGCGCGAGTTCGATCTGGACCTGATCGCGACGGCCCCCTCGGTCGTCTACAAGCTGTTCATGACCGACGGGTCCGAACGCGAGCTGCACAACCCGGCAGACATGCCCGACGTCGTGAAGATCTCGGAAATCCATGAGCCGTGGATCCGCGCGACGATCCTCACGCCCGACGATTATCTCGGCGGCATCCTGAAGCTCTGCCAGGACCGCCGCGGCATCCAGATCGAGCTGACCTATGTCGGCACCCGCGCCATGCTGACCTACGACCTGCCGCTCAACGAAGTCGTCTTCGACTTCTACGACCGCCTGAAGTCGATCTCCAAGGGCTACGCCTCGTTCGACTACCAGATCACCGACCACAAGGAAGGCCATCTGGTGAAGATGTCGATCCTCGTCAACGGCGAGCCGGTCGATGCGCTGTCCATGATGGTGCACCGCATGGCGGCGGAAAAGCGCGGTCGCGACATGTGCGAGAAGCTCAAGGAGCTGATCCCGAAGCACATGTTCAAGATCCCGATCCAGGCCGCCATCGGCGGCAACGTGATCGCCCGCGAGACGATCTCGGCGCTGCGCAAGGACGTCACCGCCAAGTGCTACGGGGGCGACGCCACCCGCAAGCGCAAGCTGCTCGACAAGCAGAAGGCCGGCAAGAAGCGTATGCGCCAGTTCGGCAAGGTGGAGATTCCGCAGGAAGCCTTCATCGCCGCGCTCAAAATGGGCGACGAATAAGACAAAAAGGGAGGCTCGGGCCTCCCTTTTCCTTTCTCAATCCCGCTTGATCGTCGCCAGGACCTCCCAGAGGTCGGCTCCCGTTTCGAAGACCGCCGCATTGGCACGAAAACCGGTTTCGGCGAAGACAAGGTCCAGCACATCCTGCGCCGGATCGCCTGCGGCCGGAGAAGCGGCGCCTGCGATGGTGCGGGCGGCTCTCTCGATGCGCGCAGTTTCCGTCGCCATGCCCTCGCGGGCCGTGTTCATGATGCCGGCAATCTGCATGAGAGGCGCCCCTTTAAAACTGGTGCCCTTCTACACGACCGCCCTTTCCATACCGTGAATGCCGGAATCACGGCCCTGTGCCGAAACAGCACGGGGCCGCCGACCTCAGTGACCGGGATGCAGCGCGTCGTTCAGGTACATGCAGGTCAGCATGGTGAAGACATAGGCCTGGATGACCGCCATCAGCAGTTCCAGTGCGGTCAGGGCGACGGTCATACCGAAGGGCAGGATGGCGCCGATGACGCCGAGCGTGCCGAGGCTGCCCATCGAAACGACGAAGCCGGCGAAGACTTTCAGCGTGATGTGGCCGGCGAGCATGACGGCGAACAGACGGACCGAATGGCTGACGGGACGCGAGAGGTAGGAGATCACCTCGATCGGCACGATGATCGGCGTCAGGATCAACGGCACGCCATCAGGCACGAACAGCCGGAAGAAGCGGGTGCCGTGCTTGAAGAGGCCGTAAAGCGTGACCGTGGAGAAGACCAGCATGGCCAGCGCGAAAGTGACGATCAGGTGGCTCGTCACCGTGAAGGCATAGGGGAACATGCCGACGAGGTTGGCGACGAGGATAAACATGAAGAGCGAAAAGACCAGCGGGAAGAAACGCATGCCCTGCTCACCCGCGTTGGCCCTGAGTGTCGTCGCGACGAATTCGTAGACCATTTCGGCGCTCGACTGCCAGCGGCCAGGCACCAGGCCGCGCCGGCGCGTGGCGAAAAGCAGGAAGCCGCTCGCGGCGGCAATGGTCAGCACCATATAGGCAGAGGAATTGGTGAAGCTGAGGTCAAGTCCGCCGACCTCGAACGGGACAAGCGGCTTGATCTCGAATTGCTCAATGGGTCCGGCCATCGGATATCCTCGGGAAGGCTTCAGGGCGCACGACAGGCGTGCGCGCCGCGACTGCGGCACGCGAAAACCGCGCGGCTGATTTCGGAAAGGGAGGGTGTGAAGGGTTCACGCGGGGCTTTCTCTCTCGATTGCGAGATGAGGGGCCGTCCCCGGAACGAACAAGGCGCAGGTCGTCCAGCGCGAGAGCTGTTTAGCCGCTCGGCCGCATCATGGCAAGGGCCGCGATCGCACCCCACTCCATTCAAAAACCATCCAGGTCCAGTCCACGCCGAGCGCACGGTTGCCCGCCTGGTGTGATTCGGCCTTGCGGCTTCGAAGCAGCGTCAGGTCGCAGCGCGCCGCGGCGTCGATCGTCTCCTCGTCCGAGAGCCGGAAGGCCGGCCTTCCCGGTGCGCCGGGCCCGTGGCGCAAGGCAAAGACCAGCCGGCCGCCAGGTCGCAGCATATTGGCCAGAACCGGCAGGGCAACGGCGCGCGTAGGCGCATCGAGATGGTGCCAGACGCCGTTAAGGGTGACGAGATCGAAGAGACCGTGATCCCGCACCCTTGCAAGATGCGGCAAGTCATCGTCGAGAAAGACGATGCCGACATCGCCGTGCCGCGCCAAGCCGGCCTCGCGGAGCGGCTGTACGGGCTCGACCGCCAGAACCGCATGCCCCTGCCGGACGAACCACGCCGCATCCCGCCCCGTTCCCGCACCGATATCGGCGACACGGCCCGGCGCCCGCGGCAGCAGGTCGAGCACGGGCGCATAGAGCGCCGCCGGATCGAAGGCCTCGTAGCGCTCGATCAGCGCCGGCGTCGCCGCGGCAGCGTAGCCTTTCAGAATATCGTTCATCTGCCCTCCGGTGTTCCGCTTCACCGGAGAGCTGTTCGGCGCGGCTGTCAACCGCGTTGACGCGCGGTGCGAAAACCTCACACGCCCTCGTAGATCCGCTGGCCGGTGAGGAGTGCCGCATCCAGTGGCCCGCCCTCCGGGAAGATCGACAGCGTGTCGGGCATGTCGACGCCCTCGACCAGCCGGTGGCAGGTCTGCACAGGGCCGAGCACCGTCGTGACTGGAATGACACCGGCCCAGATCGGCAGGGCGAAATCCTCCTCGTCGTCACCAACGCCCTTGGCACGCACCTTGGCCGCCGCCTCGTCGATCGGCATGGCGATGATCGTCGTCGCCTTGGCTTCCTGTGGCGTGATGGGACGCAACAGCATGCTGCGGTCCGGATAGAAGCGGTCGACGACATCGCGCATCGCCTCGATCTTCTCCTCCGGGTCCTCGACGAGCCGCGCCGTGCCGAAGCACATGGCAGAGCGATAATTGGCCGAATGGTTGAAGCCGGACCGGGCGAGTACCAGCCCGTCGAGATGGGCGACGGTGAGACAGGCGGGCGTCCCGGTCTTCAGGTGGCGCAGCATGCGGCTGGCGGAGGAACCGTGCCAGTAGAGCGTATCGCCCTTGCGCCAGAAAAGCGTCGGCGTCGCGTAGGGCTGGCCTTCGATGACATAGGCGACGTGACAGAGCATGGCCGCATCGAGAATGGCATAGACGCTTTCACGATCGTAGCTGCCGCGCTCGTGCATGCGCTTGACGCGGTTGCGCGGGGTGACGGGATAGGCGACGGTCTCGGTGCTCATGTGCAGGGCTTGCCTTTCAAAGGAGAGGCCGCCATGGTGCGCCATGGCATTGGATCGAAAAAGCACCAATTCTGATCAAAAAATCAGGACCACTTTACCAGACTGGTCCTCGCTCGTTCCTGTTCTTCCCGCAGCAGGCAGGCGGACGCCGTCGCTTTACCGCGAGCTGCGCCGGCTGATCGAGGCCGGGGACATTCCGCCCGGCAGCAAGCTGCCGCCGACGCGGGATCTCGCGCACCGCCTGAAAACCTCGCGCGGCAGCGTGGTCGCCGCCTTCGAAACGTTGATCGCCGAGGGCTTTGCCGTCGCCCGTACCGGGGCCGGCACCTTCGTTGCCGACCGGGTGCCAACCCTGAAACCCTCGGCCCCCATCGAGCGGGAAAGCAGCGCCCCGAAAATGCCGTTGCCAGGCACGCTCGGCGTCGCCATGGCCGATGCACGCACGCTGAAACAGTTCCGCACGCTGCTCGGGCGCCATCTCGCCCGGCCGGGGCCGGAGCATTTCTACTATGGCGATCCACGTGGCGGCGACGCGCTGCGCCAGGCGGTCGCCGCCTATCTCCGGCAAGCGCGCGGTGTGCGCTGCGAGGCACGTTCGATCATCATCACGACCGGCACGCAGCAAGGCATAGATCTCGTCATCCGCAGCGCGCTGTCGTCGGGCGACCGGGTGATGATCGAGGATCCCTGTTATCCGAGCGCCCGGGCGGCCTTTTCCGGCAACGGTCTGGTCCTCTCCGGCCTTGCCGTGGATGGCGAGGGGGCGGATATCGCGCTGGCAGCACCGGGCGCCCGCGCGATCTACGTCACGCCGTCGCACCAGTTCCCGCTCGGCGTTACCATGAGCATGCGCCGGCGGCTCGCCCTCATCGACTGGGCGCGGGAGACCGGCGGCTGGATCATCGAGGACGACTATGACAGCGAGTTCCGCTTTGCCGGGCCGCCGCTCGCCGCCATGCAGGGCATGGACGACAGCGGACGTGTGATCTATCTCGGCACCTTCTCCAAGGTGCTCTTCCCGGGCCTCCGGCTCGGCTATGCCGTCATTCCCGATCCGCTGCTGGAGACGGTCGTGGCCTTGCGCAGCCGCAGCGACCGCAGCCCGCCGACGCTGGCCGAAGCCGCCCTCACCGACCTTCTTCGCGAAGGCCATTTCGCCGCGCACCTGCGCCGCGCCCGGCGACAGGCGCAGGCGGCGCGCGATGCGCTGGTGGCGGGGCTTTCAGCGACCGGCGCGCTTTCAGTCGGCGTGCCCGACCAGGGCCTGCACCTCGTCGCCGGCCTGCCGGCTGGACTTGCCGATACGGAGGCTGTGGAAATTGCCGCGCGCGCAGGGCTGGGTGCCCGGGCGCTCTCGACCATGGCCGTCACCAATCCGCCACGGCAGGGCCTTGTCATCGGCTTTTCCGGCTTTGCCCCCGAAACCCTTGATGCCGCTGCCGCGCGTTTTGCAGCAGCGATATCCGCGATCTGACGCCCTATCCGAAGCCGCGTCAGGCGACCCGGCGCGTTGCGACGGGGGCAATCGTCGCCACCCAGGCCCGTGCGATGGCAAGGCCCGTCGCGTCGGCGCTCGGGCCGTTCTCATCGGCCAGCGCGGCGCGCTTTTCGAGCCAGCCGGGCTGGAGCGTTTCGATAAGCTGCGGGAAGGTGTCGACCCAACCGTCCACCACGGTGCGGCTCGCCTCGAAATGAAACTGCGTGCCGTAGGTGGCGCGGCCGATACGGAAAGCCTGGTTCTCGGCAGCACCATTGGTGGCGAGGCGCACGGCATTGTCCGGCAGGGTGAACGTATCGCTGTGCCACTGGAAGATCGGAAACGCACCAGCCGCCGCCGATAGAACCGGATCACCGGCACCGTCCTTCGTCAGCGCGACCGTACACCAGCCGAATTCCGGCGTCGCACCGATCAGGTTTTCCGCACCATAGGCCCGGGCGAGAAGCTGGCTGCCGAGGCAGACGCCGAGCACGGACTTGTCCGCATCGCCGAAGCGCCGCATCAGCGCGGCGAGCGCGGGGAGATAAGCGTGGCGATCGTCGTCGCGGGCGTTCTGCGGACCGCCCATCACGACGATGGCATCGTGGGCCGCATCATCCGCCGGAATGGCATCGCCCGCATGGGGGCGGCAGAGGTCTAGTTCGGCACCCGCCTCTTCCAGCGCGACGCCGATCTGCCCGAGCAGCGTTACCTTGTCGTTCTCAACCACCAGAACCCGCATGCCAAACTCCTGCTTCCCGATTCTCGCGCGAGACAAACACGAGCCTCCGCTTCATTCAAGGGCATTGAAGAGCCGAAACAGAAAGAACCCGGCTCTTACGAGCCGGGCAAGTCGGGGAGGATCGGCAGAAGGAAGGGATCAGTGGCAGACGCGGATCTTCTTGATGATGACGTTGCCGTAGTAGTCGTAGGACTTCACCTTCTTGATGAAGCAATAGGGCTCGTAGCCGTAGCTGTAATAGCCGGCCTGCGAAGGGGCCGCGAAGGAAACGGCGGCGACGAGAGCGACGGTGGCGGAAACGATGATCTTGCGCATGGGGGTCTCTCCTGATCTCTGGTAAGGATGAGCCTCTCTCATCCGGTGATCAGAAGGTCGCACATCGCCCCGCCGCCCGCTGTTCCGCGGGAAACAGGCGTCACGGATAGATGACGCCCTTGCGCAGGATGACGTTGGCGTAGAGCCGCGGCTCGCTGGTCTGCACCAATGTATGGGCAGCGCGCACACGGCCGTAGAAGTCGGCACCGACCAGCGGCACCACCGCGCGATCCGGCTCGTGGCCGGCGCAGCAGTCGATGATTTCGCGGTGCACGGGCTCCAGCGTGTCGCGGTCCTGGCGGAAGGTGGAGCGGAAGATGGCCTCCTCGACGAAATCATCGATCGGCATCACCGAGAGCACGGCATTCAGCACGGGAATGAGCGGCACGCCGTCGAGGCGGATGAGACGACGGGCGTGCTCGACGCCCGGATAGTTGCCGTCGACGATCGCAATCTCGTCGCCGTGGCCCATGGCACGCAGCGTGGCGAGCAGCTCCGGGCTCAGGATGGGATCAAGACCTTTCAGCATTCAGGCAAGCTCCTTGAAGAGGACGTTGTGGTCCGGCAGATAGCGGGAGAAGAGCGGCAGGCTCGCCCCGCCGATCGAGCGCGCGGCACTGCCGACCGCACCCTCGACGATCTCCGGCAGGGTGACGCCCTGGAGATCGAGGCGGGCGACGGCGGCCTGCGTCGCCGCGACCACGCGTTCGCGCACCCAGGCGGGAAAACCGCCGTCGATGATGACGGCAGAGAAGTCGATGACGGAGGCGGAGGCGACGACGGCCTGCGCAAGCGCGGCCGCCATGTCCTCGATCCAGATTGCAAGCGGCGCGCCGAAATCGATCCAGCCATCCGTCGAATACCACAGCGGCTTCGGATCGATGCCGTGCTCGCGCAACAGGTTTTCCAGACGATAGACCGAAGCGATCTTCAGGAGCTGCACCGTCTCGCCGTTGCGACCCTGCACGGGAAGGGGGCCGATGGCGCCCGCCGTGCCGGTGCGGCCGGTGAACAGCGCCGAGTTCAGCACCACACCGCCGCCGATGAAGGAGCCGATGAAGAGATAGAGGAAATCCGGATATTGCGGGCCGAGGCCGAAGACGAGCTCGGCGGCGCAGGCGCTCGTCGCATCGTTCTGGAGCACCACAGGATGGGACACGCGGCTGGCGATCTCCGCCTCGAGGTCGACACCGCGCCACTGATCCATGTCGGCCTGCGGCGCCCCGACTTCGCTCGCCCAGCTCCAGAGTTCGAACGGCGCGGCGACACCGAAACCGGCAATGCGGGCGCGTTCTTCCGGCGTGATGGCGGCTTCGAGTTCCGCAAGGCCCTCCTCGACGAAGGCGAGCAGCGGACCGGGCATGGGATAGGGATAAGTCCGCCGCACCTGCCGGCGGATGCCGCCGACGAAATCCATCATGACGAGATCGGCGCTGCGGCGACCGATCTTCAGGCCGAAGGAATAGACGGCATCGGGATTGAGCCGCATCGGCACGGAAGGCTGGCCGACCTTGCCGCGCATCGGCTCGCCGCGCATCAGGAGCCCCTCGGCCTCCAGCGCGCGCATGATGACGGTGACGGTCTGGGCGGAAAGGCCGCTGCGCCGGGCGATCTCGGCCTTGGACAGGCTGCCGTGCCGCCGCACCAGCGACATGACCAGGCGTTCGTTATAGGCCCGGACGCGCACCTGGTTTGCACCGCCGCTCGGATCGAGGATTTCGGCCGGCACGGCATGTGCCGTCGCGTCCTTTCTGATCATCGTCTCCTCCCGTTCCGGACCGGGCGTCGCGCACCCTTTCCGGTCCTCTTATCGGCTGGCGTTCCGCTCTTCCACCGGAAACGCACAGCGGGGCTTTTCGCCCGATCTTTCCTGCAGCATGCCACAACGAATTAATAATTCAATTCGATTTATTTATTGACAGCCATTTCTTTTGGTGTTCTCTTGAGGACGGAAGCGAGGATCGGCCGGCAGAAGACCTGCCCGCCCACCCTGCGACCGGATCGCCCCAGGAGAGGGGCGCATCCCGTTTCGTCCTTGGGAGGATACCATGAAGAAAACCATCATTTCCGCCGCTCTCGGCGCGCTTGCACTCGGCGTCGCCTTCTCCTCGCCGGCAGCCGCCGAAACCACGGCCTGCCTGATCACCAAGACCGACACCAATCCCTTCTTCGTCAAGATGAAGGAAGGCGCGGAAGCCAAGGCCAAGGAACTCGGCGTGACGCTGAAGGCCTATGCCGGCAAGATCGACGGCGACTCGGAAAGCCAGGTTGCGGCCATCGAGACCTGCATTGCCGACGGCGCAAAGGGCATCCTGATCGCGGCCTCGGACACGAAGGGCATCGTTCCCTCCGTGCAGAAGGCGCGTGAGGCAGGCCTGCTCGTCATCGCGCTCGACACGCCGCTCGAGCCGCTCGACAGCGCCGACATGACGTTTGCCACCGACAACCTGCTCGCCGGCGAACTGATCGGAAAATGGGCTGCCGCCACGCTCGGCGACGCCGCAAAGGACGCAAAGATCGCCTTCCTGAACCTCACGCCGTCGCAGCCTTCGGTCGATGTGCTGCGTAACCAGGGCTTCATGAAGGGCTTCGGCATCGACGTGAAGGACATTTCCAAGATCGGCGACGAGGACGATGCCCGCATCGTCGGCCATGACGTGACCAACGGCAACGAGGAAGGCGGCCGCACCGCCATGGAAAACCTTCTCCAGAAGGATCCATCCATCAATGTCGTGCACACGATCAACGAACCGGCCGCTGCCGGCGCCTATGAAGCGCTGAAGGCCGTCGGCAAGGAGAAGGACGTGCTGATCGTTTCCGTCGACGGCGGTTGCCCGGGCGTGCAGAACGTCGCAGACGGCGTCATCGGCGCGACCTCGCAGCAGTATCCGCTGATGATGGCCGCCCTCGGCATCGAGGCCATCAAAAAGTTTGCCGACACCGGCGAAAAGCCGAAGGCGACCGAAGGCAAGGACTTCTTCGACACGGGCGTGACGCTCGTCACCGACAAGCCGGCAGCAGGCGTCGAATCCATCGACACCAAGGCCGGCAAGGACAAGTGCTGGGGCTAAGGCCCCCGCCGGCCCGGCTTGACCGGGCCGGCTTTCCGCTACGGACGCGGTCTGGGTCGCGGGAAATACCGACCCTGCTTTGACAACAGCAACAAGACATGGGCACCTTTCTTCCCGGGCGACGGCACGAGCCGGTTCACCTTGGGGAGGAGACCGCCCGCAGATGGCGGCAGGTGCGCGAAGCGCGCCCTGCCGATGCGTCCACGCACCATTTCATCCGGCACGCCGCGACGGTCGGCACCGGAAGGGGAGGAAAATCATGAGTGAGACATCGACGGCCTCACAGCCTTCGCAGGAATTCGAGAAGGTGCTATCCGGCAGCGCGACGCAGGTCGCCTCCTTCGATACGCACGACAAGACACCCATCCAGAAATTCCAGCATTTCCTGCACGGCAGCCCCTCCGCGGTGCCGCTGATCGTGCTCGTGATCTCGGTCGCGGTGTTCGGCGCGGTGCTCGGCGGCAAGTTCTTCTCCGCCTTCACGATGACGCTGATCCTTCAACAGGTGGCGATCGTCGGCATCGTCGGCGCGGCGCAGACGCTGGTGATCCTCACCGCCGGCATCGATCTTTCGGTCGGCGCGATCATGGTGCTCTCCTCCGTCGTGATGGGCCAGTTCACCTTCCGCTACGGCCTGCCGCCCTCGCTTGCCGTGCTCTGCGGCCTCGTCTGCGGTGCCCTCTGCGGTTACATCAACGGCCTGCTGGTCGCCCGCATGAAGCTGCCGCCTTTCATTGTCACGCTCGGCATGTGGCAGATCATCCTCGCCTCGAATTTCCTCTATTCGGCCAACGAAACGATCCGCTCGCAGGATATTTCCTCGCAGGCGCCGCTCCTCCAGTTCTTCGGCAACAACATCAAGCTCGGCAGTGCCGTCTTCACCTACGGCGTCATCGCCATGGTGCTACTGGTGGCGCTGCTCTGGTACGTCTTGAACCACACCGCCTGGGGCCGCCATGTCTACGCGGTCGGCGACGACCCCGACGCGGCGGAGCTCGCCGGCGTCAATGTCAAGCGCATGCTGGTCTCGGTCTATACGCTGTCCGGCCTCATCTGCGCGCTGGCTGGCTGGGCCCTCATCGGCCGCATCGGCTCGGTCTCTCCGACCGCCGGCCAGTTCGCCAACATCGAATCGATCACGGCCGTTGTTATCGGCGGCCTCTCGCTCTTCGGCGGACGCGGCTCGATCCTCGGCATGATCTTCGGGGCGCTCATCGTCGGCGTCTTCTCGCTCGGCCTTCGCCTCATCGGCACGGACCCGCAATGGACCTATCTCCTGATCGGCGTCCTCATCATCTCGGCTGTCGCAATCGACCAGTGGATCAGAAAGGTAGCAGGCTGATGGCACTCGAACCCATTCTCACCGCCCGCGGTCTCGTCAAGCGCTACGGCCGCGTCACCGCCCTCGACCATGCCGATTTCGATCTCTATCCCGGCGAGATCCTTGCGGTGATCGGCGACAACGGCGCCGGCAAGTCCTCGATGATCAAGGCGATCTCCGGCGCCGTCACGCCGGACGAGGGCGAAATCCGCCTCGAAGGCAAACCGGTGCATTTCCGCTCGCCGATCGAGGCCCGCGGCGCCGGCATCGAAACGGTCTACCAGAACCTCGCGCTTTCCCCGGCCCTCTCGATCGCCGACAACATGTTCCTCGGCCGCGAGATCCGCAAACCGGGCGTCATGGGCCAGTGGTTCCGCAAGCTTGACCGCACGGCGATGGAGAAGTTCGCCCGCGACAAGCTCTCGGAGCTCGGGCTGATGACCATCCAGAACATCAACCAGGCGGTGGAGACGCTTTCGGGCGGCCAGCGCCAGGGCGTTGCGGTGGCGCGCGCTGCCGCCTTCGGCTCGAAGGTCATCATCCTCGACGAGCCGACGGCGGCGCTCGGCGTCAAGGAAAGCCGGCGCGTGCTGGAACTCATCCTGGACGTCCGCCGTCGTGGCATTCCGATCGTGCTGATCTCGCACAACATGCCGCATGTCTTCGAGGTGGCGGACCGTATCCACATCCACCGGCTCGGCCGGCGGCTCACGGTCATCAACCCGAAGGACTACACCATGTCCGACGCCGTCGCCTTCATGACCGGTGCCAAGCTGCCTGCGGAGGCCATCGCGGCATGACAACGGTCGAAACGATCGTGGACGACCTTCTGCGGCGCGCTGAAAACGCGCGCCGCTTCCTGCTCGGCATTGCCGGTCCGCCGGGTGCCGGAAAGTCGACGCTGGTCGAAGCCGTCAAGGAGCGGCTTCTCGCCCGCGGCGAAACGGCAGAGATCCTGCCGATGGATGGCTTTCATATGGACAATGGCATTCTTTCCGAACGCGGCCTCCTGCCGCGCAAGGGGGCGCCTGAAACCTTCGACGCCCGCGGCTTCATCGATATCGTCACAGCCCTGAAAAGAGCCGAGGACGAGGTGCTCGTGCCGGTCTTCGACCGCACGCGCGAGATCGCCATCAACGCCGCCCGGGCCATTCCGGCCGAAACGCGCTTCGTGCTCGCCGAGGGCAACTATCTGCTGCTGACCGAAACGCCCTGGAATCGGCTGGAAGAAAAATTCGACTTCACCATCTTCGTCGGGCCGCCCTATGCGGTGCTGGAGGAGCGGTTGCGCCGGCGCTGGCTCGGCTACGACCTGCCGGAAGACGAAATCCAGCGCAAGCTCTACGGCAACGACCTGCCGAACGGAAAGCGCATCCTTGAAAATTCCCGCCCGGCGGACCTAACCATCGACATCTTCTGAAACGATTGTCGTTCCGCTCCACGGATGCTATCGCAGCCGCCAGAGAAATCCCGGCAGGAATGCGAGAGCGTTTCACATCCGGGATCGCTGCAAAGCCAAGGGCGGGAGCTACGCCGATGACCACAGAACTCACCATCCGCCGGCCGGACGACTGGCATCTGCACCTGCGCGACGGCGCCATGCTCGAAGGCGTGATCGGCGACACCAGCCGCCATTTCGCCCGCGCGATCATCATGCCGAACCTCGTGCCGCCGGTCGTCACCACCGCGGATGCGAGCGCCTATCGCGACCGCATCCTCGCCGCCCTTCCGAAGGGCGACCGGTTCGAACCGCTGATGACGCTCTACCTCACCGAGCACACCGACCCCGACGACGTCGAAGCCGGCTACAGGAGCGGCCTGATCCGCGCCGTCAAACTCTACCCCGCCGGCGCGACGACCAATTCGCATGGCGGCGTGCGCAACATGGACAAGGCCATGCCCGTCCTGGAGCGCATGGCGAAGATCGGTCTGACGCTCTGCGTGCACGGCGAGGTGACGACGCCCGAAGTCGACATCTTCGACCGCGAGGCCGTGTTCATCGAGACCGTGCTTGATCCGCTACGCACGCGCCTGCCGGAACTGCGTGTCACCATGGAGCATGTGACGACGAAGAACGGCATCGACTACATCACGTCCTCCAAGGCAAACCTTGCCGGCTCGATCACCACGCACCACCTGATCATCAACCGCAACGCCATCCTCGTTGGCGGCATCAAGCCGCACTACTACTGCCTGCCCGTCGCAAAACGCGAGGAGCACCGGCTGGCGCTGCGCAAGGCCGCGACGTCGGGCGACAAGCGCTTCTTCCTCGGCACCGATTCGGCGCCGCATGTCGATCCGCTGAAGGAGTGCGCCTGCGGCTGTGCCGGCATCTACACCTCGATCAACACGATGAGCTGCCTTGCCCACGTCTTCGAGGAGGACGGCGCGCTCCCCATGCTCGAAGCCTTCGCCTCACTGAACGGCCCCGCCTGGTATGGCCTGCCGGTCAACGAGGAGACGATCCGCCTCGTCAAGCGTGCGGAGCCGGTGGCTTTCCCGGCAAAGATCGAAACGGGCGCCGGGCCTGTAACGGTGTTCGACCCGATGTTCCCGCTGCACTGGGACGTCGCCTGAACGGTTCAAAAGGTCGAAGCGGTTCTGCTGGCCGGAACCACGCCGGTCAAAAAGATCAGATGAAGGGGCGGGCCTGCTTGTTCAGTCCCTCCCAGCCGGCCAGCGCCAGAAGACCGTCCCCGTCAAGAATCTCGCAGCCCTTGTCCTGCCAGCGCATCAGCTTGCGGTCGGCAAGCTTGCGCAACGTCTTGTTGGTGTGAACGAGCGAGAGGCCGAGCGTATCGGCAACATGCTGCTGGGTGATCGGAATGACCCGCCGCCCGCCGTTGACGCCCGCAGAATGGGCGCGCTGGTGGATGAAGGAGAGCAGATAGGCCGTGCGCTCCAGCGCCGAGCGGCGGCCGATGCTGAGCAAATGCTCGTCGAGGATGCGCTCCTCATGCGCCGCGATCCAGGTGAGATCATAGGCGAGTGACGCGTGACGCTCGAACAATCGCTCCAGCTTGGAGCGCTCGAAGACGCAGAGCGTCACCGGCGTGAGCGCCTCGACGGAATGATCCATCTCGCCCATCAGGCTTCCCTGCAGGCCGATGAGATCACCGGGCAGGAGATAGTTCATGATCTGCCGGCGCCCGTCCGGCAAAAGCTTGTAGCGGAAGGCCCAGCCTGAAAGCACGGTAAAGAGATGGGCGCTGTGCATGCCCTCGACGAGGATCGTGGCGCCGCGCTCGCTGGAAAGCTCGCCGCTCTTGAATTGCGAGACGAAGTCCAGCTCCTTTGCCGAAAAGTCCCGGAAGGTCGAAAGACCGCGCAGGGGACATTGCTGACAGGGCGTGCGCCATCTGGATTGCTGATTGACCGCCGTACCACCCGCCATCACGCCTCCGCCGCGTTTGATCCTGCCCAAACCAATAGGCTGGCCCGGAAAACGTGGCGCATGCGCCGTTGTTCCATCGCACGGGTGCTATGTCTTTTTTAAATGACACTCCCGGGGGGCAAGCCCAAAGTCCGCCTCCCGAACCGCCCCCTCCGGCGGTTTCACATGGACGAGGAGTGCGGCGCCATGAACCATTCACTTCCGCACATCTTGATCGCCGAACGCGAATTCCTGATTGCGCTCGACGCGGAATATCTGATCAAGGCGGCATTGAACTGCCGGACCACCCTTCTGCGGCCGGAGCAGCTCGACCAGTGGGATACGACGGCGCTGGCCGATGTCGATCTCTGCCTGCTCGACATACCGCTGGATGCCACGCTGATCACGGAGCGTATCGAACGGCTCGTTGCCAAGGGCGTTCCGCTGCTCTTCACGACCGTCGGTGACATCCATCGCGATGGCGTCGAGGGTTTTGAGGTGATTCCCGTCGTCATGAAGCCGCATGACGCCGAAACGCTGGTCGTCAATGTCAGGAAACGGCTGCGGCCGAGGCCGCAACCATCACAGGAGACGGATCAGAACTGACGGCCAAGTTTGGCATCGACCGAATGGGCGTTGGCCCCGCGGATCACGAAATAGAACATGATCAGCGTCCAGAGGATCGATTTTTCCGCGCCCATCAGGCCCTCGGCCTGCACGATGCCGTGGAAGTAGACGGTGACGGCGAGCACGATCATTGCCGCGAAGGCGGCAGGACGTGTGAACAGGCCGATCGCGATCAGGATTCCGCCGAAGAATTCGGTCGCGGCGAGCAGCGGCGACCAGAAGGCGCCGGGATAAAAGCCGAGGCTTTCCACCATGCCGCTGGCACCGAAGGGATTGAGGATCTTTCCATAGCCGTGCGTCACGAGAAGCACGCCGGCGGCAACGCGCAGGATCGTTTCCGCGCTTTCGCCGAGCGCGGCATAGATGCTGCCGAGCGAGGGAATGATAAGGCGGGAGCGGGTGGTGGCAAGCTCTGTCATAGGGTCTCCGGTTGATCTGTTGCGGTGCACCACGTCTCCTCCAGGAATCCGGCTGCGACAAGATGTCCGCCAACAAAACATGATAAATTGAGTTGACAATTCTGTGAGGGGACCGCGAGTGGGCGCGTGCCAAGAGGACGCCGCTGCTATATGCTTTTCGCATCGATCAGGAGGTGACCATGACCGGGGAAAAGCCGCGCGTTTCCATTCTCTACTGTACCCAGTGCAACTGGCTGCTGCGCGCCGGCTGGATGGCGCAGGAGCTGCTTTCGACCTTTTCCGATGGACTCGGCGAGGTGGCGCTCATTCCCGGCACCGGCGGCAATTTCGAGATCCGCGTCGGCGAGACCCTGGTCTGGGAGCGCAAGCGCGATGGCGGCTTTCCCGGGCCGAAGGAGCTGAAACAGCGCGTGCGCGACATTATCGAGCCGGGCCGTGACCTTGGCCACACGGACCGTGCCACGAACAGCGGTCAGGGCTGAAACGAAAACGGCGGGCCGAAGCCCGCCGTCCGTGTGACGATCCCCGCCGTGCTCAGCGATAAGGCGAGTAGCACAGACGGTAGACACCGCCGCCGGCATGGTAACGGTTGGTGTAGGGGTCGTAGGTGCGATAGCGATTGGCGCACCAGTTCACATGCGCCCGGCGCCCGCCATAGTAGCGCGGCCGTTCGTAGCGTGGTCGTTCATAGCGCGGCCGATAGTAACGGCGCTCGTAACCGCCGTAATAGGGCTCATAGTGGCGGCGATAGTAACGGCGGTCGCAGCCGTCGCCATAGCAGAATTCCACCTGTGCCTTGGTGACGTCGCTTTTCGTCTCCACCTTCATGTCCGGCACGGCAAGCGGAACGGCCTGCGCCGCCCCGATGGGCGCGATCGCGGAGGCAATCCCCATCGCGCAACCGAAAACAAGATTTCGAATCTTCGACATGTGATCCTCACTGTTCTGGCGGGATTTTTCCCTGACACGTCCCTGCTTTGCATTACGTTCACGCATTTTGTTTTATTCATGTCGCGTCCTCCGCAGGATCGGACCGCAAGAAGACATGAGGTGACTGCATGAGCCTGAAATTCGGAACCAGCGGCCTGCGCGGCCTTTCCGTGGATCTCGAAGGGCCGGCCACAGCACTGTATGCTACCGCCTTCGCCCGCCACCTTCTGGCCGCCGGAATCGCCCGGCAGGGCGACGAGATTCTGGTCGGGCGCGATTTCCGCGCCTCCAGCCCGGCCATCTCGGCCATCGCCATTGCCGCCCTCCGCAAGGCCGGCTTCTCCCCGCGCGACTGCGGCACGCTACCGACGCCAGCGCTCGCCCTGCTCGGCCTTGCCCGCAAGGCGGCCTGCCTGATGGTGACGGGCTCCCACATTCCCGCCGACCGCAACGGCATCAAGTTCTACCGGCCGGACGGCGAGATCGACAAGGCGGACGAGGCCGCCATCACCGCGGCCGCCGAAACGATTCGCGCCGAGGGGCTCACCTTCGACGCCGCAAGGGAGACCGCCGACGATCTTCATGAGGCCGCGATGGCCCTCTATACCGCACGCAACCGCACGCTGCTGCCCGAGCAGGCGCTTGCCGGCCTTCGCATCGGGGTCTACCAGCATTCGACGGTCGCACGCGATCTCTTCGTTTCGGTGCTTGCCCATTATGGCGCGGACGTCGTCGTGCTCGGCCGGTCGGAGAGCTTCATTCCCGTCGACACGGAGGCGGTTTCCGCCGAGACGATCGGCCTCCTGCAAGGCTGGGCGGGGGAGCACGGGCTCGCCGCCATCATTTCCGCAGATGGCGATGGGGACCGGCCGCTTGTCACCGACGAGACCGGAACGCCGCTGCGCGGCGACCTCGTCGGCCTCATCGCCTGTCGCTTCCTCGGCGCGACTGCCGTCGCGACACCGGTCACCTCCAATTCTGGAATCGAGGCCGCAGTTTCCGGCACGGTGCTGCGCACCCGGGTCGGCTCGCCCTTCGTGATCGCCGCCATGAACGAGGCGGTCCTGGCCGGGAAAGCCGCTGTCGCCGGCTTCGAGGCCAATGGCGGCACGCTGACGGCAACGCCCTTTGCCGTGAACGGCCACATGCTCAGTGCGCTGCCCACCCGCGACAGCCTGATGCCGGTTCTCGCCGTGCTCGCCCTCGCGGCGGCGGAAAGCCGGCCGCTCTCCGAAATCGCCGCCGGCTTTGCCCTGCCGGCCGCGGCCAGCGACCGGCTGGAAAACATGCCGGTGGAGGCCAGCGCCGCCCTGATGGCGGAACTGCGCGCGGGCGCCGGCCCGCTTGCCGCCTTTCTCGCGCCGATCGGCGTGCCGGCAGCGGTAAGCGACATCGACGGGCTGCGCGTCACCTTGGAGGACGGCAGCGTCATCCACTTCCGCCCCTCCGGCAACGCGCCGGAAATGCGCTGCTATGTCGAAGCGGAGAGCGAAGCCGCCGCCGCGCGGCTGCTTGCAGCCGGGCTGGAACGGATCTCCGCCTGGGGCACGAACCACTGAGCATTTCGCCTGTCCGGACGTTCTCCACGAAACCGTCGAGGCCATTTGTGGAAAAGACAGTTTTTGCCAAGCTGTTGCGAAAACTTCAAAAAGCCTGTTGACACCAGCGAGCGGTCCTTCTACATGCCTCTCCGTCGCCCAGATGGCGGAATTGGTAGACGCGCCAGCTTCAGGTGCTGGTACTCGAAAGGGTGTGGAGGTTCGAGTCCTCTTCTGGGCACCAAATTCCCATTCCGGATTTTCCGGAATATGCAAAAAAGCCCGGCTCTGCCGGGCTTTTTTGTTGCTCGCACCCGGCGCCGTTTCGCTTCCTTTCCGGCAAAACAGAATCTTCCGGTTGCGCCCTTGCGTCATGCGCGCGATAGGCACATAAGCCTGCAAAATAATCATCTGCCTTTTTAAGATCAGGATCATCGTGGCCCCGCCTCAACACGATGCCCAAAAACCGGGCAACCTGTCCAAATTTCGGCTGTTCGCACCGATTCTTGCCGGCGCCACCCTCAAGGAGCGCCTGATCGGTTGCGTTGGAGCCCTGGTCGGCATCTGCCTCACCGGCCTCGTCTGCGGCTTCGTGATGGGCCAGGACCCGCATCTTCCCCTGATCGTCGCGCCCATCGGCGCCTCCGCGGTTCTGCTCTTCGCCGTGCCTGCCAGCCCCCTCGCCCAACCCTGGTCGATCGTCGGCGGCAACACGATTTCCGCCTTTGTCGGCGTCACCGTGACCACACTGGTCAGGGATCCGGCCATCGCCATCGGCCTTGCCGTGGCACTGGCGATCCTCGCCATGTCGCTGACCCGCTCGCTGCACCCGCCGGGCGGAGCGGCCGCGCTGACCGCCGTTATCGGCGGGGCGGCGGTCAGCCGGTCGGGCTTCTGGTTTCCGCTCGTGCCGATCGCGATCAACTCTTTGATCCTCGTAGCCCTCGGCATGATCTTCCACCGGCTGGCCGGGCGGCAATATCCACACCGCCAGACGATTGCGCCCGTCAACACGCACAAGACCGCCGATCCGCCCGCCGCCTTCCGCGTCGGCTTCAACAGCGAGGATATCGATACGGCGATCGCCAACCTCAACGAGACGCTGGATGTCAGCCGTGCCGACATCGACACGCTGCTGCGTCAGGTCGAGCTGCAGGCCTTGTTGCGCCAGCGCGGCGAGTTGAGCGCCGCCGACATCATGTCGCGCGATGTGGTAACGGTGACCCGTGATGCCACGGCCGACGAGGCCCGCAGCCTCCTGCTCGACCACGACATCCGCACGCTGCCCGTGCTCGACGCCGACCGGCGGCTTCTCGGCACCATGGGGCTGCGGGAACTGGCCGCCATGGCGCCGGACGCCCATCTGCCCATTTCCGAGGCGGCGACCGCCCGCCCGTCCGATCCGGCCATCGGCCTGCTGCCGCGGCTGACGGACGGCTCCATCCATGCCGTCGTCGTCGTGGACGACGAGCGCCATGTGGTGGGTATCATTTCCCAGACAGATCTTCTGGCCACGCTCGCGAAAAGCCTCTCCCAGACCGGTCCCACGGGCCTGATGGGTGGCCACGGGCAGGGCATCTGACCATGCCCGGACGATGTCAATCGGGCCTCCCGGCGCCAGACCGGCGGCCCTTCCAAGAAATGTGAGACCGAGACGAAAGGAGTGTCGCCATGGCGACCGTCGACGAAAAGCTTGAACCGATCCTTGCCCAGGTACTGCAGCGCAATCCTGCCGAACCGGAATTCCACCAGGCCGTGCGCGAGGTCCTGGAAAGCCTCGGGCTCGTCGTCTCCAAACATCCCGGCTACCTGACGGACGCGCTGATCGAGCGCATCTGCGAGCCGGAGCGCCAGATCATCTTCCGCGTACCGTGGGTCGACGACAAGGGTCAGGTACAGATCAACCGCGGCTTCCGCGTGCAGTTCAATTCGGCGCTGGGACCCTACAAGGGAGGCCTGCGCTTCCATCCCTCCGTCAATCTCGGCATCATCAAGTTCCTCGGCTTCGAGCAGATCTTCAAGAACGCGCTGACGGGCCTGCCCATCGGTGGCGGCAAGGGCGGCTCGGACTTCGACCCGAAGGGCCGCTCGGACGGCGAGATCATGCGCTTCTGCCAGTCCTTCATGACGGAACTCTACCGCCATCTCGGCGAGCACACAGACGTGCCGGCAGGCGATATCGGCGTCAGTGGCCGCGAGATCGGCTGGATGTTCGGCCAGTACAAGCGCCTGACCAACCGCTTCGAGGCCGGCGTCTTCACCGGCAAGGGCCTGAGCTACGGCGGCTCGCTGGTGCGCAAGGAGGCGACCGGTTACGGCGCGGTCTATTTCACCCGCGCCATGCTCTCCACCAAGGGCACCGATTTCGAAGGCAAGCGGGTCACCGTCTCGGGCTCGGGCAATGTGGCGATCTACGCCATGGAGCAGGCCATCAAGTACGGCGCCAAGGTCGTGGCCTGCTCGGACAGCAGCGGCTACATTCTCGACGAGGAAGGCATTGACCTCGCCCTGGTCAAGGAAATCAAGGAAGTGCGCCGCGAACGCCTGTCGGAATATGCCCGCGCCAAGACGACCGGCGTGCATTTCATCCCGGCCGGCAAGGGCTCGATCTGGGACGTGCCCTGTGACGTGGCGTTGCCCTGCGCCACGCAGAACGAGCTGTCCGGCAAGGACGCCAAGGCGCTGATCAAGAACGGCGTCATCGCCGTCGCCGAGGGCGCCAACATGCCCTCGACGCCGGAAGCCGTGCGGGCGTTCCAGGAATCGGGCGTGCTCTTCGGCCCCGGCAAGGCGGCGAATGCCGGCGGCGTTGCCACCTCGGCACTGGAAATGCAGCAGAATGCCAGCCGTGACAGCTGGAGCTTCGAGACGGCCCGCGAGCGCCTCGGCCAGATCATGCAGGGCATCCACGACCGCTGCGCCGAAACGGCGGAAGAATATGGCGCCAAGGGCAACTATGTGCTCGGCGCCAACATTGCCGGCTTCACACGCGTCGCCGAAGCCATGCGCGCGCAGGGCGTGATCTGATCACCTCTCGCTGAATCTCAGGCAGCCGACGGCCCCGGACCCTGTCCGGGGCCGTTTTCGTTGGCGGGCGTGAAGGCGCGGTCGGCAAGGCCGCCGGCGATGACCCGGAAAGGCGATCGGACCGCCTCTGCCGGCGCCTCTGGCGCGAGGCCACCGGCTGCCGGCTGGAACAGCACCTTTTCCAGGACGATCCAGTCGCGCCGGCCTTCCGGCCGGTCGAAGGTCATCGCCTGGCCTTCGCGCAAGCCAAGCAGGGCAAGACCATAGAAGGTCGTGATCGGCAGGAAGGCGCTGCCCGGCGCGTAGGTGCCCGGCAGACACAGCGTTCGGGTATCGGTGAGCCCGCTTTCGCAGCGGAACGTCACCCGTGCATCGATCATCGCGAGATCGGCGGGGATGCACCCGCCGGCAGGCAGGCACCCGCTTGCCAGCTTGCGGTTCAACAGCACCAGCCATTCCTCCGTCAGCGGCGGCCAGTCGCGCAGCATCTTTTCCAGCACATATCCATCTCTTGCCGTGAGCATAGCGGGATTCCGTCCCATAACCATTCTCCATCCTGCCTGCGCGAGCGCGCGGCTTGAAAACCCGTGGTGGAGAAGCCCCCTGGCCGCAGCCGCGGCACAGGGGGTCACGATCCTGCGACGAGGCAGCCTCCGATGCGCCCGGACTGGAGGAAGGACAGGAATTTCACGGCAGAATATCCTCAGGAGGCCTCGGCCGCATCCGGCACCGCGGCATGCACGGCGATGATGCTGAGGCGCCGCACCTTTCCGTCGCGTGCCGCCCATTCGATCGACTGGCCGGCCGAAAGGCCGAGCAAAGCAGCACCGACCGGCGTCAGCACGGAAATGCGATGGCGGGAAATATCGGCGTCCTTCGGAAAGACCAGCTCGGCGGTCTGCGGCGGTTCATCGTCGATACGGAACTCGGCAACCGAGCCCATGCGAATGATGCCGGGCGCCATGCGGGCGTCATCGACGACTTTAGCGCGGTCGAGCTCGGCGGCAAGCTGTTCGGCCGCATGCGGGTCGCGCTCGGCCAGCATGTCGGCAAGGTTCGACAGGCGCGCATGTTCGGAGCGGGCAATGGTGATGGCAGGCGGGCGGATGGCCTTGGTCTTGGCGGTCATGGAAACCTCGCGGCACGGGTCTTCGCGGCCCGGCGGGCACGCGGAAAGTCGAAGATCTAGGGGGGAATGTCGCGCTTTCCGGTGCGGTTTTCGTGCAGAAACGAAACCGCTATTGCCCCACGGCCGGGGCGCGACGCGACCAAGCCGAGGGGCTAGTGTCCTGCGAGAGGAAACAACCGTTTCAAGAACCGGGCGATGGATTGCGTCGTGGTCATGCCACCATGATGGCTTGAGGGCGCGGAGAAAGTCAAGCCGGGCCACGACGGCGCGGCCGAACGCCGCCCCTGCGACGGTCTGCCGGTTTGACAGAAGTCAGGTCCGGGCGGAGAACGCACCATCCCCACAAGCCGGAGCCACGTCATGATCGAGGACCTTTTCGCCAGGAACAAAGTCTGGTCCGCCGAGCGCAAGGCTGAGAAGGCCGACTATTTCGACCGCCTCGCCAACCTTCAGCAGCCGGACTATCTGTGGATCGGCTGTTCCGACAGCCGCGTGCCGGCCAATGTGATCGCCGGGCTGGAACCGGGCGAGGTCTTCGTGCACCGCAACGTCGCCAACCTCATCCATCCGGCCGACCTCAACATGCTCTCCGTGGTCGAATATGCCGTGCACCAGCTTGGGGTGAAGCACATCATCATCTGCGGGCACTATGGCTGTGGCGGCATCCGTGCTGCCGTCAGCGGCGAGCGTTTCGGCCTGATCGACCATTGGCTTCAACCGATCCGCGATGTGGCGGACCGGCGTTTCGAATGCCGGGAATGTGCGCCCTGGAGCGATGCCGACCTCGACCGGCTCTGCGAGGCCTCGGTCGCTGCGCAGGTGGAGCGGCTGGCCCGCACGCCCACCCTCCAGACGGCCTGGCAGGCCGGCCACGCGGTTTCCATCCACGGCTGGGTCTACGGCTTGAAGGACGGGCTGCTTTCTGATCTCAAATGTACGATTGGCAGTGGCCAGGGAGGCAAAACCCATGCCGGTGGAGACCAAACGCATCTATGACGACCCCGAACCCACGGACGGGACACGCATCCTCGTCGACCGGCTCTGGCCGCGCGGCCTTTCCAAGGAAAAGGCCGGTTTCGACCTCTGGATGAAGGATGTGGCGCCCTCCACGGCGCTGCGCAAATGGTTCGATCACAAGCCGGAGCGCTGGCCGGAATTCCAGGCGCGCTACCGGGAGGAACTGCAGGGCAACCCGGCGCTGGAGGATCTGCGCGAGCGCGTTGCGGCTGGCACGGTCACGCTGCTTTACGGCTCGCGCAACCGTGAATTCAACCATGCGGCCGTGCTTGCCGACATTTTGCAGAACGGGATCTAAGGTTCCGCACTGCCCGGCAATGACTGCAAAATTGTTGCTGGCTGACTGCAAGAGAATTCATTTGTCAGAGACCGGTGGGCCGGCCATTTTCTTCTCGTAACACGAGGAGCAGGCATCGATGCCCGAGCGAACGGCGATCGAAGTTCAACCGGAAACCATTGCCGCGGCGCATGGGGTGGCAAGCGATACCGCCTTCGGCGCGGTGGCACCCCCGCTCTACCTTTCCACCACCTACGAGTTTGCGGATTTCGACACCCCGCGCGCCTATGACTACGGCCGCGTCGGCAATCCGACGCGCGATCTGCTGGCGGATGCGATCAGCAAGCTGGAGGGCGGCGCCGGCGCGGTGATGGCGCCGAGCGGCATGGCCGCCGTCGATCTTCTCGTCGGGCGACTTCCCGCCGGCAGCCTGGTCCTTGCGCCGCACGACTGCTACGGCGGCACGATGCGCCTGCTCAAGGCGCGCGCCGCGCTCGGCCACCTCTCGCTGCGGCTGGTCGACCAGTCGGATCTCAACGCCTTCAAGGTGACGCTCTGGGACCATCCGGCGCTGGTGCTGATCGAGAGCCCGAGCAACCCGCTGATGCGGGTGGTGGATATCGCCGCCCTCTCCGCGCTGGCGAAGGCCGCCGGTGCGCGCGTCGCTGTCGACAACACCTTCCTCTCGCCCGCCCTGCAAAAACCGCTGTCGCTCGGCGCCGACTATGTGCTGCATTCGACGACGAAGTTCCTCAACGGTCATTCGGACGTCATTGCCGGGGCGGTGATCGCCGCCGATGCGGAGGATGCCCGCGTCCTGAAGCACTGGGCCAACGTGACAGGCGCGACGGCCGCGCCCTTCGATTCCTGGCTGACGCTGCGCGGACTGCGGACCCTCTTTGCCCGCATGGCCGGGCAGGAGCGCAACGCCATGGCGATCGCCGAGCGGCTTTGCGCGCATCCTGCCGTTTCCCGGGTGCACTATCCGGGCCTTGCCGACCATCCCGACCATGCACTCGCGGCCCGCCAGCAGCAGGGGTTCGGCGCGATGATGAGCTTCGAGCTTGCCGGCGGCGTTCCGGCGGTACAGGCCTTCGTGAAGAGGGTGCGCTGCTTCACCTTTGCCGAATCGCTCGGCGGCGTCGAAAGCCTCGTCGCCCACCCCGCCACCATGACCCATGTCGACATGGGCGTGGAGGCGCGCGGCAAGGCGGGCATCGGCGACGGGCTGCTCAGGCTTTCCGTCGGGCTCGAACATGTCGATGACCTGCTCACAGGGCTCGAGGCTGGCCTTTCAGGTTGCTGACGCGTTTTCATTCGCAATCGCCCGCGCACACTCTACACTGTCGAAAGGGAGGGCACGATGGAGGCCGATGACGACATTCCCGCGACTTTCGCCTCGCCGGCCTGCTTCATGCACGAAGTCGACCCGACCTATATGGGCCTGCCCGGCCCGCTCGACCGGCAGGCCTGGACGGATGTCAATCGCTGGCGCCGAAACGAACGCGAACGCCTGATCGCCGAGCGCCTCGCCGTGCCGGCCGAGCGGCGCGCGCAACAGGGCGAAGCCATCGCTGAAGGCATTCTCGCCGAGATCGGCGATGTCGAGGGACGCATCGTCAGCGCCTACTGGCCCTTCCGCGGCGAGCCGGACCTGCGGCCGCTGCTTGCCGAGGTCGCAAGACGCGGCGGGCGCACGGCGCTGCCCGTCGTCGTCGAGAAGGCGAGGCCGCTGGAATTCCATCTCTGGCAGGCGGGCGATCCGCTTTCCCGTGGCGTCTGGAACATCCCGATACCGGCCGAGCAGAACCGCGTCCTGCCCGATATCGTGCTTTCGCCCGTCGTCGGCTACGATGCCGCCTGCTACCGGCTCGGCTATGGGGGCGGCTTCTTCGACCGGACACTGGCGGCCATGCCGGCACGGCCGCGCGTCATCGGTCTCGGCTACAGCGCGGCACGACTTCCAACGATCTATCCGCAGCTGCACGACATTCCGATGGACCTGATCGTGACGGAAACCGGCATCGTGCGCCCCGGGCCTCAGGCGGGCGTTTCCACCGTGCGTGCATTGACATAGAGCGCCCGGCCGGCAAACCAGCCGTTGACCGCCGCGCCGAGGCCGAGCAGCACGAAGAGCACGGCACTCCAGGCAAAGCTGCCGGTCCAGCTGCGGATGAGGCCGACGACCAGTGGGCCGATGGCGGCAAGCAGATAGCCGACGCATTGCGCCATGCCGGACAGATGCGCCGCCACATGCGGATCGCGCGTGCGCAGCACGATGACGGTGAGCGCCACCGCGATCAGCCCGCCCTGGCCGATGCCCTGCAGCACCGCCCAGACCCAGACCGTGGACAGCGGCGCGAAAAGCAGGCCGAGAAGGGCGACGACGGCGAAACCGCAAAGCACGACGTTGATCAGCCGCTGATCCTTGCCGCGCACGGCGATATGTGGCGCGACGAGGCAGGATGCGGCCTGCACCATGACGGAGACGGACACGATGGCCCCGGCGGTGACGCCATCGAGCCCGCGCTCGCGCAGGATCGGCACCAGCCAGCCGAAGACACAATAGGCGAGCGCCGATTGCAGCCCCATGAAGAGCGTGACCTGCCAGGCGAGCCTGTCGCGCCACAGCCCCTCGACCCGGAAGCCCGAGCGTTTGACTTGCGAGCGCGTCGCCAGCACCTGCGGCAGCCACAGGAAGCCGACGACCAGCGCCGGCAGCGCCCAGACCGCAAGTGCCCCGTCGAGCGAACCGCCCAGCGCGTGCTCGATCGGCAAGGTCAGGCCGGCAGCGCTCGCCGCGCCGGCGCAGAGCGCCATCGTGTACCAGCCGGTCATCAGCGCTGCCTTGTCGGGAAAATCGCGCTTGACGAGGCCCGGCAGCAGCACGTTGCCGACTGCGATGCAGGCGCCGGCAAGCGCCGTGCCGAGGAAAAGCAGCGGAATCGAGGAGAGGCCGCGCAGCGCCGTGCCGAGCGCCAGCAGGAAGACGACGAAGAGCAGCGTGCGCTCCGTGCCGATGCGCTGGGCAAGGCGCGGCGCCAGCGGCGAGAACAGGCCGAGGCAGACGACCGGCAGCGTCGTCAGGAGGCTGGCACCCGTGGCCGAAAGGCCGAGCGTGTCACGGATTTCCGGCAACAGCGCCGAAGCGCTGGAAAAGACCGGTCGCAGGTTGAAGGCGATGAGCACGAGGCTGGCGCCGAGCAGGAAGCGCGTGACGGCGGCCTTCGGACGCTGCGGCTCGGGCGTCGGCACGCTGTCGGCTTCGGCATCGATCAAGTCGATCGAGCCGGGATCGTTCTTGGCAAGATAGGTCATGACATCAGCAACCGGTCGAGGGCGGAAAGGACGGGTGCCATGAAGCGGCGGACGGCGGCATCGGCAGCGTCCGGACTGCCGCTCTCGATGGCATCGACGATGGCGACATGCGCGGCCATGTCGGGTTCCGGCAACTCCTGGCCAAGGGTCGCGTCGATGGTTTCAGCAATCAGCGTCGAGAAGAAATCGTACATGCCGATCAGCACCACGTTCTGCGAGGCGGCGACCACGGCCTGATGGAAGGCGAAATCGCGCGCAATGAAACCGGCCTTGTCACCACTGCCGTAGTCGCCACGGGCGGCCAGCAGGGTCCGAAGTCCCACAATGACGGCCGGCGTGTGGCGCAGCGCCGCAAGCCGCGCGGCCTCCGCATCCAGCGCCAGCCGCGCCTCGAACTGGTCGCGTAGCCCCGCGCGCCGGGCCATACCGAGCGGGCGCACGCTATCGGCCGTCGAGAGCACATAAGTTCCCGAGCCCTGCCGGGTTTCGAGATACCCCTGCGAGACGAGCACGCGCACGGCCTCGCGCACCGTGCCGCGGCTGACGGAGAGCATCGCCGAGAGCGCCGCTTCGTTCGGCAGCTTCTCGCCCACCGTCCAGCGATGCTCCAGGATTTCGCTGCGGATCGCCTCGACGGCGGTGTCGGCGAGATTGGTCTTGCTGAGGGCGCGCATGGATTCAATCACAAAGTCATCAGATGACTTTGTGATTATCTCTCTTTCCTCGGGCCGTCAAAGGAAATCGGCCAGCCCATCTATGAGCCGGCCGATGAAGCGTGGCAGATGAAATCCTTAGCCGGCTATAATCGGCGCCGTACGGGCCGCCAGCCAGTCGGCGACCTCCGGCTCCAGCAAGCCATCCATCGCCGCGGCGACCTCGGCGTGGTAAACATCGAGCCAATGGCGCTCGGCCTCCGTCAGGCTGCCGAGATCGGCAAGGCGCAGATCGATCGGCACCAGCGTCAGCGTCCGGAAACGAAGGAAACCGTCCGTATCGGCGACGACTTCCACCTGGTTTTCGATGCGGATGCCGTATTCGCCGGCCTTGTAGTAGCCGGGCTCGATCGTCGTCACCATGCCGGGGGCGAGCACGATCTCGTTGATGCGGCGGTCGAAGCGCTGCGGCTGCTCGTGAACCGAAAGGAAATGGCCGACACCGTGGCCAGTCCCATGGTCGTAGTCGAGACCGAGATCCCAGAGCGGACGCCGGGCAAAAGCATCGACCTGATGACCGCAGGTGCCGACGGGGAATTTCAACGACATCATCGAGATGAAACCCTTCAGCACGGCGGTGTAGCTGCGCCGGACATCCTCGCCGACAGGCGCGAATGCGGTGGTGCGCGTGGCGTCTGTCGTGCCGGAAAGATACTGGCCGCCGGAATCGAGCAGATAGACACCCTTGGCGGAGATCGGCGCGCTGCTCACGGCGCTCGCCGCATAGTGGCACATGGCGGCATGGCCGGCGGCCGCCGAGATGGAGCGGAAGCTCGGCTCGACGAAGATCTCGGACATCTGCCGGAAGGCGAGGATGCGCTCTTCCGCCTCCAGCTCGGTTATCGGCCGGCCGCCCGCTTCACGCTCGACTGCATGCCGTTCCAGCCAGGCGAAGAAGCGGATCCAGGCCGCGCCATCGAGGCGGTGGCAGTCGCGGAAGCCGGCAAGCTCGACCGGGTTCTTGACCATCTTGGCGAGCGTGACGGGGCTGCGGGCAAGCCGCACCGTGCCGCCTGCCGACCGCACCGCATGGGCGACGGCCGATGGCGCGAAGGCCGGATCGAGCAGCAGGGTGCGGCCGGGCGCAGCGGCGCGAGCGCGCTCGATCAACGTTTCCGGCGCAGCCATGGTCACGCCATCGAGCTCGAAATCAGCAAGATCGTTCGGCAGCTTGCGGTGATCGACCAGCCATTCGGCCGTGCCCGCCCGGTCGAAGATCAGGAAGGACTGCGGCATGGGATTGAAGGCGACATCGCTGCCGCGCACGTTGAGGAACCAGGCAATGTTGTCCGGCTGGGTTTCGACGAGGAAGTCCGCGCCCTCCTTCGCCAGCATGGCGGCGATGCGCCCCTTCTTCTCAGCCACCGCCTCACCGGCATGGGAAAGCGGAAAGGCCATGATCTTGCCGAGCGGGCGTTCCGGCTGGTCGGCCCAGATCGCATCGACGAGATCGCCCGAGACCGGCACCCAGTGGCCGCCCGCGGCCTCGACGGAGATACGGCAATCCGCATCCCAGGTGGAGGGCAACAGCATGGCGTTGAAACCGACGCGCTCGCCGGAGCGCAGGTTCTTCGCCAGCCAGTCCTTCAACGGCGCATCGTAAAAATGCTCGATGGAGAACAGGCCCTGGTCGATCTCCTCGCGCACCTGCACCTGATAGCGGCCATCGACGAAGATCGCCGCGCGGTCGCGCATGACGATGGCAACGCCCGCAGAGCCGGAAAAGCCGGTGACATGGGCAAGGCGATTGTCATGGGCGGCGCAATATTCGCCCTGGTGCTCGTCGAAGCGCGGAACGACATAGCCGTCGAGCCCTTCCTCCGCGAGTCTTGCGCGAAGGGCGGCGACGGGGCCGGCGGTCTGCGGCCGGGTTTTCGGGGTCATGGCAGTGTCCTTGGATTGCAACGGAGAGGGATTTCAGGTGCCCGGCAGCGCGTCCGCGAAGTGGCAGGCCGCAAGGCCCGCACCGGCCGGCCGGAGCGCCGGCTTCTCACGCCGGCAGATCTCGCCGGCATGCGGGCAGCGCAGATGGAAGGGGCAGCCCGGCGGCACATTGAGCGGCGATGGCAATTCGCCGGCGATGGCAGGCTTGCGCCGGCGTTTTCCGGGATCGAGCGAGGGGGCGGCGGCAAGCAGCGCGCGGGAATAGGGATGCACGGGATTGGCGAAGAGCGGACCGGACGGGCCGATCTCGACGATGGCGCCGAGATAGATGACGGCGACGCGGTGCGAGACGTGGCGGACGAGCCGGAGGTCGTGCGCGACGAAGAGCACCGTCAGGCCGAGCGTATCCTGCAGCTCCATCAGAAGGTTGACGACCTGCGCCTGGACGGAGACGTCGAGTGCGGAGACCAGCTCGTCGGCAACGAGGCAGGTGGGCTCCAGCGAAAGCGCGCGGGCAATGCCGATGCGCTGGCGCTGGCCACCGGAAAACTCGTGCGGGTACTTGTCCGCCGCCCCCTCGGGCAGGCGCACGAGATCCAGCAGCTCCTCGACACGCCGGCCGACCGCCGCGCCGCTGCGCATGCCGTGTACGGTGATCGCCTCCTCCAGCGTGTCGCGCACCGTCATACGGGGATTGAGCGAGGTATAGGGGTCCTGGAACATCATCTGGACACGGCAGTTGTAGGCGCGCCGCTTTGCGCCCCGGAGGCCGACGACGCTTTCGCCCTCGAAGAGGATGTCGCCCGAGGTCGGCCGGTTGAGACCGGCGATGCAGCGGGCGAGCGTGGACTTGCCGCACCCCGATTCGCCGACGATGCCGAGCGTCTCGCCGGGCATGACATCGAGCTCGACGCCGTTCAGCGCCGAGACGACCTTTCGCGGCCGGCGCGCGACGGTATCGGCGAGCGAGCGGGGTTTTGCGAATGTCATCGACAGATCGCGGATGGAGAGAAGTGGGGCAAGGCTCATTGGGCTGCCTCCCGTGCGGAGAAAAAGGCCGCGGCTTCGGGGAGCCGGTGGCAGGCGACGAGCCTCCCACCCGAAAGCGCGGCAAGCGGGGGCCGGACGTTCCGGCAATCAGGCCCGGCGACCGGGCAACGCGCCGTGAAGGCACAGCCCGCCGGCATGGCGGAGAGCGCAGGCGGCGCGCCGGGAATGGAATAGAGCGGCGTGCGCGGCGGCACGTCGCGCGGGATGGAGCGCAGGAGGCCGAGCGTATAGGGGTGTCGGGCATGCCCGATCACCGCCGCCGTCTCGCCGGTCTCGCAAAGCCGTCCGCCATACATGACCGCGACGCGGTCGCAGGTCTCCGCCACCACCGCCATATCATGGGTAACGAGGATCATCGCCATGCCGAGTTCCTCGGCGAGCGACTGGATAAGGCGAAGGATCTGGTCCTGGATCGTCACGTCGAGCGCCGTCGTCGGCTCGTCGGCAAGAAGCAGGCGCGGATTGGAGGCGAGCGCGATGGCGATCATCACCCGCTGGCGCATGCCGCCGGAAAATTCGTGCGGATAGTCGCCGAGCCGGCTGCGCGCGGCAGGAATACCGACCATGTCGAGCAATTCGACGGCGCGGGCCTTGCGGGCGCGGGCGTCGAGATCCGTATGGGCGACGAGGTTTTCCTCGATCTGCAGGCCGACCGTCAAAAGCGGGTTGAGCGAGGACATCGGCTCCTGGAAGATCATGGCGATCTCTCGCCCGCGCACGGCCCGCAGGCGCGTCTCGTCCAGTGCGGCAAGATCGCGGCCCTTCCAGAGGATTTCCCCGAAGACCCGGCCGCGGGGCTGCACGATGCCGAGGATCGAGCGCAGCGTGATGCTCTTGCCCGAGCCGGATTCGCCGACGAGGCCGAGGATCTCGCCTTCGCGGACCTCGAAGGAAACTCCATCGACGGCGACGAGGGGATGCGCGGCGGAACCGAATTCGGTGCGCAGGTTCCGCACCGCAAGAACGACCGGTTTTTCCATGTCAGCGTCCCTTCGGGCGAAGCAGGTCCGCCAGTGCATCGCCGAGCAGGCTGAAGCCGAGGCCGGTGACGACGATGGCGATGCCGGGCATGAGGCTCATCCACCAGGCGGTCATCAGGAAGTTGCGGCCCTCCGCGATCAGCACGCCCCATTCGGCGGCGGGCGGCTGGGCGCCGAGGCCGAGATAGCCGAGCGAAGAGCCGAGCAGGATGGCGAGCGCCATGTCGGTCATCCAGTAGACGATGACGGGGGAGATGGCGTTGGGCAAAAGATGGCGGAAGATGATGCGGGTATCGGAATAGCCGAGAACGCGGCCGGCGGCGGCATAGTCGTTCGCCTTCTGCGCCATGATTTCCGCCCGCGTCAGCCGGGCATAATAGACCCAGTTCACGGCGGTGATTGCCACATACATGTTGACGAGGCCGGGGCCGAGCACGGCGACGATGGCGATGACCAGAACGAGAAAGGGAAAGGTGATGATGGCATCGACACAGCGGCCGAAGATCATGTCCGCGACACCGCCGTAATAGCCGACGAAGGCGCCGACGGTGACCCCGATGAGAAGTGCGAAAATGGTGGCGAAGAAAGCCATCTGCATATCGACCGAATAGGCCCAGATGACGCGCGAGAGCATGTCGCGGCCGAAATTATCGGTGCCGAAGGGATGGGCAAGGCTCGGCCCCTGCTGGATCGCGTTGAGATCGAAGGCCAGCGGGTCGTAGGGCGCAAGCACCCCGGGGAAGAGGGCGAGCGCCAGCGACAGGACGAGGATGGCAAAGCCGGTAACGAAGGCGGGCTTGGCGAAGGCGCGGGCAAGGAAGGCCTTGAGCCGCGAGGGTCTTGCCGCGGAAAGGGTGACGGTGCTCATGACTGGCGAAGCCTCGGATCGAGCCAGGACTGCATGACATCCGTCAGGAGGAAGACGACGGAGACGAGCACGGCGAAGGTGAGCGTCAGCCCCTGGATCAGCGGATAATCACGCGCGAAGATCGCCTCCAGCATCAACCGGCCGACGCCCGGTACGGCAAAGACCGTCTCGGTCACCAGCGTGCCGCTCATCAGGTTGCCGATGGAAAGGCCGAGCAGGGTCACGGTGGAAACCATGGCGTTGCGCAGCACATGGCGCGTCATGATGATGCGCGGGGAAAGACCCTTTGCGCGGGCGAACTGGACATAGTCGGCATCCAGCACCTCGATCAGCGAGGCGCGCAGGTTTCGAAGGATGATCGCCGACGTGTAGAGCGCGACGGAAAGCGCCGGCAGGATGAGGTGGTAGAGATTGTCGAGGAAGCTCGTGCCGTAGCCGCCAACCGGAAAGAGGCGGAGCTTTGCGGCAAGCACCGTCAGCAGGAGGAGGCCGATATAGAAGACCGGCATCGACAGGCCCACCTGGAAGATGCTGCGGATCGCGATATCGGTCGCACCGTTGGCACGGGCGGCGGCAAGGAAGGCGAGCGGCCCGGCAAGACAGATGGCGAGCACGATGGAATAGAGCGCCAGGAAGATCGTCGTCGGCAGGCGGGCGAGGATGACCTCGGCGACCGGCGCCTTCAGCATGATCGAGCGGCCGAGATCGCCCGTCAGCGTATTCTTGACGAACACCCCGAACTGAACCGGCAACGGCTGGTCGAGGCCGAGATTGCGGCGGATCTGCTCGATCTGCGCGTCGGTCGCCTTGGCCTCGGCCATGGCGATGGCCGGATCGCCCGGCAGGAGGCGCACGAGAAGGAAGATGAAGATCATCACCAGGAGAAAGGTGGGGATGATCTGCACCAGCCGCGCCAGAAGATAGGAAAGCGAAGGCATGGATGAAACCTCAATGCCACCTGCCGCAGGCAACAAGGCATACGGCAGGCAACGTTCGAGCTGGTGTCGTCGGGTCTGGCACTACTTGGCGCGCCAGGCCTCGGAGAAGTCGTTCGCGCCGAGCGGGGTCTGTACATACCCCTCGATGGAGCGCGAGACGGCAACGGCGAAGGGCGTCTCGAAGAGGAAGAGCAGCGGCGCCTCTTGCGCATAAATCTCCTGCATGCGCTTGTATTCGCCCTTGCGCTTTTCCGGATCGACCTCGGAGTTCGATGCCTCGAAGAGCGTGTTGAATTCCGCATTGTTCCAGCCGGTGCCGACGGCCTGGCGCTGCTTGTAGTAGCCGAGCCAGCCGGTGACCTGCGCCGGGTCGTTCACGTCGTTGGCCCAGCCGTAGGTGTGGATGTCGAAGGCGCCGGAGCGGTTCTTCTCGCCGCGCGTCGGGTTGTCGACCTGCTCGACGGTGAGATTGACGCCGAGCGGCGCCCACATCTGCTGGAGCGCAGTGAAGAGTGTGGCGTCGTCGGCGCTGCCGGCAAGCGTCGTCAGCTTCACCTCGAAGCCGCCGGAAAGGCCGGCTTCGCCGAGCAGGGCCTTGGCCTTCTCCGGATCATAGGGGTAGAGCGGCGCGGGGCCGTGGTGCAGCTGGGTCGCGGCCGACATCAGCGAGGTCATCGGCTTGCCGGTGTCGAAGGTGACGAGCTTGATCAGCACGTCCTTGTTCGTCGCATAGTTCAGCGCCTGGCGCACCTTCACGTCGGCCAGCGGGTTCTTCGCCCCATCGGCGCGCGTCTCGCGCGTGTTGATCGGCGCATAGACGATGCGCGTCGAGGGGAACAGCTCCATCTTGAGGTTCGGATCGGCACCGAGCTCCCCGACGCGAGCGAAGGGGATGAACTCGGCCGCATCGACCTCGCCGGCCTGCAGCTTCAGGATACGCGTCGCGTCGTCGGGAATGACGGCGAAGGTGACCTCGTCGAGATAGGGCAGCGGCTTGCCGTCCTCGCCGGGGCGCCAATAGTTCGGGTTGCGGGCAAAGCTCATGCTGGCGCCCTGCACGCGGCTCTTCAGCATGAAGGGGCCCGACGTGACAGGGCCGCCCGCGAAGAAGGCCTGCGCCTTCTCCTGGTCCGTCGCGCCCGCCGCCTTCTCGAAGGCCGCTTTCGGCATGATGCCGGTGTTGAAGGTCGCAAGGATCGAGAGAATGGTCGGATCGGGCTGCTTCAGCGCGAGCGTGACGGTGTCGCCTTCGGCCGTCACGTTTTCAACCGAACCGAGCAAGCCGGCCCAAGGGCCGAGATCGGGATTGCGCGCCCGGTCGAGCGAGAAGATGACATCCTCTCCGGTGATCGGCGAGCCATCGGAGAACTTGAGGCCGGACCGCAGGGTCAGCGTGATCGCCTTTCCATCGGCGGAAACCGCATGGCTTTCGGCAAGACCGGGCACGATGGAGCCGTCAGGACCGTTGCGCAGCAGCGTTTCATAGAAGGCGTTGATCATCCACAGATCGGGATTCCGGTCGGCATAGACGGGGTCGATGATCGCCGAATCGTCATAACGGGCAAAGGCCATCGACCCGCCGCGCTCGATGGCGAGCGCCGAAGTCGCGGCGGCAAGGCCAAGGGCCGCGCCCAGGAAAAGTGGCAGCAAAGGCTTCATGTCATTCCTCCTCGATGGTCCGGCAAGGCCGGCATCTGCCTTTTTGGATATTGGATCCAATTTTTCCGGACAGGGCTTGCCCTTTCCGGCATGAAAACGCAGACGTTCGTGTTGATCCCCCTTAAAAACCGGCGGCAGGCACGATAGGCTCGCGAGCTTGCGCAACCGACTTTAGTCAAACTAAAGTCCATCACGCGATGCAAGTCAAGCGGAAAGCCACGATGACCCTCGACGACGACAAGATGCCCGCCAGCGACGCCGGAGGAACCGGCAGCGACATGCCCGCGCCCGCCGCCCTCGGCCGGATGCTGCGCCAGCGCCGCAAGGCGATCGGCAAGACGATGAAGCAGGTGGCGCTTGAGGCGGGCCTCACGGAGGGCTTCATCAGCCAGATCGAACGCGGGCTTTCCACGCCCTCGCTGATCTCGCTCTACAACGTCGCCAACGCGCTCGGCACCAGCGTCGATACCTTCCTGTCGCAGCCGCCGCGGCATGAGCACTCGATGGTCTCCCATGCCGGCGAGCGGCCCGGCTACAATGTGGCGACGAAGGACCGGGTCTATGAACTGCTCGAACGCGGCTTTCCCGGCGCCCTGCTGAACGGCTGCATCACCCAGATTCCGGAAGGCTATGTCTCCGAGCTGACGAACCATGAGGGCGAGGACTTCATCTACCTGATCGAGGGTGAAATCCTCTACGAGGTGGACGGCAAGGACTATCACCTGAAGGCCGGCGACACGCTGCACTTCCCCTCGAAACTGCCGCACCGGGCCCGCAACATAGGCAAGGGCCCGGCGCGTGAGCTCTGGGTCGGCACGACCCGGATCATCACTGAAGACTGACCGCGTTACTGCTTGCGCGGCCAGGTGTCGGCAAGGCGGTAACCCGCCGGCCACGGGTCATCCGGATCGAGCATGACCTGGCTGGTGCCGGTGACCCAGGCGCGGCCGGAGATTTCCGGCACGATGGCCGGACGGCCACCGACCGTGGTTTCGCCGACGATACGGCAATCGAAGCGCGAATCGAGGATCGAATAGCCGGAAAAGCTCTGGCCGACCTTGATCTGGCCGCGGGCATGCAGCACGGCCATGCGGGCCGAGCAGCCGGTGCCGGTCGGCGAGCGGTCGAGCTTGGCCGGCTGGATGACGACCGTGTTGCGGCCATGCAGCGCCCCGTCGCGCTCGTCCACCGGCAGCGTCAGCTGGCAGAAGGAGATGTGGCTCCATTCCGGGTATTCGGGATGGGTGAAGCCGAGCTGCTCGTTGGCCGCCTTGGTGATGCGGATACCGGTCTCCGCCAGCTCGCGCGCCTCGTCCGGTGTCACGGCGAAACCAAGCGCGCGCGCATCGGTGAGGACGAAGCTGTCGCCGCCATAGGCAGTGTCGACGGTGAGCGTGCCGAGGCCCTCCACTTCAAGCTTCGCATCCAGCTTGTCGGCGAAGGAGGGGACGTTGGTGACGGTGATGCGCTCGGCCTTGCCGTTGCGGCACGCGGCGACGACATTCACCAGCCCGCCCGGCGCTTCCAGCACCATGTGGGTTTCGGGTTCGACCATCGGCACGATGCCGCTGTCGAGCAGCACGGTGGAGACGCAGATCGAATTGGAGCCGGACATCGGCGGCGTGTCCTCCGGCTCCATGATGATGAAGCCCATCGTGGCGCGCGGATCCTTCGGCGGCACGAGCAGGTTGATGTGGCGGAACACGCCGCCGCGCGGCTCGTTCAGCACGAAATTGCGCAGGGCCTTGTCCTCGGCGATGAACTTGCGCTGCTCCCACAGCGTCTTGCCGGGCGGCGGGGCGACGCCCCCGACGATGACGTCGCCCACCTCGCCCTCAGCGTGGCAGGAAACGATGTGGATGACCTTGCTGCTGCGCATGGCTCTTTCTCCGATTTCAGGCTGTTTCGGCGCGGTCGGCCTTGCCTTGCCGACGCGGTTCCGCTTTCATAGAAAAATTGGATCCAATATACAATCATGTTTTTCATGGGGCCACTCCAGCAGGGCTCTGTTGCCCCGCCTCTGGTTTCGACCTATGACCGATCGCTTCATTCCACCGGGGTTCGACGTGATGAAATTTGCTGCCGTCGATGTCAGGCAGGCCGCTTCGGCGGCGGACATCGTCTACGAGGCCCTGCGCAAGGCGATCATCGAAGGCGACCTTGCCGAGGGCGAGAACCTTCGGCAGGACCAGATCGCGCAGATGTTCAACATCAGCCGCATCCCGGTGCGCGAGGCCCTGTCACGACTGGAGCAGCACGGCCTCATCACGACCCAGCGCTACAAGGGCGCCGTCGTGGCCGGCCTTTCGGTCGAGGAGATCGAGGAGATCTTCGAGTTCCGCGCACTGATCGAGGCGGAGGTCATCCGCCTCGCCGTGCCCAACCTCGACCGGGAGACGCTGGAAAAGGCACGGCGTTACTGCAACGAATTCGATCGGGAGACCGATCCGCACCGCTGGGGCGAGGTCAACCGCAACTTCCACTACAGTCTCTATGAGGCTTCGCGCCGGCCGTATTATCTGCAGAACGTGCGCTCCTCGCTCGACCGCATCGACCGGTATCTGCGTGCCCAGCTGACCTTCACCAACGGGGTGCCGCGTGCCGGGCGCGAGCACGAGGCGATCCTTGCCGCCTGCGAACAGGGTGATGCGGATCTCGCCTCGCGGCTAACCCGTGCCCACATCCTCGATGCCGGCCGATCTCTGATGACGTTCTTGCGGGAGCAGCGAGGCTGAGCATGGCGCCTCAAGGCCCGAACACAGGTTCGGCCGCCGCGCCGGCTCTGCTGAAGGGATGATCTATCTCGCGAAAGAGCCTGCCGGGTCGAAGCGCCCCACCGACCACCCGGTTTTCGTCAAAACTCTTCCCAGTCCCCGTCATTCCCTTTGTCCTGCCGCACGCCAAGGGCGCCTGCCAGCTTTTCGCTGAGCGCGAGGGCCGGAGAGGTGACGGGGCGGGATACGCTGTTGGCGGGCTTGACGTTCCATTGGCCGGGCGACTTGCGGGCGAGTTTCGGGGCTATGGTGGACGCCATCGTCGGCAAAACCGGGGGCGATGCCGGCGTGGACGACGGCACGACATGCAGATGCGGGGCATGCACGGTGCGGCCGGCGGCGGCGCTGCCGCCGACATTGAAACGACCGATCAGCGCGTTGAGCGCCTGCACCTCGGAGGCGAGGCCATGGCTTGCGGCGGTCGTCTCCTCCACCATGGCGGCGTTCTTCTGCGTGCCCTGGTCCATCGCATTGACGGCGGTATTGATCTCCTGAAGGCCGGACGACTGTTCACGCGCCGCCTCGACGATCGCCTGGACGTGGCCGTTGATCTCCTGCACCTCGGTGACGATCGCCTGCAGTGCGCGGCCCGTATCGCCGACGAGGGAGACGCCGGAGCGCACCTGCTCGCCCGAAGTCGTGATCAGCGCCTTGATCTCCTTGGCGGCCTTGGCCGAGCGCTGGGCGAGTTCACGCACTTCCTGCGCGACGACGGCAAAGCCCTTGCCCGCCTCGCCTGCCCGGGCCGCTTCCACACCCGCATTGAGGGCAAGGAGATTGGTCTGGAAGGCGATATCGTCGATGACACCGATGATGCTGGTGATCTCGCTGGAGGACTTTTCGATCTCCTGCATGGCCGAAACGGCGCGGCGCACAATGTCGCCGGATTTTTCAGCGCCCGTGCGGGTGCGTGCGACGAGCTGGCCCGCCTCCTCCGCCCGCCGGGTGGAATCCTTCACGGTGGTGGTGATCTCTTCGAGCGCGGCGGCGGTTTCCTCGACGGAGGCAGCCTGCTGCTCGGTGCGGCGCGACAGATCGTCAGCGGCGACGCGGATCTGGCTGGCGCCGGCGTCGATCGCGCGGGCATTCTCGCCGACCTCGCGCAGCGCATCGCTGAGGCGCGAGACGGAGGCGTTAAAATCCTCGCGCAGCCGGTCGAGATCGCCGTCGAAGGGTTTTTCGATACGGCAGGTCATGTCGCCGCCCGCAAGCCTGCCGAGCGCTTCGGCAAGGCTGGCGACGGCCTCCTGCACACGGCCGCTGTCGCGGGTGCGCTCTGCTTCGCGCGCCTGGCGCTCGCCCTCGGCGCGGCGACGATCGTCGTCGCCCTGACGTTCGAGGCGCTGGCGCTCGGCCGCATTGTCGCGGAAGACGGCGACGGTGCCGGCCATCTCGCCGATCTCGTCCCTGCGGTCGGCATGCGGGATGGTGACGGCGGCGTCACCGGCCGCCAGCTTCTTCATTGCGCCGGCAAGACCGTTGAGCGGTCTGACGACGCGGCGGTTGACGAGGACGATCGCGGCAAGCGCAAGACCCATGGAGATGATAAGCGAAGCCCAGGTGAGCGCAAAGGCCGAGCCTTCCTCGCCGCGCGCCGAAAGGATCGTCTCGTCCGTCACCTTCTGGGTGCTGGCGACGAGGCCGTTCAACGAAGCGCTGATCGCATCGGCGCTCGCCTGCATCGGCCCCTTGTAGACTTCCAGCGCCGGACCCTTGGCGGCAATGGCCGAGAACTGGATGAGCTTTGCCGCATCGTCGAGATAGGTTTTCAAGGTTGCCTTGATGCCGTCGATTTCCGCGACGGCGGCCGCATCGCCGCTGTTGGCCGCGCCATATCTATCCACCATGCCGGCAAAGGCATAGGCGCGCTCCTTGATGCGCGCCTCGATACGGCCGATCTCGTCGGGATCCATCGAGAGCAAGTGTTCGGAATAGGTCGCGTTGAGCTCGGAGAAGGCGTGGCTGAGCTGGAGGATGCGGCTCATCTCGGGCATGCGCTCGGCGCCGATACGCTCGATATGGCCGGTCATCGCCGAAAGGGAGCGGAAGGCGACGACGCCTTGCAGGGCGCCCAGCACGACCATGAGGACGAAGAGCGCGGGCAGGAGCCTGCTGATCCGGACATTACGCATGACAGTTCCCTGATAGTCTTCGGCGGCACGGCTTCGTGCGGGTGCGCAAAAGTTTAGGAGCGGTCGTTTAACGCAGGCTTAATGGACGAACCCGACCTCCTGCCTTGCCGGCTGCTTTTCCACACCCTACATGCGGGGCGAACAGGAGTTTTCGATGATCCTCGACGCCGCCCGCCTTTCGCTTGCCAACCTCTTCGCTCCCGAGACGCGGGGCGTCTTCTGGAAAGTCATCGGGCTCACCCTGCTCGCGCTCATCGTCCTGTGGTTCGGCCTCAGGGAAACCTTCATCGCCTTCGTCTGGCCCTTTCTGCAGGGCATGATGATGCCCGACCTGCCGGAATGGGCGGGCTGGCTCACCTTCGTCTTCGGCATCCTCGCCAGCATCGGCCTGGCGCTTGGCCTTGCCCTTCTGCTTGCGCCGGTGACGGCGATCATCGCCGGCTTCTTCCTCGACGACGTCGCCGAGGTGATCGAGAAACGCGACTATCCCGGACAGCCGCCCGGGCAGGCACTGCCGCTCGGCCAGGCGATTGCCGGCTCGATCAAGTTCCTCGGCATCGTCATCCTCGGCAACCTTTTCGCGCTTTTCCTGCTGTTCATCCCGGGCATCAACCTCGTCGCCTTCTTCCTGGTCAACGGCTACCTGCTCGGCCGGGAGTTCTTCGAATTCGCGGCCATGCGCCACCGGACACCGGCAGAGGCGCGCCTGTTCCGGGCCAAGCACGCCTCGACGGTGTTGATCGCCGGCCTCCTGATCGCCGCGTTCCTGGCGATCCCGTTCGTCAATCTCCTGACGCCTCTCTTTGCCGCCGGCCTCATGGTGCACCTCCACAAGGCGCTGAGCGGCAAGGATCCGGGCTTCTCACTGCGGCAGGGCTGACGTCTCGTATAGCGCGACATAATCGCCCTTCGGCGGGATCGGCTTGATCACGTCGATGAGCATGCCGTTGGGATCGGCAGTGATGAAGTGGCGCTGGCCGAAATCCTCATCGCGAATATCGAGCAGGATGGGCAGCCCGGCGGCGCGCAGGTCCGCATAGACCGCATCGACATCCTCCACTTCGAAGTTCAGCAGCATGCCGGAAACCCTGCCGCGGCCGATGGCCGGGATCGTCTCATGGCTACCGTCGAGTACCGCAAGCGTAACCTTCTCATCCTCGCGCGACTGGAGATGGACATACCAACCGCTGTCGAAGAGGGCTTCGAAGCGGAAGTGCTTTTCATAGAAGGCGGCCGTGCCGGCGACGTCGTCGGTCATGATCACCGGATAGTAACTGATCGTTTTCATCGGGCTTCTCCTGGTTCCGTTTTTCGTGTCGCGACGGCCAACCGCCTTATGGATTTCGCTGGATTCGCCGTCTAATTAAACATACAATCTGTATGTTTCTTTCAATTAACATACATTCTGTTTGCATGTAAAGGAGAAAAAATGGCGCGTAGCAACAAAGAGCGCACCGAGGCGACGCGCCTGGCGCTGATCGAAGCAGCCCGACGGCTTTTCGTGGAGAAGGGTTATGCGGAGACGGCAACGCCCGACATCGTGGCGGAGGCCGGGGTGACGCGCGGCGCGCTCTACCACCATTTCGAGGACAAGAAGGCCCTGCTCCGCGCGACGCTGGAGCGGGAAGCGGAGGCAGTTGCCGCTCATATCGAAAGGGTCTCGCTACCCTCCGGCTCGCCGCGCAACGCGCTGCTATCAGGCGCGACCGCCTATTTCGACGCCATGGCGGAGCCCGGCCGCACGCGCCTTCTGCTGCTCGAGGCGCCCGCCGTACTCGGCTTCGAAAGCACCGGCGCGATCGACAGGGACAATGCGGAGAGCACATTGAGGGTCGGGCTTTCCGACCTGCTCGGCAAGGATGTGGATGCAGCAAGGCTTCAGGCCCTGACCGACCTCATCTCCGCCGCCTTCGACCGGGCGGCGATCGCCATCGAGACGGGTGCCGACCGAAGAACCTATGAGGCGGCGATCGCCAGCCTGCTGGATGGGCTCAGGGCGTAGGACCGAAGAGCTGCGGCGGCAGCTCCACGAGGGGCGCCGGCACGTCGCAGGTCTTTTCCGGCGAGCGACAGAGATCTGCAATCACGCAGTGCTCGCATTCCGGCTTGCGCGCCTTGCAACAGTATCGCCCGTGCAGGATCAGCCAGTGATGCGCGTGGTAGAGATACTCGTCCGGAATGAGGCGGATCAGCTTGTCCTCCACCTCGTCGGGTGTTTTTCCCGGTGCCAGCCGAAGGCGATTGGCGATGCGGAAGATATGCGTATCGACCGCCATCGTCGCCTGGCCGAACGCCATGGACAGCACCACATTCGCCGTCTTGCGCCCGACGCCGGGCAACATGATCAGCTCCTCGCGGGTGCGCGGAACCTCGCTGCCAAACCGGTCGACAAGCATCTGGCTGAGGGCGATGACGTTCTTCGCCTTGTTGCGATAGAGCCCGATCGTCTTGATGTAGTCGCGGACCTTTTCCTCGCCGAGCGCCAGCATCTTTTCCGGCGTGTCGGCGACCTTGAAGAGCGCGCGCGTCGCCTTGTTCACGCCTGCATCCGTCGCCTGGGCGGACAGCGCCACGGCAACGACCAGCGTGAAGGGATTGACGTGCTCCAGCTCACCCTTCGGCTCCGGCCGCTGGATGGAGAAGCGTCGAAAGATCTCCTTCAGCTCATCCTGCGAATAGAGGCTCTTCGGCCGGGCCGGCGTCTTGCGCCGCGGCGCCGCTTTCTTCTTGATCGTTCCGTTTTTCATGGTGCTCCCGCAGGACGCATGCCGTCCGGCAAAACCGCTACACAGTTCCGCGCGACTTGCTTATAGTCATGCCCCATGACGCAAGGCAACGCCGACCTCACGATGAACGACCTGCCGGTCTTTTCCGCCGAACTGCACCCCTACCGGTCGCTCGGGCGCAACGGCCACCGCATCTTCTTCATCATCGCCGGCGCACTCAGCTTCGCCCACATGGCCGTTTTCATGATCTCCGGCGCCTGGCCGGTTGTCCTGTTCTTCGGCCTCGACTTTCTCGTGCTCTTCGGCGCCTTCTGGCTGAACAACCGGGCGGCGAAGGCCCGCGAAGTGGTCTCGCTCTCGCGCACCAACATCTCGATCCGCAAGATAAGCCCGTCAGGCCGCGAGACCGAACATGCCTTCAATCCGCTCTGGGCGCGCTTCCTCGTCTCGCGCAAGGCGAAGATCGGCATCACCGCGATGCATGTGCGCGGCAACGGCCGCGAGACAGACGTCGGCACCTTCCTGCCGCTCGACGACCGCGAGCGTTTTGCCTCGGCCTTTTCCGGCGCGCTCGCCCGCGTCAAGCGCGGCTACTGACCATAACGTTCCAACCGGTTGCAGGCGCAAACCGCCCGCATGTCTTCACTCCAGTCGTCTGGTCGCAGGAATCGGGTGGCGGGCACGCCAAGGGCGTGCTTTTCTGGCGATACAGGAGAAGAACGATGAACATTGCCGCAAGCCTGCAAACCGACATCACGCCCGAGGGCGACGACTATTCGACCGTGCGCCGGGTCATCGAGCTCATTACCGAGGATTACCGCGAACAGCCGGGCCTCGAGGAGATCGCCGGCCGGCTCGACCAGTCGCCGACGCAGCTGCAGAAGACCTTTACCCGCTGGGCCGGCCTTTCGCCAAAGGCCTTCCTGCAAGCGGTGACGCTCGACCATGCCAAGCGACTGCTCCGCCAGGAGGAACTTCCGCTGCTGGAGACGAGTTTCGAGGTCGGCCTTTCCGGCCCCAGCCGCCTGCACGACCTCTTCGTCACGCATGAGGCGATGTCGCCGGGCGAATGGAAGGCGCGCGGCGCTGGTCTGACAATCCGCTACGGCCTGCACGCCTCGCCCTTCGGCGGAGCGCTCGTCATGATCACCGATCGCGGTCTTGCCGGCCTTGCCTTCACCGACGAGGCCGACGGCATGGACGCCTTCGAGGACATGTCCTCGCGCTGGCCGAATGCGCACTATGTGGAAGACTGCGAAGCGACCGCCGCCTATGCGGAACGCATATTCGATCCGAAGCGCTGGGATCCGAAGGCGCCGCTCCGCGTCGTGCTGATCGGCTCGGATTTCCAGGTGCGCGTCTGGGAAGCCCTGCTGCGCATCCCGATGGGCTGCGCCGTCACCTATTCGTCGATCGCCGAAAAGCTCGGCCAGCCGACCGCCTCACGCGCCGTCGGCGCCGCCGTCGGCCGCAACCCCATCTCCTTCGTCGTGCCCTGCCACCGGGCACTTGGCAAGAGCGGGGCGCTGACGGGCTACCACTGGGGCCTGACGCGCAAGCGCGCAATGCTCGGCTGGGAATCGGGCAAGGCCTGAATGGCGGGGCGACTGCCCCTCATCCCGCTGCCGCGACCTTCTCCCCGCAAGCGGGGAGATAGGGTATGACGCACCCTCTTCTTTAATGTTCCAAGGCTTGGCCACTTGTCCCTTCTCCCCGCTTGCGGGGAGAAGGTGCCGGTAGGCGGATGAGGGGCTTGGGCCACACCCGCTTAGGTTAGCGCTCAATGCGCGCCGGACATGTCTCCGAGCACGTCCTTCGACTTCACCGTCGAATCCGCGTTCAGCACGTAGACCATCGGCACACCGGTGGCGAGGTTGAGCTTCAGGATCTCTTCCTTGGAAAGCTTGTCGAGCACCATCACCAGCGAACGCAGCGAATTGCCGTGCGCGGCGACGAGCACCTTTTCACCGCGCAGCACGCGGGGCAGGATTTCCGTGAGGTAGTAAGGCCAGACGCGGGCGCCGGTGTCGCGCAGGCTCTCGCCGCCCGGCGGCGGCACGTCATAGGAACGGCGCCAGATATGCACCTGCTCCTCACCCCATTTTTCGCGCGCATCGTCCTTGTTAAGGCCGGACAGGTCGCCATAGTCGCGCTCGTTCAGCGCCTGGTCGCGAATCGTTTCCAGACCCTGCTGGCCGATCTCGTCGAGGATGAGCGACAGCGTCTTCTGGGCGCGGGTAAGATCGGACGTGAACGCGATATCGAACTTGATGCCCGTCTCGGCAATCGCCTTGCCGCCGGCCTTGGCTTCCTCGATGCCAAGTGCCGTCAGGTCCGGATCGCGCCAGCCGGTGAAGAGGTTTTTCAGGTTCCATTCGCTCTGGCCGTGGCGAACGAGGACGAGGGTTCCGCTCATATGTCTGTCTCCTGAGGGTTAGCAACGCTTCGAAACGTGGATACCGGCGTCCGGAACGATGCGAAAACGAAAGAAAGGATCAGTTGAGCCCGAGCACGTCGAGCATGGAATAGAGGCCGGGCTTCCTGTCACGCGCCCAGAGCGCCGCCTGCACGGCACCGCGTGCGAAGATCGAGCGGTCCGTCGCGCTGTGCGACAGGGTCACGATCTCGCCCTCGCCGGCCAGCATCACCGAATGCTCGCCGATGACCGAGCCGCCGCGGAGCGTGGCAAAGCCGATCGAGCCGGCGGGGCGCGGGCCGGTGTGGCCATCGCGCACGCGCACCGAATGGTCGGCAAGCGCGATGCCGCGTCCCTTGGCGGCGGCATCGCCGAGCAGCAGCGCAGTGCCCGAGGGCGCATCGACCTTGTGCTTGTGGTGCATTTCCAGAACCTCGATATCCCAGTCGGCAGGGCCGAGCGCTCGTGCAGCCGTTTCGGTGAGCACGCCGAGCAGGTTGACGCCGAGGCTCATATTGCCCGACTTGACAATGCGGGCGTGGCGAGCGGCGGCCTTGATCTTCTCATCGTCGGCCGGCGAGCAGCCAGTCGTGCCGACGACATGCACGATGCGCGCCTGCGCGGCGAGGCCGGCAAATTCGATCGTTGCGGCGGGCGCCGTGAAATCCAGCACGCCCTCTGCCGCGACGAAGGCTTCAAGCGGCTTGTCGGTGACGGGAACGCCGATCGGCCCCAGGCCGGCCAGTTCCCCCGCATCACGGCCGACGAAGGGCGAGCCTTCGCGCTCGACCGCCGCAAAGACCTCGGCCCCCTCGATCGCATGGATCGTGCGGATCAGCGTCTGGCCCATGCGGCCCGCAGCCCCCACGACGACCAGCTTCATTGCGTTGCCGCTCATGTCCCGTTCCGTCCCTTCTGCGAAGTGCCGGCGCACTCCGGTTTCCTGTCTTTCCGCACGGTCGCCCGCCGTAGAGCCACCTATTTGCCCGTGCTGCCGGCGGCGGGCGCCTGGAGGCTGTTGAGACGAGCGTAGAGACCGTTCTCCCGGCTCGCAAGCGCCTCATGCGTGCCCTCTTCGGCAACCGTGCCGGCCTGCATCACGATGATCTTGTCCGCCCGCACGACGGTGGAGAGCCGGTGCGCGATGACGACGACGGTACGTCCGCTCATCGCCTCGTCGAGCGCCTTCTGCACGGCCTGCTCGGATTCCGTATCGAGCGCCGAGGTCGCCTCGTCGAGCAGGAGAATCGGTGCACCCCGCACCAGCGCGCGGGCGATCGACAACCGCTGGCGCTGGCCGCCGGACAACGTCACGCCGTTCTCGCCGACGGGCGTGTCATAGCCGAGCGGCTGGGCGAGGATGAAGTCATGCGCATAGGCATGGCGCGCCGCCTCCTCGATCTCCGCATCCGTCGCATCGGGGCGGCCATAGCGGATATTGTCGCGGATCGTGCCCTCGAAGAGATAGGGCTGCTGCGAGACATAGGCGATGGCGTTGCGCAGCGACTGTTTCGTCACATGGGCGATGTCCTGCCCGTCGATGAGGATCTCACCCACTTCCGGATCGTAGAAGCGCGGAATGAGGTTGATGACCGTCGACTTGCCGGCGCCGGACGGCCCGACAAGCGCCGTCGTGCGGCCGCCCTCGGCGGTGAAGCTGACATCCTTGAGGATCGCCTCGTTTTCCGAATAGCCGAAACGCACGCCCCGGAAGGTGATCGTGGCATTGGAAACGGCGAGCGGCTTTGCATCCGGCCGGTCGGCCTGCCGCGGCTTCAGGTCGAGCACCTCGTAGATCATGCGCGCATTGACGACCGCGCGCTCCAGCGAGACCTGCAGGCGGGCGAGGCGCTTTGCCGGGTCGTAGGCCATCAGCAGCGCCGTGACGAAGGAGAAGAAGGCGCCCGGCAGCACGCCGCCGTAGATCGAGCGGTAGGCCGCATAGGCGAGCACGCCGGCAATCGCTGCACCCGCAAAGGTTTCGGTCATCGGCGCGGTGCGCTCGGTCAGCCGCGCGATGCGGTTGGAGCGGCTTTCGGCTCTCTCGATGATGCCCTCGACCTTGGTCTTCAGCTGCGCCTCCATGGTGAAGGCCTTGACGATGGCGATGCCCTGGATGGTCTCCTGCATGGCGCCGAGCACATGGCTGTTGAGCTCGACAGATTCGCGCGTGGCACTGCGCAGGCGCCTGGAAACGTAGCGCAGGCCGATCAGGAGCGGCGGGGCGACGACGAAGACGATCAGCGTCAGCAGCCAGTCCTTGGAGATCATCACGCCGATGAGGGCGACGAGCGTCAGGAAATCACGCGCGACCGAGGTCACCGTCATGTTCAGGACGTCGCGGATGCCGGTAACGTTCTGGCTGATCTGGGCGGCGAGATAGGCCGAACGCGATTCGTTGAAATAGCCGACGCTCAGCGCCATCAGGTGCGAGTAGAGCCGCCGCTGGTAGCGGGCGACGATATTGTTGCCGATCTTCGACAGGATGACGGCCTGGTAGTAGGTGGCAAAGCCGCGCAGCACGAAGGCGATGAAGATCGAGCCGCAGATGAGGGCGACGAGGTCGGCACGCTTGTTCGCGAAGGCCTCGTTGACCACCGATTCCATGATCCAGGCGGTAAAGCCCGTCGTACCGGCGACGATGGCGAGGCAGAGGATGGCCAGGACATAGCCGCGGACGTGCTCGCGGCCGTTTTCGGCGATGATGCGCTTGAGCACGGTGGCGACGGTGTCGGAGCTGACGTGTGGGCGCTCGGTTCGACTCTTATCGGCCAATAAACTGACTTTCCTGCACGATCCTGCGGCACCGGGAGGATGTGCCGCGCTGGACCCGCTCTATAGGGGCTCGGTCCCTCTTTGGCGAGTCCGCGGCGCTGCGAAGCGCCGGCGGAGGCTTCACCTTTTCCAGTGGCGTCCCTCGGTTGCAACACCAAAGCGGTCGGGCATGCGCGCAAAGGCGGCAAGACCGGCAAGGGCTGCGACCGGATGGGTGACCACATAGGTCGGGATCGTCTTCAGAAGCGCACTGTGCGGCGCCTTGTCCTCGAAAGCGGCGCGGAACTCCGGTCCACGCAGCGCCGGCAGGATCTTCTGCGAGATGCCGCCGGCAAGGAACACGCCGCCCTTGGCCATGAAGATCATCGCCATGTCACCGGCGACGCGGCCGAGATAGGTGGAAAACAGCGAGACGGTCTCGATCGCCGCGCGATCCTCCTGCGCCAGCGCCCTGGACGTGACGTCCGCCGGGGTTTCGAGCGGAGCATCGACGCCGTCGGCCGCCGAGACGGCGCGGTAGATGTTCATGATGCCGCGGCCGCACAGGAGCTGCTCGGCGGAAATGCGGCCTTCGATGGGCTCGAGAAAGGGCCAGATCTGGTGGTCGCGCTCGCTGCGCGGGCCGACATCGACATGGCCGCCCTCTCCCGGCACCGGGATCCAGCTGTGGCGCGCATAGACGAGCCCGGCAACACCGAGCCCCGTGCCGGGACCGAGTACGGCGCGTGAGGCGGCCTGCCGCTCGACGCCGGGGCCGATCTTCTCGCGGTCCCCCTCACCGAGCGAGGCGATGGCAAGCGCCTGCGCCTCGAAATCGTTGACGAGCAGCACGTCGTCGAAGCCGAGATTGGCGATCATGTCGCGCGGGCGCACCACCCAGGGGCAATTGGTCAGCGGCACTTCGTCGCCCTCGATGGGGCCGGCAAGCGCCAGAATGGCCGAACGCGGCTGCACCGAACTCGTGTCGAGGATGCATTGCTGGAGCGCATCGTCGATATTCTTGAAATTGGCCGTCTGGACGATCGGAAACTGCTTCGGCTCGGCGAAGGCATCGACCAGCAACGCAAAACGCGCATTGGTGCCGCCGATATCCCCGATCAGGATGGGAAAGGGGAAGTTCGTTTCGGTATCGTTCGGCCGCACCATCAGGCTGTCCCGTTCATTTCGCGTGGAGGTCGTTTCCGGTGAACGTGCCGTCAAACGGCGGCAAAGTCGAGCAGATGTTCCGCCGTCGCACGGTTCAGCGCCATCGGAATGTCGTAGACGATGGCGAGCCGCATCAGCGCCTTGACATCGACGTCGTGCGGCATGGGGGTCAATGGATCGACGAAGAAGATGAGCAGATCGACCTCGCCCGTCGCGATCAGCGCACCGATCTGCTGATCGCCGCCGAGCGGGCCGCTCTTGAGACGGGTGACGTCGAGACCCGGGCAAGCCTCCAGCACCCTGCCGCCCGTCGTACCGGTTGCGACGATTTTCGCCTGCGCCAGCACCCTCTCGTTCTGCAGCGCAAAGGCTGCCATGTCGTCCTTCTTTTCGTCATGCGCGATGAGCGCGATGCATTTCTGGCGCGACATGGGCGTTCCCTGCGATTTTAAATCGATTTGAACGCCTTATACAAAAGCGGCGGCGGGTTGAAAAGCCCGACCCGACACGCCCCTTATCCGCCTGCCGGCACCTTACTGAAGCGGCCGCGGGATCGGGATCGGCACGATGGCCGGAAGCATCGTGTCGGCGGCGATCACCGATTCGATCGTGCGGCCGGCGCTCTCGCCACCGCCGGAGAAGGCGAGCGCGGTGGAGGAAACGCCGCCATTGCCTCGATAGGTCACCTCCTGCTCGGAGGTCGGTGAAGCGCTGGCCAGCACCGTGCTGCAGGCATTCGGCAGGTCGGAGAGCTTGACATAGCGTGGCTTGAGGGGCTTGGCGTCCTTCTTCGGCGTCGGCTTTGCCCACGGCTCCTTGGTGAACCACCAGGCGAGCGACTGGTCGCAGCCATCGCCGGCCGGAACGCGCGCCTGCGGCTTGCAGCCGGCCGCGCCTTCCGGGCATTTGATGCGGATATGGAAGTGCTCGTCATGGCCGTAGATCGGCCGCACCTTGCCGAGCAGGGAACGATCGCCCTGCCAGGTCTCGCACAGCTTCTTCTTGATGGCCGGGTTGACGAAGACGCGATCGACCTGCGGGTAGCTTGCCGCCTTCATGACGAGGCGGGCATGGGTGGAGGTCCAGCGACGCGAATCGACCGTCAGGAACTTGCTCTTGTCGAGCATGGAGGTGAAGGGCAGCTTTTCACGCTCTTCGGCCGAAAGCCGTTGGTCCGGCATGGGCGTGAACCAGATGTCGGCATCCAGCCCGACCTGGTGCGAGGCATGGCCCGACAGCATCGGCCCGCCGCGCGGCTGGGAGATATCGCCAAGCAGCAGTCCCGGCCAGCCGAGCTTCTGCGCATCCTGCGAAAACTGCTCGATGAGCGCAATCATGTCGGGATGGCCCCAGCGCCGGTTGCGCGACAGGCGCATGGCCTGCCAGGACGGGCCGTCCGTCGGGATCGCCACTGCACCGGCGATGCAGCCCTTGGCATAGGAACCATAGGGGCTCGCCGCCATCTTGGCCGGCAGGCGCTTTGCGCCGAACAGTTCCTTGGCCGGCCGCTCCTCGGCGGCAAGCGGCCCGGCAAGCGCGGTCAGCGCAAGGCCGGCGGCGAGGAGGCAGGTGGTCAATCGGGAAAGCATGGAATGCACAGGCATCGTCCGGTCTGAAAATCGCAATCGCTGACGAAAGGTTAAAGGATCATCCTTTCGCGGAAGTGAATCGTTGCCCGGAATAGGCACGCCAAAAACCGCCGCTTTCATGGCAGGCCTGTCATTTGCCCGGATTTTGCCTATTCTCTGGTTCACGCTTCGGCAAACGAAACGAAAGGGATTTTGGCATGCAGGCAGCCTCCGGGAAAATCGTGTTCACCATCGCCCTCGCCCTGTCGCTGGCGGCCGCGACCGGTGCAAGGGCCCAGGAGGCAAAGGAGCCCGTCTGGCGCACCGGCATCTCGACGATCGGCGAATTGAAGCGCCCGAACGGCTTTGAACGCTTCGACTATGTCAATCCGGACGCGCCGAAAGGCGGCGAGCTGAAACTGTCCGAAACCGGCACCTACGACACGTTCAACCCGATTCTCTCGAAGGGCGAGGCCGCGACCGGCGTCACCTCCCTCGTCTTCGACACGCTGCTGAAATCCGCCGACGACGAGATCACCGCCTCCTACGGCCTGCTCGCCGAGGCGGTCTCCTATCCTGACGACATCGCCTACACCACCTTCCGCCTGCGCCCGGAGGCGAAGTGGGCCGATGGCCAGCCGGTAACGCCCGAGGACGTGATCTTCTCCTTCGACAAGTCGAAAGAACACAATCCGCTTCTTTCCAACTACTACCGCCATGTGGTTTCCGCGGAAAAGACCGGCGAGCGCGATGTCACTTTCCGCTTCGATGAGAAGAACAACAAGGAACTTCCCAACATTCTCGGCCAGTTCCCGATCGTGCCGAAGCACTGGTGGGAAGGAACCGACCCCAAGGGCAACAAGCGCGACATCAGCCGCACGACGCTGGAGCCGGTCATGGGCTCGGGCCCCTACAGGATCGCATCCTTCCAGGCTGGCGGCTCGATCCGCTTCGAGCTGCGCGACGACTATTGGGCCAAGGACCTCAACGTGAATGTCGGCCAGAACAATTTCGGCGTGATCAGCTATACGTTCTTCGGCGACCGGAATGTAGAGTTCGAGGCCTTTCGCGCCGGCAATGTCGACTTCTATCGCGACAACAGCTCCAGCCACTGGATGACGGCCTATGATTTTCCAGCCGTGAAGGATGGCCGCATCGTGCGCGAGGAGATCGAAAATCCGCTGCGCGCCGTCGGCATCATGCAGGCCTACGTGCCGAACCTGCGCCGGGAACGGTTCAAGGACCAGCGTGTGCGCGAGGCGCTGAACTACGCCTATGATTTCGAGACGCTCAACCGCAATCTCTCCTTCGGCAGGCTCAACCGCATCGACAGCTACTTTTGGGGCACCGAGCTTGCCTCCTCCGGCCTGCCGGAAGGGCGCGAAAAGGAGATCCTCGAAGAACTGAAGGACAAGGTCCCCGCTTCCGTCTTCACCACGCCCTACACCAATCCCGTCGCCGGCGACCCGAAGAAAACGCGCGAGAACCTGCGCAAGGCCATGACGCTCTTCAAGGAGGCGGGTTACGAGCTCAAGAACCGGAAGATGACGAACATCAAGACGGGCGAGCCGTTCGGCATCGAGATCCTGCTCTCCAACCCCTCGCAGGAACGCACGGTCCTGCCCTACGTCAAGAGCCTCAACGACATCGGCATCGACGCCCGTATCCGCACGGTGGACGCCTCGCAATACACCAACCGCGTGCGTGCCTTCGACTATGACATGATCTACGGGATCTGGGCCCAGACGCTGGTGCCGGGCAACGAGCAGAGCGACTACTGGGGCTCTGCCTCCGTCGATCAGCAGGGCTCGAAAAACTATGCCGGCATCGCCGATCCCGCGATCGACGAGCTGATCCGCCGCATCATCTTCGCACCGAACCGTGCGGAGCTCGTGGCGACGACCCATGCGCTCGACCGCGTCCTGCTCGCCCATCACTATCTGGTGCCGATGTTCTATTCGAAATCCCAACAGGTCGCCTATTGGAACCACCTCGCCCGCCCGGCGGAGCTGCCCTATTACAGCCTTGGTTTCCCGGATGTCTGGTGGTCGAAGAATGCCGTGAAATGAGCCGGGGCTTGCGCCATGCGGCGTCCTCGGCTCCATATAGCGATGACGAATCACCGCCGCGGACAGCGGCGGCAGAACGGAAGGGTTGGGCTTGACCGACTGGACTGCGCCAAAACAAGAAGACGGACGACGGGCTGCGATGGGTAGCTGCTGATGGGCGCGTATATCCTTCGCCGCCTCCTGCTGATGATCCCGACGATCTTCGGCATCATGGCGATTTCCTTCGCGATCGTGCAGTTCGCCCCGGGTGGCCCTGTCGAGCAGGTGATTTCCGACCTTACCAGCCAGGGTTCTGGCGACCGCCTCTCCGGCAGCGGTGGCGACCTGCAGAATATCGGCCAGGACAGCGCCTATCGCGGTGCACGCGGCCTCGATCCGGAATTCATCGCCAAGCTGGAGAAGCAGTTCGGTTTCGACAAGCCGCCGCTCGAACGCTTCTTCACCATGATGTGGGACTATCTGCGCTTCGATTTCGGCGAGAGCTTCTTCCGCAACACCTCGGTGATCGATCTGATCGCCCAGAAGATGCCGGTCTCCATCTCGCTCGGCGTGTGGATCCTCGTCTTCTCCTATGCCATCTCCATTCCGCTCGGCATCCACAAGGCCGTGAAGGACGGTTCGGCCTTCGACGTCTGGACCTCCGGCATTATCATTGTCGGTTACGCCGTGCCGAGCTTCCTCTTCGGCATCCTCCTGATCGTGGTCTTTGCCGGCGGCTCGTTCCTCGACTGGTTCCCGTTGCGCGGCATCGTCTCGGACAATTTCGACAGCCTCGCCTGGTGGCAGAAGCCGCTCGATTACATGTGGCACATGACGCTGCCGCTGATCACGCTGTTGCTCTCCGCCTTCGCCACGACGACGCTTCTGACGAAGAATTCGTTCATCGACGAGATCAAGAAGCAATACGTCACCACCGCGCGCGCCAAGGGCCTGACCGAGCGGCAAGTGCTCTACGGCCACGTCTTCCGCAATGCCATGCTGATCATCATCGCCGGCTTTCCGGGAGCCTTCATCTCGGCCTTCTTCACCGGCTCGCTGCTCATCGAATACATCTTCTCGCTCGATGGCCTCGGTCGCCTCGGCTATGATTCCATCGTCCGGCGCGACTATCCGATCGTCTTCGCAACGCTCTTCATCTTCTCGCTGATGGGTCTCCTCGTCAGTCTCGTCTCCGACCTCATCTATACCTGGGTCGATCCGCGCATCGATTTCGAGCGGAGGGACGTGTGATGAGCGCCGTCACGGAAACAGCACCGGTCGCCCCGCCGAAGAAGGGCCTGTTGAACCCGACGAACCTGCGTCGCTGGGAGAATTTCAAGGCGAACCGCCGCGGCTACTGGTCGCTGTGGATCTTCCTCGTCATCTTCGTGCTCAGCCTGTTCGCCGAGTTCATCGCCAACGACCGGCCGGTCCTCGCCTCCTATAAGGGCGAGATCCTCGTTCCCGTCCTTGTCGACTATCCGGAGGAGAAGTTCGGCGGGTTCCTCGCCGAGACGGACTATCGCTCGGATTTCATCACGGAAGAGATCAACGCCAACGGCTGGATGATCTGGCCGCCGATCCGCTATTCCTACAACACGACGAACTCCAACATCCCCCATTCCGCGCCGACGAAACCCTTCTGGCTGATGTCCGGCGAGGAGCGCTGCGCCGGTTATCCAGGTGGCGCCGGCGACCCGAACTGTACGCTCGCCAACCTCAACTGGCTCGGCACCGACGATCAGGCGCGCGACGTGCTCGCCCGCGTCATCTACGGTTTCCGCATCTCCGTGCTGTTCGGCCTGGCTCTCACCATCGCCTCAGCCATCGTCGGCGTGACGGCCGGTGCGGTGCAGGGCTATTTCGGCGGCTGGACGGACCTTCTGATGCAGCGCTTCATCGAGATCTGGTCCTCGATGCCGGTGCTCTATATCCTGCTCATCATCGCCGCGATCCTGCCGCCCGGCTTCTGGATCCTGCTCGGCATCATGCTGCTCTTCTCCTGGGTCGGCTTCGTCGGCGTGGTGCGCGCGGAGTTCCTGCGCGCCCGCAACTTCGAATATGTGCGGGCCGCCCGCGCGCTCGGCGTCGGCAATGCGACGATCATGTACCGGCACCTCCTGCCGAACGCGATGGTGGCGACGCTGACCTTCCTGCCCTTCATTCTGTCGGGGTCGATCACAACGCTCACCTCGCTCGACTTCCTGGGCTTCGGCATGCCGCCGGGTTCACCCTCGCTCGGTGAACTGGTCGCGCAGGGCAAAAACAATCTCCAGGCGCCGTGGCTCGGCCTGACCGCCTTCGTCGTCATGTCCCTCATGCTGTCGCTGCTGATCTTCGTCGGCGAAGCGACGCGTGACGCCTTTGATCCGAGGAAGACCTTCCGGTGAGCGCTCCCGAACCCCTCCTGTCCGTCCGAGACCTCTCCGTCGCCTTCCACCAGGGTGGCAACACTTCGCTTGCCGTCGACCGCGTTTCCTTCGACATCCGTCGCGGCGAGGTCGTGGCGCTTGTCGGCGAGTCCGGCTCCGGCAAGTCCGTGACCGCCAATTCGATCCTGAAGCTGCTGCCCTACCCGGCCGCCAGCCACCCCTCGGGCGAGATCCATTTCAACGGCAAGAACCTGCTGAAGGCCGACGATGCCGCGCTGCGCGCGGTGCGCGGCAACGACATCACGATGATCTTCCAGGAGCCGATGACCTCGCTCAATCCGCTGCACTCCATCGAGCGGCAGATCGGCGAGATCCTGAAGCTGCACCAGGAGATCGAAGGCCCGGCCGCCCGCGCAAAAACGCTCGAGCTGCTCAACCAGGTCGGCATCCGCGAGCCGGAAAAGCGCCTCGCCGCCTATCCACATGAGCTTTCCGGCGGCCAGCGCCAGCGCGTGATGATCGCCATGGCGCTCGCCAATCGCCCGGAGCTGCTGATCGCCGACGAGCCGACCACCGCGCTCGACGTCACCGTCCAGGCGCAGATCCTGGAACTCCTGAAATCGCTGAAGGTCGAGCACGGCATGTCCATGCTCTTCATCACCCACGACCTCGGCATCGTCCGAAAATTCGCCGACCGGGTCTGCGTGATGACCAAGGGCAGAATCGTCGAGACCGGCCCCGTCGAGGAGATCTTCTCCAACCCGCAGCACGCCTATACCCGCCACCTGCTCGCCGCCGAGCCGAAGGGCGAGCCCCGCCCGGGCGACGATAGCCAGCCCGTCGTCATCGAGGCGGAGGACGTCAAGGTCTGGTTCCCGATCAAGGCGGGCTTCCTGCGCCGGGTCGTCGATCACGTAAAGGCGGTCGACGGCATCGACGTCACGCTGCGTGCCGGCCACACGCTCGGCGTGGTGGGCGAGTCCGGTTCCGGCAAGACGACGCTTGGCCTCGCGCTGACGCGGCTCATCGCCTCGAAGGGCCGCATCGCCTTTGCCGGACAGGATATTGCCGGCCACTCCTTCAGCGAGATGCGGCCCCTGCGCCGCCGCATGCAGATCGTCTTCCAGGATCCTTTCGGCTCGCTCTCGCCGCGCATGTCGGTCGCCGATATCGTTGCAGAGGGCCTGAAGGTTCACGAACCCTCGCTTTCCGAGGCCGAGCGCGACCACCGCGTCGCCTTCGCGCTGGAGGAGACCGGCCTCGACCCGGCCACCCGCTGGCGTTACCCGCACGAATTCTCCGGCGGCCAGCGCCAGCGCATCGCGATCGCCCGCGCCATGGTGCTGAAGCCGGAATTCGTCATGCTCGACGAGCCGACCTCGGCGCTCGACATGAGCGTGCAGGCGCAAGTGGTGGAGCTCCTGCGTGACCTGCAGGCAAAACACAATCTCGCCTATCTCTTCATCAGCCACGACCTCAAGGTCGTGCGCGCGCTCGCCAACGACATCATTGTCATGCGCGGCGGGCAGGTGGTGGAAAAGGGACCGGCGAAGGATATCATCGAACGGCCAAGCGAGGCCTATACCAGGGCGCTGATGGCCGCCGCCTTCAATCTCGAAGCGGTCCGCAACGAAAGCATCCGTCAGTAGAGCCTTTGTTTTTACGCATTGTCCGACGCCGAAGCGATTTTGCTTCGGCTGAAATGCTTCAGCAGGAACCAGCATGCAGACGAAAAGCCCCGTCATCATCGATCTGAAATTCGACCAGGAACAGGTCGCCACTGCGCTGAAAGGCGCCTTTGCGGACCGCGAGGTGATCAACCTCCAGCATCCGGCAAATCGCAACCGCGACCTCTCCGGCATCGACTATGCCGTGGTCTGGAAGCCCGGCGCCGATCTCTTTTCGCGGGCGAAGGACCTGAAGGTGGTGTTTTCCGGCGGCGCGGGCGTCGATCATGTGCTGACGCTGCCAGACCTGCCCGCGGTGCCGCTCGTGCGCTTCGTCGACGAGACGCTGACGACGCGCATGAGCGAGTGGGTGGTCATGCAATGCCTCCTGCATCTGCGCCAGCACCAGGCCTATGAGGCACAGCGGGAAAAGCGCGTCTGGCGCGAACTCGCCCAGCCGGAAGCAAAGGACATGACGATCGGCATCATGGGCTTCGGCGTTCTCGGGCAGGATTCCGCCGCCAAGCTGAAGACGCTCGGCTTCAACGTCATCGGCTGGTCGAAGAGCGGCCGCAAGATCGACGGCTTCGAGATCTTCGACGAGGCCGGGCTCGACACCTTCCTCGGCAGGACCGACATCCTCGTCGGCCTGCTGCCGCTGACACCGGAGACGAAGGGCATCTACAATACCGGGCTCTTCACCCGCCTCAGCCGCAAGGGACCGTTCGGCGCGCCGGTCTTCATCAATGCCGGCCGTGGGGGCAGCCAGGTGGAGGCCGATATCGTCGCTTCCCTCAACGACGGCACACTGCACGGCGCCTCGCTGGATGTCTTCCAGCAGGAGCCGCTGCCGCTCGAAAGCCCGTTCTGGGCGATGGACAAGGTGTTCATGACGCCGCATGCCTCGGCGGCATCGGATGTCGCAGCACTCTTCCGCCATGTCGCAACGCAGATCGAACGGCTTGAAAGCGGAAAACCGCTGGAGCATCTGGTTGATCGCAGCGCAGGGTATTGAGGCCCGCCGAAGCCGGCCCGATATGCGTCAGGGCCGGCGGTAGCCGGTCGGCTGCTCGTAGAGCCAGCCGATGCGCTCGATGGCTGCATCCAGCCCCTCACGCGCCACGCTCATCGTGTGGCCGTTGGCGTGGATGATGGTCGCGTCGTCTTCCATGATCGCGACATGGCCCTTCCAGAAGACGAGGTCGCCGCGACGAAGCGCGGCACGCTCGATCGGCGCGCCGAGGCCGGCGGCCTGCATGTCGCTGTCGCGCGGCGCGGTGCGGCCCGTCATCATCATCGAAAGCTGCACCAGGGCGGAGCAGTCGAGGCCGAAGCCCGAGCGGCCGCCCCACAGATAGGGCGTCTCAAGGAAACGTCCGGCGATGGCGACATAGTCGTCCCCCGCCCTCTCCCCGACGGCAAGGCAGTGGCTGGCAACGACGGACTGACCGCTTGCGAGCGTGAGATAGCGGGTACCGCGCGTTTCGCTTTCCCCGACAACCGTTATCCGGCTACCGATCGACAGGGCAAAGGCAGCGGGTGTGCGCAGGTCCGGCCCGGAATAGGCAAAGGTGCGTGGCACGGCGACGACATGGGTCGCCGCAGGCGCGTCCGCATCGAGCGCCATTTCCGGTAGATACCCGACATATCCGTCGAAATCGGATTTCACCCAGGCCCAGCCTTCCGCCCGGTCGAGCACGCGCACGCCTTCACCGAAGAGGAGTTCCGTATCAATGCCGGCGGCGGCATCCGGCCGGGGACGCAGCGCGACGACGGGCTGCACCACGAGGGCCGGTGTACCCGTGACATAGTGTTCGGCCGGAACGGTGCCGCGCAGCGCTTCCTCGGCAAGATCCGGGCGGAAGGCGTTGAGGCGGCGGTCGGGAAGGGCGTTCATGGATCTGATCTCGCGGTGCCGGTTCAGGGGGTCTGTGCTCGGCCCCGGGCGATGATGAGGTCGCCGAGGCGTTCGAGATAGAGCGCACCATCCACGGTGCGCTTGATGATGACATTGCGGCGATCGCGGTCGTCGCGCATGCGGGTAACGAGGCCCTGCTCGCCCATCGTGTCGAGCGCGCGGGTGATCACCGGCTTGGTGACGCCAAGCTTCGCCGCCAGCCCCCGCACCGTATGCGGCGGGGGCACCAGATAGATTTCCAGCAGGATCGCCAGCTGGCGCAATGTAAGGTCGCGCCCGTCCTCATGGACCTGTTGCAGCGTCACCTCGTGCCAGAGGCCGAGCGCCTGCGATGGGGTCAGATCTAGCGGCACGGCGTCTCCGGGCACGACGGCATTTTCGTTACGATACCGTATCGTTTCCCGGAAGAAAAGCCGTGGCTCAGGCCGTCGCCTTGCGCAGGTGATGATAGAGCGCGCGGATGGCCTGCGCCTCGCCGCCGACAGGCGAATGCGGCCGCTCGGCCTGTGCCCAGCCATAGATGTCGAAATGCGCCCAATGCTTGTTGCGGGTGACGAAGCGCTTGAGGAACAGCGCCGCGGTGATCGACCCCGCCATCCCGCCGGCGGGAGCGTTGGTGAGATCGGCGATGCGGGCGGAGACGTCCTTGTCGTAGCCCATATAGAGCGGCATGCGCCACATCGGATCATCCACCGTCAGGCTCGCCTCGGTGAGGTCGTGGGCAAGGTCCTCGTCGTCGGTGAAGAAGGGCGGCAGGTCGGGGCCGAGCGCGACACGGGCGGCGCCCGTCAGCGTCGCCATGTCGACGATGAGGTCGGCCTCGGCCTCGTCGGCATAGGCAAGCGCGTCGGCAAGGATCAGCCGGCCCTCGGCGTCGGTGTTGTCGATCTGCACGGTGAGGCCCTTGCGGCTCTTGTAGATATCGCCAGGGCGGAAAGCGTTGGCCGAGATCGAATTCTCGACGACCGGCAGGAGCACGCGCAGGTCCACCTTCAGCTTGGCGTCCATGATCATCAGGGCAAGGCCCATGACATTGGCCGCGCCGCCCATGTCCTTCTTCATCAGCAGCATGGACGCGGCCGGCTTGATGTCGAGGCCGCCGGTATCGAAGCACACGCCCTTGCCGACCAGCGTCACGCGCTTGTGGCCCTTCTTGCCCCAGGTGAGCTCGAGCAGACGCGGGGCCTGTGCGGAGGCGCGGCCGACCGTGTGGATGAGCGGGAAATTCTCCTTGAGGAGATCATCCCCCGTGATGACAGAGACCTTGGCCTTGTAATGCTCGCCGAGCGCGCGAAAAACGTCTTCCAGCGCTTCCGGGCCCATGTCGTTGGTCGGCGTGTTGATGAGGTCGCGGGCAAGGAAGACACCGGCGAGCTGACGCTTGATGTCTGTCGCGTCAGCATCGCTCGGGATGAGCAAGGTCGGGGCTTCCGAGGCGGAGGCCTTGTAGCGCTCGAAACGGTAACTGCCGAGGCCGTAGCCGAGCGCCAGGCGATTGGCCGTCAGCGGAGCGGTCTCGATATGCCAGTCGCCGGCCGGCAGCGCACGGGCGAGCTTGCCCGTCAGGAAGGGTGCGTCGGACGGATTCTTGCCGAGGCCGAACAGGGCGCCGCCGAGATGGCCGTCCGCCGTCGGCACCATCAGCAACGCCCCGGACTCCGCCTTGAAACCGGCCTTCTTCGCCCAGTCCAGCGCGATGGGATCGATCGTGCCCGTCTCGATATGGGCCGGGGTGATCGCGAAGATCGGCAGCGTCTTGCCGTTCTTGGTGTTGAAGGGAGAGGGCCGGTCGATGTACTGGAAGGGGGCCATGGCGGAACCTTTGGGCAGGGCTTGAGAATCAGGCGATTAACACTCTGTTAGGGTTAACAGATTATTGCTGGAGCGGAGATTGCGGCGTGATTCCTTGACCGCCGCGACCTGCGGAAATCGCTTCGGGGACTTGTCATGGCCGCTTCGCTCACACGTTTGTCATTCCGTTCCGGGCTTCTGAGAGGCGCAGCCCTCGTCGTAATCGCCACTGCAATGGCGGGTTGTGCGGGCAAGAGCAACCTCACGACCGGCTCCATTCCGAAAATGTCGAAGCCGGTTTCCGAGATGAATGCGACGGAACTGCGGGGGGCCGCCGAGACGATCGGCCGGGCCTACGAGAAAAACCCGAAGGACCGCACGGTCGGCATAAACTATGCCAATGTACTGCGCATGAACGGGCGCAACGATCAGGCGCTCGCCGTCATGCAGCAAGTCGCCATCAACAATCCGAGCGACCGCGACGTGCTCGCCGCCTACGGCAAGGCACAGGCCGCCGCCGGCCAACTCGAACAGGCGCTGAACACGATCCTGCGCGCGCAGACACCGGACCGGCCGGACTGGCGGCTGAAATCGGCCGAGGGCGCGATCCTCGACCAGCTCGGCCGTGCCGGCGAGGCACGCGGGCGTTATCGCGAGGCGCTCGACATCAATCCGAACGAACCTTCGGTCCTGTCCAATCTCGGCATGTCCTACCTCCTGGCAAAAGACCTGAAGACCGCGGAAACCTACCTGCGCTCCGCCGCCTCGCAGCCCGGTGCCGACAGCGGCGTGCGCCAGAACCTGGCGCTGGCCGTCGGCCTCCAGGGCCGCTTCCAGGAGGCCGAGACCATCGCCCGCCGCGAGCTGACTACCGAACAAGCCGAGGCGAATGTCGCCTATCTGCGCTCGATGATGACCCAGCAGAACGCCTGGAAGAAGCTCGCTGCCGACGACAGCGGCAACACCAACTGATCTCCTCGACCGGGATGCGCCCACGGACGCAAAACCGCCGCACAGTTTTGTTGCAATAGCCTTGATACTTGCTCCCAAGCACGACCTCGCCCCGGCCGACATCTCGACCGGGGCTTTTTTTGATCTAGGCTCCGTCCGTCTTTCTAGAAGCGATCGGCGACCTGGATGCCGGCGGGGCCGAGGATGACGGCGACGAGCACGGGCAGGAAGAACAGGATCATCGGCACGGTGAGCTTCGGCGGCAGGGCAGCGGCCTTCTTTTCCGCCTCGTTCATACGCTGGTCGCGGCATTCCTGGGCGAGGACACGCAACGCCTGGGCAAGCGGCGTGCCGTAGCGCTCGGCCTGGATGAGGGCCTGCGTCACGGATTTCACCGTATCGAGGCCAGTGCGTACACCGAGGTTTTCATAAGCCGCGCGGCGTTCCTGGAGGAAAGAGAGCTCGGCCGTGGTCAGCACCAGTTCCTCGGCCAGTTCCGGCGAGGCCATGGCGATTTCATCGGCCACGCGCCTGAAGGCGACCTCGATGGAAATACCGGACTCGACGCAGATCAGCATGAGGTCGAGCGCATCCGGCCAGGCCCGCTTGATGGACAGCTGGCGCTTCGACACGCGGTTGGAGATGTAGAGATTGGGCAGGTAGAAGCCGATATAGGCCGCGACGACTGTCGCCAGGATACGCATCGGCAACGGCTTTTCGCCAAGGAAGCCGAGAAAGAAAATGTAGAAGATGGCGACAGCGGCGACGACGAAGGGCAGCACGAAGCGCGCAAAAAGGAAGACATTGAGCGCATTCTGCGAGCGGTAGCCGGCCTGACGCAGGCGGTTCATCGTGTTGGCGTCGACCAGCGCCTCACGCAGGTTGAGCCGCTCGACGACCTGGCGGACGGGAGCGTTGTGCTGGGCGCGCAGCGAGGCCTTGCTCTGGCTTGCTTCAGCGCTCATGCGGGCACGTTCGCGCGCGCGCATCTGCTCGCGCTCCAGTGCCACGGACTTCATGCGCTTGTCGAGGTCGCCGCGGTCGAGATAGGGCGCGGCAAGCGTGTAGACGGTCGCGAGCACCGCAATCATCACGAAGGCCGGCAGCAGCACGGCCGGATCGGTAAGGGTGGTGACTAATCCCGACATGCCCCTGCCCCTCAGATATCGAAGTTGATCATGTTGCGCATCACGAAAATGCCGATGGACATCCAGACGGCCGAAATGCCGAGAATGAGATGGCCGCGCGAATCCTGGAACAGGATCATGATGTAGTCGGGTGAGGTCAGGTAGACGAGGAAGGCGACGATGAACGGCAGGGCGCCGATGATGGCGGCCGAGGCCTTCGCCTCCATCGACAGCGCGCTCACCTTGGCTTTCATCTTGCGCCGTTCGCGCAGGACGCGGGAGAGGTTGCCGAGCGCTTCGGACAGGTTGCCGCCGGCCTGGCTCTGGATCGCGATGACGATGGCGAAGAAGTTGACTTCCTGCAGCGGAATATTGGTGAACATGCGCGCGCAGGCTTCCGACACGCTGAGGCCCACCTGCTGCGCTTCGACCAGCCGGCGGAATTCGGTGCGCACCGGCTCCTGGCCTTCGGCCGCGATCAGGCGCAGCGCGTCGGTCAGCGGCAGGCCGGACTTGATCGAACGCGTCATCACGTCGAGCGAATTGGGAAACTCCTCAAGGAATTTGTTGAGGCGCCGCTTGACGAGATAGCCGACGACCCAGCGCGGCAGGCCAGCACCGGCGATGAAGGCCGCACCCAGACTGAGGAGCAGGCCGGAGCCCGCAATGAAGGCGAGCAGGAAGATGAAGATGCCGGCGGCGACGCTGAGAAGGTAGAACTGCGTCATGCTGATCGAAAGCCCAGCCTGGACCAGCTTGGCCTTGAGGGTGGTGGCAATGCGCTTGGTCTGCTCCTGCTGCTTCTTTTCCAGGTCCTTCAGCGAATCCTGCACCGATTTGCGGCGCTTGGACAGTTCCTGCATGCGGTCGCGCGCCGCCTTGGCTTTGCCCTGGTCGGTTTCGGCAGCCTGGACGCGGCGTACGCGGCTTTCCGTCTTCTTCGCCGCCTCGATGCGCGAGAAGAGCAGGCCATAGGCAAGCCCCGCGGTGGAAAGGGCCGCAAGGGCGAAGATCGCAACGATGGTGATATCCAGTCCGAACATCCCTGCCCCTTACGGCTTTTCCATCGCGTCGAGCGTTGCCGCCAGGCGCTTGTCCTCGTTGAAATAGCGGGCGCGATCCCAGAAATGCGGCTTGCCGATGCCGGTGCCGGTGTGCTTGCCGATCAGGCGGCCATTGGCATCCTCGCCCTGGATATCGAAGCGCATCAGGTCCTGCGTGACGATGACGTCGCCTTCCATGCCCACCACCTCGGTGATGTGGGTGATGCGGCGCGAACCGTCGCGCAGGCGCGAGGCCTGGATGATGATATCGATCGAACCGGCGATGATCTCGCGCACAGTCTTGGCTGGCAGCGTGTAACCGCCCATGGCGATCATCGATTCCATACGGGAGAGGCATTCGCGCGGCGTGTTGGCGTGGATCGTGCCCATCGAACCATCGTGGCCGGTGTTCATGGCCTGGAGGAGATCGAAGACCTCCGGGCCACGCACTTCGCCCACGATGATGCGTTCAGGCCGCATGCGCAGGCAGTTCTTGATGAGGTCGCGCATGGTGATCTCGCCCTCGCCCTCGATGTTCGGCGGGCGGGTTTCGAGACGCACCACATGCGGCTGCTGGAGCTGGAGTTCGGCCGAGTCCTCGCAGGTGATGACGCGTTCATCGCGATCGATGTAGTTCGTCAGGCAGTTGAGCAGCGTCGTCTTGCCCGAGCCGGTACCACCGGAGATGACGAGGTTGCAGCGCACGCGACCGATGATCTGCAGCAACGTCGCGCCTTCGAGCGTGATCGAGCCGAACTTGACGAGCTGGTCGAGCGTCAGCTTGTCCTTCTTGAACTTACGGATGGTGAGCGCGGTGCCGTCGATGGCAAGGGGCGGGGCGATGACGTTGACGCGCGAACCGTCCGGCAGGCGCGCGTCGCAAATCGGGCTCGATTCGTCGACACGACGGCCGACCTGGCTGACGATGCGCTGGCAGATCGACAGGAGCTGGGCATTGTCGCGGAAGCGGATCTCCGATTCCTGCACCTTGCCGGCGACTTCGATATAGGTCTTGCCCGCGCCGTTGACCATGATGTCGGCAATGTCGTCACGCGCGAGCAGCGGCTCCAGCGGACCATAGCCCAGAACGTCGTTGCAGATGTCGTCGAGCAGTTCCTCCTGCTCGGAGATCGACATCGCGAAATTCTTGATGGTGATGATGTCGT
>VFQN01000242.1_pt1 | contig 111944 bp, 104 predicted proteins | sample 3512371 | NCBI WGS metagenome assembly VFQN01 (sample SAMN10412370, study PRJNA504923) | tailings metagenome | isolation source: Replicate 2 from Balatoc abandoned mine | place: Philippines: Itogon, Benguet | collected 2017-08-28 | reverse complement strand
TTTACGGAACTGCGCGTAGCCAAGTTGCAGCTGGTCGTGGTCGCGATAACCGCCGTGACGCTCGTGGCACTCGTGCTGTTTTTGAAAAGGTCTCGGTTCGGTATCCAGCTGCGGGCGGCCTCCGAGGATTTCAAGATGTCCTGTTATCTTGGCGTCCAGAGCAACAAGATCATAGCCATCGGGTTCATCATCTCTGGCATCTTGGCTGCCATCGTATCACTACTTCTGCTGTCGCAGACCGGCGTGCTATCGCCCGGAATGGGCGCGAACATCGTATTGTACGCCTTCATAGCAACCATCATCGGTGGTTTAGGGTCGCTCCTTGGCTCGGTCCTCGGCGGCTTCGTTATCGGAATGGCTTCCACTTTTCTGCAGACTTACCTGCCCCTTGAGGTCAGGTCGTTCCGGGATGCGTTTCTTTTCGCTCTCGTCATACTCTTCCTGGTGGTAAGGCCGCAGGGAATCGTCAAGGTGAAGGCTCTGCAAGAGCGCGTGTGAGGATCCAAATGCTTTTCACCAGCCGAAACTTGGCTCCCCTCATATTTTCTTTGGCCTGTGTCGCTGCTGTCTCGCTGGTCGCATGGCTGTGGGGGAGCAACTACGCGCAGCAGGTGGTCACCGAAATGATGATACGCCTGATGGTCGTGGCCGGGCTCTACATCTTCATGGGGAATTCGGGGATCATTTCTTTTGGCCATGTCGGTTTCATGGCGATAGGCGCCTACGGGGCAGCTTGGCTGACATGCTGCACGCTGCCCATGATGAAGCCGATGTCTATGCCGGGACTTCCCTTGATGCTGCAGGGGACCGCTTACCCTCTCTGGGCCGGAATTGTCGTCTCGATAACGCTGTCAATGGTGGTCGCGATAGTCTTCGGCGCGATCATCTTGCGGTTAAGCAGCCTTGCAGCTTCCATCGCCACCTTCGGTTTTCTGGTAATCATCAACAATATCTACAGCAACTGGGATTCTGTGACGACCGGCACGAGTTCGCTGGCGAACATCCCAGTTGATATCGGTGTCGGGACGGCCGCTTTCGGGGCCTGCGTAGTTATTCTACTGGCGTTCTTACATCAGCGATCCCGCTATGGTGTCATGCTGAGAGCGACGCGAGACGAACTGGTAGCCTCGCGCGCCTCGGGCGTACCCGTATTGCGCGTGCGTCTCATCGCCTTCGTCCTCAGTGCGGCATGCATCGGCGCTGCGGGTGGGTTTTACTCTTCCTCAATGGGCGTCCTGTCGATCAGCACATTCTATATATCGCTTACGTTCCTTACGCTTGCCATGCTGACGGTAGGCGGCGCTTCGGCACTTTCGGGTGCCGTACTGGGCGTGCTGTTCCTCACCGCCATCAGCGAAGCGTTCCGTTTCTTCGAGAAGGGCATCTCCGTTGGAGGCGCGCACTTGATCCTTCCCAGCGGCGCGCAGGAGGTTGCGCTCGGCATCGTCATGATAGTCGTTCTTGTGATCTGGCCATCAGGCTTGGTGCGAGGCGAGGAGGTAAGCTTCCGACGCCTGCTTTCGCGTCGCTAGATGAATACGACGCTTCGGGGCAGTTGCGGCCTGTCAGGAGGACATCACGCTCGCCTAGAGCTTGAGCTGAAGAACTGTCGGAGCGTCTAAAGACAGCCAGCCACTTCGGCAAGTGGCAGGCGCGGTCAGGTGGGGTGGAAGTCTTCGAGCGCCGAGTCTGAGGACGTTGGGTTGAGAATACGCGGCTGCAGCGGCTGCGCGCCGAGACTGATTGGGATCCCGTTGATATACGCCTTCATGATGCGCCAAGCGGCCGTCTCAGGGCAAGACGCTGGCCGGTATGGAAGTATTACGGCGGCTCGCAGAGATCAACGCTGTCAACCGGATGCAACCCTTGGCCGCTGGATGCGCGCATGGTGACGATCCCGAACTAGTCTTCCGTTCCGCAAGCCTTACTGAGTTCCAAAATTGGCCGGATGAAGCCAACGGCACTCTACAGCCACGTCGTGGATGTCTCCGAGGCGCTGGTTGAGTTCACCTGGGTGGTGCGCGGGCGATCTGCCTACCTCACCGAAGACAGTATGGAACTTGGGGAAGGTCACTCTGAAGCAACCCTCCCGGAACCAAGCTTTATCGTTTGACAAATATGTAGCCAGACATATAAATTTGTCGGAGTGTTGTAGTTACGGACGTTGAGAGGGCTACCGTAGCTTGGATGGCATGCCGGGGAGGAACCGTGCGCGATATCAAATCGAGTAATTCACCCGCTCGTCCAGGCAAGGGAGCCTGGCCACCCCGATCGATCTCCGGCGGCGGGACGGCCGCAAGAAGTACGTGGGCAGAAATCCCAAGCTCAGATGGGGCGCCAGCTGCATGGTGCTATACCGATCAAAGAAGCTATCGATCCGGCGAAACCGCACATCTCTTTATCTCGGGCACGGTCAGCTCGGTCGACCTCCGTATTTACAAAGACGGAGATGCGCCTTCAGACAAGACTAGCTGGACGAATGTCGCTATCCTGTTTCAGCCCGTGCCTGAGTCGTCGTTCTCGACGGGCATGGGTTGGCAGAAGACAGTCAGTATCGATTTGGCCGGCTACGAGCCTGGCGCATATATCGTTGAGTTGAGGGAGGCAGGCGCAAGTTGTAAGAACTCTGCTCTAGCTCATCACATCTTCTTTGTTCGTGCGACGGTTGCTGACCCCGCTGCACTATTGCTGATCGCCGCTACTAGCACCTGGACGGCCTACAACGATTTTGGTGGTGCCAGCCATTACCGCGGCTTCAACCCGGACTACCCCCTTGGGGCCTCGCCGAAGCTTTCAACCGAGCGCCCTTGGGCAAGGGGACAGGTGTGGCTTCCTGATGGTGCGCCACGCGTAGCGGTTCCGTTGCGTTCATCCAAACCGACTCCTCCCAGGTATGAGTGGCTCGATTGGGCATACGCGAATGGTTACACGCGCTACTATGCGTCCGCCGGTTGGCCGTCGTACGAGCTGCCATTCCTGAAATGGGCAGAGCGGGCCGGCTACTCCGTGCATGTCATCGCACAGGATGATCTCGAACTGCATCCAGATTGTCTCGATGGCTACAAATGCGCGGTATTGGTAGGGCATGATGAATACTGGTCCATGCCAATGCGTGACGCGATCGACGAGTTTGTCGATGGCGGAGGACGGGTGGCGCGGTTTGCCGGGAATTTCACTTGGCAGATTCGTTTGGAAAACGAAGGCCGGGATCAGGTCTGCTTCAAATCGACAGCTCCGGACCTGGATCCACTTCGCGACACTAACCCGGAACTCTTGACCGGTGCTTGGGAAGACCCTCGCATCAACCATCCTGGCGCATCGACGTTCGGCGTCAACGGGCTCCGCGGAGTTTATGCCGGTTTCGGGGGGATGGCTCCGCGTTCGCCAGGCGGGTTCAATGTCTTCCGCCCTGAACACTGGTCTCTGAAGGGTACTGGACTGGTCTATGCCGACATGTTCGGCGACGAAGCGGGTATCTTTGGCTTTGAGGTTGATGGACTTGAATACACCTTCAAGGACGGGCTCCCGGTTCCGACCCAGGCAGACGGCGCTCCGCAAGGGCTAGAAATAATTGCGATGGGTTGGGCTACGTTATCGGAGGGCGGGTTGCCCGAGCATGCTTACGCTCAGTTCCTCGGAGACGCTGACGCGCGTTATGCGGCAAGCATTCTCGATGGACGCACGGATGATGAGGCGGTTGGCAAGCGTAGTCGCGGCTGCGGTGTCGTCGTTTCTTTCAGGCGAGGTGCGGGCGAGGTTTTCTGTGCGGGATCCTGCGAATGGGTTCGGGGTCTCATGAACGAAGAGTTCTACACCGGACGCATTACCAGAAACGTTCTCGATAGGTTCCTAGAGGGCGCCGAGGCCTAGCCCACGGGTCGAGCCGCCGTCTTTCAGACCATTAACTCTCAAGTCGAACGCTGGAGATATCATGAACCGCAGGGAATTGCTTGGCATCGGCAGCGCCTTGGCCGCTACGCTCATCGCATCACCATCGCGAGCTCAGCCCTCGAAATCTGGTACTCTGCGCTATGTACCTGCATCGAACCTGACGTTTCTCGATCCCTATTCTACTACGGCCCTGATCACATACGAGCATGCGTACTGTGTGTTCGACACGTTGTTCGCCCTTGACGAAAACAATGAGCCCAGGCCCCAGATGGTCGAGGCTTACAATTTCTCTGCCGACGGTCGAGTTTACGAGTTTCAACTTCGCTCGGGTTTGCTGTTCCACGATCTTGAACCCGTCCGCTCGGCCGACTGTATCGCCAGTCTGAAACGCTGGATGACCAAGGACTCTTTCGGTCAGCTAATCGCTAAGATCCTCGACGGTTTCGAGACCAAGGACGACCGGACGTTTCAGGTTCGGTTGCAGATGCCGTTCCCGAATCTCGTATACGCTCTGGCAAAAGCAACGGCCTTCCCAACGTTCATTTTGCCGGAACGGTTGGCTGCTACCGACCCATCTAAACCAATCACCGAGATGATTGGCTCTGGACCCTTCCGGTTCGTAGAGGCGGAATACCAGCCTGGCAATCAGATCGTCTACGAGAAGTTCGATCGGTATGTGCCGCGTAGCGAGCGGGCAAGTGGGCTCGCCGGGGGCAAGGTGGCTCATTTCCAGCGCGTGGAGTGGCGGATACTGCCGGACCCTGCTACGGCCCTATCCGCCTTGCAAACGGGTGAGGTCGATTGGCTTCAAGTCGTGCAGCCTGACCTGCTGCCTGTGCTCGATGGCAACGATGCGTTCGCGTTCGCGGTGCGCGATCCGCTTGGGGGCGTACGGGTGATGCGCTTCAATCACCTGACGGCACCATTCAACAACGTGAAGATGCGCCGGGCAGTGATGCTCGCGGTAAATCAAAATGACTACATATCCATCGCGAGCGGTGGAGTTCCAGAACTAGGCGCTCCTTGTTACTCAGCTTACACATGCGCCTTGCCGAATATAGCGCCACTGTCCCAGGTAAGTCAGTCACCGGATCTTGAGCAGGCCCGAAGGCTGGTTTCGGAGGCTGGGTACAACGGTGAGAAGGTTGTAGTTCTCAACCCCATCGATGTCTTTGGCCCTACGATGGGACAGTTGACCAAGAGCGTCCTTGAGTCGATTGGGCTCACCGTCGAATTGCTTGATCTCGATATAGGCACTCTTCTGCAGCGGAGAACCAACCGGGGTCCCACATCGGAAGGTGGATGGAGCCTGTTCCATACTTTCTGGAACGGACAGTCGATGTCTAATCCGGTCGATAACGTATGTATCCGCGGCCAAGGGGAAAAAGGTTACGCTGGATGGTATCGCAGCGACAGGATGGAAGCGCTTGTTGCGGACTGGGTGAGTGCCGAAAGCGAGGCAGCGCGAGCCGCCTTGTTGAATGAGACGCAGAAGCTCGCGTTCGAGGAGGTGCCAACGATCTTTACCGGGCTCTACTTCGATCGGATGGCTTATTCCCGGAAGATCTCGGATGTCCTGTCTGCGCCGGTAACACCGATGTGGAACGTGAGGCCCACGTGATCGGTCTTATGCGGCGGCGCGTGGTGGTGGTCTGTCCTACGGGTGCCTCCGGCGCGGGGCGTAGTTTTGGTCTCCTTTACCTTACGCCAGGAGACCCTGCGGTCATCATTGCAGGCGATCGAGCCTCTCCTGAAGAGGTCGCGCAGCTTCGTGTTGCGCTGGCTTTGGATGCACCGGTACACCAGCGCTTCGCCAGGTGGGCAGGAGGCGTGGTTTCAGGCGACTTGGGCAAGTCGATATACACGCAACGTCCGGTAACCGAACTGATTGCATCGCATCTGATACCTACGGCTTCTTTGGTGGTCGCAAGTCTCGTGCTTGCATGCCTCATCGCCGTCCCCTTCGGTGTGCTCGTGGCTCATTGGCAAGGCAGCTTGCTTGACCGCTTGCTCACTGTTGGCACCATTGCGGCCTTTTCTGTGCCGATTTTCGTGATCGGGTACGTTTTGGCTTACATATTCGGGGTCTGGCTTCGCTGGCTACCTGTGCAAGGGTTTGTCTCGCCGGGCCAGGACGTTTTCGAATTCATTCGACATATCATACTTCCGAGCGTGTCCCTGTCGGTAGTCTACGCGGCATTGATACTTCGCACCACGAGGGCATCAATGATTGAAACCCTGAACCACGACTACATCCGCACAGCTCATGCCAAAGGATTGGGTATCAATCGAATACTCCTTCTCCACGGACTCAAGAACTCCTCGGTCCCGGTTATAACGGTAATCGGGATTGGTTTCGCCGCACTTATCGGGGGGGCTGTCGTAACGGAGACTGTTTTTGCAATCCCGGGAGTAGGCCGACTTACGGTCGACTCGATCTTGCGTCGCGACTACCCCGTGATCCAGGGCGTCGTGCTGACTTTCAGCGGTGTCTTCATACTGGTGAACCTCATCGTCGACATCTCGTATTCGCTTTTAGATCCTCGGGTTCGCCAATAAGGAGGCATCGGTAATGTCACTCCACATTGCAAAAACGCGCTTCCTCAGCTTGAGATCTACAGTTTCGGGCCGCAGCACTTTACTGTTCGGGTTGACCCTGTTCATCGCTATTTTCGGTGTGGCACTATTTGCTCCTTACCTCGGCACCAGGGACCCGGCCGTTGTTTCGATCGTAAACCGTCTGGCCGCTCCCTCAGATCAGTTCTGGTTCGGTACTGATGCTCTCGGGCGGGATGTCTATTCGCGTGTCCTGTACGGTAGCAGAGTTTCTTTGATTGTGGGCTTTTCCGTTGCGTTGGCTGTTACAGTAGGTGGGACGGCCCTTGGATTGCTTGCTGGCTTCGTCCGCTCTGCGGACGGGATTATGATGCGGATCATGGATGCGGTGATGTCGATACCCCCGATGCTGCTCGCTATCGCCTTGGTAGCATTGTTGGGTCCGTCAGTTCCGAACGTAATCATCGCTATCGCGTTGGCCGACTTGCCGCGGATGGCTCGCCTCGTTCGCAGCGTGGTTCTTACACTGCGAGATCTGCCCTTCGTTGAGGCTGCCAAGCTGTCTGGCACTTCAACCTCGGCGATAATGCTGCGGCACATCCTGCCGAACGCGCTCGCACCTATCGCCGTCCAAGCAACCTACGTGTTTGCTGCGGCCGTGTTGATAGAAGCGGCGCTCTCTTTCATCGGCGCCGGAACCCCCAGCGGGACCCCCTCTTGGGGAAACATTATTGCCGAAGCGAGGTCGCTCTGGCAGGTCAAGCCTCATCTTGTATTCGTTCCCGCTGCGTTTCTGTCGATAACCGTTTTATCCGTTAACCTGATCGGAGACGGAGTTCGCGATGTCCTTGACCCACGAAACGCGAGCGGAGTGCAACGATGAACGTCCTTGAAGTTGAGGATCTCCGCGTTCACTTCGAGACCTCAAGAGGAACAGTCCATGCAGTGGATGGACTGACCTTCCACGTGAGGAGTGGGGAAACACTAGCACTCGTCGGCGAGTCCGGTTGTGGAAAGTCCACGGCTGCAATGGCGATCCCGCGCCTGCCGTCGCGAGGACAGCGTCAATCTGGGGCAATCAAACTAGCTGGGACACGGCTCGACACACTTTCGACGAGTGAACTGAGAAAAGTTCGTGGAAGAGACATCGGGATGATCTTCCAAGAGCCTGCAACAAGCTTGAATCCTTCCCTGAAGATTGGTCTTCAGGTCTACGAGGTCCTCGCAGCGCATTCGGAGACTGATTCTCGGTATCAGCGTGAAAGTGTGATCGAGCTGCTGAAACGTACGGGTATACCTGATCCTATGGGTGCAGCAGAGCGATATCCGCATCAGCTTTCCGGCGGTATGCGCCAGCGCGTGATGATCGCGATCGCCTTGGCGTGCAGACCGAAGCTTATTATTGCTGATGAGCCGACGACCGCACTCGATGTGACAATCCAAGCTCAAATCCTGGAGCTGCTAAGTGAAATCCAGCGAGCGGAAAATACGGGCATCCTTCTTGTAACACATGATCTGGGTGTTGTGGCTGAGAATGCAGATCGTGTCATGGTCATGTACGCCGGACGTAAAGTGGAAGAAGGGGATGTTTCGACTGTACTTGAGAGGCCGAGCCATCCTTATACCCGCGGCCTCCTGAATTCAGTAGCCCGTCCGACCGGCACGACGAAGCGTGTCCGACTGCAGGATATTCCGGGTGTAGTGCCCGTCCTCCTCGAGAGCTTCGAGGGGTGTGCTTTTGCTGAGCGATGCCGCAACGCTTCGGAAATCTGCACCAAGAAACTTCCACCACTTATCTCTACATTCGACGGGCACTCAGTAATGTGCCATCACCCCCTGTGAAGAGGTCGACGATGTCTGAGGAGGTGCTCTCGCTGGCAGTCGAAGGAGTGAGTAAATCATTCGCCCTTCCTCGGAAGCATCCATTCGCACCTAAACTTCGAGTGTCTGCCGTTGCTGACGTGAACCTCAATGTCCGCGCGGGTGAGACTGTGGCCATCGTCGGCGAAAGCGGCTGTGGAAAGTCTACTCTTGGTCGGCTCGTGACGGGCTTGAGTGAGCCTGATACCGGGCATGTGAAGATCGGCGGAGTTGATCGCGCGTTGACTGCTTCATCTGGCAAGCGAGACCATCTGCGAGAAGTCCAGCTGGTTTTCCAGGATCCGCTTGCAAGTCTAAGTCCTAGACGTACGGTGGCTCAGACCCTCATGGAGCCGCTGCGAAATTTCGATCTATGCGGTTCTGATGTCGGTCGACGCAGAAGAGTTTCGGAACTGCTTGAAAAGGTCCGCATCCCCGCCAGCGCTGGATCTCGCTTTCCTCATGAATTTTCTGGTGGGCAGCGTCAACGTATCGCGATCGCTCGCGCTTTGGCGACCTCCCCGAGCTTAATAGTCTGCGATGAGGCCGTTGCGGCACTGGATGTCTCCGTCAAAGCGCAAATCATAAATCTGCTTATGGATCTGCAGGAGGCAGAAAGTATCTCTTTGCTCTTCATCAGCCACGATCTGCCAATTGTTCAACATTTAGCTGACAGTGTATCAGTGATGTACTTAGGACGGATCGTAGAAAGTGGTAGCCGAGATGATGTCTTTCTCGATCCTAAGCACCCGTACACGCAGGCACTTCTGGCAGCCAGCCCGATGCTTCAAGTCGGTCGTCGCGCAAGAGCCACACTCACCGGAGAGATCCCCAGTCCGACGGATGTTCCCAGAGGGTGCGCCTTTAGCGGTCGTTGCCCTGCCGCTGTTTCTCGATGCTTCGTCGAACGCCCACAGCTAAGCAGGCTCGGAGAAACGCATAGGGAAGTAGCGTGCCATTTAGTTGGCTGATTAGCAAAGTATGTTGGTGCCTTTGGTCTGCCCTGAACCACCCCGGGTTTGCCGGAGGCCGTTTCGTTTGAGTCACGCGGCCATGGCTGGTTCTTCCAGCATGGCGTAGTAGCGTTCCTCGGCTTCGGCCGGCGGGATGTTGCCGATGGGCTCCAGCAGCCGGCGATTGTTGAACCAGTCGACCCAGGTCAGGGTGGCGAACTCGACGGCCTCGAAGCTACGCCATGGCCCACGCCGATGGATGACTTCTGCTTTGTAGAGGCCGTTGATCGTCTCTGCGAGAGCATTGTCGTAGGAATCGCCCACGCTGCCGACGGAGGGCTCGATGCCGGCCTCCGCCAAACGCTCGGTGTAGCGGATGCTGACATATTGCGATCCGCGGTCCGAATGATGAACCAGGCCGCCGCGATGAACGGGCCGCCGTTCGTGCAGTGCTTGTTCCAGAGCATCGAGGACGAAGCTCGCATGGGCGGTCCTGCTCACCCGCCAGCCGACGATCCGGCGGGCATAGGCGTCGATGACGAAGGCGACGTAGACGAAGCCCGACCAGGTGCTGACATAGGTGAAATCCGACAGCCAGAGACGGTTCGGCGCCGGCGCATGGAATACGCGGTTCACATGGTCGCGCGGGCATGGAGCCGCCTTGTCCTGAACCGTGGTGCGGATCGGCTTGCCGCGGATGACGCCGTGGAGGCCGAGGTCGGCCATCAGCCGTTCGACCGTGCAGCGCGCGACGCCGAAGCCTTCGCGCAGCATCTGTCGCCAGACCTTGCGCGCGCCATAGACCTCGAAGTTCTCGGCGAAGACGCGCTCGATCTCCGGCCTTAAGGCCATGTCCCGCTTCGCCCGCGCCGAGAGCTTCTCGGGATCGACCCGCTTGGCGACATGGTTGCGGTAGGTCGACGGGGCGATCGGCAGCACCTTGCAGATCGGCTCGACCCCGTGAACCTCGCGATGATCGTCAATGAACGCGATCATCGTTTGAATGGGCGGTCGAGCTCCGCCTGGGCAAAATAAGCGCTCGCCTTGCGCAGGATCTCGTTGGCCTGTCGAAGCTCACGGTTCTCCCGCTCCAGAGCCTTCATCTTCGCGGCCGTGTCCGTCGGCAAACCGGCCCTCTTGCCGGCATCGACCTCGGCCTTCTTCACCCACTCGTTCAGTGTCTGCCCCGTGCAACCGATCTTGGACGCGATCGACATGATCGCAGCCCAGCGCGAGGGATGTTCATGTTCATTGTCGAGCACCAGCCGCACGGCTCGTTGGCGCACTTCCGGAGAAAACCTGTTCGTCGTCTTGCTCATGATGGCTCCACCTTCTCAGGAGTTGGAGCCTCCGGCAAACCCGGGGCGGTTCACCCCTATCAGGTGGTCCGGTTTCAGTCTTAATGCATGATGGGTTTGACAGCCATCTCTACTGCCGATGATGGAGCTGATCCCCGGGGTGGTGCACGCTAGATAATTGCCTCCGGTGCCGGTGGTCGATATCCGAGTGTGGCCGTTCGGTGTTATAGTATCGCCGTCAGGCTTCGATGATAACCTTGGCCTCGGCGAGGCTTTAGAAGATTTCACCGTTGAGCTGTTCGTCGCGCAGTTTCGAGTTGAAGCTCTCGCAGTAGCCGTTTTCCCAGGGGCTTCCCGGCTCGATGAACGCGGTCTTTGCACCGACAGCGGCGATCCACTCCCGTACGGCCTTGGCGATGAACTCTGGCCCATAGCACCTACGGAATAGAACGAAGCGTGGCTTCCAGGACGCCGGTGCGCGCAGCTTTTTGCTGCAGGCGCGCACCGGCGGAGGCGGTCATGGCAAGTCAGAGTTTCTCTAGAATGTGAACGTTCACAACCCATTCCGGAGAGACCGACCATGACCACTTCAGATTCTACACCCGTCGCCGCAGTGCTGGTAGCGATCGACATTGCCAAGGTGCGCAATGAAGTTCTAATCGAAGCATCAGGCCACAAGCGCCGGCGCCGCCTTTTGGTCCTTAACACTCGGGCTGACCATGACCGTCTGATCGAAGTGCTGCAGGCGTACGGTCGACCTGTAGTCTGCGCCTTTGAGGCGACTGGAAACTATCACCGGCCCATAGCATGGCGCTTGGCCGAGGCCGGTTTCGAGGTGCGGCTGGTATCATCGCTGGCACTCGCCCGAACACGAGAAGCTTTGCATAACAGTTGGGACAAGAACGATCCCAAGCTTGCGCAGGTGATCCTGCACATGCTCCGGATCTAGGCGACGCAGGTCTACCATGATCCGCTGCGGGCCGGCATCAACTATGTGCCGGAGTTGTCGAAGACACATGAAGCGATCACCAGGGCCAAGACCGAGATCCAGCACCGTATCCTGACGCACTACCTGCCGCTGTATTTTCCGGAGATCGATCGCTTTCGTGGAAACAGCCGCAGCGATTGGTTTATTTACCAGACGGCGCGTACATCGATTGGACTGCCGTTGCCGCTTGATGCACCTGCCATTCGCATGTTCCGGATGGTCATTGACGAAGCCCGCAGCCTGATCCGTCAGCGCAATGAGATCGAAGCGCAGGCGGACGAACTGCTGCGGCACAGCCAGGATTATCAGCTCCTGCGACAAATCCCGGGCATCGAGCCGATCAACGCATTGACCATCATTGCCGAAGCTGGCGATCTTCGCCGTTTCGGTCATCATCGCCAGTTCCTGAAGTTCTGCGGGCTGGACGTGTCGACACAGTAGTCAGGGCAGGATCGAGGCCAGACCCGGCTGTCGAAGTTCGGCAATGCCAGGCTGCGCCGCACCCTGTGGATCGCCGGACAGGTCGCCATCCGCCAGCGCGAGAACGGCTTCCGTCACAAATTCGAACGCTATATCGCGAGAGATCGCGACAATTCCGATCTGCGCCGCAAGGCAATGACCGCAATTACCGCCAGACCACTTCGGACGACCGACCATCTGACGCCAACATGCGGCGATCCACCGAGACCGACCGCGGAGAGAACCATGAACCCGGCGTGTGCGCAAAGCCCGATCAACCAGCTAGCTTGACCAACGCGATTAGAGAACTTTTCAGGGGGCAGACCAGGGCGGGCAAACACACCCCTTCGGCTTCAGCTCTGAGACACGTCATTCCGCAGCCTGCTGCCGCGAAAGCCCTTTCTGGCGCCGTGCAATAAAAGCCGGTTCATTCATGGAATCTCTCGGCCGGCCCGGCCCGCGAGCGCGCTTGACGTAGCCATTCTTGTCGCTGTTGCTCTTCACCTTCGGCTTGTCCTGCTGCTCCTGGCGCTCCTTGATATAGGCGAGAACATCACACAACCGCTTGTTCTCGATGATCGCCGCATGCGTCACCCGCTGGTCCTTGTCGAACACCGTGTAGGGCAGGGAGTAGCCTTTCCACCGCACATCCAGACGACCGTCCGCATAGGCATAGGTCTCGACATAGCTGGAGCGCACCCTTTTTCGACCGGACAGGCGGCATAGCTGATAAGGCATAGGCATACGCCTATGAGTAAGACTATGTCCAAAGCCTCTGACGTTCCGTTCGGCAGGGTCGAAGTCATCACCTCCGTGCAACGACGCCGTCGCTGGTCGGTGGCGGAGAAGGTCCGCCTTGTCGAGGAAGCCATGCAGCCGGGCATGAGTATCTCCTATGTTGCACGCCGCGCTGGCATCGCTCCCTCCCAGCTCTTTGCCTGGAAGCGCCGGATGCTGGAGGGAGGCCATGCTGCCGTAGACGCCGATGAAGATGTGGTGGCTGCTTCCCAGGTCCGTGAGTTGGAGAAGCGCGTGCGTGATCTCGAACGCATGCTCGGCAAGAAGACCATGGAAGCGGAGATCCTCAAGGAAGCTCTTGATCTCGCTCGCCCAAAAAAACGGCCATCGCTGCTGCCCTCGTGGAGCGATCCAAAGGACGGTTCCCAGTGAGCACCGTTGCCAAGGTCCTGAGCGTTTCCAGGTCCAACCTGATCGAGCGCACCGGCAAGCCTTCCAAACCGCGCGGCCCATATCGGAAGCCTGATGACCTCGCTCTCCTTGCCGAACTGCGCCCAATCATCGACGAGCGGCCAACCTATGGCTATCGGCGCGTGACGGCATTGCTGAACCGACAGCGGCGCAACGAGGGCAAGTCGGTGGTCAATGCCAAGCGTGTCCTCAGGGTCATGCAGCAGAACGGCCTCACCCTGCAGAAGCATACGGCTCTACGACCCACGCGCACCCATGACGGTGTCGTTGTGGCCCTGCGCTCCAACATCCGCTGGTGTTCGGATCATGGCGACCAACAGTGCTTGATCCGCTCGATGATTGCCGCCCGAAGCTGTGGATGACGAACGAGCTTGCGATAGCGGCGCCGGCGCTCTTTGGCGAAACCGTCCGCTGTGACGCAGTAGTAGCCGGTCAGATCCGGCATCTCGACATCCTGGAACCTGTTGCGGCGCAGTTCCCGAAAAATCGTCGAACGATGTCGGCCTAGCTTCTCCGCAATGGCATCGACGCCAACCCCGGCCTGTCTCCAACGCGCTATTTTACGACGGTCATCAAGATCAATCTGGGAGTAGGTACGTTCCATGGAGAGCTCCTTGCATGCGATGAACCTATTGGTATCGCTGCAAAGTCGCACTTCAAGGTAGAACCCACCCGGCTACAACCGGAGGTTGCATAATCAACATTATGGAACAAACCAACGGCATTGCTGAAGGATCCGCGGCGCGTTGGAAGATCCACACTCGTCCGCATTACGAGGGTCCTGTTCGTCACCTCGTCAGCCGAGAACGCCGTCCTGAGCCACGGTCATCCTGACCCGAAATGCTGATGGAGCTGAGCCTGTCGACATTGCCGTCCTGTCGCACCCGTAATGGCGGGTCCGACAGACTATCAGGTGTAGTGCGCGACAGAAGGCGTTGAAGGTGGGATTTGCGCGTCCCAAAGGCAGCGGCTTGCGAGGCCAGCGAGGTGGTCACGTCCGCGACCTGGAAATACTTCTTCGCCAGAAGCTGGCAGTCGCCGCCGGCCGCCTTGCACCCATCCATGAAGTCGTCGAATCCCTTTCACGCTCGGAATGTTGGAAAGCGCGGGATCGTTCATGAGAAGGAACTTGGGTGGCCGTCCGTCGCCAAGTACGCATACTCGGCTGTCGCCTTGCCGACGTACTTGAGGGTGCCCTACGGTAGGAAAGATTGATGGACGTTATTGACCAGTCTGCCGAATGGCAGCCGATATCTGACCCTGTCGCCTTTTGGGGTCCCTCCACATCCCGTCTAAGAAGCGATGCAGTCTACCCTGCGGTGGAGCGTCCTTACCCGCGGGGGTGGGGAGGCGATCAGGCTTGCCGTCCGCCTTGGTAAGCAGAGCGACGAAACGAGTCGCGCCGTTATGTGGGGCGACGCTCGTTACCCGTTTCGTTGTGATACAGGAAACTCCACATCCTGATCGACCAGCACATTGAACTTGTAGCCTGGTTGAATCCGCAGTGTCGGCTGAACGTCGAGGTTCTTGCTGATCGTCCGCTCGGCGACCCGCCCTAATGTCTCGGCAAAATTTCGCCTCGCTGCATCTGATGCCGTGTCCTGCGTCGCGAGCGTCGAACTCTCCGGCACGGCCATGTCGATCCCGCTTCCGATAATCGCCAGCAGCACCGCCGAACCGAACGTCCTTAGATAGTGTCGATTGACCTTATCGTTGAAACCACCATAGCCCTGAGCGTCGGTGCCGGCCATACCGCCGATCTGCAGCGTCGACCCGTTCGGGAAGATGATGTCAGTCCACACAACGAGGACCCGTGACTGCCCGAAGGAGACCTTGCTGTCGTAACGACCGAAGAGCTTGGTTCCCTGCGGAATGAGCAGGTAGTGGCCCGTTGCGCTGTCATAGACGTTCTGGCTAACCTGCGCGGTGATGCGTCCAGGCAGATCGGAGTTGATGCCGGTGATGAGCGTCGCCGGGATGACCGATCCCCGCTTCAGCTCGTAGCGCGACTGCTGCGGCACGACTCTGTTTGGCAGATATCCGACCTGCTTTAGATCGGCGTTGAAGAAATCCTCTTTGGTCCCCTGCCCATTCGGATCGAGGTTCTGTGCACCAAGCCCTGCCTTCAGTGCGGCCGAATAGAGGTCGGCCGCCGAACCGCTTGGAAAGGTCGTCCCGCCGTTGGTTTCGGGCGCGGCCGCCTGACCGCCCTCCCCCGTCTTCAGCTTGTCGATACTGACGGCGATAGGCGAGTCGTAGGCGGTGTCGTTGGCCTGCAGCCGGGCCATGCGCTGGCGCTGGCGCTCCCGAAAGTATTGCTCCTCAGCCTCGCGCTCCAGGCGTGCTCGCCACAACGCCTCGGGCTCGAGCTGCTGTTGAGGAGGTGGGGCCTTCTCCCTGACGACCGGCTGAGGGGTGAACGGATTCTCGGTTTCCACCGCCGCCGGAGGTGTCGGCTGGAACACCGGCGCCGGTGCCGGCTCGCCGATGATGCCATCGGGAACGCCGCGTTTCAATTCATCGCCGAAGGTCGATGCTGGGTTCCCGCCCGGACCTCCAATGTCCGGGTCACCGCGGAAATACAATCCCCGCGAGCTCAGCCCATAGAAAATGACGCCGAGGAAAAGGACGACGAGGACAATCGCGACGATCACCGGCAGGCGGTTGATCCGGCGAATGTTCGGCTGCTGGTTCGCCGGCGCGCCGCCAAGCTGCAGGGACTGGACCAAGCTCACCTCCTTTAGCCGCGCCGCATGACGGAGAGCGGGCTCACCGGAGCAGCACCCGTCGCCGTGGTCGTGTAAGCGCGCCCGAGATCGATCGAGCCGGTCGACAGGCGTGCCAGGACCTGCCCGTCATGGCTGTCGATCACATAGGCGAGCGCGATCAGTTTCTCGTCCTTGGCGTCCTGGTCGCTGACGACAGCGTAACCCCAGGTCTTGAGCGAACCCTCGAGCGCGCCGCCGAAGGGTGATCCATCCGGTTTGAGGAGGATCGTGCCGGTGCCGGGACCGACATGCTCGGCAAGCCGGCTCACCATGTCGCCGGCGATCGCGCTGGCGGCCGGACCGGAAATCTCGGGCGGCGCGGAACTCGTGACCAGGCCATCGGCGTTCATCGCCTGACAACCACCAAGGAAGGCACCAGCCAGCGTGATGCCGAGGGTGAAACGAAGAAGACTGAACATCCCCTACCCTCCCCGCCTGATGGTGACCTTGTCCTGGCGCCGGCCGACGCCCGACAGGAGGACGGCGCGGTCGACATGGTAGTCGACCACCATCATGTTGCCGTTCATCCGGTAGTTCACGATGCGGTTCTCGCCCCCGGAGACGACGAACAGGACCGGAGCATCCTGGCCGGAAAGCGAGCGTGGAAACTGGATATAAGTCTTCGCCCCGTCGCTGTAGACGCGCGTCGGCCGCCAAGGCGCGCTCCCCGATACCGAGTAGCCGAAGTTCAGCTGCTCGGCAGGCACCCCTGCTCCTGGAATTGTGCTCGCCTCCAGTCGTGCATTGACGTCGGAAAGCTTGGCCGACACGTCTTCGGGATACTCGAACCCCACCCGGGCCATGTACTGGCTTTGGTGCGACTTGAGCTGGATGTGATAGGTGCGCCGCGAGGTGGTCACGACCATCGAGGTCACGAGACCTGGTTCGGAGGGCTTGACGATCAGATGGATGGCCTGGCCGCCGACAGCGCCCGACGTGGCAGGTTCGACCTTCCAGCGAACAGTGTCGCCGATGAGAACGTCGCGCACCACCTCGCCGGGCTGAAGCTCGATGTCGCAGACCTGCAGCGGCGAGCACACGACGGAGGGCTGCACTTCGCCAAAAAGAAAGATCACCTTGCCGTCCGGTCCCTTGGTAACCAGTCCGCGGCTTCCCCGCCACTGTCCGGAGATCCCGGTTCCCTTGGCCTCGTTGGCGCTCATGCCCTGGGCGCGGGCTTCCGGAAGGAGGGGCGAGGCGGCGAGGGCCGCGGCAAGGGCCAATGGCAGCGCCCGGCAGGGTTTGATTGATGGTGCGATCATGGCGGGGCCACTCCTATAGCTGCGCGGTCCAGTCGAGGTCGCGGATGTAAAGACCGATCGGGTTGAGGCGAATGACGGCCTCGTCCTGCGGCGGGGTCAGCGTGACGGTCGCGACCGCGCGGAAGCGGCGGACGCTGGTTTCCTTGCCTTTGCGGTCGCGTTCGTATTCCGTCCAGTCGACCTGGTAGCTCTGGTTTGAGAGCGGCACGATGTTGTTGACCTCAATGGCCACCGTCGCTGCCCGTGCCTTCTCGAAAGGCGAGTTCGAGCGGAAGAAGCTGTTGATCTTCTCCGTGGCGGGATCGGAGGTACGCAGCATTGCATAAGTGCGGTCGATGTAGCCCTTCTGGACAACGGCATCGGGGGTGACGCTTCGGAAGTTGGAGACGAAGTTGCCCAGCGTCGCCCGCACGACGCGCGCATCGGCATATTCGATCTGCTGCGGGAAGCCGGCGCTGACCGCCGTGCCCAGCCGATCGACCTCGACGATGTAGGGAACGAGCTTCACTTGGCTGCTCTGATAGAGCGCATAGGAGGTGCTGATCACCGCAAGCAGCATGCCTGTGACGCCGACGATGCGCCAGGCAGCGGCCGCCTTCACATAGGAGCCGTAACGCTCGTTCCATTCCTGCCTTGCCGCGAGATAGGGGTTCTCCGGCGCCGTATTCTTCGCCATGTGTCGAAAAACTCCTGATTACTTGTCCGGCAGCGGCGGAGGCGGTTTGGGACGGGATGACCGGCCCCGGGCATCATCGAGCTTCGCATTGGCAAGGCCGAGCAGCGAGTTCGCATAGGCGCCGGGTGCGGCGATCGCCTTGTCCTTGGCTGCCGACCCGGCCGCCAGACCGGCACTGCCGATACCCGACGCCATGCCGCGGAGCGCCGCCCCCGCAATCGAGGCTCCGCCGGCGCGTGCTGTGGTCGCGCTCGCCGCCCCGGTCCTCGCCGCGTTCGCTCCGAGGAACGCGCCACCGGCAGCAAAGGTCGCAGCCTGGCCGCCATGCCGGATCGCTTCCATGCCGCCGCTGACCGAGGCGCCTTGCACGACGCCCTGGATGATGGGCGGCACATACATGGCGATGATGAAGACCACGACGGAGATGCCGGCGATGGCGAGCGTGGTGATGAACTGGTCCGTGGTCGCGGTCGGCGCTTCAGCGAGACCGATAAGAACCTCGGAGCCGATGCGCGCGATCATCACCAGCGCCATCAGCTTCATGCCGACCGAGAACGCGTAGATCAGATAGCGGACGGCAAAATCCTTGGTGTAGCTCGAGCCACCGAGGCCCAGCATGATCATGCCGGCGAGCAGGCCAACGTACATTTCCACCATGACGGCGACGAAGATCGCCGCGACCAGGCTGAACGAGACGACCACCACGATCATGGCGAACACCGCCGCCATCGCCAGCGCGTTGTCCTCGAACAGGCCGAACTGCGCCTGCTCCGACATTTTCGAGGCCACGCGGATGCCGGCATTGAAGATGTCGGCCGGAGATGCCGAGCCGCCGGAGGCGCCGATCTGGAACAGGCTGTCGACAATCGCCTTGGAAACAGTCGGACCCTGGTCGAGGATAAAGGCGAACAGGCCGATGAACATGATGCGCCGGACCAGCTCACCAAACCAGCTGTCGAGAGAGGCGGCGTTGATGGCAAGCCACACGGCGGCGATACCGATCTCGATAGCTGCCAGGATCCAGAACAGGGAACGTGCGGCGTCGAGAACCGTGGTTTCCCAACCGCGGGCGGCCGTGACCACCTGGTTCTCGAGCGTCGTGAGAACGCTGCCGTCCTGTGCAAGCGCCGGCGCGCTCGCGAGCAGGAAGACCGCGATCGTGACGAACGCACCTTCGAGGACGTGGGACGGTCGCGCCACTACCATCGCGGCTTCATCTCCTGGCCGCCACGCACATCGCGATCCGGATCCCCGCCGAAGAACTTTTCGGCACGCTGGCGCCGCTCGGCATCGTCAACGGTAGAGGGCGTCGGATCTACGGTGTCCAGCGCGGCGCCGCTCGGTAGCACGACCCAAAGCGCCGCTGCGCACAGAGAGACGACGCCGACGCAAAGAACGATGATGATTGCGCGGCTCACCAACGCGGCTCCATCGCCTGGCCTCCGCGCACGCCCGGCTGCGCCGCGTTGAAGAAACGTTCGCGCCGAAGCTGCGCGAGATCCTTGTCTGCCTGGTCGGATTGGAACCAGGTCGCCATCATCGTCGTCTGCTGCGCGATCAGTCCGCGCAACTTCTGGAACTGCCCGACCTGTTCTGCTGCGATCTGATGGCCGACCTGGAGCGCCTTCATCTGACCGTCGGCCGATTCCGACATCGAGCGGAGCGAGCTCATGGTCGCCTCTTCCGACGAGAACTGCTCCGCTGTCAGACCGGCGGCCTTGAGGGTGCCGGCGATGGTGTCCCGATTGGTCGTCGACCAATCTTCGTAGCTCGACGAAAAGGTCTGGCCGTCGGCCAGCCCGGTCTTGAACTCGCCGTAGCTCTGGAACCGCTGACGCAGTACGTCATCGGCATTCGACATGGAAAAGGCGATGCCCTCCCCCTGTGCGACGAGGCCGCGCAGCCGGTTCAGATCGTTCTCGACCTGGCTCCAGATGTGGAACGGCAGTTGCGCCGTGTTCTGCAGCATGTTCTCGTACATGCGGATCTGGTTCTGGATCTGCTCGGCCAGTTGCGCGATCTGCGTCATCTGGTTGTTGATCTGCTCGGTCGACTTGCCCACCACAGCCACCAGTTCGCCATTGTTGAGCAGTTGGGTCCATTCCGTCGCCTGCCCCGTCACAGCTCCCGCGAGACCTGGTGTGGGGACAATGGCGCCGGCAGCAATGATCGCCGCCGCAGCACTAGCCGACATGAAGGAGCGCTTGCGCATCGCTTAATCTTCTCTGCTGGAGCCAATGAATGTGCCAATCGTCGCCGTGCTGGGTGCGAAGTGCTGCGACCCGTTTCAGATCGTCTCGGCCGGATGCGCCGGCGAAAGCGAGTGCCACGGGACCGAGGGCCATGTCGAAAAGCCTGCGGCCGATCGGGGAGACGACGTAGTATTCACGCTTTGGCAGCGCGGTGGCGACAATCTCGATCTGTCGCTCGTTGAAGCCGATGCGTTCGTAAAACTCGCGTGTGCCGGGCTCGCGCGCCGCACCGTTCGGCAGGCAGATCTTTGTCGGGCAGGATTCCTTCAGCACATCGATAATGCCGGAGCGCTCGGCGTCAGATATCGACTGCGTGGCGAGCACGACCGCGCAGTTGGCCTTGCGAAGCACCTTCAGCCATTCGCGGATCTTGTCGCGGAAGACAGGATGGCCAAGCATCAGCCAGGCCTCGTCGAGGATGATCAGGCTTGGCGCACCGGTCAGCCGCTTCTCGATCCTCCGGAACAGATAGGTGAGGACCGGGACGAGGCTGCGCTCGCCGAGGTTCATCAGCTGCTCGATCTCGAAGGTCTGGAAAAGCCCGAGTGACAGGCCGTCCTGCTCGGCGTCGAGCAGCTGTCCCATCGGCCCGTCGACAGTGTACGAGTGCAGCGCCTCTTTGATCTCGCGCATCTGCACGCCTGACACAAAATCCGAGATCGAGCGGCCGCGTGCCGCGGCCATCAGTCCGACCTGGCGTGAAATGGCGTTGCGATGATCCGGCGTGATCGCGACGCCCTGCAGCGCGACAAGGGTCTCGATCCACTCGGATGCCCAGGCGCGATCACCATCTGTCGCGAGATCGGCGAGGGGACAGAAGGCAAGCGCCGGACCGTGGCTCCCCTCCCCTTCGCCGACCTCGTAGTGATCGCCGCCGGCGGCGAGCGTCAGGGGAAGCAGCGACCTGCCCTTGTCGAAAGCGAATATCTGAGCATCCGCATAGCGACGGAACTGCGCCGCGATCAGCGCCAGCAACGTGGATTTGCCGGACCCGGTCGGACCGAAGATGAGCGTGTGGCCGACATCGTCGACATGTAGATTCAACCGGAAGGGAGTGGAGCCGGAGGCGACCTGCATCAACGGTGGCGCGCCCGGCGGATAGAAGGGGCAAGGTGCTGTCGGTGCGCCCGACCAGACAGAGTTCAGCGGGATCAGGTCGGCGAGGTTGCGCGTGCTGATGAGCGGCTCGCGGATGTTGGCGTACCAATTGCCGGGAAGCGAACCAAGAAAAGCCTCCGTCGCGTTGATCGTTTCGATCCGGGCGCCGAACCCCTCCGCCTGAATGAGCCGTCGAACCGCTTCGGCTTTCTCGCGCAAGCGCGGCTCGTCTTCGTCGAAGAGCACGACGACCGGCGTGTAGTAACCGTAGGAGACGAGCTGCGACGAGGCCTGCGCAATCGCATCCTCGGTCTCGGCGACCATGAGCATGGCGTCCTGGTCGACGGAACGCGATTGGGTCTGGAACAGCTGATCGAAGAAGGGTCGAACCTTCTGTTGCCACTTCTTGCGGGTGCGCTCGAGTTTCTGGCGCGCTTCCTGATCGTCGAGGAACATGAAGCGGCTCGACCAGCGGTACGTCAGGGGCATCAGGTCGAGCGCGTTCAAAATGCCCGGCCAGCTCTCCGACGGAAAGCCGTCGATCGCTACCACCGCGAGATAGCGGTTCTCGACCATCGGCGAGACACCGTGATGGAATTCGGCCGTCGCCAGCCAGTCGAGATAGAGCGGAATCTCGGTCAGCCGGACCGGATGGTTTTCTCCGGTTATGCAGAAGCGGATGAACTGGAAGAGTTCGTCGTAGCGCGCGCTGCGGAATCCGCCGCGCTCCTGGACTTCCTGCGTCACCATCCGACGGATGGAGAGCGTGTTGCCGAGATATTGCTCGACCTCGCGGATCGAGGCCTGGAAACTCTCGAGTACCGTGTCGGCGTAGCGCGCGCCGCGGCTCTCGCTGTCGGAATAGACGTAGCGCGCAAGCCCCGAGCGAGTCTTCTCCGGCGGCCGCCAGGTGAGGATCAGCGCGTGCTGGCTCTCGAAATGCCCCCTGCCCTTCTCGAAATGCGCGCGGCGCTCCTCATCGATCGCGCGGGTCACCGCGTCGGGGAAGTGGCAATCCTCCCGCGACGGGTAGGCCGATGTCGCGACACGCACTGCCTCGACCTGGATCATCCAGCCGGACCCGAGTCGAGAGAGGACCGCATTGATCTGGCGCGACACCTCGTTTCGCTCGGCGTTGGTTGAACTTTCCGAATCCGGACCGGCGAAGTACCAGCCGGCCATGAGGCTGCCGTCCTTGAGTAGGATCACGCCGTTGGCGACCAGCGCCGCATATGGAACGAGATCTGCAAACGAGGGACCGGAGTGCCGGAAGGCGCGAAGGGCGGTCATCTCGGTATCCTCACGACCGCCGCCAGGGCGTCGAGGTCGGCCGGTAGTAAGGTCTATAGGTGATGTGGCGAACGTAGATGCGGCGCATCATCGGATCGGCTTTCGCCATCATCCGAAGCGCTGCAACGACCACGATCCAGATCGCGATGCCAAACAGGGCTGCATACCAGGTGAGCACGACGAAGATCAGGATGACCGCGGCTAGGCCCGTCAGCAGCACGAGTTCGCGATCCGCGCCGAGCAGCAGGTTTGGACGCGACAACGCCCGATGGATGCGCGAGTGGTCGAGGCGGGAGCCGTGCTCAGCCATCGGCTAACTCCTCTGCCCTCACCTGCGGCGCCTCGCCGGCGACATCGCCGATCGAGGCGCCGCTCGCGCCGAACAGGCCTACGATCTGCGTCGCGCCGAGGAGGATGCCGGCGACCAGCACGACGTACATGAGCCTGCGGGCAAAATCGTTGAGCTCGCCGCCGAAGATCAGCATGCCGCCGGCGATCGCGACGGCCGCGAGAGCAATGAAGCCGGCGACCGGACCCGTGATGGACTGCTGGACCTGCTGGAGCGGTCCTTCCCAGGGGAGGCCACCGCCGCCGCCGGCGAAGACCGGCGCAGTCGCGGCCAGGCAGATAGTCAGCGCCAGTATTCCGCTCGCGCCGGGGAGAGAGAGGCTACGCGGCATGGCTTTCCTCATTAAGTTGGGCCTCGTCGATCTGGGCACAGGTTTCGGTTTCGTAGCGGGAGCCGTTGAAGCTTTCGACATGGACCACATCGCGCACCCGCCGGCCTCGGCCGATCCGTTCGATCGACACGATCAGGTCGACCGCCTCGCCGATCACTTCGCGCATCGGCTGCTGGCTCACTTCGGCGGTGAGCTGTTCGAGACGACGCAGCGCCGACATGGCGCTGTTGGAATGGATGGTCGTGATGCCACCGGGATGCCCGGTGTTCCAGGCTTTGAGCAGCGTGAGTGCCGCGCCGTCGCGGACCTCGCCGACGATGATGCGGTCGGGCCGGAGCCGCATCGTGCTCTTGAGAAGCCGCGCCATGTCGACGGTGTCGCTGGTGTGCAGCGCCACGGCGTTCTCCGCGACGCAGCGGATCTCGGCCGTATCCTCCAGGATGACGATGCGGTCTTCGGGCGCAGCCTCGACGATTTCCGCGATGACCGCATTGGCGAGCGTGGTCTTGCCGGATCCCGTCCCTCCTGAGATCAAGATGTTGAGCCGGGACTCGATCGCGTTACGGACGATTTCGGCCTGACGTACCGTCATCACCTTGGAGGACACATAGTCATCGAGGGGGATCAGCCTCGATGCACGCCGGCGGATTGTGAAGGTCGGCCGGGAGACGATGGGTGGCAGCAGCCCCTCAAACCGGTGCCCGCCAATCGGCAGTTCGCCGCTGATGATCGGCTGCTCGTCGTCAGCTTGGGATTGCAGCGCATGGGCGACACTGCCGATGACGATCTCCGCCGCGGCCGAGCTCATCTCGCCGACAGCGGCAATCCCGTGACCAAGCCGTTCGATGAACAGCCGGCCATCCGGATTGAGCATGATCTCGACGACACTTGTGTCGTCGAGCGCAACACAGATCTGATCGCCAAGCGCTTCCTGCAGTTTGCGGACAAGCCGGGGGTGCGAGCGCAGCTGGACCATTCGCGCGCCTTCCATCAGGCGGCGGCTTTGGCGTGCTGCAGCAGCGACGCATAGTTCGCCGGCCGCACCCGCTCGAACCATTCTCGGTCGGCCGGAAGCACACCGGCGACGGCCATCGTGTTGCCGATCGGTCGCGGCTCACCAATGCGCACCATCGGCCAACCGGCACGCTTCAGGATGCGCTCGAAACGGACATCGGTGCCGGTGACGATCTCGGTGTAACCCTGCTCCATAGACCATTCGATGATCGCCGCGAACATGGTCAGCGTGACGTCGTGCAGCGGCCCCCCTGCCCTGCCCGCCTCTAGGGAGGTATCGACGCAGAAGCGTGAACTCTCGACCATCGCAGCATGAGGGCGCAGCAACCCGGTCCGCTCGAGATCGGGGAACAGAACCGACATCATGGTCGGGCCCGTCGCTGGCAGCAGCCGTGCGCAGCCGACCACCTGGCGGGATGCCGTCACTGCGAGGATGTACGTTGGCCGGTAGGAATCGAACTGGTCGACCTCCCTCCCCTGCCGAACGTCGACGTCCCATTCCAACCGGCCCCGAAAGATCCGGGCACGAAGCTGGTGCATCGAGTCGATGAGATCCGCGGCTCCTCGATATCCCGCCGCCGAGATTGCTATTGCCCGCATCCGTGTCGCTCCGGTTTGTTAGGACCGGACGGCAAAAGGCCTGATTTGGAATGATGCGGCGACTAGTGAAACTATGAGTGATTCTGCGGGCGATGCTTGCGAGTCGAGGAGTGACAGGCACTCCAAGCGGTTCCGGACGAGGACAAGGCCGAGTCCAACCCTAATAGAAGTATTAGGCCGCTTCCTGAGGGGGAACGCTTCCTGATAGGCATAAGGTATTGAAATGAAATATAAATGGCGGGCCGTGTCGTCTCGATCGATGCCGGGACTGGGCTCGCCGTTAAGGCTTCGTTAACTTAATTTCTCTTGCCGTAGCAGTGGAATCGCACATACTGGCGCTAAATTGGCGCATTGTCCGAAGTTGGCGCTATTTTCTCATACTACGGAAACGAGATGGACGCGCTCCCTTCATTCGAGTTCGACGACAGGATTCTCGCCCAGGGCGCCGAGATTTCGCGCAAGCTCGACCAGTTGCGAATGGAGAAGTTTCCTCCCAACGCGGAGAAGACGCTGCGTCCATTCGGCATGGCGGAGGCTGCTCACTACTTGGGCATAACTCCCAACAATCTCAAGCGCCTGCATCTTGAGGGCAAGGGCCCTACCCCACAGATTGGCGGCGGAGGCCGCCGTTCTTATACCGCGCAACAGATCGTCGAACTCAGGCACTACCTCGACAAGAATGGTCGATCAGATGCCAAAAAGTATGTGCCGAGTCGCAAGCTCGGTGAGAAGTTGCAAGTCATCGCAGTTGTCAATTTCAAAGGTGGTTCCGGCAAAACGACGACGGCAATCCATCTCGCGCAGCATCTTGCGCTTACGGGGCATAGGGTCCTCGGCATCGACCTTGACCCCCAGGCCTCTTTGTCGGCCCTGCACGGTTTTCAGCCCGAGCTCGACAAGAACCCATCGCTCTACGATGCCATCCGTTACGACGAACCAAAGCCACTGACGGATATCATTCAAGCGACCAACTTCCCGCTGCTCGACATCGTTCCGGCGAACCTCGAGCTTCAGGAGTACGAGTATGAGACGCCGCTTGCTATGCAGACATCACAGGAAGGCAAGCGCTTCTTTACGCGACTTGGAAAGGCTCTCGAGAGCGTCGACAATCGATACGATGTCGTCATAGTCGATTGTCCGCCGCAACTTGGCTATCTGACACTTACCGCGCTCAGCGCGGCGACTTCAGTGCTGATTACAGTTCATCCACAGATGCTGGATCTCATGTCGATGAGCCAGTTCCTGCTTATGCTCGGTAACATCGCCAAGACAATTAAAAAGGCAGGCGCCAGCTTCAGGTTGGACTGGCTCCGGTATCTGATAACCCGGTTCGAACCGACCGACGTACCGCAGGCGCAAATGCTTGGCTTCATGCAGTCGATGTTGGCCGAGGACATCCTGAAGAATCCGATGTTGAAGTCGACGGCCATTTCGGATGCCGGTCTTACCAAGCAGTCGCTCTATGAAGTGGAGCGAGCGAATTTTAACCGGGACACTTACGACAGAGCGATAGAAAGCCTCGATTCGGTGAACTTCGAGATCCAAGGGCTAATTCATAAATCGTGGGGGCGGTCATGACGTTGACGGCCGTAAAAATCGACAAAAAGCCAAACATTTTCAATCGGCTATCCTCTCGGTGCAAGTTTGCGCGAAATCACTCCGAGGCGCGTTTGGTGACGGATCGGTTGACGGCCGTAAAAACCGAAAAATCCATAAGCTCGATCAAGGCTTTATTGATTTTGGGAGGGAGCTAGATGGCGCGCAAGAACCCCTTCGCTAGTCTTCTGAACAGTGACGAGGCACCGCCGGAGAACCGCGCGGTTCTTGACTACGCGGCGAAGGGTGCGACCCGCTCGTTGTTGAACTCAATCGACGAGATGGCTGCCCAAGCTGGCAAGCTGCTCGAAGGCGAGACGATCGTGGAGCTCGATCCCGCACTTGTGGACGACTCTTTTGCGAAGGACCGGTTCTCCCTCGACGAGGATGACTATCGCGAGGAGCTCGATCGCGTGATAGCGGCGGTGCGGGAGCGGGGCCAAGACACGCCTGTTCTCGTACGGCCGCATCCCCAACAGCCTGGCCGATACATGCTCGTGTTCGGCCATTTGAGGCGATTGTCGGCGGCTAGGCTTGGCCGAAAAGTCCGCGCGGTCATCAAGGATATGACGGACCGCGAGCACGTCATCGCGCAAGGCCAGGAGAACAACGGCAGATCCAACACATCGTTCATAGAGAAAGCCGTCTTCGCGGCAGAGATCGTTGGCCGCCATTTCGACGACGATAATGCGACGGTCATGGCTGCATTGGGGGCCGACAAATCCACACTGTCAAAGATGCTGGCGGTTGCGAGTTTGCCGGAAGCGCTTCTTAAGGGAATTGGACGCGCAACGCGCATAGGGCGCGATCGATGGTACGATCTCAAGCTTCTTCTCGACAAGCCGAGCAACTTGGATAGAGCCTTGGAATTCATTGCGTCACCGGTCGTCGCCTCATTGCGAAGCGACGAAAGGTTCGAGGCGCTCTCCAAGCACCTCAAAGCGACCAAGGCAAGAGAGGCTAGAAACCCCACTCAGACCCGAAACAGTTGGACGCCGGCAGATGGCCGCGTCGCCGCTGAGACCGTGGCGGAGGGAAAGAAGTTCACCCTGGCTTTAAAGGCGAGGGGACCCGACGCGCGAGCGTTCGGAGACTACCTGACGACCCACCTCGATCGACTCTATGAGGAGTTTCGGCAGGATAACGACACGAGTTCTAACGGAGAAAAGCCCCGGTAAAAGAAAAAGGCCCCCGAAACAGATTCCGGAAGGCCCTTCTCGGCGTGTGGTAACCCGAGAATCGCATTTCCCCGAATCGCAGTCAAGGCCCCGTTGGGCCTGCACCGCTTCGGCGGCTGGACTTCTTTTGCCTTTCGCGAGGTGAAAGACAATGCAGACGCATCTAGCAACGACGCCCTTTGGGCGGCGGCCGATGACGCTTGGCCTGATCTCAAGCCAGGTTACGGCCAAGAACATTGAACAGGGAACGGCCGTCTCGAAATGGCAGGTGTTCCGCGACATCCGCGACGCGAAGGAAGCCCTGGGCACGACCGACCGCGCTCTAGCCATCCTCAACGCGCTTTTGACGTTTCATCGCGATGAAGAGCTCACGGGTGAGGGCAACCTTGTTGTCTTTCCCTCGAACGAGCAGCTCATTCGGCGGGCGAACGGCATGTCGCCAGCGACGCTGCGGAGGCATCTGGCCAACCTCGTAGTGTGCGGCCTCGTCATTCGCCGCGACAGCCCCAATGGCAAGCGCTTCGCTCGCAAAGGGCAGGGAGGTGCGATTGAACAGGCCTACGGCTTCGACTTGTCGCCACTTCTGGCGCGCGCTGCGGAGTTTCGTGACCTCGCACACGCCGTCGCGGCCGAGCGCAAGGCGTTTCGTCTGGTCAAGGAGCGGCTGACGATCTGCCGGCGCGACGTTGTCAAGATGATCGAAGCCGCCGTCAACGAGAATGTCCCCGGCAACTGGCGAGGCTGCCAGCGCCGCTACGAAGCTATTGTCGCCCGACTTCCACGAACCGCCCCGCGCCAGGTGCTCGAAGCGATCGCCAGCGAACTGGAAGACCTCTGGGCCGATGTGCATCAAGCACTGGAATCGTTCGTCAAATCAGAAAATACGAACGCCAATGAGTCTCATTCTGAGCGCCACATACAAAATTCAAACCCAGATTTTAATCCTACCGGTGAAACTAAATATAGCTCAGGAAATAAAGATGAAGCGGGCGGCACCGCCGAGCATACCGACAACGTGCGGAGCCTGCCAAGACGCGATTTGCCCTTGGGAATGGTGCTGAGCGCCTGCCCCGACATCGTGCCTTACGCCGAGGGGGGGCAAATCCGGACATGGCGGGATCTTGCCGCCGCCGCCGACAGGGCCCGACCGAGCATGGGCGTGAGCCCGACCGCTTGGCAGGAAGCCGTCGAGGTCATGGGCGCACAAAGCGCTGCAATCGTACTGGCGGCGGTCCTGCAGCGTGCCGAGCATATCCGCAGCCGCGGCGGCTATCTGCGAGACCTGACGGAGCGGGCACGACAGGAAAAGTTTTCCGTCTGGCCGATGGTCACCGCGCTTCTCAACGCCAGAATGGGGGCGCTGGAGAAGGCGGCTGGCGCGGGGGCGGGAAAGGAATCCCAGCCAGATGGTGATGCTCGCACGTCGTCCGGTTCGCTCGAAATCAGCAGCGCGCTGCGCGACAGCATGAAGAAGAAGGGCTGGTGACGCGCGCCGGTCATCCTTCGGATGACGTATCGGTGCCGTCGTCTCCGATCAAACCTGAGCGGCGGGCACGGTCGATCAGGTTCTTGACCGAGGATGGCGACCATTTCGAGCCGCCGCGCGGCGTCCGTTCGTGCAGCCGTTCGAGCTGGCTGCCGATCTCGCGGAGCGTCAGCTCCGGGTTCGAGGCGTGCATGCCGGCGACCAGCGTCATCAAACGATCTTCCGGCAGGCGGCGAGGCGACTTTCGCAGCAGGGCCGGGTCGGCCATGTGCTCGCCGACCAACCACTTGACTGCCCGGCGCAGGCGCTCAGGGGTCCAGCCCAGACCGCGTTGTTTGAGCACCCGAGCGATGTCGTCCCAGTTATGGTCGGGGCGCATCCTGCGCACGGTGGGAAGCCACTGGTTCACCGTCGCCTGGATGCGCGCGCCATAGGCCGCCTTCTGTGCCGCGGTCATCTTTGCCAGCGCCTCCGGCCGGCGCTCTCGGACACCCGGGTTGCCCGGCAGCTTGCCCCTGGCCTTCGCGGCGCGGATTCCGGCCTTGGTGCGTTCCGAGATCAGGGCGCGCTCGAGCTGCGCCACGGCGCCGAGGACCTGCAGCGAGAACATGCCCTGCGGCGTTGTCGTGTCGATCGGATCGCGCAGCGAGCGAAAATGCGCGCCCTTGGCAGCGAGATCTTCGATCACCTCGAGCAGATGGCTGACCGAGCGCGCCAGGCGGTCGAGGCGCACGACCACCAGCGTATCGCCGGCGCCGATCTCGCGCAGCAGTCTCGAGAGGGCAGGGCGGGCACGCGAGGCGCCAGAACCGTGCTCCTCGACGATCGCATCGCAGCCGGCCGCGCGCAGCTCCATTTCCTGCGCCTGGGTCGCCTGTTCGTCCGTGGAGACGCGGGCGTAGCCGATTTGTCGCGCCTGTGGTCGACGGGAAGCTCGATTTTGCGTGTCAGCGGCCATCTGGAGCGCCTGAGAGAGCAGGGGAGGGCGGATTTCCAAAGACAGAAGATACGGATAACCGATCGTTTGTAAACGTCTCTTGAGCGTCCTTTTCGATGCCTCGCACGGTACAATCCCCGGGAAACGGGCATCCTCGTCGGTTCTGAGCCTCGGCCGACGTCCCTCTGTTCAATCGGGATGGCCTGTCGAGTCAATGTAATACGCGCGCGGGAGCATGCGTCACTATGACGGAAGCGAAAACTGTGATAGCTTCCGTATGAGAATAATATCACGCAGAAGCAATGTCTTACACAATCGAAAGTCTGCCTCTCCAGACCCTGCTGCCGGCCATCGGAAAGGCGGAGGATCAGCTTGCCCGTCTAGACGAGCAGGTTCGCCGCAGTGCGGTTGGCGAAGGCTTCATCGAGCGCGGCCATTTCTTCGATGCAGCAGCCAGCATGTGGGTAGGAGGCGAGCTTGTCCATGTCGAGGACCTCGTTCTCCACGATGAGCGCATGGATGCGCGAGCGCCGACTCATGAGCTGACGATCGCCCACCGGATCCTCCGAGCCCGGCGCCGGATTGCCGGAGACAAGCCCGGCTGGGCTGTGAGCGACGGGGGAATCGGCGCGCTGACCGGTTACGATGACCAGGACCGCGCCGTGGAAGGGGAGGGGATCGCGGTCGATGACACGATCGAGGCTGTTCTCATCGAAGAAGACGATCCGCTCGCTCAGGAGCTCGCCAATGTCGATGCGCTCCTCGAGCAGTCGCAGCGCCTGCTCGATCGTGTCTCAGCAGGGAAGGGCGAGGGCCGTTCGTCGCTTGTGGTCGGTGACTTGGTAGTTCGCGACTCCGACTGGGACGAGGCGGATCGCCTGACGCAGTGGAAGCGCGTTCTGCGGGAGGTAGCAGACCTGCCGCCGACCCTCGGTGCGGCGCTGATCTGGGACGCCTGGGAGACACTCGAGCCCATGCAGCGGCAGCACTGGCTCGGCAGCCAGTTTGTTGGCGCCTACCTTCGTGCGCAAGGCAAGGTGGCGTCGCACCTGTTCGGCTTCAATGTCGGGCTGAAGACGGTGCCGAGGGAGCGCCGGCGATCCGTAAGCCGCCAGACCCGCATTCTCGCCTATCTCGATGCGATGTCCGCGTCGGCCGAACTCGGCATGAAGGAGATCGCTCGTTTGTCGCAAGCGCGTGAGCTGATGACCCGTCGCCTGGACGGCCGGCGCTCATCGAGCAGGCTGCCGACCACGGTCGAGCTCGTATTGTCGCGGCCAATCGTGTCGGCCCCGATGATCGCCAAGGCCGCCAAGGTGACCCAGCGCGGTGCCCTCAACCTCATCCAGGAGCTCAACGTTCGCGAGCTGACTGGCAGAGGGCGTTACAGGGCCTGGGGCATCATCTAGCCGTGTCTCGACGGCAGCCCGGCATATCAGCCTAAGCAGGCCCACTTGTCGGCACGCAGCTTCAAGACTATATTGTTCTCTCAAAGGAGAATGATTATGTCCGCCGCTGTCCGCGTATACACTCCTGCCGAAGCCGCCGCCGTGAGCCAGATCGGAATCAAGGCAGTTCACAACGCCATCGACAAGAAGATCGTCGACACTGTGAGCGGTGCTGCAGCGCTCTCAAGCAGCCCGCGGCGCCGTGCCCTCACTGGGGAGGGCCTGTTGCGCCTCAAGCTCTGGTATGGTGTCGGCTCGACCCTTGCGGCTGAGCGACGCCAGCGGTTGTTCGAGGCGATCAAGGCCCAGCCGTCTGCCAAGACGGTGAAAGCTGACGACCTCCTCATCGTCGATGTAGCAGAAGCCCGAAAGCAGTTGAACGCGCGCATCCGCGACCTCGATGAAGCCGAAACCATGATTGGCCGGGTAAAGGGCGTCATGGGTGGTGAGCCGGTGTTCAAGGGCACACGCATCCCGGTTCGTACGATCGCTGCGATGCTTGCGCAGGGCGCCGACGAGGCAGATCTCCTCGAGGGATATCCGAGCCTCACCGCGCGAATGATCGAGCTCGCCAGAATATGGACTGCGGCGCATCCTACCCGGGGTCGGCCGAAGAAACTCTCCGACCATGGCATCAAGGTAAAATCGTCCAAGCGCGCGACGCTAAAGGGGGATCCCCGTCCTTCAACTAAGACCAGTGTGCCTGCGTGAAGTTCCTTGTCGACGAGTGCCTGCACACTTCGCTTGTCGCGGTCGCCGAGGGTCGCGGGCACGAGGCAAGACATGTCAACTGGCTAGGCCTGAGCGGTGAGACCGATTGGGATCTCATGCCTCGCATCCTCGCCGAGGACTTCACCTTCGTGACCAACAACGCACGCGATTTCAGGAAGCTCTATGCGCAGGAAGAGATCCACGCCGGCCTGCTGATTATCGTCCCTCAGGTCGCCCCCGACAAACAACGAGCGCTATTCGACGCGCTGCTCGATGAGCTTGGTGACAATGCCGGGGTCGTCAACGAAGTGATCGAGATCCAATTCGAAGACGGCGCAGCGGTCATCACCCGATACGATCTGCCGGCCATCGAGGCCGGCTAGAGTGTTTTTTCCTGGGTCCCGTGTTTCCTGCGGCCAGTCCGGTATCTCGAGCAGCGCGCTGCTGCCATCTTTTGCTGGCGGCTTTCGCCTCGACCTTCTTGCGGGTGTTGCCATAACAACTCGTGCGGGTAGCCAAGCTTTGGGCCGACGACCCCACGCAGTCACCCGAGCAATCCAACCCTGTACGGCTCCAAGCCAGGAAATTGATCGCCGCTGTCACAGAGATGAGGAGACGTCCCGGTCACTGGCCGTCGTTGGGCGCTTCGTCTGAAAGCATCATCGAAGGATCGATGTTCAAGAGATCCTCCATCGCTTCATCCGAGAGCTGCAGCACGAACTGAAGCCAAGCCGCGTCCTTCCCACGGTTAGGCTTTGAGGCAATAGAGATCGTTGTGGAGAGCGGTCCCTTCTCTTTGATGGCGGCTCCCTTTATCAGGAAGCCGCTGAAGAGCTGATCCTCGTTCTTCTCTTTAAGAAAGTCGGCGAGTTTTTGCGCATCCTCCGCAACAAGGGTTGCGGGATCGATGCCGCGCAATTTATCAATCAGCCCGTGGACGTAAGAACGACGAAAGAGGACGCGATGTCCCTTGGAGGCGTCACCACGCTCCGGCAACACGGTGGCGGTCGTGGGATCAGAAAGCTTAACGATCTGGAATTCGGTGCCCTGACCGTTCTTTACGCGGAGGTGCGCCGTCACGTTGGCATCAACGCCCATCGTCGGCGCAACGCTGAGCCCCATTCTGCCGAGGTCAGTCAACGCAATCCTTTGAGCTTCATATGCATATAGGGGTCGAAGCGTCCCTATGAATTCAGCGCCCGCAATGTTCCCAAGCGATCCGGTCCCCGAAACCGGGAATGTCTGCAGCCCCTTTGCATTCCACTTCAGACTGAAGGGCTTGTTCTTATAGAAGATGAAGTGATCTGCTGAAGCGCTGTCCTGGTCGAACGAGCGAAGTTCGCCGTCCATTGTCAAAAGGCGCTTCACTTTCGGCCCAGAGCCGCGAGGGACCAAATCGCAATCAGGTGTGATGACAACCAGCACGCGCTTCTCATCGGGCTTGATAAACATGTCGCCCAGGCGTCGCCGGGCCGTCGGGTCAGAAGGTCGATCGTCGATACGAACCCGGTGGAAAAATCGGGCTATTGGTATGGAGGGCCCATCAAATGCCCCCTCGATCCCCTTACTCAGCTTCGCATCGTCCAGGCTGCGGAATGCCTCGCTCGACCAATCGACCGTCTCAGCGACAGCGCCGCGGAGATTTTCGCCGAATAGCCACTCGAGATATTCACCCATCTTCTCGCCCTCGGTCGCTAGCCGAAATCGGAACAGATAAGCTATGTCCTTCGGCTCCAGGCTTGCCATCTGCTTTAGGACCGCGTCGAGCGCACTCTTCGTGCCGGCTTTCCACTCCTTCAACGCGCTGTGCAGGACCTTCCCAAACACATAGCCCTGGCTCGTGTCCAGGAGGGTATCTGCGGCTGCGTGTTCGATCTTTAGGCCGTCTTCTTCGCGACTGATCCAACCCTTTTGGAGGAACCGGAACCTCAACGCGATCACGTTCTCCCCAAGCGATTCTACATCCTGGCGGAAGCGTTGGGCCTTGTCCTTGACCGGTTCAGACGACATCAAGACAATTGCAGGCTCGTCAGCGGGCTTTGTCCGAAGCAGCCTTCCAAGGAGGTCAATCGAGGCCTTACGCGCCTTGTTTTTTACGGCCGTTGTGACGTTGGCTCCCGCTGCATCTTGACTAAGGTAGAAGTCCAAGAAAACGATCTGGGGACTAAAATCCCGAAACTGCTCTTCTCCGTCATTCAAGCCTGATCGCTTAACCTCTACATTTTCCCCGCACGCTTCTAAGAGTGCGACCAACGGATCCAGGACGGATAGCGACACGGCCTTCAGGGTCTTGAAACGTCCGCCGGGATCGAAGCGCTCATGCCGAGTTTCGACATACTTGAGGTAGAGAGCGCCCATTACCTGCTGCAGTGCGTCCGACCCCACGTCGCCTGCGTTCACGGCGTCCTGGGCTATAGTGAGATCCTCATCGCCGATCCCAGCCTCTTGGCATGCATCGAGCCCGGAGATGCCCCCGAAATAGTCGAGCAGTTCCCCAGAGATCTCATTCAAAACGGGCATATCGTAGACGTCGTCGATCAGAAGAACCCTCTCGATTTGGTTCTCCACGAACGCCGCTGCGATCCGCTTTTCGTGTCCCAATTCCCTCACCCCATGTCCAGAACAAACATGTTTATCCGCCCTTTGCGGATCCTTCCCACGACATCGTCCATCGCAAGCTTCCACTTGTGATATTCAGCCAGTTCCCGCGCAATATATAGTCCCAAGCCGCGGCCTTGCCCGGCAGGTTTAGAGGTGATGAAAGGCTGAAAGATACGTTCCTTCCGCTCTTCCATTACCCCCGGCCCGTTGTCTTCAACGGTGAGGGTTCTGTCGCTCGCATCTAAAACAATATTCAACACCGGCGCAAAACCAGGCTGGAAGCTCTTTTGCTGCTTTAGCCAATAGGCTGAGTTAACGATGAGGTTTTCCAGGATTTGAATGATCATGCCCCTTACGGCGTTGACGACGAATGGGTGATCGGGCCGGTCAAATTGAACCTTGATTCCGTGTCGCTCGAATTCCTTTGCGTGATTGGAAAGAACCTCATCCACAAGCGAGGCGAGATCGAATTTCGACTTTGATTGTCTTTTCTCGCCGGTTAGCTCATCGAAAGCGGCGATACGTTTGTGCAAAGTCTTCAGCTGCTCGCGCAACGAGTCGATAGTCGACTGCCTCAGGCTCCCAGCAGAAAGCAGGTCCATTGTATGAACGACAGCACGTTCGAGCTCATGGAAAATAAATTCAGTCATCAGTCCAACGCCGGCCAGATAGACGAACTTCTCCCGTTCCTCGTCGGCTTCTGAGATTACCTTTTCGATGCGTTCGACCAGCGATGCTGATTGGGCGGACAGTTGCGAGACGCTCTTTGAAAGATCCTCGATTTCATCCTTTGCGGCATCTCCAACCACCTCTTTGATGCGCTCGAGCGCGCGATTGACGCGCACGCGTGTGTCGGTAGCGAGTTTGGTATCTTCGTCTGCTGCACGACGTTCGATCTGTTCGATCTCATCTGCTTCGTTGATCAGGCCGCGCATCTCAGAGTGAACGACCCACATGAGGATCTTCCTCAACGCATCTGAGGCATCAGACTGAATGAGGCCTTCGCGGTTTGTTTGTTCGCTCAGAGCCGTGTGTGGCGTCTCTAGCAGAACTCGCCCAATGACCTGTTGGCGGTTGAGCTTGAACCCTTTCGCGCCAAAGGCGATTTCGTCGAGCTCAAGCCAATCGTTGGAGGGGTCTCCATAAGGGAGAATCCGAAAGCCGTAGCGATAGAGCATCGGGCCACCGCTCCAGTTCGAAATCTCGCGGCGGGTCTCCGTTGCTTTTTCAGTCAGACCTGAAACAGCGTCAACGACGCGCCGATTGAACCAGTAGATGTCACAGGAGAAGCGCCCGAGGGCGCGCAATGCTGATGGGCGCACCGGAGAAAGGCTGAATGCAGCATGGCCGCGCTTCGCTCTTCGTTTGATGACGGTCTGAGTGAGCGAGTATACGCTCGGCCCACGTTCATCGACCTTTATGCTGCGGTGGCGATATCGATAGTCAACCGAGCCCGTAAGAACAGGCTCGTCACCTACCATCTCGAACGTCACATGACAGTACGCATGCGCCGAATCCAGCAGTTGACGCGGTATCGAAGGGATACTGACCCGCTGGCCGTTAAAGCGCGCGATCAAGAGCCTGTTTGCTGCCCCAGGCTCGAAGGGGTCGATCATCCGGGCGATCCGCCCCTGCAGGACGTCAGAAAATCTCGCGGCCGTCCAATCGCTCTGCAAAGTCGAAATGATGATGCGGGTGCCGCTGCCTGCCGGGTTGGACTTTTCCTCGCCCAGTGCCGGTTCAATGTGAATCTTGTCAACAGATTTGCGCGAGTCGTGTGAAAACAGCGACCAGTCGATGTCCAGCACGTTCCAATGCGTCTCTCCGGCTTTTGTGGTGAGGACCTTGAGCCGGTCTCCGAGACGCATAGCTGAAAGTCGGCCAATTCCTTTGTCGCCAAGATTGCGCCCCCCCGCAAGGTTCTCGTCGCGTCTGGAGCGCGTCCCAATGGTGAGGAAAACGTCGTCGAGCTCGCGGAGCGACATGCCGTGGCCGGTATCGCGAACCTCGATCCAGTTCAGTTCCGCGTACCACTCACGCAGTATGCCGACGAATTCGTCATCGTCATTGGCACGGGCAAGCGCCTCCATCATGCCGACAGCGCCGGGGTCCGTTTCAGAAATCAGACAACTTTGCACATAGGTAAGAACGTCGCCTCGAGACCGACCTTCCTCTTCAATGCGAGCGACCGCCTCCTTGTAGTCACTGTGCGTCAAAAGCACAGTGACCAAGATCTCCACGTTCTGAGATCCAGCATCCACTGAATTCTTGATCAGCTCATAGATCGCCACTTCATCAGTGCTGATCAGCTCCTTTCCCAATTCAAGGAGTGTTCTGGCCTCGAAAGTGAAACTCACGTCTGTTTGGCCTTTCAACCCGCAGCTAGTGCTGCCAAAACTACATCGAATCGCGAGCCGATCTAGACCCGTTGGGCTCCTGCCACAAAATAGCCCACCGCGTGAGAGCCTCTTCTGGCAAATCAGCCGGATTGATATTGAGCTTGCAACGCTTCTACCACGTCCGTGATGAACACTTCGGAAGCAAACGGAACCTGGGCGTAGATTAATCCTTGTTCGCCTTCTGCGCGGATGATCATGTGCCCCTTTCCCAGAAGTCGCTCGGCACCGCGCTCCCCCAACGCAATCTCTGAAGTGCCCTCGGAATCTACCCTCAGGATAAGCCGATTGCCGAGCTGTGACCGCAGCTGCATTGGCATGACGTTCGCCTCGGGCCGTTGCGCGGCGAAGATGAGGTGGATGCCGGCCGCTCGAGCCTTCACTCCCAGGCGCCCAACTGTGGAGGTGACAGCGGCACGATATTCATCGGTCAGCATCCACTCCGCAAATTCGTCGTGGATCACCCAGTAGGTCGGCAACACATCTGCGGCATCGACCTTGGCGTTGTAGGTGGTGATATTGGGAGCGCGTGCCTCCTTAAACAAGCGATATCGGTTGTCCATCTCTTGGACCAGGCGCTCCAGTCGATCGACAGCCGTTTCCTGATGATCGATGATCCCTCCGTCCAGGTGAGGCAGGGCGTCAAAGGCAAAATAGTCCACGCCCTGCTTTGGATCGATGAGAACAATTCTGGCGTGGCGCGGGTGGTTCGTCGCTGCAATTCCCAGAATGATCGACTGCATCAACACCGACTTCCCTGACCCCGTGCTGCCGGCGATCAGGGTGTGCGGGGCGTGCCGCTGGCTAGGCGATAAGAAGAACAGCTCATTGTCGTCCTCGCGCACGCCTACCAGGATGTTCTGGGCACCTGTCGGCGAGACTGTGGGATTCCAGCGTTGCCATAGGCTTTGGATGTCAACGATCTCTCTTTGCGTCCGGGCGACATAGATCGCTATTGCACCTGGTTCGGGCCGGACGGAAATGATGTCGAGTTTGTGCGTCGTCAGCAGCTCCGAGCGGCGCTTCAACACCTGCTCAACTGTGATGCTGGCGCTCCCGCTGAACCGTAGTATTGCGGCGTTAGGCGTCAGCTTCTGATCGATGAGCTTTGCCTGAAAACCAAGCTGCTGCAATGCGCTCCGCGTCATGAGGCCCGTGTTGGCCAGCCATTTTTCATCCGCCTCCGTATCAGCTCGGCCTGCTGAGCTGGCGCGGCGTTCGATGACGGATGCGACAGTCCCGTCGGCAGCGGAGTGAGCCGAGGCTGGGGCTGCTGTCTCCTCCTGTACCGATGGTTGCGGCATCTTAGCTGCAGGCTTTTCGTCTTCGAGGGTGGTCGGGGCCGGTGGCGTCGCCTCAGAGGCATTTTGCTTGCCTGCTCCAGTCGAACCGGAGCCCCCGTGTGGGGACGGCATTCTCCCGTAAATCGGATCAATTGACGTGAGCAGCTCATGAGTGCTCCCATTGGCTGCATAGACGCCAAGCAGGGCCTTCAGCTCGGCCCGGCCGAACACCATCTGCCGGCTCGCAGAAACTCCGGCGACTTCGCTGAAGTCGGTGACTGATCCGCCATCAAGTGCGGTCGGCACAAAGACATGGCTGAACCCCACAATCTCGATCTTGGCGACACCATCGCGCACCAGTCGGCGCCACTCTGTGAGCGGCACAATGCTAGATGCCGGCACTTGAATTCCATCAAGGAGTAGGTCGCCCAGCCGCGAAAGCCAAGAGTCGCGATCCATGCGGTTCGGCTCTGTCGTCGCGTCAATGATGCGACGGACGGTGTCGCGGAGTTGCTTCTCCGATTCCTTGCGTTTGGCAGAATAGGAGACCGCATCGACATACTTGGCCTCCGTGACGATAATCCGGAGCACAAGTTGGCCGGCCTCATCGAGCGCCGGCGAGAGAGCAAGAATGTCGGCCTGTGTCTCCTCGCGAGCGCCGAGCCAGCTCGCATAGTCGTCAAGGAAATACCACCCCACCAACCGGTCGGATTCCAGCGATTGACGAGCCAGAAATCGGCTGAGAACGACGCCGATAAGCTCTCCGGCAGCCTCACCGCGTTTCGCTGCGCGTAGGACAATATCGCCAGAAATGTCATTGGCGTCGGCGATGAATCGCTCAGATAGCACGTTGATCTCTTCTGGGGTCATCGCCAACTGAAGCTCTTCAAGCCGGCGCCGGACCATTGCATGGAGCAGGTTGAGGGGCGCGCGAGAGGAAATGACGACGTTGCGACCCTGGGTCGATGACTGCTTGTAGCGGATCACCCGGACGCTCTGGTTCTGCAATTGCCGGCGATCGAGAAGCTCGTCGAAGTTGACTACCCAAGCCCCCAAGTCATGCGTCTCTTCGAAAATCCGGGCCGTCCGTGCGTCGCGGAAATCCAGTTGCCGCACTGGCAGGAGCCGCTTCCCATCTTGATCCCCCTCATCGCTCTTCAGGAAGGCCGTCAGGGCTGACAAATGCGCCCATCCTTCGCGACTTTGGACGGGCGAGCAGAGGTAGACGCAGGATTTCAGATCATCCATCGCCCCTGGCCTTCGCCGGGACCATCGCGCGGGGAGCAGCGTGGCGATATCGGCAGGTTCGGCCGACTCGCGGTACCACTCGACCGAGGCATGCCTGGAGATCACATCCTGGCTAAACACGATGTCATAAGGCCGCCCATCTCGGGCATCGGGTGGCGGTGCTTGATCGGCGATCACGCTGATGCGCAACCGCGCCATGAAGTCTTGGGTGACCTCAGATGCCGCTAGCACCTCTGGCGAGTTGTTCGCGCTCGTCAGGATAGACCTGTAGATATCCCGCAGACGCTCTCCGTCCGTGTGCCGCAGCATGACCTGGCATCGCATGTCGTCGTCATCATTGAGGTCCCCAAGACCCTCTACGATCTGCTGGGGAAGACGAGCCGAGTCGCAATTGTAGAGCACGAGTGACATGTTCGCGCGCTCGTGGGGGTGTAGGTTCAGATAGCGCTGCGTCAGATCGAGGAGGCAATTGCTGCCGGCGGTCGCATCATCGCTTGTCTCGGCGCCTTCACCATCCAGAACCGGCTTCTCGTGAAGCGAATAGTCTCCCTGGGAATCGACCAGGGCCAGAAGTTCGGGCTTGCGCCCCGTCCAGGAAACGACGACTTCCGGGTAAAAGACGTGACGCATATCTTCCGCCAGATCGCGAAAGAACAGTTTCGTATCGCCTTCGAGGCCTGCCGGCCGATCAATCACGCTGCGCACGACCTCTCGCACAAGGTGTGCCTTTCGCCACGCGGCCGCTAAACGCAAGGGGTGCCAGGGTGCGACGATGGCAGCTGCAGCACCATCACCGACAGGCGCCTGACCCAATTCCAACAGAGGGCGAAGTAAAAGCTCCTTGTTCCGATCTCCCGGAGCATGCTTTCGGACGGCATCGAGCAGGTCGGCATAGGCGCTCGCCTGTTCGCGGCATGCCCCGTTTCGCGCTCCGTCTTGCCGAAACCCAGTGATTGCGTCTTCGTACCGCTCTCGAAATGCCTCAAAAAGCGCCTGCAACTCTCCGGCGCCGTCCTCGCCAACAAGACGTTGGTCCAATGCAGTCTTGAGATTGGCCTTCCAGATGAGCCCAAGATCGCGTTCCCTGCGGTAGGTCGGGACAAGCGAGCCTCGATCGCGATCATACCCTGGCACCAGAGTTCTGACGTCCGAAAGATCAATCGATCCCGGCCGGCGCCCCGAAGTTCCGGGCTCACGGCCGCATCGTAGCGCAACGAACGGGTGCTGGCTTAGGCGCTCCCAATCGTCGGCCAGCTGGGAGGAAATGACGTCCGGCCGGTACTTCCAGATGAGCTGAGCCGAAGCAGTCGAGGTGGCTCCATCAAAATCGGTCGTTTCCAGCTCTAGGTGAAAGCGCAACTGCAGTGCCGCCTTTGCAACAGACCTGTTGGCCGCGGACTTGTCCTTGCTCTCTCTCCAGCCCTGAAGAACGACGGGGTAATCCATCAGGGCGCCAAACTCGACGGTCACACCCGATCCCAGCAGCTTTTGAAGACCGGCATAACGCAGGGAGAAGTAAAGACCCGCTTCCGTATTGAGGTTGCGAAGGTCCCTCTTGGTGGCACTATCGCACCGGATCGTCAGATGCCGTCGTACGCCCCGGTTCGAACGGGAGTCGAGCGTGTCCATAAGCAGCGCGAGCCCCGAGAGGAAGTCGTCGGTCTCCAGGGGGCGGCCAAAAATGAACTTGTCCCAGGAGGACTTGAGCTTGCGGTCTTCGCGGAGCTCGTCACGGTGGCGTTCGTAGAACGCGGTGTCTTCCTTTTCGGGCGCGCCTGTCGTCTTTCGTTTGACCAGGAGATCGAGATACTCCTCATCGTCAGAGGACAGCAGGTCAGGCGGGCCCTCAGCATAAAATCGCTGCGTATCCTGACCGAGATTGGCCTTCTCTCGAGCGAGCCCTTCGAACAGCGGCTTGATGTGTTCCCACTGACAATTAGCCAAGGCCTCCGAGCTTGAGTTCCAGCCCGGCCGGGTTTCGATGAAGAGCTCGACGACCGGATGCACTAGCACCGGGATGACGTCACGCGCCTTCTCAAATGCATCCCGGAGCTCCGACTCGGAGATGACAATCTGACTGGGGTTTTGCTTGAGGAGATAAGGGTGGCGCTTGCGGCGTAGTCCGACGAATTCGCGTCGCCACGCCGACGGATGGCGCCGCGAGCGATCCTTGATGCCGGCAAAGGCGGCGGGGTCGCGCGGCAGCTGCAACGCCGGCAGCGCGTAACCTAAAGCCTCGACGATCGGGTATCCTTCATCAATGACGGCCTCGCGCGTGGACACCACGTATCGGGCGAACCGTTCAAGCGCGGTGGACCCTACCTGAACAAGACCAGCCAGAGACTTTTCCCAATAAACTCTCGCATCATCGGTCAGGGCTAGGCCTGCGCTCGCCGCTGAAACCCAAGCCGGCAGTCTCTCCATCAACTGCGCCGAGCCCACGGGCGTCACTTCATGAAGGGACATATCCTCAGCCTGTCCTTCTTCGGCGGTCGCATTGGTGATCAGAAAGGCGAGCTTGTCGCAGTCAGCGCTGCGATAGAACGTGGCGTTGCGCTCTGTTAGAATGGTGTCGGGAAGGGCGTGCCCTTCAAAAAGTGCCTTTGGCAGCTTGATTTCGACACGCTCGGTCAAGAACGGGTCTGCCAGTACTGCTCTGGTGACGGCCACCGTCTGTGCAACGCTGAGTCCGTCTAGAAGGAAGCGTGCCGTGCCTGCCTGGGCCGTGTGATCGCTCAGCTCTTCCTTGAGGATTGAACAAGCCACTGTCCCAATCAGTTCGTGAATATCCATCGTCGCTGTCACATTCTGAGAGAAAGGGGGTTTTCGACATATGCGCAGGCGTCCGACAGTCTTCGCAGCATTCCAAGGGTGCGCAGGCGCCGTTCCAGACGCGCCGAATTCAGCTGGAAGGATTTCCGGTCAAATTCATCGTCCGCGAGGACTTGAACCGCTTCCCGCTCTCCGATCACGAGACCATAGCGTTTGTAGAGAAGTTCGAGGAACTCGCTGTAGTCCATACGGGTCGGGACGTTTGCCAGGATCAAAGACTTCAGCAAGGCGTCCGTAGGGGCGTAGCGCAATTGGTTGGTTCCGCGCCTGGACACCAGGCCGCAACCAGCCCCGTATGACCGGTGAACGGCCGCAACGTGCTGTCGGTGCCTGGCCTGCGCGGCCCGCTTGAGATCGACCAAGAGTGCGTTCGCGTCTGTCGGTCCACTATAGTCATCCTCTCCCGGCCAACGGACCGTATCGACCAGCAGCCTTCTGCAGTCGGCGAACGGCGTCTCGCCGCTCTGGCGACGCTGCCATTCCTCGCCGCGGCCAATTGCATCGATGTAAGCGTCTACCGCTCGCGACGGCAGCGTATCATTCATCTGGAAATTGGAGATCGAGAGCTCGCGCACGGGCGTGCGGCGCGGCGCCAACACCTCGCAAATGAAGTGCGGCTTGCCTGCGAAGCAATTGTCGGCAGCGACGAGCAATTGATATCGCAGCAGATGGAGGCAGGTCAGGGCCGCCAGGTGAGGGTAGGTATCGAACCGGGGAAGGGGCCCCCGAAGCAGGGCCAGCCAATCCTCCGCCAAATCTTCGAAGGTCTGATGGCTCGCATAAGGCAAATAGCTGTTACCGCGGGTGGACTTGTCCTCTTCATAGTCAGGCTCGAGCAGACCCAGCAGCTGATCGCAGGGATCGCCATCCAGCATCTTCTCGATCTCCGGCGCTAACTCGCGCGCTCGTCCTGATCGGCAGAGCATCTGATAGACCAGTTCGCCCGGTAGCCCGAAATTGATGTATTCGCGGGAGGTGGAGTTGTTCTTGACGTTGAGGTCTTCATAAAGAGCGTGCCGGCCGAACGGGAACACAAAGCGCGACGACCACCGCTTGTTCGACCCGTTCTCGATCGTCGTGCCGCGCAGCATCGACACCATAGCGACGAAGTCGGAGAACAAGCTAAATCGCTTCCGCAGGTAGGAGAAGTCGCGCACTGGCACAGCCTGCGCCCGCTCTGCCATGGCCGTCAGCCACTTCTCCCACGCGGCGCCATCGGCCAGACCTTCATCGGCGATCCGCAGCAGCGGTTCGTTGTTGTAGAGAATGTTGCGCACATACATGCGCTGTGCCGGCCTGAAGCGAAGTGGATAGGGCTGGCCGCCGTCGTCGAACAACGACTGATCGCGTTCCTTAGCCTCCGCGACACCCAGCAGCTCGAGGAAGATCAGCCAGGGATTGGTGGTGTCCCAAAGTCGATGCCCCCAGATCTGTTCGTCGATCCACATGTCATTGTTGGGATGATCGTTCCTGGGGGGTGGGGGTAGGGTGTCAAGCACGGATCACCTCAATAACGTCGTCGACCGGCTCACCAGCGCTATTGAGGCTGAGGATCCTGAAGCTGAGATCGGTTGACTCCTGGGGCGGGCGGGATCGCGCCAGAGCGGCCAGTATCGTGCTTTTGAAGGCGAGGATGTCTTCGTGGCATTCTTTGGAGAAGCTGCCTGGTAGCGCACCGCCTGCAACTCTCATCAGGAACTCGTATCGAACCAGGTTGAGCTCAAGCCGCACCTCAACGCCGCTATCGATCTCGACGATCAGCATCGGCAAAGTGCCTGAGCGAAGCTCTACCTTCTCGTAACGGCGGGGCGCCACGCTGATCCGCTCCACCAGAATCTGACTGAGCCCCGCGGCTGAACCTGAAAGACCTGCCGCTATGAGCAATTCGCGGTCCGTGGTCACCAGCATGCCGGTAAAGATGCGATTGAGGCCGTTGACCAAGCGCCCCAGGATGGCGCGGCCGACGCGCCCATTGTTGTTCAGAGGCGTGACAACCTGGCGCAGGAATTCGCCGGCGTGACGGAAAACAGTCAGATCCCAAAGGCGTAGCTCTTCGGATTGGTCGTCAGGTATCTGAAAGAAGATTGCCCGCCGCTGCGCCCGCAGACTGGCCAGGAAGGGATGCTCGCCCTCGTGGGTCGCGTCGGGCCGTTCAAGATAGTCGTTCCGCAACGCGGACAACTCGTCGAGTGCCTGGGCGGAGAAGGCGCTTTCGACGAGATTGACGTAATAGGGCCGCAGGGTCTCGTCAGAAGCTCCGAAGACGAGAACATTGTCGATCCTGTTGGTGGTCTCGTCTCCTATGCCGAAGCGATTGAGAAACTCGAAAATCTCCAGACTTTCGCGCCGGGCGTCGGACAAATTCGCCCCAAATAGATTCTGAAAAATGTCCCCTGCATGGGCCTTTCCAGATCGCAGCAATGGTCTGATATCTGTCGGCGACATCAGCTTGTCTTTGGCAAGAGGGTGCCCCAAGAGCATGTTGGATATCAGGAGCAGTACGCGCCGGATGGGGGTGTGCAGCTCGTTGAGGTCCATCAATTCGAACAGTTGCCGCAATCGTCCCCGGAAGCGTGGCGAGGAAAGAATCTCGAAATTGCGGCGAATAGGACAGCCCGACGAGAAAAAGCCGTCGGCTTCAGCCTCTGCGTAGGCGGCCTGCCAACCAGGATGCTCGATAACCGCGTCAAGAGTCAGGTCCAGAATGGTCGAGCAAGAGACCGTGCTGAGGTTGAAAAACGCCACCTCGCCCTGGCTCGCTGGTCTGGCGTCGACCAAGCGAGCTTCGAGAAGGGCGTGCCCTTCGCGCGAGAGTGGCACGTCAGCGGCGCGCCGCCAGGTATCCAGCAGCTGTCCATCATTGGCCGCGATGACGAAAATATTGTCTGGGTCAGGTTCGAAAAAGCTGCGATTGATGGCTTCGAGCAGCGCGGGTTTTCCAACCCAGCGGCCATAAGTCCCACTCGCCGGCAACGCTGTCAGGTCCCGAATGATGCCCACAGTACGGGCACGGCCGCCGACCTCGGCCACGATCTCTTGGTAGATTTCGTTCGCTGTCCATTCCCCGGCGTCACCGCCCAGTTCAGTCCAGAGCCGTCCGCAGAGCCGGCTTTTGCCGTCCCCTGCGGTCCCGGTGAGTATTATCGTTCGAGCGCTGTCGGCATCGCTAGAGACCGACGCGAAAAGCTCGGTCTCTAGCGGGTGGACGAAGTCCAGCGGCTCGACTTCGTAACGACGGGCCGAGCGCCGAATCTGCTCGTCATACATATTATCGTTTCGGGAAATCGGCCCATATTGCTTGATGAACCTGACCCAGCGGCTCCCCAGTCCGTCCATGCACTCCGCCCCCCGGCACCTTCAACCTACTCTCGGTTCATTCACCCAACCGCCCGCTAGATCGAACAGACGAGGCAACCATCTCGAAGATGGCTGTCGTCCTCGACCTCAAGGCCTCCCAAGGTTTCGACGAGGGACAGGGCCTTGCGGTTGGCTTTTTTTCGCGCCTGAGCCTTTTCCCAATCCGCCTTGATCTTTGCTACCCGCTCGGGTTTTGCCAGCTCTCGCAAAGGCTCGTTCTGGCACCAGAAGAACTGCTCGCCGAACTGAACAGCCTTTTCCTCATAGGCCTGAGCGAGTTCGAAATAGCTAGGATGGGTCTCCAGTAACCGCACCCATTCGATCTTCTGCTGGTAAAAGCAGAAGAAGCATCCCGACCGCGAGCGACCCCAGTCCATATAGGGCGGAAGCCCCAGGCCGGATTCTTCAAGAATGCGCATGATGTCGGCGCGGACGAGCCCGTCGTCCTGAAAGGGATAGACCGCCAGAATATTGGGCTTGGTGCTGATATATCCGGTCCGGTTCTCGTCCGCCCGAAGGCCCACATAGTTGATGACCGGGCCATCTCCGACATAGGCCTCGAACGGCTTGAGTTTGAGCATCTTTGTGCACCACCGCCGATGGTTCGACGGCAGCATGCCTCGATAGACAGTCAGCCAATGATCGAAACTGTCCATTGGTGTGGTCCGGACGATCGGCTTGCCCAAGATCGCTTCCAGACGGCCGATATAGTCGTAGGTCTCAGGCAGCTCTTTGTCCGTATCGTGGAAGATGTACTCGATCTCCGGGACGCGGTCGCGCAAGTAGATGGCGAGCGCCGCGCTATCCTTGCCCCCAGACAGGCTCAATATGTGCCGCGGCGGGTCCGCACCGAAGGTGTCTGATTGCGGGTGGGCGTAGTCAGTCATAGGTAAGCCTCACGTCGGGCGCCTCGACTGCTCCGGGGTCCTGGGACGACGCCTGTCGGACGCGTTCAAGCTCCTGCCACAGCAGATTTGCCAATATTTGGATACGTTGGGTCTCTCCTTGCGGCAGTCGTTTCGCCAGAGCCTGCATCGCCTCCTGGTCGCCGTCATCGAGCGAGACCGGATGCAGCACACGCACGAGGTCGCGGCCATCAGCCCTGGTGAGGTTCAATCGTATCGCGTCTACGTCGGGGCGGTCCTCTGATGACGAGAATATCGTACTCTCGACCCTTGCAAAAACCTCCGCCAATGCTCCGATTTCCTCGGTGAAGCGGACCTCATCGCCAGGCAGCCAACGGCTCGGTGGTTTTGCAACGACAAAGCTCGCCAAGGACTCCGCCCACGCCTCGTCGTGCAGAGCTGGATCCCGCAAGCGTAAAGCAAAGGCCCGCAGACGGGGCTCACGTGCGGCCAGGGAAACGCGCGCCGCGCGAGATGCCAGGGCGACACGGTCGAAGTGTGCCGGATCCTGACCGATCGCCTGGCTGGTTGCATTGACGATGCGCTGGATCAGTTCGCCATAGGTATTCTGCAGCTCAGAAACGGCGTCGCTAAAACGAGAGATGAAGTCGTCGATCGAGCCGTCACCGCCCTGGTCGATCCCGAAACCCGGTAGCCCGCAGGCGCGCGGCAAGTCGGCGAAAAGCAAGCTGGCCGGTTCACGTGCCGAGAGTAGCGCATCGCGCACGGCGAGCGTCGTTGGAGAAAGCGCCTTGGCTCTGCGGGTGTATTCGGGGAGTTTCGCCGCGAACTGGCAAAGCTCGGTGACAACGTCGAGGAGTACCGGCTGGCGACCTTCGACGCCCGTGGCAAAAAGACTGGCGAGTCTCACAAAGACATCCGACCGTACGCCCTCAACGCTGCAATGCTGTATCTCGAATGTTTGGGGAGCCTTTGTCAGGCGCAGGAATTCCATCGCTCCGAACTTCGGGAGGAACGTTCCGTTCTCATAGAGGGCCAGTTCGTGCCCGTGTTCCTTGATGACAAGCGCCAACAGGATCGGAGCAAGTCCGCTCCGCACGCCGTAAGGACGGCCTGCCAGCGTAGCAAGGATGTCGGCGATCGGAACGCGGCAACCGCGGCCCTTTCGCACGAGGTTGAGGATTTCAATCAGGCTAGGCCGCAGATGGAGCGGATCATCGGACTCAGGAGGGGTCTGCAACACAAAGCCGTCACCCTTGGCGACATGCAACGCGCCCCTCTGAAGAACTGACAGATACATCGACTTTTCAGGCGGCGCCTTTCGCTCGTCGATGCCGAGAAGGGCCTTGCCTTCAGCGTTGAACATTCCCTCGATCAGCCGCATGCGAGCTGACGCCGCAGCACTGCTCAAGGCGTTCCGGTTGACCAGTTCGTTGGTCACCCGCGGCGCCAGGGGGTAGAGGTCGGAGCACAGTTGGGAAACGATTCTTGGCAGATTTCCGACAGTGTCGAACTCGCGGCCTCGATAGAGCCACTCCACCCTTTCGCCTGCGCCGACCCGCGTCAGTTCTTCGAACTGTCCTCGCAGGGCCTGGCGGGAACGGGTGATCTGACGCTGCACTTCGGCGGCAGCGAAATCATCGTTTGCGAGGTCGGGCGTATTGCTCTCTACCCATTGCCAGATGACGACATCGCGCAGATACGCGGCGAGATGCCAGACAGGAGGAAGCAGCCCAATGAGGATCGCTGGGTCACCAGCCACCGCTGGCACCACGGCTGCATCCCTTGCGAATTTCTGCTGTTCCTTCTGGTCGGCGAGCGACAAGATGATAAGGCCGTCAGCCTCCGTTGGCTTGGCCGCACACGAAGCAACATCCTCCGCAGCCGCATACCGCAGTTCGAAATACCGCATGGTTCCGGTCTCGAGATAGTGCCGGCGGGCCAGCACCATTTCTCCATCCAGAAGGCGGCTCAGTGAAGGACCGATGGCCTCAACCGTTCCAACCGCTCGCTTAGCAGCTTCGACCGCACCCTGAAGATTAATGCTCGAAGTCGGCCAGAGCCGGAAAGCTCCGGTCCCGCCACGCTCAAACAAACGTCCTGATCGGCCTAAGCGCCCAATGGCTTCGTTGACCTCACTGGGACCGAACATCGACAGGCAGGCAGCGACGCTCCTGGTCGTGGGTAGAAGATCGTCGACATCCAAGAGGTTCAAGATACCAACCGTTTTGAGCACCTTCAGTTCGAGCGGTGTTGCGTCAACGCAGCCATCGATCGTGGCGACGATACGGATCCATTGATTTTGGAAATTCGCAGCTGACAGCCGGTGCCCAAATGAGCTGCGGACATAGTCGTAGAAATGTGAGACGTCGAACCACCCCTGACCCAATGGCGTGGCGTCGGCGAAAGCCTGCAAACCCATGGGTTCGCTGGACAGAAGAAAGCCGAAAAGGGAGCGCTCGCTTTGCCCAAATTGGGAAAAGAAGCGGACCATCACGGGCAATAGCGATGGATGTAAAGGGTAAAGGCTTGCGGGATCGAGAGACAGGCCACGCCCGGCCAGCCAGCCGATGCGAACGACGCCGTCAAGCGCATCGTCGCAACGCGCCCTGACGTCATCGGATAGCTTTTGCCGGTCGACCCCAAGGGCTCCGGTGATCAATGCTGCCGTATGAACCAGGGGCTGGTCGAAGACGACCTCTTCGAACCTCCCGGCCACCTTGTCCCATTCGTGGCGGAGGGCTAGCGGCAGGCGCTCGGCATATGCCTGAAACCCCTGGTGCAAAATGCCGACGAGGAGAAAGGGTCGATCGCCACTGCGTGAGGCCATTTCGCCCAGACGTTGGAGCGCAAAGACATCTTCGTGGTCTGGATGCATCGCCGCGTATTCGAGCAATTTGCCCAGTTCGTCGACAACGAGGAGTACTCCGCGCCCGCGCTCTGAAGCGCGCTTGATCAGTAGAGAAATCAGCTGTTCGAGTGCACGAACCGAACCCTCGATTTCGCAGGCAGCAAGGCTTGCCTCCAGCCGCGAATTGATGAGGTCACTGCTGCCTTGCTGTGCCAAGCTTTCCCGCACACCCCGCGCAACAGCGGCAGGAATGCCTTCGCGACTGCCAGTGACAAGGATCGGGAGAAAACGCCGTTGATCAGGACCATGGTCCCAATCAATTCCTTGCAACACGCGTTGAGCGTCTTTCGCGGCGGGGTCGCTGAGTATGCGCGCCAGGACGAGCGCCAGGCTCGATTTGCCTACCCCGTAGTCCCCTGTGACGCGCCAAGCCCGGCGTCGTGACCCATGCTGGACGCTCTCGAGTATTCGATGCAGGGCGTCCGCCATAGGAGGCGTGACGATGTAGCCTTCCAGAGCTGCAGGGTCCAGGAAGTCCTTTTCCAACTGCACGGAGCGCAGAAACCGGCTCGGCGCCGAGAAAATCTCGGCTACTCTTTTTTCGGCCCGTTCAACCATGGCGGATCGCCTTATTTTCGTAGATTGCTCTCAAATCCGCCCTGACCTTCCTCTCCCGGGTCAACAGTCCTTGGATGGCGGAGGGGCGATAGCTGAAGCCGTAATGAGCGTCGCGAGAAAGCGCCTCCAGCCGCGAACGCACGTCTTCTTCGGGGAGTTTGAATGCCTGTCCTGGTGCACCCGGCGCCGAAGCAATGGTCCGAACCAGCATCGTCTTTTCTGCAGGGGCTACGCGATCCCAATAGTCCAGGACGGCATATGCGAAGAGATCGTTCGATATCTCGGGTTTGGGCTCGCGGCGAAACGCATAGACGGGTTCCCACCGACCAGTATCGTTGCGGCGCTCACCCGTTTGTTGGAGCAGGCGCAACTCAACAAACGGGCCGTCGAGGGAGTCCTCGACGCCAACGCGCGCGCCACGTGCGGACTGGTAGGTATGTAGGAACACATCCAGATGCTGGCTCAACGTCACACTGGAGTGGGTGTAGCCCAGACGCTGGGACTGTCTAACGAAGGCCGCCAACGCCTCTGAGCGGGAAAACTCAGGATAGGGCCACGAGCCCAACAGATAATTCCAGGCGAACAAAGCTGGTGCGGCTGCGGAGCACAGCGCCCAGTGCAGCAGCCAAAGCGTCGTTGTTTCCTCGAGAAACGGATCGCACCCATCCTCTCCGAAGATCACGTCGCCCAGTTCTGTGGCGGCGTGGATCCGCTCGGCGCCCGGCCGAGCCACACCTATGGCATCCACCCAGAAACGGAGCGACCGGACCATGTTCTTGCCGATGCCCAATTCAACCATGGCCGCGTCTTCATTGAAGAAGATGCCGGGGTCGGTCTGGATCGCACGGTAGGCCTTGGGAAGCCACGCGTAGCGACAGGCGAAAGTCTCGTGCCCTGAAAAGCGGTAGCCAGGATGTCCCTGGGTCAGGGCTAGATCAAACATGGTCTGCTCCAGAAAAACTCGCTCGGACGTCGCTCGCGGCACTTGCGATCAGCGTGGCCGCCGTTTCGACGTCATCAAAGTCGTTGTACCGGCCAAGGCCAATCCGCAGGCAGCTTTCCAGCTGCGCATCCGGTAGGCCCATCGCCCGCAACACGTGGGACGGCTCTTGCGCTCCCGTGTTGCACGCCGAGCCGGTGGAGATGGAAAGTTTGCCCCGCAGTCTTGCCAGCACCACGTCGTTAGGTGCACCCGGGACGGAAACATGCAAGTTATGGGGGAGGCGATTGGCCAAGTCCCCGTTGACTACCAGCCCCGGCACCAGGGCCAGAAGACGTTCCTGCAAGTGATCGCGCAAGCGCTCGAGGCGAGCGCTCTCTTGTGCCCCTTCAAGCTCCATGATCTCGCAGGCCCGGCCCATTGCGACGGCGCCAGAGACGTTGGGGGTCGGGCTATGGGCGCCCTGCAGCCCAAAAGCCACACCGCGATCAAAGTTCGGCGCAAGGAGAGCGCCAATCCCCTTCGGACCATAGACCTTGTGCCCGCTCAGGGCGACATAGTCGGGCACTTCGTCGCCGAACTCGAAGGCCATGCGGCCCACGGCCTGAGTGGCGTCGACCAACACAACCGCTCCGTGGGCGTGGCACGCGCTTGTAATCCGCTGCACGGGATAGGTGGTCCCAACCTCGTTGTTGGCAGCCATCACGCAGACCAGATCGACCCCTTGTGAGAGCACCCGCTCCAAGTTCGACCAATCCAGTCGGGCCTTGTCGTCAACATCGATCCAAGAGCTTTCGACCATGCCCATCCGTTCGGCCCGGAGTACCGTGTCGATCACCGCCTTATGCTCGATGCGAGACATCGCGACGCGCAAAGGACCGGTGTGGGTCGCGATCGCGTGACCGATGGCCAACTGGATTGCTTCAGTCGAACCGGACGTGAAATGAACGTCTTCAGGCTCGGCCGAAAGAACCGAGGCGACGAGCTCTTTGGCATGGGACACCGCCAGTGCGGCACGCTCGCCGTGAATGTTCTCCACACCATTGGCGTTGCCGAAATCTTCGACCATCATTTCGATCGCCACCTGAAGCACCCGAGGATCCACGGGCGTGGAGGCGTGATGGTCCAGATAGATCGGCCTGCTTTTGGTCATCTCTGCAACATCTCTGGGGGCAACATGCTCATTCATGGAAACTGGCCTTGATCGCACCCGAGCCTTCAACGCGTGGAGCCTCAACGGTGATTTCGATCCGGCACCCAAGATGGGTAAGCCACCGGAGCAGCTGATCGGTGCTCACGCTGTCACTACGACCCGACAAAACCTTCGAGAGCGTCGGCTGGTCGGTCGCGCATAACTTCGCTGCCCGAGTTTGGCTTAAGCCCGTCTGTGCGACCACGCGGACCAGAATTGCCCGCAAATCCGTGCGCACGACCTGGGTCACGTCCGGGACGTCGCTGGCGATCACCGCCCGAATGCTGGATTGTCCCACAACCGCCCCCCACGAATTGATTCGGCATGGCCACTATGGGAAATTTTCCATAGTCTCGGCAAGGAAAACTTCCAGGTTATTGCGAGGCTAAGTAAACTACTCACTCATTATTTATCCTGGGGCATCGCCTTTCATGCCCGGCATGATGATACGGAGCTCTGCTACGCCATCTTCGAGCGTTCGGCGGATGCCGTTTCTCGGCGCGGTTACCTGGGGACAACACACGCTCTCGCTTGGTCAGCGTAATGACTCCTGGAGCGGGTGCTGTCGCGTACCCAGGGTGCAGCGCGAAGGCGAGGTTGTGCATATCGTCGCCCACGAGCTGATCGACATGTCGGCTGAAATGGCCAGTATCGGTTCGCGCGATGCGGGGTTTCCGCTCCCGCACGGCCGTGGTGACGAATTCCATCATGGCGCGCCGGCACCCGATCCGCGCGGACTGCCGAAGGCGCGCAACATGGTCGATCCCTATGGACACATCGACGAGATCAGGGTGAGGACGCGGGATTTCCGGTGACCGACACCGCCGGCGGAAAATGAGGCTGGCTCCGGCCCCTTCGGCAGGAGCTCAGGCGTGCCGAACATTTCCGGTAAGCCGTATGGCGCTCTCGCGCCCTCCGGCCCAACAAACGCACCGAACGCGGCTTTCCAACGTACTTGTCCTTTGTCGGGTTTTTGTATATATTTGATGTCGGGTTTTTGTAGAGAGAGGCTGCGCATGAACCGGCCCAGGACATTGAAGCAGAGGATCCAAAGCCGCGTCGCGAGAACGAAGCGCTCGGACGTCTTTCTGCCGCGAGACTTCGCCGATCTCAGCGGCGAGGATCAGGTTTTGCGTGCGCTCCGCACCTTGGTGCGCGAGGGCGCGTTGATGCGGCTGGGCTATGGTGTTTACGCCCGTGCGATGCGATCGCGCATATCGGGTCGCGTCATGGTCTCGAGCTCCAACGGTTTCCATGGCGCTGCACTTCAGGCCCTCAACAAGCTTGGTGTGCCGTGGGAACAGAGCGAGAGCACCAAAGCCTACAACGAAGGCCGCTCCACCCAGATACCGGCGAACCCCACGGTCAAGGTCAAGGCGCGATTCAACCGGCGGCTCTCCGACGGCCGCACGGAGTTGCGCCTTGAACGGTAAGCCGGACCAGAAAATGCTCCTGGAAGTCCAGGAGCATTTTGGCCTTCCGTCGCTTGCCCTGGTTGAGAAGGACTGGTTTGTCGTCCGCGCCTTGGCTGCCATGCACGACGTGGAGGTTGATGGGCTGAAGCTGGCTTTCGGCGGGGGAACGGCGCTGGGACGCGCCTATCGCCTGATCGAGCGGATGTCAGAAGACATCGACCTTCGCATCGTGGGCAATGACAGTCCATCTCGAGGGGCATTGAAGCGCATGCGCGGCGAGGTGAACCATAGACTGGAAGCCGCCGGCTTTGCCGTGGAAGGTCACTATTCGGTCAAGCAGAACGACAGATACGTCCGGTATGATCTGCCCTACGCGCCGATCGCAAAGGGTGAGGGGGTCTTGCGTCCCGAGATCAAGATCGAGATCGCGGCATTCCCGATCTGCACCGCGCCGGAAAAGCGTTCGGTCTCATCCTTTGTCGCTGAAGCGACGAAGTCTGCTGCAGAGGCAAAGGATGTTGCCTGCGTGCGGCTCGTTGAGACTGCGGCGGACAAGTTCGTTGCGCTTGGGCGTCGGGCTGGTTTCGCCTTTGCAGGTCACGCTTCTCTCGATCATACGCTCGTTCGCCATGTCTATGACTTGTCGCGCATGGACGGCCACTACGATATGGCGGAGGCTGCCGCGATTGCCTTGGGCACAATGAAGGCCGACGCGGAAAGCAGGGGCAAGGAATATCCTGCCTATCAAGCAGACCCAAAGGCTGAAACGCTGCGTGCTTTCGAGATCATGGCCAAAGACGGTCCGTTCGCGGAGAGCTATGCGCAGCTTCTCGATGCCATGGTCTATGGCGAGAAGCCTGAATTCGCGGCCGCATTCGAGAAAGTGCAGAGATTGGCAAAACTCTTAAGAGATGCTTAGCCGACGGTCGTTAATGCGCTCCTCGGCCGCGGGTCAGCAGTTCGGTCCTTCTCAGAATCTCATGATGTCCGCTTCCGTCTGCGATCTGGCCGGGCGGCCTTCGCCTTCGTCGCCTTAGGCCTCGTCAGATCATCCGGTTCGAAAGCCAGTGCCGCAATCGGCCGCTCCTCCATGCCGGAGCGGACGTCGCCGCCCCGTACGCCGGCTCCGAAATCGAGATGGGTCAGCGCTTCGATCTCACGCACCGTCGACAGAAACTCCGAAACCCTTGCCAATTCCTCATCGTCCTCGAAGGCTTCGGGACCGAGCGCCTCGGGCATGACCTCCAGCACCGGTCTCTGGTCGGCGAGCAGCGCGATCGACCGCAATGACGTGCCGTCGTTCCAGATGGCGATCTTCCAGAACCGCATCGGCACCCTGGCGCCGAACCGATATTCCGGGTCGGTCTCGTCATCGAACACCGGCCCTGCGAAAACGTTGACCCGGCTTTTCATCGTAACGGCATTGCGCAGCACATAGGTCTCGACGGCCCGCCATCGCAGCTTGCCTTTCGACCCTGGCCGGTCGAGCGCGCTGCCCTGGTTGAAGAACCCGACCTGCGGGGCGGCATTGGTATAGAAGAAGGTGTCGCGTTCGGCCGCCAACGCTTCCGCATCGCTGCCCCATGCTGGATCTCCGCGCAAAATGATGTGGCCCTTCTGGAACATCCGCGCGATCCGCCCGCTTGAAGCTGCAACCGGGAAGCCCGGCACCTTCTGCGCATCGTAGAACGGCCGGTTCATCTGCTCTTCCGGCAGGATACGACGGTCAGGCCGGAAGGCATCGCTGGCTTCCGCGCCTTCGGCTCCGAGCGACTCCACGCCCAACTGGGCAAGGGTGGGGTCATCGGTGACGGTCTTGTCGGTGCGATTGACCGCCTTTACCCGCGACCCGTCGATGTTGACGGCGGTGAAGCAGGCCAGCCGTCGATCCGCGTTCATGGCGATCGAGAAATGATGATAGCGCAGCTCGTGCGGATCGTCGCCGTCCGACGGCAGCTGGTTCTGCGCCAACCGCCAGGGCATCGCGGCTGTGTTGGGCAGGGGGACGATATAGCCGGGGAGAAATCCCGGCTCATAGCCGCCCCGGTCGTCGAAATCCTCCGTCTTCCACGTGGAGGCCTCAGCGCCGGAGGAGGCGGGTGCCGCGTCTGCCTGGCCTCCGACCGTTCGCTGAGGAGCACCGCTCACTCCCGGGATCAGCGGCGCGCGGACATTGATCTCGATCGGAAAGGTCCAGGTCACCGAGCCATCGGGATTGGACAGGGCCGTCGCAGCGCCGGAAGGCCGTTCGGCCGCAGGCGAATCGTCCGCTCCGGTACGGCGGTCGCCGGCCAAGGGTGGCGCGGAAGACGCCGTTCCGCGACCCGCGCCATCCCAAAGCGCGAGCGCTGCCCGAACCGCCGAGCCACTGTTTCTGTCGCGGATACGCTCTCGGAGATCGGAGACGATCGCGCTGATGCGGATGCCCTCGTTGATCTCGCGGGCCAGCGGCTTTCCGCCGGTGCCCATCACTTCGTGCCAGGGACCGCCCCAATGATGGAGAGCGATCGGCTCCCATTCATTGTTGAACACCGGTGACCCGGACGATCCCTGTTCGGTGTCGGCGACATAATGCAGCACCTGCAAGGTCTCGTCGCGAGCGACGAGATGGTTCTCGCGAAGCACCAGTTCCTTGAACCGGCCATCCGGGTGCTGGATGACATTGGCAATCTCGCCAAGCATGTGCTTGTCGTCCGCGTCCGAAAGCGGGATGAAGCCGAAGTCTTCAAGCGTCCTGCGGCCGGCGCGACGCTCACCCAATCCAATGAGCGTATAGTCGAGCCCTTCGATTCCGTCCGTGACGAAGCATCGATCGGGATCGAAGAAGAAGGTTGTAGCGTCGCGCACTCGACCGAATGGATCGTACTCATAGTCCAATTGCACCTGCAGGCGCGCTGCGACCTCTGGCGACTCGATGACGTGGTGGTTGGTGAGAAAGAGGCCCGGCGCCACAAGGAACCCTGTGCCCTGCGGACGATCATTGCGGAACGAGACGCGTCCGACCGCGTCCGCTGCGCGTCGACCGCGCTCGAGGAACGCCACGCCGACAAAATCCAGTGTCGAACCCCAGATCGCCTCCGGCCCCGGCGTCTTGAACGTTCGCGTCCCAGCGTCAGGCTGGTCGCTCGCCATATCGATGGCCGCCGAGATTATCATGGCTTCCTCGCGCCGGCATCCAGTCTTAAGCTGGATTCGGTCAAGGCGTCGCGGAATTGTCGTCTCCGAGGCAAGGGGATTACCGTCGGCAATGTTCGCGAGCGACGCCTCAATCTCGCTGCGCGTGCGTTTCAACCGATCGCGGACGATATTCTCGACTTCACCAAAGACGCGCAGGTCGACCATCACACCGCCCTCCCGTGATCAGGTAAATATCACTATAATACAAAGAAGAGACAATGTCGCTGCTGGATTGATCCCGGCTGCGCGCCAGACGATTGACGGCCATGGCCGGCGGCCTTGGATCCGCCCGAAAGAGCACCGCTGAACGGTCGTTTCGGCGGGAGTGCGCGCACTGTCGGACACATGTATAAAGTCACGATAGCCCGGGGGAATTGCCATGTCAGCCAAAGAGATCAGTGAAACGGTGAAGAATTATTTCACCATTGCCGCAACGATCGTCGGTGGCATCTGGGTATATTATCAATGGGGCGTGATTTTCCCGAAAACCCAGGCCGATGTACTGACGGCCGCGGCAACGGTACGGACCGATGTTTCGGGCGAAATGAAATTTCAGATGGGCATCGACCGCAGCGTCGAAACGGTTCTCGCAGCGGATTCATCTGACGGAGATCTTTCGACATACTGCACCGCGCATCCGGACGCGACGTTCCGGCTGACAACGCCGATGTTCGGTACGATCACGATCAACAGCGCGAGCAAGGTTCCGGTCATGTCCCGCGTGGCTAGGCTTCGTCTGCTTCGGGCGCCTTCAGCGAGCCCCGCCATATCGATCGCTGACAGCCATGCTGCCTCCGCGAAGCCGATGGCCGTGGAGGATCTCGTGGAGCTGGATGATGATGGCCTGTTTGCCGGAGGGCTACGGGAAAATCGCATTGAGGCAGGCCAGAGCGTCAGCGTCTCCTTTATGTTCGACGCCGACATTCCGATCAACTGCAAGCAGCTGAATGTGATTCTGCTGGTTCAGGCAGACCTGGACTTGAATGCCATTGATCCGGCCAGCGGCAAGACAGTGGGGGCCGGTGCCAGAAAAGTGCTTGTTTACGGATGCAAGTCCGGTTTTGGCCACGGCGACGCATTCTCTGAGGAGATATTCTACTCGGTTGGCCAGTAACTCTGCCATCACCGCTTTCGCATCTTGAGTGAGAGGGATCAGGCCTGGAGCGGATGAAGACCCGCGCCGGACGATGAGCCGACCCATTGTGGCTACTTCGCTTTTGCCTTGCGGCCCCGCGTCAACGTCGCCGACTTCTCCGCCACCTGGCGTTTTCGGCCGAGGCCCATCGTCCTGGCAAGCGCCGAGCGGGCCGCGGCATAGTTCGGGGCGACCATCGGGTAATCCGCCGGCAGCCCCCATTTCGTGCGGTACTCGTCTGGCGTCATGCCATAGTGTGTCGACAGGTGCCGCTTGAGGGACTTGAACTGCCTGCCGTCCTCAAGGCTGATGATGAATTCCGGCGTCACCGATTTCTTGATCGGTACAGCCGGCTTCTGGGCAGAGGGGGCTTCCGTGACTGCTGTAACGCCGTGAGCGTGACCGAGTGCGGCATGGACCTGGCCGATCAGGCCGGGAAGCTCGGACGCGGGTACGGGATTGTTCGGTACATAGGCAGAGACGACATCGGCTGTCAGCGCCATGAGGGAGTCGGTGCTGGTTGGAGCGCTGTCGCTCATACTGGATCCCTGTGTCGTTTAACACCTGTGAGAGGGCGCCAACTACAATATGGTATGCGTGTCATTCCACAATCAGTTGTTGTGTTGCCCTTTGGGCCGGGCTGTTGGCGGAGCTAAAGCTCTAGCGAGGTCTCCACCCTGCGGGCGGTAATCCCTGACGCGGGGTGGCGGCCGAGGTCGCGCGGTTGACGCCACGGGCTGCAATGGACATCGCGGTTGTACGCGCCATCGTTGCCGAAGAGGAACGGCGCGGGAGCTGATACCAGAAGCAGGTGCCGCTTGCGCGCTAAGGCCGGCAAGGGAAGCTGTCGCCGCGGCGGTTCCGTCGATGCTCCCCGTCAGAAATGCCAGGTTGCCCGCCGCGCCCTTGCCCGCCTTGCTCTTCGCGCCATCCGGTTTTCGCCCCTGGAAGGATCAGGGAGCGGGAATCGGATAAAAGGAGCGCGGAAGGTGCTGGCGCGAAGAATGGACAAGACGGATCTGGACGAATTGAGAGGGAAGGTGCCCTGCAGCGTCGTGCTGGAGCAGGAAGGATTTGCACTCGACCTCAAGGAAAGCACGCGCAAGGCGATGAAGTATCGCCGCGATGCCGAGATCATCATCGTAATCCATGACGGCCAAGGCTGGTTCGACCCGCTTGGCGACAGCAAGGGCGACGTCTTCAACCTCATCCAGCATCTGCAGGGCGTGCGTTTCGTTGAAGCCATGCACGAGGTTGCAGATCTGGTCGGCTTCGTCCCGTCCGAGCCGGTCTGGGAGCGCGAATCTAGTGATCGGGAACCGGACCTTTCCATTCCCGAACGCTGGCGTACCCGTCGCAAGCCGTGGAGAGGCTCGGCCACCTGGCGCTATCTCCACGAGGAGCGCGGTCTGGCCGAACGGATCATCCGGCTCGCCATTTCCACCAATCTGCTGCGTGAAGGCCCGCATGGCAGCATGTGGGCCGCGCATACAGACGCCGATGGCGCCATCACTGGCTGGGAGGAGCGCGGACCGGACTGGCGCGGCTTTGCCTCCGGCGGCGCCAAGGTGCTGTTCCGCCTTGGTAAGCCAGATGCTCTCCGTCTTTGTGTCGCTGAGGCTGCAATCGACGCGATGAGCCTGGCGGCGATCGAAGAGATGCGGCCCGGCTCGCTCTATCTCAGTGCCGGTGGCGGCTGGTCGCCGACAACATCAAAGGCTCTGCACCAGCTTGCCGCTCGTCCTGGCGTCGAGCTGGTGGCCGCCACCGACGCCAATGCGCAGGGTGAGGTTTTTGCCGAACGGCTCCGTGAGATTGCTGAGGAAGCGGGCTGCGCCTGGTCGCGCCTGCTGCCGCCGACGGAGGACTGGAACGACGCATTGCGGATGCGGAACACGGAAGAGGAGAAGGAAAGAGGGGAGGCAGGAAAAGACCTGCCGCATGCCCGCCGTCCGCATCAAGGGTGAAGCTTCGCCCGGCTGACGCCGGCCCTTGACCCGCCCGGACGGAGAGGCGGCGGCTTGGGAGGGGTCGAAGGGTTGAAGATGATGGTGATCCGCGAAGGATGAACCACGCTCCGGCCCGACCAGGCCAAAGGAGCCCGCCTATGACCCTCCCTCCAATCCGCAAGATTTACCAGGGCATCGCCGATCGACGGCAGATGTTTCGCATGTTCGACCGGCACGCCCAGCGTCCGAACCGTTGGGAGAGCGATGACAGTGCTCTGTTCTGCGGCGAATGGTTCGAAATCGGCAAGGTTGAGCACGACTACATGCTGGAGATCCTGCCGCCGCTGTGGGTGCGCGGTGAGATGTTCGCCATGCGCGAATTTCTCACCGAAAGCATCACCAGCATTTTCTACACGCTGCGTATCGACGGCAAGGTCCGCCACTTTCACGCTTATTGCGATCTTGCGCACACGCGCTCGCCGGTCGAGATGCGCGACGCCATTGTCGAGCGCGAGTCCTGGCCGGTGAAGGCCATGACCCACCAAGAGCGCCTCGAGCATGTCTGGAGCGCCACGCATGACGAGTATCGCGGCTATGCCGGCGAGCGCTGGCTGCCCGAGTTTCGCGGCAAGCGTACCGTGTTGGTCTATGGCCGCCGTGGCGGCACGATGCTGAAGCTGCTCGAAGAGCTCACCGAGGACGAGATCCAGGCCAAGCTTCCGGTGCATCTGCGGCATCTGCCAGAACGGCATGCGGCGTGATGGGGAGGTTGGCATGTTCACCTTCCCGATCGTTGCTGTTCGAAAGGTCATCGAGCGCGGCATCGCCGACGCTGCCGCAAATGGCGGGTTCCGCAATCCCTACTACGGCACTCGCCCTGGCGACGGCGAAGTGTCCGGGCTCTGGCTGGTGGGCGATGAGGGCGTCTACATCATGTCCAACGGCAAGCTCGCCGAGGGTCAGAAGGCGCTCGTCATCTATGCCGAGCAATGCCATCCCAAGGGCGATATGGACTGGTGGGACTATAAACGCCGCCATTTCGGGGGCGATGACGGCATCGAATTCCTCGAGGCGGAGCGGCTGATCCCGCTCTTCGACCGCGATAAGCGGGCCACGCACCTCAACATCCAGCTCACCGAGACCGAAATCGCGCTCTCGCTGATCACCCGCTGACCTCTTCCAACATCCACGCGTCCGTTCGCCTGGCCGGCTTGTCCGGTCGGGGGAACGTGCACGCCTAATCCACGGAGACTTCCCAATGTCCAACGACGATCCCTTCACGCTCAACCTGTTTGGGAACACCGCCCTTTCGTCGGGCCTCGGTCTGGGCGTCACCGCGTCCGGTGGCGATTTTGCCGCCAATGACATCGATGACGATCCGCCGCCAACCTCGCCGGCGCCGGCTATGCCGATCCCGCAACTGATATCGTCCGCTCGGAGAGCGGCGCACAGGGACGGCGCCACGAACTTTTATCTTTCCGGATGCCGTGACCTCTCCCGCGGCTGGAAGCAACGGGCGTGGGACAATCTCGCCGCTATCCGTCTCGCGGCGGAGATCGAGGAGGCGGACCGTCCCGCGACGACGGACGAACAGGCCCAGCTCATCCGGTTCACGGGGTTCGGTGCGTCGGACCTAGCCAATGCCGTGTTCCGCAGGCCTGGGGAAGACGCGTTTCGGGACGGATGGAACGAGATCGGCGGCGACCTCGAAGAGGTTGTGTCCAGGCCAGAATATGCGTCCCTCGCGCGCTGTACGCAGTATGCGCATTTTACGCCGGAATTCATCATCCGCGCGATCTGGTCAGGTCTTCGGCGTCTCGGCTGGCACGGGGGCAGAGTGCTTGAGCCCGGCATCGGCACTGGACTTTTCCTGGCGCTGATCCCGCCCGACCTTCAGGATCGGGTGCATGTTACCGGCGTAGAGCTCGATCCGGTGACCGCCCGTATTGCTCGCTTGCTTCAGCCGCAGGCGCGGATCGTCAATGCCGACTTTGCCCGTGCCGAGCTGCCGGCGCAGTTCGACCTTGCTATCGGCAATCCGCCCTTCTCGGATCGAACAGTCCGTTCTGACCGCGTCTATCGATCAATGGGTTTGCGGCTACATGATTATTTTATCGCGCGGTCGATCGATCTGTTGAAGCCGGGCGGTCTGGCCGCCTTCGTCACCAGCTCCGGGACGATGGACAAGGCCGACAATACGGCCCGCGAACACATCGCCAAATCCGCCGACCTCATTGCCGCGGTCCGGCTGCCGGAAGGCAGTTTTCGAGCCGATGCCGGCACCGATGTGGTCGTCGATATCCTGTTCTTCCGGAAGAGAAAGCCTGGCGAACCGGAAGGCAGTCAGATGTGGCTCGACACGGACGAGGTCGAGGCCTCCGACGGTGACGACGGTGGAATTCGCATCAATCGCTGGTTCGTCCGCCATCCTGACTTCGTGCTGGGCACTCATGCCATGGTGTCAGGGCCATATGGCGAAACCTATACCTGCCTCCCGCATCCGGGCGTCGAGCTCGAGAACGCATTATCGCAGGCCATCTCTCTTCTTCCGGAAACCCTTTATGATGGCGAGCCGGAGGTCATCGATCTCGACGCGGAGCCGGAATCCGCTTCTGTGGCCGATGGAGGGCGGGACGGCTCAACGATCCGAGAGGGCAGCTTCTTCATCGGCCAGAACACTGCGCTGATGCAGATGGTCGACGGCGCGCCCGTCACTATCACAATCCGCAAGGTCCGCAGCAGTGACGGCGTGCCGGAGAAGCATACGCGCATCATCCGCAGGTTGATCCCGATCCGCGATGCCGTGCGCGAGGTGCTGAAAGCCCAGGAGTTCGACCGACCCTGGAAGCCGGCGCAGGTGAAGCTGCGCATCGCCTGGTCGAATTTCGTCAGGGAGTTTGGCCCGATCAACTTCACTTCCGTCTCGGTCGCGGAAGATTCCGAAACTGGCGAGGTGCGTGAAACCCATCGCCGACCCAACCTCCAGCCGTTCCTCGATGATCCAGATTGCTGGCTGGTCGCTTCGATCGAGGACTATGACCTCGAGACCAATACGGCGCGTCCCGGTCCGATCTTCACCGAGCGGGTCATTGCGCCGCCAGCGGCACCGATCATCACCTCAGCCGCCGATGCCATGGCCGTGGTCCTGAATGAACGCGGCCATGTTGACGTCGATCACATCGCGGAATTGCTGCATGCTGATGATGTCATCGCCGAACTGGGCGACGCTATCTTCCGCGACCCGGCAACGGGATCCTGGCAGACCTCGGACGCCTATCTCTCAGGGCAGGTGCGTGACAAGCTCAAGGCGGCTGAGGCCGCCGCTTTGCTCGATCCGGGCTTCGAGCGCAATGTCCGCGCTCTCGTTGAGGTACAGCCTGCCGATCTCGGTCCCTCCGACATTACCGCGCGCCTCGGGGCACCCTGGATACCTGCTGCTGACGTTGTTGGCTTCGTCAAGGAGATCATGGGCGCTGAGATCAAGATCCATCATATGCCGGAACTCGCCTCCTGGACCGTGCAGGCAAGGCAATTGGGCTGGATGGCGGCAGGCACTTCGGAATGGGGAACGGAGTGCCGCCATGCCGGCGAGCTGATCGCCGATGCGCTCAACAGCCGCGTGCCGCAGATTTTCGACATCGTCAAGGACGGAGACAGCGAGAGGCGCGTTCTCAATGTCGTCGACACCGAGGCGGCAAAAGAAAAGCTGACGAAGATCAAGACCGCGTTTCAGACATGGATCTGGTCCGATCCGGATCGCACCGACCGATTGGCGCGTGTCTATAACGACCGCTTCAATAATATCGCCCCGCGACGATTCAACGGGGACCATCTGCGACTTCCGGGCGCCTCTGGCGCCTTTGCTCTTTATGGGCACCAGAAACGGGGCATCTGGCGCATCATCTCGGCAGGTTCGACTTACCTTGCCCATGCCGTCGGCGCTGGCAAGACCATGACCATGGCAGCAAGCGTCATGGAGCAGAAGCGGCTCGGTCTGATCGCCAAGGCCATGGTGGTCGTCCCGGGACATTGCCTGGCGCAGGCCGCCCGTGAGTTTCTGGCGCTCTATCCGACCGCCCGCATCCTCGTTGCCGACGAAACCAATTTTTCGAAGGACAAGCGGCATCGGTTTTTGTCACGGGCCGCGACGGCGACCTGGGACGCCATCATCATCACGCACTCGGCGTTCCGCTTCATAAGCGTGCCCTCAGCCTTCGAACAACAGATGATCCAGGACGAGCTGGAGCTTTACGAGACCCTGCTCACCAAGGTCGAAAGCGATGACCGCATATCCAGAAAGCGCCTGGAACGTTTGAAGGAAGGACTCAAGGAGCGGCTGGAGGGGCTCGCCACACGCAAGGACGATCTGCTGACGATCTCTGAGATCGGCATCGACCAGATCATCGTCGACGAAGCGCAGGAGTTCAGGAAGCTCAGCTTCGCCACCAATATGTCGACGCTGAAGGGTATTGATCCGAACGGCTCGCAGCGCGCCTGGGATCTCTATGTGAAGTCCCGCTTCGTCGAGACTAAGAATCCGGGCCGGGCGCTCGTGTTGGCGTCCGGCACTCCGATCACCAACACACTCGGCGAGATGTTCTCGGTGCAGCGTTATCTCGGGTTCGAGGCTCTGCATCAGCGCGGCCTGCACGAGTTCGACGCCTGGGCATCGACCTTCGGTGACGTGACGACCGAGCTCGAATTGCAACCGAACGGCAAATACAAGCCGGTCACGCGCTTCGCCACCTTCGTCAACGTCCCCGAACTGATCGCTATGTTCCGGTCCTTCGCGGACGTGGTGATGCCCGAGGATCTGCGGGCCTATGTGAAAATACCGGCGCTCTCCACCGGCACCCGCCAGATCCGGACGTCGAAGCCGTCGCCCGCCTTCAAACGCTACCAGGCTGTGTTGGACGCCCGCATCAAGGCGATCGAACAGCGGGAGGGGCCACCGCAACCGGGCGACGACATCCTGCTTTCCGTTATCACCGATGGCCGGCATGCTGCGATCGACCTGCGTCTCGTCGATCCCGATAATGACAATGAGCCGGACAACAAGCTCAACGATCTCGTCGGCAACGCCTTCCGCATCTGGCAGGAGACGAGTGACAGCGCCTATGTTCGCCCCGACGGCAAGCCGTTCGAGCTGACCGGCGCGGCGCAGATGATCTTCTCTGATCTCGGCACGATCAGCGTCGAGAAGACGCGCGGTTTTTCGGCCTATCGCTGGATTCGTAACGAGCTCATCCGCCTCGGCGTACCAGCGTCCGAAATTGCCTTCATCCAGGAGTTCAAGAAATCCGAGGCAAAGCAGCGCCTCTTCGGCGACGTGCGGGCCGGCAAGGTCCGCTTCCTCATCGGTTCGTCCGACACGATGGGCACCGGCGTCAATGCGCAGCTCCGTCTCAAGGCCCTGCATCATCTGGACGTGCCGTGGCTGCCCTCACAGATTGAGCAGCGCGAAGGCCGCATCCTCCGGCAGGGCAACCAGCACGATGTCATCCACATCTTTGCCTACGCCACCGAGGGATCGATGGACGCGCAGATGTGGCAGAACAACGAGCGCAAGGCTCGCTTCATCGCCGCCGCACTCTCGGGCGATACCAGCATCCGGCGGCTTGAGGATATGGACGAAGGCCAGGCCAACCAGTTCGCCATGGCCAAGGCCATCGCGTCGGGCGATCCGCGATTGATGCAGAAGGCAGGTCTCGAGGCCGACATTGCCCGCCTCGAACGTCTGCGCGCCGCACATCAGGATGACCAGTTCGCCATCCGCCGTCAGATCCGCGATGCTGAACGCGACATAGAGTATTCGACACGGCGCATCGCCGAGATCGGCCAGGATCTCGACCGCCTGGTTTCGACGGCGGGGGACGCGTTTCGGATGACTATTGGCAGAAACGCCTTCATCGAACGCAAGCTCGCGGGTCGAGCGCTGATGAAAGAAATCCTGACCCTTGTGCAGCTTCAAAAGGAGGGCGACGTGGTCCTCGCCAGCATAGGCGGCTTCGACTTCGCCTATTCGGGCGAGCGCTTCGGACAGGAAGGCTATCGCTACGCCACCATGCTCAAGCGCACTGGCGCCGAAACCGAAATCGAGCTGCCGATCACCACCACGCCGCTCGGTGCCGTGGCCAAGATCGAGCATGTATTGGGTGGGTTCGGGATCGAGCAGGAGCGATGCCGCCAGCGTCTTGCCGATGCTCGGGAGCGGTTGGCGTCGTATCGTTTACGACAGGGTGGGGAATTCTCCTTCGCCAGTGAACTGGCGGAGAAACGAGGGCGGCTTGCCGACATCGAAACATCGCTGTCGCTGGATGTCGATGGCTTGCGGCCCGATGTTGTTCTGGCGGCTTAACGCGTTCAGCCAGGCGGAAGCGGACCGGGAAGAAGCCCGCCGCCTCCATTGGCGAGCGACACTTGTCGCATCCGTGGTCAGCTGGTAAAAATGTGGCAGGGAATGGTGTCTCCCTCAAAACCGCGCTGTTGCTGATGACGCCTGCTATTTGCGCCCTTGGGCGCAGCAGGAGGCGTGCGTGGATTTTCTTCTGGTGTTCGTCGGTGCTGGATTTGGAGGGATGCTGCGTCACGGCATCAATCTGATCGCCCTTCGGCTGGTCGGCACTGCATTTCCTTTCGGAACCCTGCTGATCAATATCAGCGGCTCGTTGCTGATCGGCATTGTCGCGGAATATTGGGCGATCAGGAGTGGCCTGCCGCAGCCGGCTCGGCTCTTCCTGACCACCGGCATCCTGGGCGGCTTCACCACCTTTTCCGCATTCTCACTGGAAACCGCTCTCTTGTGGGAGCGCGGGCAGCCGCTCCTGGCAGCGCTCTACATTGGGGCGTCGGTCACGCTCGGCATAGCGGCGCTGTTCCTGGGCCTGTGGCTTGTCCGTACGTTTGCCAACTGACACGGGCACCGCCACCGCCAGGTGAGGGTTTCTGTAACGTCCCTGAAAGGGAGAGGTTGAAAGGAGAGAGAGAGGAAAAAAGCCCGCTCGCAGATCGGTCAGACCGGTGGCGCATGCGCTCAACCGCGCCGCTCGCAATCCCGGCCGGTCGCTCCGCGCAGGGCTCTCGAGCCCCGCTTGATCGGCCCCGGCAGGGATGCTCGGCCGCAGTTGCACCAGCCCGCCCGCTCCGCGGTCCGGGGGATGTCTTCGGGAAGAAGACGGAAAAGGACCGGCGCTGGGCCGTGTCCGGAAATCCCAAAGGAGCATCCCATGGAAATCAAGCTGGTCGATCCGCGTTCGCTCGTGGAAAATCCCGACCGGGCCCGCCGCACGAAGTCGAGCCCGCAATCCGACGCCCTGCTGCTGGCGACGATCAAGGCTGTTGGCATCGTGCAGCCGCCCGTCGTGGCGCCGCAGGCAGAGGGCGGCAATGGCTTTGTCATCCACTCCGGCCACCGTCGCGTGAAGCAGGCCATTGCCGCCGGTCTGGAAGAAATCGCCGTTCTGGTCGGCGAGGCCGCCGAGGACGGTGGCGCCATGCGCTCGATGGTGGAAAACATCGCCCGTGAAAATCTCAATCCCGTCGATCAGTGGCGCGCCATCGAGCGCCTCGTGGCGCTCGGCTGGACCGAGGAAGCGATTGCCGTCGCCCTTGCCCTGCCAATCCGGCAGATCAGGAAGCTTCGCCTTCTCGCCAATGTGCTGCCGGCGATGCTCGACCATATGGCCAAGGGCGATATGCCCAACGAGCAGCAACTGCGCACCATCGCGGCCGCCTCGCTCGACGAACAGAAAGAGGTCTGGAAGGCCAACAAGCCGAGCAAGGGCGACCCGCAGGTGTCTTGGTGGAACGTTGCGCAGGCGCTGCAGAAGACCCGCATGTATGCACGCGATGCGAGCTTCGGTGATGAACTCGCACAGGCCTATGGCATTGCCTGGGTCGAGGATCTGTTTGCCCCTGCCGACCAGGACAGCCGCTATACGACTGATGTCGAGGCGTTTCTCGGCGCCCAGCAGGAGTGGATGACCCAGAACCTGCCGAAGAAGGGCGTCATCGCGGAGGTCAGCAACTACGGCGAGGTCAAGCTGCCTCCAAAGGCGGAGCGCGTCTACGGCACGCCCAAGAAGTCCGACCACACGGCCATGTATCTCGATCGTGAGGGCAAGGTGAAGACCGTCGCGTTCCGCATGCCGGAGGTGAAAAAGAAGGGGAAGGCGGCGGACGATGCCGGTGCTGAGGATGAGACGATCGTCGTCTCCAAGCCACGCCCAGACGTCACGCGCAAGGGCATCGAGATGATTGGCGATCTGCGAACCGACGCCCTGCATGACGCGCTGGGCCAAGCGCCTATCGAGGACGACACGCTGATGGCGTTGCTGATCCTCGCCTTCGCCGGCCAGAACGTGCGGGTCGATTCCGGGGCAGGGGGAGACTACAGGTTCGGCAACCGCTTCGGCCGCCATGCTGCCACGCTGTTCGATGCCGACGGCAAGCTTGCCTTCGACATGGACACTCTGCGCATCGCGGCGCGCAATGCCCTGATCGACGTGCTGTCGTGCCGGGAAGGAATGAGCAAGTCGGGGATCCTGGCGCTGGTTGCCGGCAATGCCATCGGGGCCGACGGGTTCCTCGCCAATATGGGCACTGAGGACTTTCTGTCCTGCCTGTCGCGTCCGGCGTTGGAAGCCTCGTGCGAGGGGACGCCTGTCCTGCCCCGCGCTCGGGTGAAGGACACCCGCGCCGCGCTCGTCGACCACTTCAAGGACGGCCACTTCGTCCATCCCGCGGCTTTGTTCGCGCCCGATGCGGCTACGCTCTCGGAATGGCTGACGAAGCACGACAGTGCCGACGAAGAGGGCGACGACGGCACGCCGCTCGATCAGGATGAGCTCGACGGTGACGAGCTTGTCGAGCCGGCGCACGATGCCGCCGCCAATGACGCCGACTATGCCGAAGGCTTTCGTGAGGCCGCCGAATAGCGCTCGGACCTTTTCTTCTCGAACGCAACTTTCCGCCGCCGGTCATCCCGGCGGCGGTTTTGTTTCTACCCCCAACAACTGGAGGACAGCATGTCCGCTCTTTCCATTTTTGAAGACGCCCCGATCGGCTCTATCGTCGCCTGGTCCGACGGCGCCACGCGACCGCCGGATCGCCACAGAAAGAAGCTTTCAGCCTGGCAGAACAACAACAGCCGGGGTCGACTGATCCGCAAGCAGGGCGAGCGCGGCATCGGCAATGTCTCGCTTGCCGCCTGCTTCACCCTGCATGAAGCAGACTTTGGCGGTGGCGGTGTTATCGCCATTCGCGTGCATCGCACCTTCTCGCTCGACAGCATGCTGCGTTTCACAGTCGTTGAGCGACCCGCCGCCGGCTCGATCCGGGTTTTCGATCGCGTCGGTGACAATGCGGAGCTGGTGCATCTGGCCCCGCATCGGGCTGCCGCGCAGGAATGGCTCTCCCGTCATGGCTATCCGCATGCCGTCCTGCAGGAGGTCACCGCCGACGAGGTCGCTGCCGATGCCGTCGAGGGGAGGGCGGCATGAACCCGTCGCTTTCCTCTTGTTCGCCCACATCTATGGCCCCGGACACGTCCGGGGCTTCTTTTGGCCGCAGCGCCGACGGCATGCTGGTGGCGCTCGTCGGCGTGAACGCCTACGCTATGACGCCGGGTCGCGATGGCAGGCATTATCTTGCGAGCGGTTGGCGGATCGCCCGTCCGATGTCCGAATGGACCCGCTCGGATTTTTACGGCCATGGCGGCGATCTTGCCGATGAGGCGGCGTTTCGGGCGAAGGTGCTCGAGCAGGCCGAACATCAGCGCGAGAAAGCCGCGCTTGGCCGTCGTGACATTCCCGGTGGCGCACATACGCCGTGGGGGAGATCGCAGGGTGGTACCGTCTATGTCGAGGGTATCGCTGCGCATTCTACCGCCGGCCATGGCGGCTTCAAGCTCTCGGCCGAGTGGAACCGGAAGGTCCATGCGGCGCTGCGCATCGCCGGCGGATTTTACGAAGAGGACGCCGAATGGGCGATCGTGGCGATCTCCTTCCCGCACCTCTTCACCGCGTTCGAACGGCGTCATGCGGAACAGACGATCAAGGACTCCTGGCCGGACGCCTGGGAGGCAATGTTTGGGACAGAGCTTGCCCCCGGAGAATCTCGCACGAAGGATCAGCGGGCATTCGAGGTCCAGCACGCCAATGACTGGGTCGTGATCTCGGCGATCACGTCGCAGCAGGAGCAGGGTTTTGTCGAGTGCGTCGCCACACCGGGCGGCAGGCGGGGCGAGGGCACCGAGGAGCGTCGATTTCTCGTGCCCGCGGACGAATACGACATTGGCCGCTTTGGCTTTGTCGTCGATCCGGAACGACATGCCGTATACGGGGGACCCTCCAGCTTTGTCGGCTGGCAGGGGAGGGAGAGATGACCTCGCGAACCGATATTCCGATCCGGCTCGCTCGCCTTGAAGAGGCTCGTCGCCAAACGCAGAGGCAACTCGATCTCATCGACCGGCAGATCATAAGTCGGATGACCGGCCTGATCCCGGCGCTCTCGCCCAGGCCCATGGCCTATCGGCGTAGGAAAGCGCCTGACCCGAGGGCCTTCATCGAGCGCTACCGCTCGCAGCTCGCCGGGCTCACGGCCGAGCATCAGCCTGAGATCGACGCCCTGTCGCGCAGGCTCGCGCGGCAGGATCGGGCGATCGCCGCCCTGAGAGGATTGCACAGCGCGCGGAATCCACGATACGACGCGCCCGGCTTTGGTTCACCGCCCGCGGTCAATGTGCCATAGTGGCGGTGATGGAGGGCCTGCAGATGGACGATTGGACACGGGCGGCATTCGAGCGGCTGCTCAAGTTGGCGCAGAGCGACACCGGGCAGTCCTGGCGTGCGGCCAATTTCCTGCTGGCATGGTGGAATGCCGAAAGCCTCGGCGGCTTCGACATGGCCGACCTCTTCGGCGTCGACAGCACTATCGCCGCCGACATGGCCACAGTGTTCACCTGGCTTGCCGCCCAGGACAATGCCTCCTATCCAACCGAATACCGTGCCGCGATCGAAAAGCTCATCGCGGAGTGGCGGCCCGATGTCTGGGCGAAGGCAAACGCGTCGGGCTGATCCCAGACGTCTATCGTTTGCGGACGAACTCGGTCCGCAGCACGAGGCCCTTGATGGCGTCGTGCCGGCAACCGATCTCTTCGGGATTGCCGGTGAGGCGGATCGAGCGGATGACCGTTCCCTGCTTCAAGGTCTGCCCGGCACCCTTGACCTTGAGGTCCTTGATCAGCACCACGGCATCGCCGTCGGCGAGAACATTGCCGGAGGCATCCCGCACTTCTCTCTTTGCCGCGGCTTCGCTGGCAAGCTCGGAGGCCGGCCGCCATTCGCCGGATACCTCGTCATAGACATAATCATCATCGCTGGTCATGGATGATGCTATCGCAGTTGCGGGCCGGCTTGCCAATCCTCATGTCGCAATCGAGGTCGGGCGAGGACGGAGCATATCGGGACAATGTTCCTTGCCGGGCAGCCCCCCGTGAGGATCGGATGCTGCGTGCGGTGCGGTTCCCCGTTTCTTTCCTGTTGCAACGATACTAGCCAGCACCCATGCCGGTCATCCCCTCGGGTTGTGTTACGCTCTAAACCGGCCTGCGTCGCCTTCAAGGCCGCGTTCCGCGCCGCGTTGCGGCCGGGCCCGCCGGTCTCGGCACGCCAGGTCCGCGTCCTGCGCGAGGGCTGAAAGCCCTGCTTGTCCGCAAACCTGCCCCGCTCGCCCCTGGCGCACCCGGACCCTGAAGCCGCCGCTGACCAGCCGGTTTTTCCAGACCGCACCCGAAGGGAAGATCGGCACGGGGCCGGTCCAGGCCTTCGGCGAACGGAAAGGACTTCTCACATGACCAGAACCGCACGCACCAACCGCTCCCCCGCCAAGGTCGTCCCGCTGCGCAAGGGAACCACCCTCGAAATGGTCCGCCTGTGCTGCCCCGACGCCAACCAGGCATCGCTGATCTCGGAAAGCTTCGGCCTGCCTGTCCTCGACAGCGACGGCATCCGCGACCAGCACCAGAAGCTGATCATCGACACCGCCGACGGTCTCGGTGACGGTCTCGGCGAACGAGCCATGCAGATCCACCTGCAACGCATCGTCGGCGCCTATGTCGGTTCCGCCCATGGGGCCGGACAATTCTACAGCCGGGCGGTGACCGAGGCTCGGGACGCCACTGCCAAGTCGGCCAATGACGAGCGCGACGAGGATGTCGGTGGTCCGGTCGGCTTCGACAGCGCCGCCCAGCGCAAGCGCGAGTTCGCGGCCGACATGGCTCTTCAGGCCCACGCTCTCAGGATGGCAGCCGAAGGCTCTGTGGCGGCCTACCAGCACGTGGTCGGAGAGACCTGGAAGCCCTTCGAACGGACCGTCGAGAACCCCGGCCAGACCGTCGACCGCAAGGCCGCCGAACTACAGATGGAGGCTCTCGGCTGAGCCGCATCGGGCGGGCTTCGGCTCCGCCCATTATCGCGTCCATCAACCGACTTGACGATAATTAGGAATCCTATTTAACTGAGGTATGGAAACGCCTCGCCTTGGACCCCCGGTGCATGCCCGCATCGTTGAAGGGCTTGAACGCATCGCCACGGCGCTGAAGTCTGAAGATTGGGCGCGTTCTCGTTCGCTCGGCGTCAACCCGACGCAACTGGCCATCCTGCGGGTGCTGGATGGCCGCCGGTCCGGCCTTTCGGTCAAGGACCTGTCAGCACATCTCGGCGTCTCGCAGCCGACGGTCACCGATTCCATCCTCGCGCTCGAGCGCAAGGCGCTGGTCGAAAAGCGCGCCGACCAGAGCGACGGGCGTTCGGTCCGCGTCGTCATCACAGGGGGCGGCATCGCGTCGGTCGGGGCGTCCGAACTCGGTGCAGGGGCCGTCGGTCAGGCGACGGCGGCGCTCGAAGACGACGACCAGCAGCAATTGCTCGTGCAGCTTGTGTCCGTCATCCGCCAGCTTCAGGAGCAGGGCGCCATTCCCATCCAGCGCATGTGCGTCGGTTGCCGGTATTTCCGGCCCTATGCCCATGCCGATGCGGCGCGGCCGCATCACTGCACTTTCGTCGACGCGGCCTTCGGTCAGCAGGATCTCAGGATCGACTGCCGCGACCACGAAACGGCCGATCCTTCGACCCGGGCTGCCACCTGGGCCGCATTCCAGAAGGATCATCCCCTCCACCCTCCAGGCAATTGAAAGAAGGAGACGAACCAAATGTACCGAACATCTCTTGCGGCAGCAGCGCTGCTCGCGGGCCTCTCGGCCGCGCCGGGCCATGCCCATGACAACGCCATCAAGGCCGAGCCGTCCGATGCCGTCACGGCCTCGTTCGACATCATTGAAACCAGCATCGTTACCCAGGGCGACAATGCCGTCTTCACCACAAGGGTCCGTGGCGAGGCCGGCATCGACAAGCCCGACGCCACCGGAAGGTTCGAGGGATCGAGCGTCTATGCCTATGTCTGGCCGACCTCGCTCAACAGCGGCGATATCGGCTTCGACGCGGACAGGGGCATAGTGGCGCTCGCGGTCACCTTCCATCCCGGCTTCGACGATGCCGCCTATGGCGGGCAGAACCGCCACGTCTGGCACCCGCACTGGGTGGTGCTGGGCGAGGATGCAGCTTGCCCCGGCGGTCTCAAGGTTCACGACATACCTGAAGGCACGACACCCAAGGTGCCGCTGACCTGGCCCAACGTGCCGCTGCTGATCGACAGCCCTGACTATCCGACGAATTTCACCGGCGACACGGTGGAAGTCAGCATTCCCGTCGCCCTGATCAGCGGCATTGCGAAGGCCTCGTTCGACGGCGTCACCGCTGGCCTCAAGGTCAACGCCAACCTGCACGCGCCGCTCTTGTGCGTCGACAACGTGTTCAAGGTCGCTTCTGGCGATCTGAGTCTTCCCGGCAAGGTTGCCCCCGACAATTGATCGCCGCCTTGCCGGCGGCATCAATGCAAGTGCCGGTTCGCCGACTGCCATCGACGAACCGGCGGTTTCACCCCTCCAGGCATGAAGAGAAGAAACATGATCAGAATTACCCTTGTTAACCCCACTGACGCAACCGGCCCGGTCGAACAGACCTTCGCCGAGATCAAGTCCGCCTTCGGCGTCGTGCCGAACATGTTCCGCGCCGTCGCCAACTCACCGGAGGCGCTTGCCAGCATGTGGGGCTCGTTCACCGCGCTTGGCGGCGGGCGTCTCGGGGCCAAACTGGGCGAGCAGATCGCCGTTACCATCGCCGACCGCAACAACTGCAACTATTGCCTCGCCGCTCATACGGTCCTCGGACAGAAGGCAGGGGCCAGCGCCCAGGAGATGGCTGATGCGCAGGGCGGTCGTTCCGCCGATCCGCGAACGCAGGCGGCGCTCGCCTTCGCCGTCAAGGTGGTGGACGCCCGCGCCGACATTGCCGCCGCCGACGTGGACGCCTTGCGCAAGGCTGGGTTCGACGATGGCGAGGTGGTGGAGATCATCGCGCATGTCGCGCTCAACCTGTTCACCAACTACGTCAATGTCGCGCTCGACGTGCCGGTGGACTTTCCCGGCGTCAAGCTGACGCGCGCGGCGTGACAATCTGGCCGGGCTCGCTGTTGCGGGTCCGGCCCCCATTCCCGAAAGGCCCCAATGCCGATGCCCGATCTGTCTTACGCTCCCGAACTTGCTGTCAGTGCCTGGTTCAATACGCCCGAGCCGCCGACCCTCGAAGCCCTTCGCGGCCGTGTCGTGCTGCTGTATGCCTTCCAGCTTCTGTGTCCCGGCTGTGTCGCGCAATCCATTCCGCAGATCCAGCGCATCGAGCGCGTGTTTGACCAGACGGATCTGCAAGTCGTCGGCCTACACACCGTCTTCGAGCACCACGACGCCATGTCGCCTGTGACGCTGGAGGCGTTCCTGCACGAATACCGCATCGCCTCGCCCGTCGGCGTGGATATGGCCGATGGGCAGTCGCCGATCCCCGTCACCATGCGACGCTACGGGTTCCGGGGCACACCGTCCTCCGTCCTGATCGGACGGGACGGGTCGATCCTGCACCAAACCTTCGGCGTCGAGGAGGACCTTGCCGTGGGCGCCAGAATCGCAACGGCACTAGCTGCCGGACGATCCTCACAATGACTGCCATTCCCTTGCAGGCTCTACTTGTCGGCCATCTTCGTCCGCTCGGTCCTCGCGGCATACCGAGCGGCATCGCCAAGGTCAGTGTTGATCGGCCAGTGTCCCTCCGCTCGCTCGGCCTTGCCGGTGACGCGCAGGGCGACACGAAGCATCACGGCGGCCCCGAAAAGGCCCTCCATCATTATGCGCTCGATCACTATCGCGGCTGGGCTGCGGAGATTGGCCATCGTGACGTGCTCGGCGCGGCCGGCGCCTTCGGCGAGAACCTGTCTACATTGGGACTGACGGAAGACGACGTCGCCGTGGGTGATGTGTTCTCTCTCGGCAGCGCTATCATCGAGGTCAGCCAAGGACGCCAGCCGTGCTGGAAGCTCAACGAACGCTTTGCGCAACCGGACATGGCCCGGCGCGTGCAGGCCAGCGGTCGCACGGGTTGGTACTATCGCGTGCTGGAGTCCGGCGAAGTCGCGCCCGACAGCCGGCTCGAACGCGTCCATCGCGCAGCCCCCGCATGGACGATCAGCCGGATCTGGCAGGTGTTCTACGTCGACACGCTCAACCGCGTCGAGCTTGAGAAACTGGCGGACCTGCCGCAGCTTGCCGAGGGCTGGAGGCGCCATGCGATGCGGCGGGTGGAAACCGGCAGTGTGGAGGACTGGACATCGAGGCTTAACGGCAAGTGATGTTGGGCCAGGATCGGTTCTACGAAATCCTACGACCTTTGACTTCCGAACGTCAGAACCGCGTCTCGTTCTCGCGCGCCAGCACATCGAATGCGTCGCTGTCCGGACGATAGCGCTGTTCCGCAGTGTCCCATTGATAGGTCACCGTGATCGTGCGGGAACTAGGTTCCGGAGCGATCGACCCGTCGCATTCCTCTCCCGAGGCGGCCGTCAGTTCAGTGACAGTTGCGACGATATCCGAAAAGGGCTCTCCCTCGCCCTCCCGGATATCGAGCCGTTGCGTTCGTTCATAGGCACAAGCCCTGTCATCGAAGGTGGAAACCGCATCGACCAGTTCGAGCCGGTCGTCGTGAGCGAGGATCAGGGTCGTTGTGGCGTAGGCCTGGTTGGAATTGAAGTGCGCGCTGCGGGTCATCAGCAGGTCGCCGCCAACGCTGACTGACAGCCGGGATGGCTCAAGAAATGACGTGAAACGATTAAAGCCGACATGAGCGGCGTCGAGAAGTCGCGGGTCGTCCGCTATGTCGAAGAGCGCGAGGACTACAAAGTCGGAAACTTCGTGTTTGGACGCGCCGAGGTTGATCAGCAGCGCGATCCGGTCCTTGCCATCCGAACGCACTGGAATAGCTGCGATTCGTGGAGTCTTGACCGAGACCGGCAGAACACCGGTCATGTCCTGACCGTTGATATGCCTGACGGCGATCACGCCACTGCCGGAAGCCGGGGCACTGCCACTGTCGATGCCGGGAACGACGAGCCGCACGAGATCTCCGTAGGTCCGGTTCTCCGCCCCCGGCAACGGATCGCCGAGTTCGGGAGACGATGAGGGCTGCGCCATGGCGGCAGGTGCCCAGACTATCGCCACGACAAGTAGGGCTGTGCGCAATCGCATGACAATGTCACCCGCTCCTAGGGGCATGTCGTCACCTGGCTCGCACAGACATCGGTGGTCCAGCCGCGCGGTCTCTGGTCGCCATACTTTCCTTCGACCTCTACCCAAAAACCTGTGCAGGCATGCAAAGCATCGAGCGAGAATTCATCTGAGGCAAAGGTGGCGGCGATTGGGGCATCGTCCGAGGGCCGAGACCACAGGCGTCCCGATTCTATTTACAACCTGAGCAGAGTGCCGGGCAGCCATCCCTCACCGGAAAAGGTGACGACAGGGTCCGTCGGCCAGCCGCCATGGAGTTCGGTTATGACCTCGGAAATCCGGAACCAGCCATCGCGGGAGCCGGTGATCGTCACCTGCGGAAAATAGATCTCCTCGCCGTCGGTGTAGGGCCGGGGCACGGTGGCCAGGGCCGCATAGTCCGGCCCTGGCCCTGAGCGGATAGCCAGATCGGCCGGCGCGCCCTTCATGACCCAGGCGGAAATCTCGCATTGCGCAATGTCGGAGAGCGACGAACCGGCGGCTTTGCCGGTGCAGGTTTCGATCAGCGCTGCGGCTGCTTCCCGCGCGCCATCGAGCGGATATTCCTCTGACCCGTCCTCGACAAAGACGCTCAAGGTCCCGCGCGAGGTGATAAGGTCAGTGAGGCGGGCGTCGAGCACCGTCCGGCCTCCGAGGATGAAGCTGTCGTCCATCTCGATCCGCGCGCCGGTGGTGGCGATCGGCACTGAGATATCGCCAGCCTCGAGCAGGACCTCGACCTTCGCGCCATCGACAGGGTTGATCGGCGCGAATGCGAAGGTGAAGGTCAATTCGGCGCTGCCACGCTCACAGGTGAAGGACAGCGGCGCATGATCCGTCTGCGGGACGCCGTAGAACAAAGACGCGCCATATTCGTGGCTTTGACCGTGCCAACCAAGGTTCTCCTCGGCAACGGCCGCTACCGGCGTGAGGCAGGCCACCGCCGCGATGCGCAAAACCGTGTTTAATTGATCCCCGAGCATTCCGCTGCCGCCCTCCCGTTTGGCTGTGTGCAGTCAGGACGCGCCACCATAGCTCATTTTGCCAAATGATGCTTCCTTGCGAAGGCAGCGCAAGTTCTGTCAGCCGTTCGTTTGCGATGCGAAAACCAGACGGGGATGCTGTCCGCCATGCTGTGCGAAAAGCGCGCAGGTCTTTCCATCCGGTCCGTTCAGCCGGCAGCGACCCAAGTCAGGGGCTCTCGAATGGACGCCGCCCAACCCCGCTCTCTTTCGATGGCGTCCTGGCCCGTTCCCGGATCTTCCACGATCAACCCATAAAGGGTCCGCTAGCAAGCTGCGGCCGCGCCGGCTTCGCCTCTGCGGTGATCGCGCCCGGAGACCGGTCCTTTTGAGGAGCCATCGAGCGGGATTGGCCCGCTCCAAAGATGGAGCCCTCGGATGTCGCACAACCTCGAACTCTCCCAGAGGCACGCCTGGAACCTCGCTCGCACCCTGATGACAACCGTCATCCTCTTCCAGTCCGGCGACGAGTACGGCGTCCTTCCCGAATGCGATCTCGACGACGCCGAAGTCGAAGCCCTCTTCGTCTACGATCCCTACACCGGCGGCCAGTCGGTTCACTGAACCGACCTCCTCGGACCGCAGTGAGGCGGCGCCGAGCGCCGCCTTTATCTTTTCTGTCGCCGCTGCTGCCCCGTCCTTCCCGTCGGTCGTGCCTGACCCGGTGGTCCGCGCAACGGCTTCGCCGTCCTTCTCTGCGTTGCGGTCCCTTCGGGATGCGCGCCCCTCCTGATTGGTCCGGCTCGAGCCCTCCGTGACGGGGCCGCGATCGGCGCGGCCTCCAGGATGGAGGTTCATGAAAATGAGCAGGAAAGCAAAGAACGAAACCCGTGGCGATCTCTATGCCCGGATCACGGAACGGATCGTTGCCGATCTGGAAAAGGGCGTGCGCCCATGGGTAAAGCCCTGGAGCACTGAGCATCTGGCTGGCCGGGTCAGCAGGCCGCTTCGCCACAATGGGTTGCCGTATCAGGGCATCAATACGCTGCTTTTATGGTCGGAAGCGGTCGCTCAAGGCTACGCCTCGCCCTACTGGATGACCTTCAAGCAGGCGAGCGAGCTGGGAAGCCATGTCCGCAAGGGGGAGACCGGAACGACCGTCGTCTATGCCGGCAGCTTCAGCAGGACCGAGACCGACACCAATGGCGAGGAAGTCGAGCGCGGCATCCCGTTTCTCAAGGCGTACACAGTCTTTTGTGCCGACCAGATCGAAGGCCTGCCCGATCATTATTATGCCGCTGCCGAAACCCCGCCGAAACCTCTTGAGCGCATCGAACATGCCGATCGCTTCTTCGACAATACGGGGGCGATTGTCCGCTATGGCGGCGACCAGGCTTACTACTCGCCGGTCTCCGACCATGTGCAACTCCCCCATCCTGAAAGCTTCCGGGACATGGCGTCCTTCGTCGCGATCCGGGCGCACGAGACACTGCATTGGACAGCGGCCCCGCATCGTCTGAACCGCGATCTCAGCCGCTACCATAAGGACCGCTCCGACAGGGCGCGCGAAGAATTGTTGGTTGAGGTGGGGAGTTGTCTCCTCTGCGCCGATCTTGGGATCGTTCCCGAGCTTGAGCCTAGGCCGGATCACGCGTCCTACCTGAAAAGCTGGTTGACCGTGCTCGGCTCCGACAAGCGGGCGATCTTTACCGCTGCCGCTCACGCCCAGCGCGCCGTCACCTATCTGCACGATCTCCAGCCCGCGACGGCGATCGAGCGGGAGGCGGCGTAATGTTCCATTCGCCCGTCATCACCGGGGAGGGCACAGAACCCTCCCCGATCCGCCTGCGCGTGCTGTCGCTCGGCGCCGGCGTGCAATCCACCACACTGGCGCTGATGGCAGCGCATGGAGAAATTGCTCCCATGCCGGACTGCGCAATCTTCGCCGATACCGGCTGGGAACCGAAGGCCGTCTATCAACATCTCAAATGGCTAATGTCGCCAAATGTGCTGCCCTTCCCGGTCCATGTCGTGTCGGCGGGTAATATACGCGAGCAGCTGATTGCGGCCGGTGACGGGCATCGTTGGGCGTCAGTGCCGGCATTCACCAGGACGGTGACCCCCGTCGGCACCGAGATGCCTGTCCTGGACGAGGATGACGACGGTGAAGTCGTCACTATCGGCACGCGCCGGACGGCCAAAGAGACCGTGTCGATCGGCATGATCCGTCGCCAGTGCACGACGGAGTTCAAGATCGTACCCATCCGTCGCAAGGTGCGCGAGCTCGCGGGGCTCACCCGCAAGCGATCTCCCGATCATCCCGTCGTTGAGCAGTGGATAGGCATTTCCAAAGACGAGATCATCCGGGCCAAGCCCAGCTTCGAGCCATGGCAGCTGAAACGCTTCCCGTTGATCGAGAAGCGGATGAGCCGGCAGGATTGTCTCGCTTGGCTGCGCAGGCACGATTTTCCGCTGCCTCCCAGATCGGCCTGCATAGGCTGTCCCTTCCACGACAATACCAGATGGCGGCACATGCGTGACGAGGATCCCGACGCATGGACCGATGCCGTCGAGGTCGACAGGACGATCCGCACCGGCCTGCGCGGAATTCGCGGAGAGGTCTTTCTGCACCGTTCTGCCGTGCCGCTTGACGAAGCCGATCTTTCGACGCCGGCTGATCACGGCCAGCTCGATCTCTGGGGCAACGAGTGCGAGGGGATGTGCGGTCTGTGATGGACGAGGGCAGGCGGCGGCGGTGCTGGATCCGTCTCCAGCGGTTCCCTCCGGTCCACAGGCCCAGGATGACGGTGGTTGAGCCTAGGTGATGCGGGTATCGACTATCCTGTTGAGGCGGGCCTTGTTGATGCAAGAGGCTGCATCGCAGTCGATCTGACGATAGCGCGCTTGTTGTTTATGCCGATGACCAGGAACGCCACGGAGCCTGTTCCTTCCTTGAGTTGCTCAAAGGCCAGCCCATCTGCGGGCTCGATGGGGCATGTCTGACCGGAGACCGGCTTCGCCTCGATCGTTCTCCCGCAACGGTCATCCGCGACTTTCTTCCCCTGCGAACAAGGGTTCGCATTCCTCGCGGGCCAAGATAGCCGCTCCCGGCCGCCCTCCACTTTGTTCCGGCCCCTTTGGGGTGCGGTCCGATTGCCCCCGGTCTTGTCGACTGCCATCGAGGCCGCGATAGGCGCGGCCCGAAACCGAGAAAGGAACTTACCCATGGCGACCATCGGCACCTTCACCAGCACCGCAAATGGCTTCACTGGCACGATCAAGACCCTCAACCTCAACGTCAAGGCACGCATCGAACGGATCGAAAACCCCTCCGACAAGGGCCCGCACTTCCGCATCTACAGCGGTGCAGTGGAACTGGGCGCCGCCTGGCAGAAGACCGCCAAGGAAAGCGAGCGCGACTACCTCTCGGTCAAGCTGGACGACCCGAGCTTCCCGGCCCCGATCTACGCCACCCTGATCGAGGTGGACGGACAGGAAGGCCTCCAGCTGATCTGGTCCCGTCCCAACCGGGACTGACCCCAACCCGCAGCGGCCCCGTCAACCAGACGGGGCCGCTTCCGCGTGTGGAACGCCTGAGCGCGGTCGGTAGCCGCGCAGCCGTTTGGCCCGCAAGAGCCCGAGGAAGAGATCGACCGCTTCCCGCTCATTGTCGAAAGAATGCTGGACCGAGCGGCCGGTCGTGCCGATCCGCCCCCAGCGGCGGGTCAGACAGGCCTGGCCGAACAGCGTTTCCTCGATCGACAGCACATAAAATCGGGCCATGTTACGAGCCGAGTCTCGCCGCTCGATATAGAGGTGATAGTGCTGCGCAATCATGCCCGGCAGAATCGCGCAGCAGGAAGCCTGCGTCCAATGACAGGTTTGAATCACTGGACGCGGATCGATTCATTCCGGTGATGGATGGCGTGTCGGCCGATCAGCCGTTGAGTGCATCCTTAAGCGCCTTCGCGGGCGTGAACGTCAGCTTTTTCGAAGCCGCGATCTTGATGGTGGCGCCGGTCGAAGGGTTGCGGCCCTCGCGTTCGGGTGTGGCCTTGAGCTTGAACTTGCCGAATCCTGGGATGCTGGTCTCGCCGCCCGAAGTCGCCGCCGTCGCGATCTCCTTGAAGACACTCTCGACGATCGCCTTGGCTTGCGCCTTGGTCAGGCTCTGTTCGGTTGCGATCTTGTCGGCGATTTCATTGGTCGTTGTCATCGGACTGGCCTCCTGTGCCGCTGCTGGAAGCTGTCATGACACCATGAATGACCCGCGGTGGAAGACGGGATCGAGCGATTCCAGCAAAAATCCACTGAAACCTGCGCAAATGCGAGCTTTGGCCTGCCGGGGCCGGCTCCGTGTAGTGGAGCTGCTAGCAGAATGACTGACCGGCGCATCGGGCATACGCGCGCAGCAAGACACTCCCGCTCGAACCTTTGCGCAGACCTCCGCAACGACTGGTTTGTTGTGCTCGCCTGTCCTGATAAGACGGAACTACCTTCGAATGCACAGTACGGCCCATGTCCTATCTGCTTCTCAAATTCCTGCATGTGATCGGCGCCGTCGTCATCCTTGGCACCGGAACGGGCATCGCTTTCTTTATGCTGATGGCGCATCGGAGCCGCGATGCGACGTTTGTCGCCCACACCGCAGGCGTCGTGGTCCAGGCCGACATGCTGTTCACCGCCACGGCCGTCGCGGTCCAGCCATTGACAGGCTATCTCCTCATGCGTGAACTCGGGATTCCGTTCACGGAAGGCTGGCTGGCGCTGTCGCTCGGCCTTTACGCCCTTGCGGGTGTGTTCTGGCTGCCAGTCGTGTGGATTCAGGCCCGCATGCGCGATCTGGCGCGCGAGGCCGCTTCCGCGGGCGAGCAGCTGCCGGACAGTTATCATCGCCTGTTTCGGATATGGTTCGTCTTCGGCTTCCCCGGCTTCGGCTCCGTCGTCGCGATCATCTGGCTGATGATCGCCAAGCCGGCGCTGTAGTGATGATGGAAGCTTCTCCCGTCATCGTCGTGCTTGGGGCGTCAGGCCTGATCGGTCAGGCGGTGTCCCTGCACCTGCTCGGCGAAGGTTTCGCTGTGGTTCCCGTAGCGCGCAACTTCACGCCATCGCAGCTCGCCGTTTTCGGCGAGCACGCTGTCGAAAGCGCCATGGTCGGTCTCGATGCCGCCGCGCTTGCGCGGCTGATCGAGACATGTCGGGCCGATATTGTCGTCAACTGCATTGGCGTGCTTCAAGACAGTGCCCGCGGCGGACGTGCTGAGGACGCCCATAAAGTTTTCGTCGGGCGACTGACCGCAGCGCTCTCCGCCAATGGGCGTGAACGGCTGCTGGTGCATTTGTCGATCCCCGGTGCGGCCGAAGACGACGACACTGCCTTCTCGACGACGAAGCGCGGTGCCGAACGCATCATCATCGAAAGCGGCGTGGCCCATATCATCCTGCGGCCCGGTTTCGTCGTCGCACCGGCCGCCTATGGTGGCAGCGCGCTGATCCGCGCTCTCGCCGCAATGCCCTTCGATCTGCCGGTACGCGAGGGGTCGCGTCCCTTTGCTTCCACCGACGTCACAGATATCGGCCGTACGCTCTCCTTAGTCGCCCGGCGCTGGGCAACTGGGGAGCGAAGCTGGCATGCGCGCTGGGACGTCATGGAGCGCCAGGCCGGCACGGTCGGACAGGTGGTCGATGCGTTCCGCCGCCACCTTGGGGGTCCCGCCCGCCGGTTTCGCCTCCCGCAATGGTTGATGCGGCTCGGCGCGATCGTGGGCGACATAGCCGCTCGTCTCGGCTGGTCGCCGCCGATCCGCAGCACGGCACTTGCCGAAATGCGCCGGGGCGTTACCGGCGATCCCTCCGGCTGGATCGCTGCGACCGGGATCGATCCGAGCTCGCTCGAGCAGACGCTGCGCGGCCTGCCGTCGACGGTGCAGGAGCGCTGGTTCGCAAAGCTCTATCTGCTCAAGCCGCTGGTCATCGGCGGTTTAGCCCTGTTCTGGATCGTATCCGGTTTGATCGCGCTGACGGTCGCCTTCGGCGCAGCCGTCGGCATCCTCACCGCGAAGGGATTTCCGCTGTGGCTGGCGCAGGCGATCACACTGATCACGGCCCTCGCCGATATCGCCATCGGCATTGCCATCGCGCGACGTGACAGCTGCCGTGTCGGCCTTCTCGCAGGCATCGTCCTGTCGCTCGCCTATATGGCCGGCGCGGCGATCATCACGCCTGAGATATGGCTCGATCCGCTCGGCGCTCTGGTCAAGACCGGACCTGCCATCGTGCTGATGATCGTGGCTTTGGGGATGCTGGACGAGCGATAGGCGTCGATAGCTATGCCGGGCCCGTCAGTTGCACCAGTCGAGCCGAGGTCCTTCCCAGCGTCGGGCGAGCCCTTCGCGCACCAGCATCTCGCCGAGTGAGACACCGTCGCGGGAAACGACGCGCAGCTTGCGTCCATACCTGTCTTCGTCACGCCAGCCGGCGATCAATCGGAAGCGGCCGCTATTGAGCAGATCGAGCAACCGCGCTTTCGCCACTTCGGCGGCCTTGGCCTCGTCGGCACAGGCCGGCTCGGAAATCTCCGGAGCGTCGATGTCGGCGATGCGGATCTTGATGCCCTCGAACCAGAAGGTATCGCCGTCGACAACACAATTGGCGCGGATCGGCCCGGAGCAGATGGTGAACTCCGCCTGATGCGGGTCGCCGATTGGTGGCTCCCAGGTGATTGGCGGGGGCAACGTCGTCCGCTCTGGTTGGGCCGGGCGACCGAACTCCTCGCTGGTCAGTAGGTATGCGATCCCGGCCGCGCCCAGGATAGCGATCGACAGCGCGGCCGTTCCGAGCCTCATGCCTTTTCTTCTTTTCGGTGGAATCTGTTCTCGTCGACCACCGACTTCATGTCGGTGCGCCGGAACCAGATCGCGCGCCCGCACCGCAGCGGTGCATTCCCGGCCGTAAAGACGATCTGCTCGTCACCGCGCATGCGCAGAACTTCGTCGGGGAGGATCAGCGGGCGCGATGCCAATTGCTTCGATCGCGTGCGCGACGATCCCGACATCTGCGACGACCGGCTGAGCTGGTCGACCTCGACGGTCGTATTGCCGCATCGTCGCGAAATATAGTCGGCCGTTTCCGGATCATTGATCGCCGCGAACGATACCCAGGATGCGCTTTCGAACCACTTGCTGGTCGCATCGCGCCCGCCATAGGCTTCGCGCATCTGCCCGATCGACTGGAACAGCAGCACCAGGCTGATGCCGTATTTGCGCCCGGCGTCGCGGGCGGTTTCGAGAATCCGCAGATAGCCGAGCCGCGCCACCTCATCGAGGAGGAACAGCGTCCGCCCCTTCATCTCTCCATTCCGGTTGTAGATCGCATTGAGCAGCGCGCCGATGATCGTGCGCGCCAGACCCGGATGGGTCTCCAAAGTCTTGAGATCGAGATTGACAAAAATGTCGGTCTTGCCCTCGGCGATCGCGTCGGTGGAGAAGCTCGATCCCGACACGAGCGCGGCATAGTTCGGATAGCTCAGCCAATGGGTCTCCTTCACCGCATTGGCATAGACGCCGGAAAACGTCTCCGGGGTCATGGCGATGAAGGGCGCGACATTCTCCTTGACGAATTCGGATTCAGAATTGTCGTAGATCCTCTGAAGCCGCTCGCGCAGCTTGGGCTCTGGCTCGGAAAGGTTCGCCCGCATCTGACGTAGGTGCTGGTTTTCTTTTTCCGTATGCCCGGAGAGGCAGACATCGGCGATGAGCGCGGTGATGAGCTGTAGGGCCGAAGCGCGAAAGAAATCGTCACGGATCGAGCTCGACCGGCCGGTATCTGTCACGACCCAGTTGGCAACCGCGACCACGTCCTCTTCCTTGCTGCCGCCGAAGCGGCCGATCCAGTCGAGCACGTTGAAGCCGACATTGGGTGTCTTTGGATCGAGCACGAAGACGTCGCGTCCGGCTTTTCGCCGATGCTCGATCACCATGGGCGCGACCTCGTTGGACGGGTCGAGCGCGACCAGCCCGCCGCCCCATTTGAGCGCGGTTGGGGTTGTGACGGAGGTCGTTTTGAAACCACCCGACCCGGCAAAGACTAGGCCATGCGTTGAGCCGAAGGACGCATCGAAGCAGAGCAGCGGTGACTTGCCGCCGGCGCCCCATGTCTCTCGATCATCGGCCCGAAACCCGCGATCGGCGACGGCATCCTTGTCGACGCGATAAGCCTCGCCAATCACGATCCCGCCGGAACTCGGGAACAGCCGTTTGGCGCCGTTCAGGTCCATCCAGCTCGCCTCGCCATGGATGGCGCGCTTGCCACCGATCCGGCGTGGAGCCGACGTCGCGAAGGCGGCGTTTCCGCGCATGGCGACGCGGGCAGCGAAGATCCCGGCTACCATGACGATGATCGTTCCCATGCCGGTGGCGGGATCGGCATAGGAGAATACGGACTGTCCGGATGGCACGCTTGCGGCAAGCTCGGCCAGCCGTGTCACCTCACGCATGGTGGCGATTGCGATCGTCGCGATCGCGCCGATCAGAACGCCGGTTCCGGCGGCCCTGATGCCGACGGCGCCCTTGGCGGCGAACAGGAACAGGATGCCAATCATTGCCGCAATGCCATAGGGCAGCGCGATGCCGATCCTGCCGAGCATCGTCTTCGCCTGTTCGGTCGAGCCGAAGCCGGCGATCCAATGCTCGACGCCGGTGACGAAAAACACCATGCCGACCATCAGGATCGCCGGCACGATCAGCAGCGCGATCCTAGTCGGGGTCACGACCGAACGCCTTTTCGCCGATCTCCATGAGGCGTGCCCGCTCTGCCTCGTCGCCCCCGATCCGCTGCTTCGCATCGAGCAGAAGTCCGAGCAGGAGCGCTCGCTTCTCGTAGCGCATTCCGGCCTTGGCGATCAGTCCGCCGAGCGCGATCTTCTCGCGGGCGTCCTTCTTGCGCTCTTGCGCCACGTGCATCTGTTTCATGCGCTCAACCCTCGTCAGCCTGCCCCGCAGCCGCGCCAGGCGCGACCTGCGCGGTTGCGGGCTTTGCGTGCCGCCCGCCCTTCTTGCGAAATCGCGACGCGATCTCCTCCAGGGCGGCAATCAGCGTGGCTTCCTCTATGTCGATCTCGCCCAGTCCGGCCCTGAGCGCGATCCGCCCGATGCGCTCGGCCTCGCGCGTCTCGGCATGGCGCAGCTGCTCCTGCAGCTTGGCGATCTCTTCCCTGATCTTCGAGGATGGTTTTTTCATTTCCGCTCAGTGCCTCCGTGTTCGTTGGCGTCGCTTTGTCGAGACAAGAATCCTCCGAATGGACGCCAGCGGCGACTAATAGAAATGCTAGTCGGCGAAGCCGATCAGGTTTGAGATCATCCCGGCCGTTCTGAAAGAGCGGTTCAAGGGCGCAGTAATACGTCGCTGGCGTGACGTGCTGCTCCGACCCGCCCGGGCTGGCCCGCTCCCGACGGACACGATGTCGTATGTTGTCGGGAGCGCGCTTCACCGTGGCGATCACACACTTCACGCCTCAGCTCATCGGACGCAGCAGCGGTCGCAGCGCCGTGCTGGCAGCTGCCTATCGCCATTGCGCCAAGATGACCCATGAGAGTGAGGGCCGCACTGTCGATTTCACCAACAAGGGCAATCTCGGCCACGAGGAATTCCTGCTGCCACCGGACGCGCCGCAATGGGCGCGAGCGCTCATCGCAGATCGGTCTGTGGCCGGCGCCGCCGAAACCTTCTGGAATAGGGTCGAGGCCTTCGAGAAACGCGAGGACGCGCAGTTCGCGAAGGAATTCATCATCGCGCTGCCGGTCGAATTGTCGAAAGAGCAGAACATCGCGCTGATGCGACAGTTCGTGCTCGAGCAGGTGCTGTCGCGCGGGCAGGTGGCCGACTGGGTCTACCACGACGAACCCGGCAACCCGCACGTCCATCTGATGACGACGCTCAGGCCGCTCACGGAGAAAGGATTCGGTCCGAAGAAGATCGCGGTGACGGGCGATGACGGCGCGGTCCTGCGCGGCAAGGCGGGCAAGATTCAGTATCGGCTCTGGGCCGGCGAGAAGCAGGAATTTCTTGAGCAGCGCAATGGCTGGCTCGATCTTCAGAATCAGCACCTGGCGCTGGCCGGCCTGGAGATCCGCGTCGACGGCCGCTCCTACGCCGAGCGCGGCATCGACCTTGTGCCCACCGCGCATGTCGGCGCCGGCGCCAGAGCGATACAGCGCAAGGCGGAGCACCAGGGATGGTCTCCCTCGCTGGAGCGCATCGAGATCGCCGAGGCGCAGAAGTCGGCCAACGCGGCGCGCATCCTCAAACGTCCGGAGATCGTGCTCGAGCTGCTGACCTCGGAAATGAGCGTCGTCGACGAACGCGACATCGCCAAGGTGCTGCACCGCTATGTAGCCGATCCCGGCACCTTCCAGGCGTTGATGTCGCGCATCCTGCAGAGTCCGGAACTGCTGCGGTTGCAACGGCCGACCATCGACTTCGAGACCGGCCGGAAGGTTCCCGCGCGCTACACCACGCGCGAAATGATCCGGCTTGAAGCGGAAATGGCTAACGGGGCCATGTGGCTCTCGGCAAAGAGTTCGCATGGCGTCCGGGAAAGGGTGCTGGAGAGCGTCTTCGATCGCCACGAGCGGCTCTCCGACGAGCAGAGAACCGCGATCGAGCTGGTGACGAAACCCGGTCGTATCGCGGCGGTCGTGGGTCGCGCCGGCGCCGGCAAGACCACGATGATGAAGGCCGCGCGCGAGGCCTGGGAGCTGGCTGGCTATCGCGTGATCGGCGGGACGCTTGCCGGCAAAGCCGCGGAGGGATTGCAGAAGGAAGCCGGCATCGAAAGCCGCACTCTGGCGTCGTGGGAGCTGCGCTGGAAAGAGGGCAGGGAGCCGCTGACCGACAAGACGGTCATGGTCATCGACGAGGCCGGCATGGTCGCCTCGAAACAGATGGCGTACTTTGTTGAGACGGCCGCTCGCTTCGGCGCCAAGCTGGTGCTGATCGGCGATCCCGAGCAGCTGCAGCCTATCGAGGCCGGGGCGGCCTTCCGCGCTATCGTCGAACGTGTCGGCTATGCCGAGCTCGAGCGGATCTATCGCCAGCGCGAGGAGTGGATGCGCGCCGCCTCCCTCGACCTGGCGCGAGGCAATGTCGCCAAGGCGATCGCTGCCTACAAAGGTCAGGGCAGGGTGATTGGCGAACAGCTGAAGGCGGATGCGATCACCAGCCTCATCGCCGCCTGGGACAGCGAATACGATCCCGCGAAGTCGACGCTCATCCTGGCGCACCTGCGCCGCGACGTGCGCGAGCTCAATCGCCTTGCCCGCGAAAAGATGGTCGAGCGCGGCGTCGTCGGCGAAGGCCATGCCTTCCGCACCGAGGAGGGGACACGGACCTTCGACGCCGGCGATCAAATCGTCTTCCTGAAGAATGACAGCACGCTCGGGGTGAAGAACGGCATGCTGGCGCGCGTCGTCGAAGCCGCACCTGGCCGCATCGTGGCGGAAGTCGGGGAGAGCTCCGATCGCCGCAATATCGTGGTCGAGCAGCACGCCTATCGCAACATCGATCACGGCTACGCGACCACGATCCACAAGAGCCAGGGCGCCACGGTGGACCGGGTGAAGGTGCTCGCTTCGCTGTCGCTCGACCGCCACCTGACCTATGTGGCGCTGACCCGTCACCGCGAGGATGTGGCGCTCTACTACGGCAAGCGTTCCTTCGAAAAGGCCGGCGGGCTCAAGCACGTCCTTTCGCGGAAGAATACGAAGGAAACCACGCTCGACTACGAGCGCGGCACGCTCTACCGGCAGGCGCTGAGCTTCGCAGAAAATCGCGGCATGCACATCGTCAAGGTCGCCCGCACGCTGGTTCGCGACCGCCTCGACTGGACGCTGCGCCAGAAGCAACGTCTCGCCGAGATGGCAAGTCGGTTGAGGGACGTTGGCGCCCGTCTCGGACTTCACGACACCAGACAATCCCATTCCCTCAAGGAGGCAAAGCCGATGGTCGCCGGCATCAGAGAGTTCGCCAAAACCGTTCCCGATGTCGTCGAGGAGAAGCTTCATGCCGACCCCGCCGTGACGAAGCAGTGGGAAGAGGTCTCGACGCGATTCCGCTACGTGTTCGCGGATCCGGAGACGGCTTTCCGCGCGATGAACTTCGACGCGGTTCTGACTGATCGCGAGGCTGCGTCGAAGACGCTGCACAGGCTGGTCAACGAACCCGCGTCGATAGGACCATTGAAGGGCGGGACCGGGGTTCTCGCCGGGAAGACACAGCGCGAGGAGCGCCGTGTGGCCGAGACCAATGTTCCCGCGCTGAAGCGTGACATCGAACGCTATCTGCAGCTTCGCCAATCGGCGGGTGAAAAGATCGCCGCGGAGGAACAGTCGCTTCGCCGCAGGGCGTCGATCGACATTTCCGCACTGTCGTCCGAGGCGTATCGCGTCCTGGAAAAAGTGCGCGACGCCATCGACCGCAACGACCTGCCGGCGGCTCTCGGCTATGCGGTCAGCAACCGCGAGATCAAGGTGGAGATCGATGGCTTCAACAAGGCGGTGGCCGAACGCTTCGGTGAGCGCAGGCTGCTGGTCAACGAGGCGCACACGCCGTCAGGCAAGCTGTTTGACAGGGCGGCCGAGGGCATGGCCCCGGCCGACCGGCAGAAGCTCGCCGAGGCCTGGCCGGTGATGCGCGCCGCGCAGCAGCTTGCCGCACATGAGCGCACAGTTGAAGCGCTGAAGCAGACCGAGAGCCTGCGCCTGTCGCAGCGCCAGACTCCGGCCCTGAAGCAATGAACCGGTGCGCTGCGATCCGGATTGTCGGCGCAATAGCAGGCCTCGCTGCCATCGCGGCGGCTGCCTGGCTCGGCGGCTACCGCATCAACACCACGCCGAGCTATCCGCTCGGTCTTTGGCGTATCGAGGCGCTCGGGCGTCCCGCAGTGAAAGGCGATCTTGTCTTCATCTGTCCGCCGCTCACGCCGGCGTTCATGATGGCGTTCGAGCGCGGCTATATCCGTCGTGGGCTCTGCCCCGGCCAGTTCAGTCCGCTCATAAAAACGGTAGTGGCGACCGAGGGGCAATCGGTCGACATAGGCGAGCATGTATCGGTCGAAGGGCTTCCGGTTGCCCATTCCAGAGTCCATCGCGTTGACGCCGCGGGCAGGGCGCTTTCTGCCTGGCAAGGCGGAGGCGTGCCGCCCCGATACCTCTTTCTCCATTCCAATTTCGCCGGCTCCTATGACTCGCGGTATTTCGGGCCGATCCCCGCCGCCGGGCTGCTCGGACGCGCCGTCCCCATCTACACGTTCGAGCCGTGATGGACTTCGATCCTGCGCGCTGATCGGACTTGCCGCTGCGGCCGGCGGGGTCGGCTGGAGCGGATATGTTCTCGCCCTTCCGGTCGCGTTCGCCTTTCCCGTGCTGTGGTCGCACGCGCCATCGCGTCTTGTCGCCGTCGCTGTCTCGGCGGCGTATTTCCTGGCCGCGTCGCGCGGTTTGCCGCAGGGCGTCGCAAACTTCTATGGCGCAGATCCGTTGCCCGGCATCGCACTCTGGTTCGCCGCCTCGATCGCCTTCGTCGTCGTCCATGCAGCGTTCTGGACAAGGCAACCGGGAGGGGGACGGGCGGTGCGCTATTCTGTGGCGGCGGTGCTCATGGCTGTGCCGCCCTTCGGCATCGTCGGATGGGCGCATCCGATCACCGCGGCCGGCGTCCTGTTTCCAGGCTGGGGGTGGTGGGGCATGGCCGCCGCCGCAGCCGGTCTGGTCGCAATGACGACGCGATGGTGGCCGGTGGCGGCGATCGTGCTGGCGGGTTTCTGGCTCTGGTCGGCGACGACCTGGACGGCTCCATCCCCGCCGGCAGGATGGGCCGGCGTCGATCTCGATCTGGGGCAGAGCCTCGGCCGCGACGCCTCGCTCGAGCGCCATCGCGAGCTGATCGGAGTCGTGAAACGGAAAGCGGGCGACGGCGCCCGCGTCGTCGTCCTGCCCGAAAGCGCGTTGGGCTTCTGGACGCCGACGGTGGAACGCCTGTGGCGCGACGAGCTGCAGGGCATGTCAGTCACGGTGATCGCTGGCGCCGCGATCGTCGTGAAAGACGGCTACGACAATGCCATGATCGCGGTGTCAGGCGAGGGCGCAGCAGTGCTCTACCGCGAGCGAATGCCGGTGCCGGTGTCGATGTGGCAGCCGTGGCGCGGCGGGTTCGGCGGGGGAGGCGGCGCCCAGGCGCACTTCTTCGCCAACCCGGCCGTCGAGCTCGGCGGCAAGAAGATCGCACCGCTGATCTGCTACGAGCAGCTTATCCTCTGGCCGGCGCTCCAGTCCGTCCTGCATGCGCCAGACGTCATCGTTGCCAGCGGCAATGGCTGGTGGACGACAGGCACGTCGATAGTCCCCATTCAGAAAGCGAGCGCCGGGGCTTGGGCGAGCCTGTTTGGCATTCCACTGGTCACGTCCTTCAACAGCTGAGCCGGAGCTTTGCGATGATCGACGCAGCCCTAATCGAGAAATGCGCGGACCCCGACCTGAAGCCGGCGATTGTCGAGCGTTTCATCGCCGAGGCAGGATCGTCAGATCCGCTAGCGGTCACGATCATGTCGGGCAATCGCGTCATCCTGGTTCCGAAGCCGGGCACACCGGACGAGGCGATGGCCCTCATGCACCAATATGTTGGCAAAGCGATCGTCCGTGTCGGGATCACCCAGTATCCCGCTGGTCTGGGGATCGCCGAGGTCTCCGAACTGAGCACGGATCTGGTCGACGCCTGCGCGAACATCCGTCTGGGCACGGCGCTGTTCGGCAAGGTCTATCGCATCGTCACGAAATGGTACGGCAATGCTGTCGACGAGGCCTTCGATGACGCGGTCTATGCGTGGAAGACCGGATACTTCGAAGGAAAGGCGATCTTCTCCGAGCCCGAGCCGGGCGACGTGGAAGTCGCCACACCGACGGGCGGTAAGTTCCCGCCTGGCGGTAACGACCAGCCGGCACCGATATCGCGGGACGCGGTTCGAGGTGAGGTGACGACCGTGGATGATCCCAACCAGGCAGGAATCCGCATCGATCTATCGGGGATCGGAAGTCGGGCGCCCTGAGTAGCGCCGCCGGCACCGCTAACCGAGGCGTCAAGCCCTTCTTGCGGCCGATCTTCTCCCCAATCTACTGGCCCCTTGGGCATGGCGCCGGTAGGCAGCGGCGTCACCGAATGGAGCCATCCCAGCAGCGTTTTGCCCCCATTCAAATTCGCTCAAATTAGTCTAAAGCTTTGATCTGGCGATGGGGGCCGTTCCTCGATATAGAGGGCGCCGGGGCAGTACGCGCTGTCCCGGGGTGTGGAAACCCTACTCGGCGGTTGGTGTCGGCCGTGACGACACTAGAATCCTCTGGCCAACTTGGCCGGGGGCCTGTGACGTATGTCCAGGCGCCTCGGTGCTAAAGGTCACAGGACTGTCCGAGTACAGTTTCCAACCCCCGGCTTGGGTTCAGGGATTAGCGTTTGCGGGGGCGCACCGCGGACAACGTCCGAGGGTTGAGGTTTATGAGTTCTGGAAGCGACGATGCTCGGCAAGAGCACAAGCCACCAATGCGGCCTGTTGTAGGCCTGACTGAGGGCCTAACGAAGAAAGACCTCGAGCAACTTACGATCGAGGCGATCAGGGCGCATCGGGTGCTGCGCGACGAGGCTGAGGCACTGCATGCACCTTACGTGGAAGATCAGTCCGCCACGTGCGACACAGTCGGATCGGCGCGCCTGGCCTGGATCAGCGCGATGCTGAAGATGCATGCGCACCAGGCGGCCTTGTCCACTCTGCTCGACTTGCTTGGCTATATCCCCGACGTCCCGGAAGACCGGAAGACACCCCGATCTATCAGATCAGCTTGAGTTTTGTGGCGAGCGCGGTGGCCTGCGCCAAGCTCGATGCATCGAGCGTCTTGCGGGCATTGTTCAGATGGAAGTTGACGTTGGCGTAGGACATGTTCTCGATGGTCGCGATGACCCTCATCGATTTACCCTCCGCCGACCATTTGAGGCACAACGCCTGCTTCGCCGTCAGCTCGACCGAACGCGCGGCCGTAGGTTCGGCATCGTGATGCTCCAGGGCAGCGTGCAGCAGGGCTACGGAAGTGACGGCAGCGACCTGGTCGATATCTGACTTGAGCGAGACGGCCGGCTTGCTCGAGGCAAGGGTCAGCATCGACATGTGCCCGAACGCGGTTCTGATCGGTACACTGATGCCCGATCGAATGCCGAAATCCCCCGCTTCGGCGTAAAAGGTCCTCACTGCCTTGTTAGCGGCTTGTCGCGGTTTGCCCGCCATCCAGGCGAACGCTTGCAGTCGCGACCGAGCCATCGCGACGACCGGGTCAATTTTGGCATAATCGCGCCCAAGATAGCGCTCCTGCCACTCTGCGGGATAGTTGGACACTGCACAGGTGCGGACTGGTTGAACGTGCAGGAAAGCGAAACAGTCGAAGCCGAGACCTCTGACAAGTTCCGGCAGCGCCTGCTTTATTGTGGCGTCGGTTGGCGCAACTGATGATACGTCAATGAGCTTCTGGAACCATGCTTTCACGTTTCATTCCTCGACCAGACAGATACCCGTCAAAATGCCCCAAGTTTGCTTGCCAACTTCATCTCAACTTAACGATTGAAGGCAGCAATCGGATCAGTTGGAATGTGCGGCCAATCCATCCTAGATCTGACGTTAACCGGGTCGTGGTGATGTCGACACCGGCGAAATTGATCTTTCCCGCCGTAATGGGTCCAATGCCGGTGGCCGCAAGCTAGCGCGAAGCATATCCCACTGAAGCAATAGACGACTGGTGCATTTCTTTCGAGTGAACCCAACTCGGCTCACTCAACTCATACCCTTCTACATGTTGCTCACCATGTCTTCTCCGGCTTGTCCTCGTCCTCAGGCGGGACGATGGGGTCGCCCCAACGTAGGCGGCGTCCGCAGTGCATCGATCTTGACACCCGCCAACAATATATATACGGCTATTTAATATCAAGTTCGCTTTAGGCGAGACCTTTGGTTCTGCCGCTGCCGCTGGCGCTTGCAGCTGAGCTTGATCGGGATGTCTCATTCCGATCCAACTAACGATAAGGGAGCTGACTGATGCAGAGTTTTTCGTCGAAAGTGTCCATCGCGCTGGCCATGGCTATAATGGTCTGCGCTTCGCAGCCCGTTGCAGCCCAGCAGGAGGAAGTGACTTTCGCTGGCTGGGGCGGAAAGCCCCAGGAGGCGATCTCGAAAGCCTTTCTTGCGCCATTTTCCAAGAAGACTGGGATCGCTGTCAAGGAAGACTTCTTCGATGGCAGCTACGCAAAAATCCAGGCCATGGTGGAGTCTGGCAACGTAACTTGGGACCTCATGCAGGTGGATGCCTACTATCCACTGGGCATCTGCGATAAATACGCCGAAAAGCTTGATTTTTCGAAGATCGACAAAACAAAACTGCCTAAGGAAATGGTTTCCGATTGCGCAGTGCCGATTTTTCAGCATGCCGACCTTATGATGTACAGCACGGAATTCGCATCGAATCCGCCGACTGGTTGGGCGGATTATTTCGACAAAGAGAAGTTTCCCGGTAAGCGCGCTGCCTATGCTGGAGCGTTTGGTGGCTTGCTTGAGGGTGCCCTCCTTGCGGATGGCGTTTCTCCTAAGGAGCTCTATCCATTGGATTACGATCGGGCATTCGCGAAGCTTGATACGCTTGGCACCGACCTGATCTTCTACACGACGGGCGCCCAGCAGCAGGAAATGATGGAGCGAGGCGACGCGGCATTCTACATGGCATGGTCTGGGCGGGCTTTCAACGCCATGAAGAACAATGCGAAAGTCGCGCCTGTCTGGAATCAGGCGTTGGCACTCTACGATGTTCTGATCATCCCGAAGGGAGCGAAGAACAAGGATGTTGCTACAGAGCTGATTGCTTACGCCGTAGGTGCAGGTCCCCAAGCGGAACTCAGCAAGTATATCGCCTACGGTCCGATTAACTCGGAAGCCAAGCCGAATGTCGACGAACTGACCGGGAAACTCTTGGCGACCACGCCTGGCAACGACGCCAACCTTGTGCTGGTCAATGCTGCGTGGTGGGGCGAGAACCAAGCTGAAGCCGACCGTCGGTTCACCGACTGGGTATCGTCTCGATAAGCATCCTGTGCCGCCGCGCTCCCGGTCAGACCGGGGCGCGGCAGTATCGGTTCGCCCTACTGACGGAACGATCGGGCCGCCTAGTAGGCGTATCCGGCGAAGTGCGGCATCCAGCATTCACAGACGACGAGACGGTATGGATACCTTCGTTAGCAGAAATCAATCGGCGCTTTGGCTGGCACCATCCGTAGTTCTGCTCGCGGGCGTGCTCTTTCTGCCCATCGGCATGTTATTGCTGGAAAGCGTAGGAGGCGCCAATGGCATCGGTACCTACACCGACCTAATCTCACGCACTGGATTTCAGCGGATTTTCGTCCGTACGCTTTCGATGGCTGCGATAGTTACGATCGTTACGATCGTCTTGGGTTTTCCATATGCCTTGGCAATGGCGCGAGCCCGAAAGCCCGTTGTCATGCTCCTCACGATCGTGGTCTTCCTGCCTCTCTGGACAGGTTTGATGCCGCGGAGTTTTGCTTGGGTCGTCCTCCTGGGGGACAACGGCATTATCAACCGCAGCCTGGCCGTTCTCGGACTCGGTCCGGTTGCGCTGATCCGAACGCCGCTCGGTGTAACGATCGGCATGGCCCAGATGCTCCTGCCTTTCATGGTCTTGCCCCTTTGCAACACGATCCGCGGGATCGACCAGAGACTGTTATCAGCAGCCGCGACGTTGGGAGCGTCGCGCTTCACCGCATTTCGCACCGTCCTGCTACCTCTATCTGTGCCCGGGATCATGTCGGGCGCGACCGCCGTCTTTGTGATGGCGCTCGGTTTTTATGTGACGCCAGCGCTGCTCGGTTCGCCGCAGCAGTCGATGCTGGCGCAGTTCATCGATGTCCAGGCGAACCGGGTTCTTGCTACGGATGTAGCGGGCGCAGCGAGCGTGCTGCTGCTCCTTGTGGTAGGCATCATGTTCTTCGTGGTTAGCCGCCTCTACAGTGCGACATCGATGATCCCGAGTGTCGGCGCAATCAAGCAGGTACAGGGTCAACGACTGCATTGGCCGCTTCGGATTTTCTGTAGCCTGGTTGCCTGCATTCTCTTGATGCCGCTGCCCGTAGTGGTCCTGTTGGCCTTCACTGATCGACCCAGTTTCGAGTTTCCACCACCCGGATACTCACTGATGTATTTCAGGCAGCTGTTTACAGATGCAGCTTGGACTGCATCGATCTGGAACTCTATCAAGTTTTCGCTGATCGCCGCCTTTCTGGCTACCGTATTCGGGGTGACGGCTGCCCTTGGTCTCGTGCGAAGCGCGGGTCGTTGGTCAAACCCGCTATATTATTTGATAATATCGCCCATGATGATACCCGGTGTCGTGGGAGCGATTGCGGTTTACGTGGTGTTCCTGCGAATGCATCTGTCGGGAACTGCCGCAGGCATCATAATAGTGCACACCGCACTCGGTATCCCCTTCGTGCTTATCTCGGTGCTGACGGTACTTCGATCACTTGACACCCGGCTGGGCGATGCCGCCGCCACAATGGGCGCTTCGCGTTTCACCACCTTCAGGACTGTGAACTTGCCGCTTCTAATACCCGGAATAGCAAGCGGAGCTGTGTTCGCATTCCTCGCTGCTTTCGACGAAGTCGTGTACGCGTTGTTCCTTCAGTCAGTAGATACGCGGACGCTTCCGGTGAAGATGTTTATGTCGGTTACCGCTGAGATCGACCCCACGATTGCGGCGGCGTCAACTGTGATCATGGCGTTCACCAGCGTGCTCTTCCTTCTGATCGTAATACTGCAATGGAAACGAAACCGATGAGTGATGCCAAGACTGGTTCCTCCTTACAGGCGCTGAACATCACGAAACGGTACGGCAGCCACGTGGCGTTGCAGTCTATCTCGCTTGACGTGCAAGCTGGCGAATTCATGACGTTTCTGGGGCCCAGCGGCTCCGGTAAGTCGACGTTCCTTGCTCTGATCGCCGGACTAAGCGAGCCATCGGACGGGTCGCTTCAGATCGATGGTCAGAGCGTGACTGGCCTCCGTCCGGAGAAGCGCAATCTCGGTGTGGTCTTCCAGCAGTACGCCTTGTTTCCCCACATGTCCGTTGCCGAGAACATAGCATATCCCCTCAAGCGCAGGGGGATTGCCAAGCAACGCGTCGGCGAAATGGTCGCCGCTGCTATCCAGCAGGTGCAGCTAAACGGTTACGAAGAGCGATTTCCAAGTCAGTTGTCGGGGGGGCAGCAGCAGCGTGTCGCAGTTGCCAGAGCCATCGTATACCAGCCTCGCATACTGCTGATGGACGAACCCCTCGGGGCGCTTGACCGAAAGATGCGCGAGGAACTTCAGCTGCAGCTGTCGCGCCTCCACAGAGAGGTACGCAGCACCTTCATTTACGTCACACATGATCAGGAGGAGGCGTTGGCTCTTTCCGATCGTATAACGGTCTTCAAAGACGGGGCGATAGAGCAGGTCGGTACAGCCCATGAACTGTACGAGTCGCCCCTTACGCTGTTCGTGGCTCAGTTCCTAGGCGAATCCAACACCATTTCCGGAACTCTCGTAGATGGTCGGTTCGTTTCCAGTGGCCTTGGTGATTTCAGGCCCTCGCTCCGCAAGCCAAGCAGCGTAACAGCAATGATCGTTCGACCGGAACATATGCGTCTTCATACCTCGGACGAGCGAGTGAGTGCCGACGCCAATGCGATTTCAGCCACGGTAACCGACATCGTATATCTGGGATCCAGCCGCAAGGTACTATGTCGGCGCGCCGACGGGGAGGTGGCGATAGTTCGGGAGAACCTTGAGCGAGAGAAATCCATCGAGCCCGGGGACCCGGTCCAGCTGTCCTGGAAACCTGAGCAATCTGCCCTCGTCTCAGCGAATTAGATCAAATTTGACGGACCAAGCCTATGTCCAAAGTCGTCCATTTCGACAGGCGTGCCGTACGCTTCGCCAGAGCCAACCTTGACGAAGGCGACGCGTCCGGTGGGAGCTCCGGTCTTGCGAGGCTCATTAGTCCTGCGATTAGTCCCACGATGGGTGGAGGACTGGCGACATATGACGGCTGCTCGATCGAGTGGACGCTACTGTACGACGAGATAATCGTCGTCATCGCGGGCACCTTCAAAATGCGCCACGGCAAGGAGCTTGAAGCTACCATCGTAGCAGGGCCCGGAGACGTGATCTGGGTCCCGGAGAAGACCCGAATGACCTATGAAGGCGATGAGGCCGAAATCTTCTACGCCACTTACCCAGGCGACTGGAGGACGAAGAATGGCTTCGCAGAGTGATACCGTCGTTCGAGAGTACCCGTTCTTTCTCCAGCAGGCCCTCGACCAGGAGAAGGCGGAAAGTGTTTGCCTCGTAGGCGAACAGTCAGCGGACGTTGCAATTGTCGGCGGCGGCTATGCTGGACTCTGGACGGCCATAGAAATCAAGCAGGCTGAGCCCTCCGCGGATGTTGCTGTTCTGGAAGCTGTCCTTTGCGGAAATGGCGCTAGTGGACGAAATGGGGGAATGATCGTTCCCCTGTTCACCAAGCTTCCCATTCTCGAGGCGCAATACGGGCGTGACCACGGGATGCAGATCGTTCAAGCGTCGCGCGAAGCCGCAGATCATCTCGAGAAGTGGTCGGCAGATGGAGGCGATTTCGACTTCCGTCGTTCAGGGTGGCTCTGGACGGCGGATTGCGCCGCACACTTGGGTGTTTGGAACGGGCTTGCCACTCTCCTGGAAAAGCGCGGCATAGATGTCATGCAGCTTCTGGATTCTTCGCAGACAGCGGAGAAGAGCGGATCGAAGGCCTTCAGGGGAGGCGTTCTCATTAAGGATGGCGCATCCGTCCAGCCGGGAAAGCTGGCACGTGCGCTGCGGCGACGGGCCCTGGATCTGGGTATTCGCATTTATGAACGCTCGCCCGTTACCAACTTGAACGACGCGGAACGATTCAAGTTTCGAACACCTAGCGGAAGCCTTGGGTACCGAAGGGCCGTCATAACGGTCAACGCGTGGGCCAACCAGATATCGGAACTGAGTAAATCGTTGCTCGTGATAATGTCCGACGGAGCAGTGTCCACTCCTATCCCAGAGAAACTCAAGCGTTTGGGGATAGAGCATATGCCGTACTGGATGGACTCGAATACGTTCGTCAACGGAGCACGTAGTACAGCCGATGGACGTCTCTTTGTCGGGGTAACGGGAGGCGCCATTCCATTCGGCAGCCTTGGTACTAGGATGCATTATGGCCCATCGGACCGCTTGCGCGATCTGGAGGCTAGTCTCCGCAGATATTATCCGGAACTCGCATCCGTGCCCTTGCAGGCCAGTTGGCGCGGCGCAGTCGACCGTAGCCGTGATGGGCTGCCCTTCTTCGGTCACTTGAACGGCCGCCCTGAGGTAAGTTATGGGCTCGGGTTTTCCGGTAACGGGATCTGCGTTACACCCTTGGCGGGGAAAATCCTGGCAGCGCTCACGCTGGAGGTCAAAAACGAGTGGTCTACCAGCGGCATGGTTGGTGCTCAGGTCAGCTGGCTGCCGCGCGAGCCGGTAAGATACCTCGGCAGCCGGATGGTTCGTTGGGCGGTACGCCGCAGGGACCAGCAGGCTGCCCGAGGGAAGCCTCAAGGCCTAGCAGTTCGCCTGCTCGCCGATCTCGTTCCGAGCGGTCTGGTTTCAACCCGGGCCAAAGGCGTACCTGAAGGCAGCTAGCTAGCGGCCACCACCGGGCTGAAGTTCGCTGTGGAATCAAGGCGACAAGCGACACCTTTTGGACAACGTAGCTTGGCAAACGGGCTACTATCTACCAAGCTACTACTGGAATATCACCTTTAAGGATCGCAGATGACCCGATCTAGAACGGCCGGCATTGATCAAGGAACCTGGTCAGAAGTGGTGAAGGTCTGCACGGTTCGGATCGTGAAATTAGGCTTATGAAAAAAAAGAATGCCGCTGTGGAGGCCACCCTACCGGACCGCTTGGTGACGCCGCGAAGCAGTAGACCGGGTGAGCGCAAACTTGGTCGCCGAAAATTTGCCGAACTGGGTGAATTCGACAACAAGGAGATGATCCTGAACAGTGCCGAGAAGCATTTCGCCGAACGTGGCTATCTTGGTACGTCCATGCGTGAAATCGCAACCGACGCGCATGTAACCCAGGCTTTGATCACGTATTATTTTGGCACGAAGCTGAACCTCTACTTTGAGGTCTACAGGAGAAGGGTGACCGAGCTTTCCAAGCGGCGTGCCGACCTGCTTGACCGGATATACGAGGAGCGAGAGGTTCCAACCCTCGACAAGCTAGTCAGGGCGTATCTCCAGCCTCAGTTCGAGTTCAGGAGGGACAGCGAAGGCCGAATGAACTTTGCCAAGTTGCAGGCGCGTTTAGCGAGCGAACCTCAGGAAATATTAGAGCCGCTCCGGAAGGAAGTGTACGACAATACATTGAAAAGATTTGTACAGGAGATGATCGATGTAGAGGGTAAAGATCACCTCGCAGCGGTCAGCTGGGGTACGATATTCATGATATCCATGCTCTTGTATATGCTTCGTGGAGTTGATCGCGTGGGCGAGATTACTGACGGTCGTTTTCACGTCGGTGACGATGATGAGGAGATACTACAGCGGATGGTGACTTTCATCGTCGGAGGGATCAACGCTTTGCAGCAGTAGGTGGAACGTGGGTCAGCGACACTCATCAGGGCCCAAGTGCAGCTTGGAACTTGCAGATTCAGTCTCGGACCCGTCAGGCAGCTCTCCGCCCGGAGCCGCGCGCGTGATCTCGACGAAGTGTCGGCCAAGCCGCAGAAGTCACTGCGCGGTACGCCGAAGCCGCCTCGTCGCGTCAGCCAGGGTCCGGAAACGCGGTGAAGCGCATCACCAAGCCGCTTCTTCGCTCGTAAGGTCTGTTCCGTGTCGGCCAACGAGAACCTGAACGTGCAGGGATGGTCCGGAACCGGAAGCTTGCTTCCACCATCTCCGATGTAGGCTAAGGGGGAGATGCTGCGCCACAACCACAGGTGCCGATGGAGGGCGAGACGCACGTCAAGGGCGGGACGCGAGAGCCCCCATACGGGAGGTGCTCATCCTACGGAGCGACGCAGAGCAGAGCCGGGAGCTCTCCCGCTCGGCGATCATCGTGCGGCCGCACACCGCGCATGCTGGTCCCGCACTGAGGCAGATGCTGAAGGGCGGACAGCGCCAAAACGGTCCGATGGGACCCTCTTTCGCAAACGTGTCTGGCAGCACCTCTGCCGGCTTGTGAACCCAACAACCCGCAGGCGAGGATCGCGGAAGGAGCAAGCTGCTAAAGCAGCAACCCGAAATGCATATTGACCAATGCTAGAGATTTCCTGTCGCCCTTCCAACCTGCCAATAAAGGCCAGCGCCGCTCAAGCCGCCGTCTACAGGCACGTCAGCTGCGGTGATAAAAGAGCTGTCAGGACCCAACAGGAAGACAACGACGTTCGCGATTTCGTCCGGTTGGGCACCTCGTGCAAGCGGCGTCGCGCGCCGGCAGCTCTCATGGAAGGTTTCGGTCCTTCCTGTGCCAGCCCCCGGTTCCGCGGCCGTCATCATCGGGGCATCAAGGAGACCCGGGCAAACGCAGTTGACCCGTATCCCCCGCGCGGCCAGATCCTGCGCAGCCGTCCTTGTCAAGCCGCGCAGCCCCCACTTGCTTACGGAGTATGAAGCACCAAAATACCCCGTCATGCCAGCAGTCGAAGCGATATTAACTACGGACCCGCCGCCCCGCATCAGCGGCGCCATGAAATGGATGCCGTAGAACGCGCCATCGAGATTAATCGACATCACTCGGCGCCATTCCTCCGGCTTCGTTGCGGTCACTGTCTTGCGAAGGGTCACACCTGCGTTGTTGACCAGACCGTATACCCTTTCGCAGTCGCTCCCGAGCTGATCTACGAAAGCCTGCCAGGAGTCTGGATCGGAAACGTCTACCTTTCCGATGCTGAGCAACCCGCGAGTATCGGACGCGGTACCGCGCAAGGTCTCCCACGACGATGCATCGGTCTCACAGACATCAAGGGCATGAACCCGCGCGCCAAGCTCTAGCAACCTGGTCGCTGCCACCGCACCCTGACCGCGTGCCGCACCCGTCACTACTATCGTCTTATCGGCCCAGAATGCTGACAATTTCCGCAACTCCATTTGCGCTGGATGCCCGGCATTTCGTGCCAGTCATAAACGGAAGACGGGTTCACTTTCGCCACGTGAAGACTTGGGTGATCCAAGACCTCACCACCCCTGAGAAAAGCCCGACCAGACCCAACGGGCGTACATCCGGCTGGACATCGGCAGATGGGTTCTGCGAGTGCTTTTCCAGGTTCGTCGAGAAGGCTTCCGCGAGCCGCTTCACAGTTTCGCGGACAATACCGCCCCGGTTGAACTGAGCTAGTGGCCCCGTCAGTCGCCATGCGAGCTGGACCTCTACGGCTGTTCCCTCGTTATCGGCTGGTAACACGCTCCAGCTCACCTGTCCGCTGGCGCTCGATCCCGTTCCAGCGTCACGCCCGCGCGCCGTCATCATACCCGTCCGGGCACTGTCGTCGATCGTGTACTCGCCTTCGCCTGCGAACTTTCCCTTGATGGGGCCGAGCGCAACGTACATCTGCCCCGATACCTTGCCGTCGTCGAGATCGAGGATTCCCGCGCCCGGTATGCATCGTGCTACGATCCGCAAGTCTCTCATCAGCTGCCATGCTTCGGCCGGCGGTATCGCCAGGTTCACGGTCTGACTGATGGAGTTCGGAAGGTCTTTCGAAGCTGTCGGGGCAGGGCTTGTTTCGGCGCCTTTCGAGCGGGGAGCGGGCGCCGATGTCGGCACCGGGACATTATCTACAGGTCTGTCCTGACTTAACTCTGGCGTCCGAACAGAGATTTCTTTCTGCCGAGCCCGACCTGGGCGGACCGCGGTGAATGCCCGCATTATTCCACTCAGCCCTTGGCTTATCGAAGATTTGGCAACCCCCGAGAGCAGGCTGAAGAGGCCCAAGGGCCGAACGTCTGCTGCGACTTCGGCTGCTGGGTCGCGTGAATGCTTTTCCAGATTCGAAGCGAAAGCTTGCGCGAGCCTCTTCACAGTTTCGCGGACGATACCGCCCCGGTTGAACTGGGCGAGCGGTCCCGTAAGACGCCATGCAAGCTGGACCTCCACGACGGTGCCTCCGTTTTCCGCTTCCAGAACGCTCCAGCTCACCTGTCCGCTGGCGCTTGATCCCGTTCCGACATCACGACCGCGCGCCGTCATCATGCCCGTCTGGGCACCGTCATTGATCTCGTACTCACCCTCTCCCGCGAACTTGCCTTTGATGGGGCCGAGCGCAACGTGCATCTGCCCGGTGACCCTGCCATCCTCAAGGCTGATAATTTCCGCGCCCGGTATGCATCGTGCTACAATCCGCAAGTCCCTCATCAGCTGCCATGCTTCGGCCGGAGGGATCGCCAGCTTCACGGTCTGGCTGATCGAGTTCGGGAAGTCTTTCGAAGCATCCGTAGCAGGGCCTGTCCCTTCGCTCTTCGGACGGGAGGCACGCGCCGTAGGCGGCGCTGGAACAGTATTGACTGATTTGAACTGCCCCACCTCCGGCCCACGAACGGAGAGCTCTTTTTGCGGAGTTCGACCTGCGCAGACCGCAGTCAAAGCGTCCACAATACCAACATAGCCCGTGCAGCGGCACAGATTGCCTGCGAGTTCCCGTCGGATCTTGGTTTCGTCGACTTCCCCGAGCCTCAGTACGATATCGCGGCCCGTAACCAGCATGCCCGGAGTACAAAAGCCGCACTGAAGGGCATGGCAAGCCGAGAACTGCTTGCGCAGCTCGGTCATGACCTCATCTGTCTCAAACCCTTCGATGGTCGTGATCTCGTCGCCATCAAGGTCCGTGGCCAGTGCAATGCAGGAACGCTGAGGCTCTCCATTTACAAGCACCGTGCATGCGCCGCATACGCCCTGTTCGCACCCTAGGTGCGTGCCTGTCAGGTCCAGAACATCCCTCAAGACGTCGCCCAGGAGGGCCCGTGGCTCAACAATAAGATCCCGTCGGGTCCCGTTGACCGTCAGAGTGACCCGCCGAGACCTAGCGCTGAGTTCGCTTGCAGCGTTCATTTCAGGGGCTCCGTGACGCGCGCTAGTGCCTTTGCCAGCATCGCCTTGTGCTGGCGGAATCTGTCGGGCTCGACATGTCCCAACTGTTCCTGAAGTTCATCTGAAGCAACCAATAGCAGTTCGTCCGAGCTTGCCGCTCCAATTGACTGAGCAACCCTTGGAAGAAGTAGGGGCGGCCCGTCGGTGGCGCCGATTACGACGCGCGACAGTCCATGTATCGGGTCGCTGACGATGGCGCAGATCGACTTGGCGAACTCTCCGACCTTATGACAGAGCTTGGTGTAGGCCCATCTGGCGGAAGGCGAGAGGCTGGGCATTTCGATGCCGACAAGAATTTCGTCCTCACTCAGCGCGGAAACCATCGGGCCAATGATGAAGTCTTCGACCCGCACGTGTCGGATACCTTGTCTCCCATGGACTTCGCATGTCGCTCCCAGTGCAGTCAGTGCGCTGATCCAGTCTGCCGCGGGGTCCGCATGAGCCAAGGACCCGCCGATCGTCCCGCGATTGCGGACGGCCCTGTAGGCAATGCCTCCTGCCACGTAACGCAGGAAGCCGCCCGAGAATTCCGGCAGGATCCCGTCCTCGAATGCGGAATGGCGCCAACCCGCGCCTATCCAGAATCCGCGTTCGCTCTGCGCGACCTCCCTGAGACGTGGTATGTGCTTGGTGTTGACCAGACTGGACGGCCGAGCGAGCCTCAGATTGAGGGTAGGCACAAGCGACTGCCCTCCGGAAAGGAGTTTTGCGTTGCCGTCTGACTCAACGAGCAGCTTGATCGCTTCTTCGACAGTCGATGGATTGGCAAGGTCGAAAGGAGCGGGTTTCATGTCGTCGACTCCGCACCCACCTTCGCGAGTTCCGCCAGGATTCTGGATGGAGTGATAGGGAGCTTCGATACAGCAGCACCTGTGCGGGAAAGTGCGTCGTTGATCGCGTTCGCCAAGGCCGCGGCGGGGGGAATACATCCGCCTTCGCCGGCGCCCTTGATTCCGAAACTGGTGTAAGGCGACTTGTTCTCGATATGTGCCAGCCGGAATCGGGGCACTTCGTTCGCCCCGGGCAACAGATAGTCCAGAAGCGTCGAAGCTAGTGGTTGACCGCTTTCGTCGTACGGACTTTCCTCGAAAAGTGCAGTCCCGATTCCCTGAGCTGCGCCACCGATCGTCTGTCCCTCGACGATCATCGGGTTGACCATCTGACCGCAGTCTTCGACGATTACGTAGTCGAGGATCTCTACATGTCCGGTGTTGAGGTTCAGCGCGACCTTCACGGCATGTGTTCCATAAGCAAAGATGCCGCTTTCGACGGGCGGCTTGTAACCTGCGGTGGCCTCGAGGCTTCCCGTTTCCACGTCGCCCGGCAACTGGTGAGAGCGGTGATAGAAAATGTTGGCGATCTCCCGGAGCGTAATACTCGCCGCACCGCTTTTCGCCATGCCGGCAGAAAGCTCGACCGACGACTTATCGACCTGCATCAGCACAGCCGCGATCGCTTTGATCCGCTCGACCAAGATCTTGGAGGCATTCTCGATCGCGCCGGCTCCGACAACGATCGATCTTGACGTGAAGGATCCGACCGAATGTGGCGTGTCTTCCGTGTCTCCCAGCCGAATGCGGATGTTGTCCGGGTGGATACCCGTATGGGTCGATGCCACCTGCGCCAGGGAAGTTTCGATACCCTGTCCGAAGCCCTGCAGTCCCATCCGGACCTCCAAGGTTCCATCAGGCGCGAGCTTGACGGTCGCTTGGTCATAGCCCGGAACGATGGGCATGTTCCACGGTGCGTAGAAGCTGGGTCCGTTTGCGGTCTGTTCGTAGAAGGTCGCGAAACCTATCCCTGTAAGGATGTCCTTCTCACGTGCTTGACGCTCGGGCGCTTCGGTTCGGAACTGGTCAAGGCCGATCATCTCCCGAGCCTTCCTGAGGGTCTCGGGATAGTTGCCTATGTCGAAGTGTTTTCCTGTCACGTCAACGAATGGCATGGCTTCAAAGGGAACCAGGTTCTCAGCCCGAACGTCGCAGGGCTCCCTGCCGACAGCACGAGCGATCGCGTCGATCAGAGTCTCCATCGCAAAGCAGGTCCCTACGCGGGCGATACCCCGGTAAGGGCAGAAACCCGGCTTGTTCGTAGCGACGACAGCGACCTTCGCGCGATAGTACTTGAGATCGTAGGGGCCGGGCAGATTGCTCCTCGCCGAATAACCCTCCAATGCGGCCGTAAATGGCCAGACGGAATAGGCGCCATTGTCGATGACGATGTCGGCATCGAGGCCCAGCAATCTTCCTTGTGGGGTGGCATATCCTGTCAGCTTGTATTTGGCCTGCCGCGTATTGGCTCCAGCCACCAGATGCTCGCGGCGGTCCTCGATCCACCGGAACGCGCTCTTGAAAGTGAAGGCAAGCCACGCGACCGCAAGCTCTTCCGGAAGGAGCTGGAGCTTGTAACCGAAGCCTCCGCCGATGTCCGGCGGAGTGACCCGTACCATCGACTCCGGGATGCCTAGGATTTCCGCCACGCCAAGGCGTATCGGATGAGGAATCTGGGTAGACATCGCGAGAACCAGCTGATTGGCAGCGTAGTCCCAGTGAGCGACGATACCCCGGCCTTCCAGTGGATGGATGGTCTGTCTGGACAGCTCTGCCTCCACTTCGACCCGGACGGGCGCCTTTCCCTCAAGCAAGGAAAAATCGTCTTCACGGGTCAGCTCGATAAACCGATTGTCTTTCCAGCCGTCATGGATAAGCGGTGCATCTTCTGCCAGGGCCACGAGCGCGGACGGCACGGGTGGTAACTCCTCGAAGTCGACGATCACCGCATCCGCAAGATCTTCTGCAAGGGCTCGGTTGGCAGCGATACAGGCGGCAATAGGCTCCCCGACGAACCGCAGCTTTCCCGTAGCAAGGACCGGACAGTCACTATGTTGATAACCGGGAGTGGTGATCGGAGTGGTGATCGGCCTCACGCCGACCAGATCGTCATAGGTAAAGACTCGGTTGGGACCGATATCCGGCTTCGTCACCGAGAGAAGCCTGGCGTGAGCTACCGGACTACGGACGAACGCCACGTCCTGCATCCCGGCAATCTTGATGTCCGCGGCAAACCTGCCACGCCCATGGAGGTGCCGTACATCCTCCCGCCTTTTCAGACTGGACCCGATCCCGCCTTCATTCATGGTACCACCCTTGGCAACCCCAGCATTTGAGCGCCGTTGTCATGTGCCGAATACATAAGAAGCTTTATCTGTCGGACTATAAAAATAATTTCCGCCCGGTCGACCCTCAAAAGGGGGTGGGACGTTTGTTTCACGCGGCAAAACTGAACAGCTCTTGAATATCCTCGACGATGCCAGCTCTTTGCGAGCCGATCGTCGCAGGTGCCGCGATTACTGCCGAAGTGTCCCTAACCATGCCATTATGTCAGCGGCATCCGTCACGTCGCCATACTTCTGGCCGATGTCATAGAGGCTTGCGTCATGCGGCGGCTTCGCACGGTCCGCGCAGCAATCCGCCGGAACCAATACGTTGAAGCCCGATTGCACGGCATCGACGACGGTCGCCCTCACGCAACCGGACGTAGTCGCGCCAGTCACCACTACCGTATCGACACCAGCGCCTGTCAGAAGCGCAGCCAGGGTCGAACCGAAGAATGCGGAAGCGCCTTTCTTGACCACGATCGCGTCCTCAGGCTGTATCCCAGTCGCAGCGTCGATCTCGACCAGACGTGTTCCGCTGAGCAAGGCAGCCATTCCGGTTGCTTTCTTCAGCCACGGAAGTTTGTCGATCTCTCCCCGCTCGAAGGCGATGGTCGTGTAGATGACCGGAATTCCGGCTGATCGAGCGAGATCGGTCAAGCGACGCGTCGCTGCCAGAGGGGCGCTCATGTCGGCCGCAGTCGGATACTGCGTATCCGTGAAGCCATAAGTGAAATCGACTACGACAACTGCGGGGCGCTTGCCGCGCGGCACGGGCCTGCCGAAGCCTGCGTTATCGTAAATCTGCTCTTGGGACATACCGCGCCTCATATAGGAACCAGCCCGCGCCCCTAAAGGGCGCGGGGGTTTACGTGTTGTCAGTCAACTGCGATTAAGCGTGATTTCCTTCACGACGATGTCGCCGTCGATGACGATCGCTTCGTCGTCCAGGAAAAGCGAGCAGTTACGCATGGGGATATCCAGATGGCACGCCGTGTCGTTCGGACCTCCCAGTTCATTGTTGGGACCAGTCGAGAACATGACGTTGCCGTAGAAGCTGCGCGGCTCCATCCCCATGCCGCCAGGGAACTCGCCGGGTACGAAGTTGTGCCATTTGGCGTGAGGGTTCATGCCCCAACCGACATGGCTCATACCCTTGCCGCGTTCATCCCGGAAGCTGTCCATGTAAGACTTGACGATCTCAGCTTCGAGGCCGCCACGGATATCCGTGATGAAGCCCTTCTCGATCGTGTATGCGATGGGCTCGCGGGTCATGATGTTTTGAGGAAGCAGGATGTCACCGGGCGCGACGACGATCTGGCCGTCTACTCCATCATCGTCTCCACCTGTAAAGACAAAGCCAGAAGGCCAGTGATCCCATCGGCCCGGCTCATCGGTGCAGGCGTACTCCGCCACCGTAGGATAAGTGTTCAGCTTGTACGTGACATCCGTACCGTGAGGGGACGTGATCCTCATCACCTTAGCCTTGTCGAGGAGCTCTGCCGCGATCGTGACCTTCTCGCGAAGTTCCGGGTAAGGCAGCATCCTCGCAAGCAGCTCCGGCGGCTCGACCGCTGTCAGAATGCGGGTACCTGCGTGTTGGATAGCGAACTGTTCGGGTGAGAAAAGAAGGAACACGCAGTCAATCAACATGTCGCAATTCTTCAACGCCTCTACCGCATCCGGCATGGCGGCAAGACCTGTCACGCCGACCGACCATCCGTCAGTTGCCTGAGGCGCAGGAAGGCGCATGTGGTACATCCGCGCACCAAGACGCTGGCCAGCGGCCATGAAGGCATCAGCGTAGTCGAGGCGACTGCTGCCTTGGGTCAGCACGATAAGACGTTCGCCGTCCTTGACCCCTGACATCTTGAGTTGGTGCAGGCAGATTTCGGTGAAGCTTGCATGATCCATCTTTGGTTACTCTCCTGTTGTCACCGAGGTCAGGCTCAGGCGGAAAAATCGAGGACCGAATCCAGGAAGCCCGGAAGGTCGTCCCAAGGGATCATGTGGCCGGCGCCGTCGACACGCCTGATCTCGATTTGCGGCATCAGTCTGGAAATTTCTTCCGCATCTTCTGCGAGGACCACGGTCGCACCACCCGCGATGACCAGTCGCGCAGGCAGCGTGAGGGTGGCCATGTCCGCGTGAATGTCATCGGTTGAGAAACCATCGAATGCTTGGCGGATCGCGCCCCATTGACAGGTGTGCAGCCATTCCGCCCGCAGGGCACGCTGTTCTTCGGTCCAGCTGGGGCAGAAGTGCAACATGTCCTCTGCCGAGCAGCCACGCTCGGCCAGTCGAATGGAGTCCGCGTACCATGACCAGGAAGCGGGATAAGGCCTGCGGTTCGGACCAGATACCGGGGGATCGACCAGTATGATCCCCGATATGGAAGCGGAGTCCGTGCTGGCGGCCCGTATCGCTATGCGCGCGCCCATGGAGTGGCCAAGTACGACCGGGCGAGCCATGCGCCTAGTCAACTCGACGACGTCGTCAGCCATCGCGTCCAGAGTGTAATCGAGATCACCTGCCTGGCTCAGTCCCCGTCCGCGAACGTCGAGAATGTGCACATCGAAGCGCTTCGACAACTCGGTGCCGACGAAGCCCCAGGTTATCGCCGGCGACGTGATGCCCGGCACGAGCAGGAGCTCGATGGCATCTGCGGGCCCTGGGTAATGGATCAGATGCTGACGGATGCCGTTGGCGTGTACGTTGTAACCGTTCACCATCCCCCCGCCTCAGTATGCGCCGGAAAGGAGCGTGCCGCCGCCCGGGACACGCGTTTCGAGGCCGAGTTGGCGCAACATCGACCAGGTCGTCGCGACCGCAGCCGAGATCACGGGCCTGCGCGCCTGTGATTCCACGACGGATATGGCGGGGAGCGATGGCATCTGCACGCAGGCTGACAGGACGATTGCATCGACGTTATCCGTTTTCATCCCCGCCACTATGGCAGGCAGGTTAGACGGATCATGTGCTGCCACTGCGAGGTTATCCGAAATCTCCAGTGCCCTGTAGTCGCCAACATCGATGCCTTCGTTGCGGATGTACGCGACGACCATTTCGGTGAGCGGCTTCATGTAGGGAGTGACCACGGCAACCCGCTTGGCGCCGATCGCCTTAATTCCGTCCACGAGGGCGCCGGCGGAGGTCACAACGGGTGCGGCGGCACCGTTTCCGACGGTGACGTTATGGAGGCGCTCGCCTGACTCGCGGTGATAGCCGTGGCCCATGGACATGATGGCCACCAGACACGCGTACCCCATGACGTCCACGCGGGCATCGGAAAGTTCCAGCGCGCAACGGTCGCTGTCCCGGTCCATCTTCGCCAGCTCTTCCTTCGTCACGTGTTTCATCCGCATCCGGGAAGAGTGGAAGGTGAACCGTTCGGGCATGATGGCTTCACGTGCACGAAGCAAGGCCGGGATTTCCGTCTCCATCGTAACGTTGGAACTCGGGACGATTTGGCCAATTCTGAAAGTTCGCATGTCTACGAAAACTCCGTCTGTATTTTTTTATGCGTATTTATAATTTTTCGGGATATCAAGGGGGAAATGGACCAGAGGGGTCAAATCCAGCACAGCAGTGCGAGATCCAGTCTGCCGCGGGTGATCTCAGACCTAACCGTTCGCGAGCCTGATCGGACGGAAGGATTCGATAGGGCGGGCGGCGCAGATCATGCTGTCAGGCGCGCATTTGTCCGACTCAGGCCTCAAGACCTCAAACCATCGTACAACCGCTTTTTACCCTTGTATTTATCTGTTCGACTAATTATT
>VFQN01000241.1_pt1 | contig 113271 bp, 96 predicted proteins | sample 3512371 | NCBI WGS metagenome assembly VFQN01 (sample SAMN10412370, study PRJNA504923) | tailings metagenome | isolation source: Replicate 2 from Balatoc abandoned mine | place: Philippines: Itogon, Benguet | collected 2017-08-28 | reverse complement strand
TTTCTGTTGCGCTTGTAAACTGCAATTCACGTCCACCATTTCCGGTTCCATCCAATCGCGTGATGCGTGGAGTAATTCCGTAAGAAGCAAAATGCATGGTTCCCATCGCTTCCGGTGCAGGATCGTGAGGAATCATTTCCAGCACTTTCACTTCACCTATGGATGCTTTCCGGCTTCCCAAAAATGGCTTTTTCTGACCATCGAGCGCATTCGGATCTGTCGGATCATACGTTTTGAAATTGTTATAGGCATACGAGATCGCCATGTAATAATAGCGCTTAAAGTTTATCAAACGTCTGTCTCCCGAAGCGAACAAATCTTCCGTCACTCTGAAACTATGCTTGATTCCCAAATCTGCTCCTTTCACTTTTTCGATCGGGAAGGAAGCTTGTAAATTTTCATCAAACTCGAAATTCACCAAACGCTTCACTCCATCTTTCACATCAACCTGTGCCACCAATCGCGCTTTCGTAGCATCATCCAGGTCGGAAACACTCACGTTGTTTTTACTCAGCTGATAAATCAAATATCCCTGGAAACGATAGTGTTTATCCGCATTTGGGTCGGAAGAAACAAGAAAAGGATCAAACTCTTTGTAATCTTCGGCTTTGTTATTGGATGCGGAATTGTTTGACAAATAAAGAATCAATTCATTTTTCAATTCCTGTCCGGTCAAATCCGGAGCGTGCGGCCCTTCCAGTACCCGAAAACAGTTTTCAAACAAAGCTTGCGCTTTATCATCCGCTAGTTTCAAAGATTTTACAGATTCAAAAGGATCACCACCGGCAGATCTTGCCCAAACCATCCCAACTGTAATGTTGTTTACAGCACCCGGCTTGAGGATAAACGGTCCTGCAGATTGCAGAAATCGTCTGTCATATGGTAAATTGTTTGCTGTTTGTTCCGTCCAAACCGGCTGCGGCACACCACCTGTTCCCCAACCAAGCGGATCCGTATCATCCGGGAACATAAAATCACAAGGCACGTTCGGATTGACAGTCGGATCAGAAATATGTCCGTTTCCACCGTAATAAAACGGCGTATTATCTTTCCATCTTCCTCTCAGGAAGCAATAATAATCGGCGGCAGTAACCGGATCGGTTTGATTCGGATTCAGACCACCACCTGAATTGACATAGTACAAGAAGCGTCTCATCCCGTAACGCTCGTTATCTACGATTCCGTCACCGTAACCGATTCCGTTCAGCGCTTCTCCCGCACCGATTCCATAGGCGTTATCCGTTAGATCATTATCCTGGTATGGGCCTTCAAAGAAATCAACTCCGGCTGCCGGTGGATTCGCTCCATAACCATAATAACCCTGGTTATCGCCGTCCATTGCGTCACCGTTATAGAAATATCCCAATCCACGATTCACGTCACATCCTACATAATCATCAAAAGGGTCTCCAAGCGCTCCGTCCACAAAAATCCCGAAATAGGTATTGAACAAGGTTTGTGTTCCACGGTTGATCAACTCGTAGTTATAGAACGTCATATTATTCACCTCATCGTTGGTTGCAAATGCAAAAGCCTGCGCCCGGATTTCCATTCCGATCGGTTCTCCTCCCGATTCCGTGTGAATGTTTCCTTTGTCGTTCATCACCCACCACATATTGTAATCACCGTAAAGAGAAACTCTCCGGTCTGTTTTACAATCTTTGGCTCCGTTGATATCATACCAGGGATAATCTCCTTCCTCCCATTCGTAATTTCCATCGTCATCCCGGTCGAAGAATGGTGCGAGGTTATAATCCTGTCCTTTCGATGGATCGCCGTGAGCCGGCCAGTCCTTGATAAAATCAGGGATTTTGTAATTCGGGAAATTGGTCTGCTGCAAATTGGTTCCGTTCTGCTGATCCAGGATACCGGCATTGTACCAGGCATCAAACTGCTTCACCAAATCCTTGCTCGAAGTAAAATGATTATCGTATTTCAGACATTCGCTCGGATCAATTTCCGCGGTTGTATTGGCTAATGGTCCCGGCCAATAATCCTGCCCTGTCCGGTAACGCAAAGCGGCTAATTTCAATTGTCCGTTCACGTCTGTTCCTCCCAACCAAAGTGCCGATGCGAAAAAGCACATGATCTTGGAGTTTTTGGGAATCTCATATTGCGAGAGGTTTTGCCCCGGAATTTGCCAGAGATTTCCGGCAGTATGTACCATTGCACGCACATTATTGTACTCCAAAAAAGTCGTTTTGTTTGCAGGTGCACAATTTGCCGCTTTTGTCTGAATTGTCTTTTTTATTTTTCCTTCATCATGATAAACCTGTGAATAGAGGTTTTCGAAGCAAAGAAAAAAACAGAAAATTACTAATAACCGCATTTCTTTTCATAAATAGTTGCGAGTGAAGATACTCAAAATTACAGAGCTACAAAAAAAGCATCGGACAAGGGAAACAACAATCCTTGTCCGATGCTTATCTAACCGACTATGGGTACCTATTTTATGTAGCTGTAGCAGTAAGCTACTCCGGAAGGCAACGAAAACTAACTTACCTAAAACTAACCTATTATGAAACAACACCTCCCGGATGTAAATAGTTTTATTATCTGATGCCAGAACCTTTTTATTTTTCTGATAAAACAAAAGTAGGCCACAAAACGGGTTTCTGAAATACCCGAAAAGGTTGTTTTTAAGTACTTGTCAAAGGGTAAGATCTCTCACGAAATGATTCATTCAACAGAATTAAATAAGAACACAATCAGCTGAATATCTTTATTTTAACATTCACACTCAATAACAAAAGTGTATTTTGCTTATTTTTGATTTATGAAGTATTTATTCAGCATAGATGATTCTTCTCAAGATGCCCAGGCATTGTTGGCTTATCTTCGTTCTCTGAAGTTTGTCAAAGAGGAAAATTTAGACTACGAGCTGACTGATGAACACCTGGCGATAATAAACGAGCGAAAGGCAAGTTATCAAAGTGGAAAAAGCGAAGGGTTTTCTATCGATGAAATTGAATCTTTTGTTCGTAATAAATCCCGATGAAATTAATTGTTACCATTGAGGCACGACAAGACATTGCTGATGCTTATGATTGGTATGAAGAACAAAAACAGGGATTAGGTGAACAATTCTTAAAACAATTCAGAATTACTTGTAATGATGTTTTGATTGCTCCAACAGGGTATCAGCATTTCCATCATTACCGGCAAATCCCCTTGTATTTGTTTCCTTATGTGATTTTATATGAAATCATTGAAGAAAACATTGTGGTATTTGCGGTTTTTAATACTCACCAACATCCTCGAAAAAAGAAACGTTGAGTCGAATTATCTCTTCCAGGAAACTACTTTTTCAAAGTCGATCAGGAGCTGGTAAATCGCATTGAATTTACTAAAGCTCAATTCATCGTAGGTATCATATACATCGTGGTAATGCTTGTTCGGCCCCATGGTGTACATAAAAAACGCCGGAACTCCTTTTTGTGTGAAGAAATAATGATCTGAATTTGCTGCTGCTCCACGGGAACCGATTTTCGGTAAGAACTGCTGTTTTTCATTGATGGATTTCAGTACTTCGAATTGCTCCGGGAACAAAGTCGCATTGACAACGGTTGCTCCTTCTTCTCCGCTACCCATAATATCGAGGTTGAACAGGAATTGGATACTTGCAAGCGGGAAAATCGGGTTTTCAGTATAATATTTACTTCCCAGCAAACCAACTTCCTCTCCTGCAAATGCAATAAATACGACGTTCACATTGGAAGGATTTTTCACATAGTGACGCGCCATTTCCAGCAAAAGAGCCGTTCCGGATGCGTTGTCGTTTCCGCCCGGGAAATATGCTTCCTGCCCCATTTGCCCCAAATGATCATAATGCGCGCTGAACACAAAGTATTTCTTCGATTTCTTGATTGCCGGAACATAAGCAATCACGTTTCTTGCCGTGTGATTGATCGTTTTTGCATCGACTTTGATCTGGAAATTCCATTCGTCCATGGAACAATCAAAAGCACTGGATTGCACCTGGATAACCGGGTAACGGCTTTGCTCCTGGCTCACGCTCCACGTAAACTTGGTATCGAAAATTTCAATAATCGGCATGGAAGACCCCAGGCTTTTAGCCAGTTCCTTTGCTGCTTTCAAGGTATCACCTTTCCATAGACCGAACTGAAAGGCAAAGGCTACCGACGTTTTCGAGCGGTTCATAGCCCCCTGGCTGATCTTGTTTTTTAGTTTCTTTCCGTTGAATAAATCTTCCGTCAACACCTTGTAGACTTTCAAGCTATCCATGTAATACATCGGGCAGGAAGGATCTACCACAAATTCTTTTCCGGGAATCAGCTGCTTTCCGTTTACAGCGCAAATCATCCTGTTGGAAAACGTATTCACTTTAAACTGAAATGGCTGAAAAGGCGAGTTATTGAAGAACTGGCAGCCCATTTTTTTGAATTCGCCGGCAATAAACTCTGCTGCAATTGAATCTCCACCATTGACATAACCACGACCGTGAAATTCCGGAGAACACAGTTTTTGAGCGGTTAAACGGCCTTGTTCTACCTGGGCGAAACCAAGCAGCGGAAGAAATAGTAGTAAGGAAAGAAATCTATGCATATTTACGTTCTACTTTTTGAATCAGTTCGATGGCCAGCTGGCTCTCAACATCCCACTGGTATTTTGTTGCATAACTGCTCACCAAAGATCTTGCCGCTTCTTTCGTCTGAATGCCTTCCAACTGTTCGATCAACTGGTTGAATTCATCATTGGATCCGTTGAACAATTCCTGGATGATCTGCAAACGCTCATTAAATCCAAACGCTCCTTTCAATGTTTCCAAACGAACGGTCATCAAACGCGCAGCCAAAGTTCCGTCGTTGGAATTCAATTTTCCATAAATCGGGTGTAAACTTCCAAGGTTCTCAACCGGCCTTTCGATAACAGGTTCTGCTACCGGTTTCGGCTTTACTTCCTGAACAACAACAGGCTCTGGAATTTCGATCTCTTCTATTTCTTCTTCAGCGGTCTCCTCCTCGATCAATTCGAAGGTCAATTCTTCTTCCTCTTCTTCACTCATTCCGAATAAATCAAAAGAAGGTTCTTCCACCGTAACTTCTTCAATCTGAATTTCTTCTACCTCCAGCTCAACAACCGGTTCTTCTTCTTCAAATAATGTCTCCGAAACAGCCTGTTCAGAAACAGAAACCGGATTACCGTAAACTTTCGTTTCGTATGCTTTATAGCGTAAAACAATCGCTCGCTCATTCAATTGATTCGTTGCTGCAGCAAAAGCTTCCAATTCGCCCAGAGTAGCTTCTCCCGACTTGATTTTCACTAATATCGCTCCAATTTCTTCGATTAATGCGTGCATTTCCATATTTTCAGTATTTCGGAATTTTTCAACATTTGATAAAACTTGTACACTTCGTCTGGTTTTAGACCCGGGAAATAACAATTTTTGCAGTATAAAATTACAATTCGGGAAAGACAATTCTTTTTGATTTTTGAATAGTTGTCTAAAACGAATTGTTGATAACCTTAAAAAATGATGTTTTTAGAGCAAATCCCTTCTGAGGCAAGACAAAACGGTTGGATTGAAGTTATTTGCGGCTCGATGTTTTCCGGAAAAACGGAAGAATTGATCCGTCGTTTAAAGCGTGTCGAATTTGCTCAACAGAAACTGCTTTTGTTCAAACCCGCTATCGACGATCGCTACCACGAAGAACAAGTAGTGAGTCACAAAGGTTCTTCCCTGGAAGCCATTCCGGTGACAAATTCGTCCGAAATTCTCACACATTGGAAAAAGGAACGGGTGGTTGCTATTGACGAAGCGCAATTTTTCGACGAAGGATTGATCGCTGTCTGCAACGACCTGGCAAAACACGGAGTAAGAGTCATTATTGCCGGTCTCGACATGGATTATCTCGGGCAGCCTTTCGGACCAATGCCGAATCTGCTCTGCATGGCAGAATATGTTACAAAAGTGCATGCGATTTGCGTTTCATGTGGTAACTTAGCACAATACTCTCACCGAACAACGAAAGATGAAGGTCAGGTGCTGGTTGGAGCCGTTGAAAAGTACGAACCTTTATGCCGCAGTTGCTACAATAAAATTGAGCATTGAGATTACATTATTCCATTGAAACATGTGCCGAAATTTTTCAGGCAAAAACAGTTGGTTCACATACGGAATCAATCACACATGTTTATTTCGATTCCCGTAAAATTCAACAAGCTAAAGGCGCACTTTTTTTTGCTTTGAGCGGAAATTCCCGTTCCGGAAGTGACTTTATCGAACAGGCCTATCAACAAGGAATCCGTTTGTTTGTTGTTCCAAAACATGCTTCGGTCAAATTTCAATCCGATGCGTTGTATTTCCTGGTTGAAGATGCTCTGGCTGCTTTACAGCAATTGGCAACGTATCACCGGAAGCAATTTACCTACCCGGTTGTTGCCATTACGGGAAGCGTGGGAAAAACGACGTTCAAGGAATGGATCTTTCATTGCATTTCGGATAAATTCAAAGTGGTTCGAAGTCCGAAAAGCTTCAATTCTCAAATCGGTGTAGCACTTTCCTTACTGGAAATGCACGAAAATGCGTCTATTGCGTTCATAGAAGCCGGAATCTCCAAACCCGGAGAAATGAAAATTCTGCGCGATATGATCGCTCCCGATTTTGGAATTTTTACCGCATTCGGGAAAGCACACCGGGAAAATTTCGCAAACAACGAAGAGCATTTACTGGAAAAATGGATCTTATTCCGCGAGTGCAGACAGGCATTCATTCCACACACCTTTGCAGATTTGGAAAACCGGCTTCCGGGCAACTTCCAGGTTTGTTCTTCGTATGAAAACCATCGTTTTCCGGCCGGATACAGCGGTATGCTTGGTGTTTTGAAAACCTTTCTTGCTTACCTGCAATTCGACCCGAAAGAAATCCGGGAACGCATCGATTCCCTCCCGACACTTGCTTTGCGCATGGAGGTTTTTGAAGGAATCAACAACAATACAATCATCAACGACACCTACAATCTGGATATCGACGCACTCAGCGAAGCCTTGATTCATCAACGTCAATTGGCTGCGGGCAGAAAGCGGATTGTAGTGATCGGTTTGTCTGAAAAACATGCACACGAACGCCTGGATATTGAACGTCTGATCAGCAGTTTCGACCCGGACGAGTTTCATTTTATTCCGGAAGGAAAATCCATTCCTTGGGAAAACTTTCACAACTCGGTCGTTTTGGTAAAAGCGCACCGCGACCGAGCATTTGAGCACGAAGTAGCACGTGGAAAAGCATTGAAACACCGCACGGTGGTGGAAATCAATCTGAGTGCAATCAAACACAACATTGCTTTTTACCAATCCCGCTTACCGAAAGGAGTGAAAATCCTGGCGATGGTAAAAGCTTCTTCTTACGGAGCCGGAGCGGATAAAGTAGCTGCTTTCCTGCAACAAAGCGGAATCCGGAATTTCGGAGTGGCATTTGCAGATGAAGGTGTGGAATTACGCAAAGCCGGGATCGGGATTTCTTCTTCGGTGGTGGTTATGAATCCGGATCCGGAGCACAGTGATCTGATTGTCGAATACCGTTTGGAACCGGCAATTTATTCCTTCGAACAATTGGATGAATTCATTACGACACTCATTCACAAACAAATTTCGAATTACCCGATCCACCTGAAATTTGATACGGGAATGCACCGTTTAGGCTTTTCTCCGAAAGACAAGGAACGCGTTCTTGCTGTGATCAATTCCCAGCCGGAAGTAAAAATCCAGGGAATTTATTCGCACCTGGCAGATGCCGACAACCCGGTTCACAGTGAGTTTACGAAAAAACAACTCGAAACCTTCGAATCCATTGTTTCCTACTTCAAAGAGCACACTTCCGATTCATTCTCGGCACATGTGCTGAATTCGGAAGGTTCGTTGCGCTACCCGGAATACAGTTACGACATGATCCGTTTGGGAATTTCCATGTACGGTTATACCGAAAACAAAGAACTCAAAGCGTTTCTACAGCCGAGTGTTTCCTGGTACAGTTCTATCTCCCAAATCAAATCCGTTCCGAAAGGCGATTTCATCGGGTATGGCTGCACCTATGAGGCAACAGATGATATGTCGATTGCAATTGTTCCGGTTGGTTATGCAGACGGTTTCAGACGCAGTTTGAGCAACGGTGCAGGTTCGGTTTCCATTCACGGGATCAAATGTCCGGTTGTGGGCCGCGTTTGCATGGACATGATCATGGTGGATATCAGTTCGGTAGATGCAAAGATCAATGATCCGGTCGAAATCATCGGTCAGAATCAAAAAATGGAGGATTTTGCAAAAGCGATGGGAACAATTCCGTACGAAGTGATGACGGGATTGTCGAGACGCATGCACCGGGTTTATGTAGAAGAATAAAACTTGCTTTTTTTTCCCTCAGAGAGCGATTTCTTATTTATTAGCACAACTCGTTATTTTCCGGAATTGAAACAGAAATGCCTTCTGGAACATGGTGTAAAAAGGGTCCTTACACTGAAAGGAAACAAACTCAACATCCGAAATTTGACTCGTATTTCTTCCACTTTTCCAGTCGTCGAAAAGTGGAGCAAAAGACTTGTCTCATTCCAAGCCGTTCACTAAAAAGTTCCTTAGCCTCATTTTAAACCAAAAAGAACGGATTGCGCTACGCTCCATCCAAACGACAAGCGCTTTTTGTTAAAATGACGGCCCGGAACTTTTCTTAACGTTCTCTTCCGGGAATGAGACGGAAATCCGTCTTCGGATAAAAAATTAGCCCTCGGAAATTTTCAAAAGTTGAAAGCGGAATAATCTAAAATCGAAGCGAAAATGGCCCTTACGCTGAAAACCGTAGTAAACAAGCGAATGAAGCGAAAAAAAGCATTCGGTGTTTGAGTCCGTAGGACGAGTTTTGAATGCTTTCGCGCAATGACGCGTAGTTTATAGGTTTTCGAGTACCGGCCTAGACCTTTTTGCTTACTTTTTGGGGCGATGCCAAAAAGTAAGATCATCATCGGCTTACCGCGCCTAGATTTTTTATTGGTGAGTTTTTATTGAAACGCAAAGAGCCACTACAATCACTCAATCTTTCAACACTCTATAAACAAACTACTTAATCAATTCCACCAGTGACATTTCATGAAAATTTAGATTCATTGGAGATGGGAATCATTTGATTATTATGCTATATTTGATTCACTATTCACACAGTATTCTGTATCGTTGCAAAGCATTTTCGTTACCGGGATACTACATTAAAACACACTATGGCTGAATCAAATAGCAACCCGCTCGATCCGACATTGGAATTACTCCAAACAACTGAAGATCAAAAGTATGTTTATTTACTTACTGTAGAAGTAGCAAACCGATGCATTATCAACAAACCGGAAATCACCGTTCAGGAGAGCGGGAGTGAAGTAAATTTAATCATTCTCTATTCCTTGTTTCCCGACGGAGCAACATGCAAAGAACGAAAAGTAACTTTAAAAATCGATCAAAACCCGGAAGGTTTACCTGGCGAAATAACCGTTTTGATACAGGAATCCAAAGCAGCAACATTTCCCTCCAATGACTATTCACCAATGGCCGATGGGAAATCAATTATTCGTTTTGAGAAAGCCAAATCCAAGCCAAGTAGCACTGAGAAAGCTGCTGCTCCCGAAAAAGCTGCCCGGTGAACACTTTTTTCCGGGAATAAACGAAATACGCGATCCTTAACTGGTATCTGGCGGTATTGGATTTATGCTGTTCATCAAACATTCCGTTTGAAATTGCTTCGATGTTTGATCCGGAATGTTACTTAAATACACTATGACTGAAATAACGAATGGTTCAATGAATTACGTTCTTGAATCCGATCTCATGATTGATTATGAGAAAATTAAGCGTAAGAGGTATGTCACTTTTTGAGAATGGGCTGTCTTGTACAATCCCCTTTCTTGTTTCATTGTTCCTGGTGCCAATTGAAACCTGGTGTCAAAACAAGAACATCCATCAACAGGAAAAGCAGTCAAATCTTTCATCTCCCATTGCGAGAGGAACTCTGCTTAATGAGCTGACATGGGCTTATCTTGAAGCTGAACATGACTCGTGTATTTACATTGCCGGAAAAGCCGTCTCTTATACAATGCTTCATCAAGGCAAGGAAGAACAATTCATAGCGCGGCTGCACCTTGCGGAAGCTTACCGGACTCAAAATCAGCTTGAAGCCGCTTTCACAGAATTACAAGAAGCTCAAAAAGAGTTTGGACAACTCACTATTAAAAAAAAATACCTGTCAAGATTGTTGCTGGTGAGAGGTCGGATAGCATACGATCAATCAGATCTTGTCACAGCTGAGAAGTGTTATCGTGAGGGATATTCTATGAGTTCTGCTTTTCCACACATTCTTCAGGCCGAATTCTGTATTGGATTGGCGGATATAGAGCGGGAAAAGAGTCAGATAGAAAATGAACGAAAATACCTTTTGAGAGCTCGCGACCGGGCGCGAAAACAAAAAAACAGTTTCCTGGAGTTGATTTCACTCAACGATCTGGGAATGAATGCAGCCCGATCCCATTTATTCGAACGCGCTCAAGAGTATTTCGATGAAAGCCTCAGGTTAGCACAAAAACAGCAGAACCTGAAAGCGCAAAGTCGTGCTTACCTGAATATCGGAAGTCTTTTTTACTATAAAGGCAACTGGAATCTTGCCGTGGCATATTATACCAAAAGTGCAGCAATCAAAGAACGCCTGAACGATGAAGCAGGTATTGCGATGATTCACAACAACATTGCTGCGATCTACAAAGAACAGAAACGGTATGAAAAAAGCCTGGAATATTACCGGAAAACAACTGATTATTATCGAAAAACCGATGATTCGATCTCACTGGCAGAAACCTGGATCAACGAGGCCATCGTTCATATTTCTTCAAAAGAACATCAAACAGGTATTCACCTCATCAAAAAAGCCCTCCGGTTACTAAAGACCAAGGATCTTCCTGATATCATATTGATTGCCTACACCAACCTGGCTTTCGCTTATACCGAAACAAAATCACACAAAGTTGCGCTTCATTACCTTGAAATAGCAAAAAATATGGCCGATGATTTGAATGACAGGCATTCCATTGTTTTTATAGCAAACCTCTACGGAGCTAATTACTTTTTTTTAGAAGCCTATTCAAAAGCCATTCAGCATTACACACAAAGTCATGAGCTGGGGAAAGAACTCGGCCTGCTGAATGAGCAGAAAAAAGCATTGTTCGGATTGTATGAGGCGGAACAGAAAATAGGAAACTATGAACAGGCCTTAATCTGGCACGAACAGTATACACGCATTTCAGACTCGTTATTCAATACCGAAAACCAGCAACATTTGATGAAACTGGAAGAGCAATACGATGCAAAACAAAAAATCCGGGATATCCATAATCTCCATTCCCGGAATAAAGCGATTTCATTGAAAAACGAACTCACTTCGAACAAATTAAAACTTTCCTTACTAAGCATTTCACTCATCATATCCGGGGTTGGATTTCTCAGTTTGCTTTATTACCAGCGCACAAAACGACAAAAACTCCTGTTTGTAAACACACAGGAACGCCACAAGGAACGAGTCAATCAGCTGATGAGCTCGCAGGAAATCGAATTATTGGAAATGGCTGCGAGTACACAACAAAACGAACGGAGAAAACTGGCAAAAGACATTCATGATAATCTTGGAAGTTATCTTGCAACGTTGAAATATCAACACGAAACCTATCAACCGGATCCCGGTCAAAATGCCTTAATAAAACACTACGAAACCACTTCAAAACTGATTTCCGAGGCCTGTTCTGAATTGCGATCAATTTCTCATCAAATGGCTATGGGGATTGATTTTCAATTCAGCTTAATTCCCGCATTGGAAGAATTGGTCCGACGAATCGAAAGCACTCGCCAATTCGACTTGCATTTTCACTATTCTCCCGGTGATATTTCCCTTGCACGGGAATCTGCATCAGCGCTGTATAAAATGATCCAGGAATTACTGTCAAATACACTGAAACATGCAGGTGCAACCCGGGTGGAGCTTCAAATCAATCAATACGAAGAAGAAATAACGGTTTTATTGGAAGACAACGGACGTGGCTTTGATCCCCAGACCGTATCCGGTGGGATTGGTTTAGCAAATATCCGCGAACGTCTTTCTCAATTCCAGGGAAAACTGGAAATCAATTCGGGATGTAACAATGGCACAACCATAGTACTCATCCTCCCTTTAATACACGATAGTTTATGACTAAAATTGTAATTGCAGACGATCATCAGATCGTTATTGACGGTATCAAATCATTGCTTGAACGCGAAATTGATTTAGAAATCATAGGCCAGGCTCTTACCGGCACAGAATTACTCGAAACCGGGTTACTCTGTAAACCGGATCTGATTCTCATGGACATTGGTATGCCCGTGATGGATGGAATAACGGCAAGCAGAGAAATCAGGAAAACACACCCCGGGATGCGAATCCTGGTATTAACAACGTATGCCGATGCAAAGAACATCCGGGAAATGATGAAAGTTGGTGTGAATGGTTATTTGCTGAAAGATTCGGGAAAAGATCAGTTTTTGGAAGCGATCCATACTGTTATGAACGGAAACAAGTATTTCGATCGGCGGGTCACAGAAGTCGTTATGAACAGTCTCCAGCCACAAAAAAAGAGCTCCACGATACTCACTCCGTTGAGTCCCCGTGAAAAAGAAATTGTGCGTTTAATTGCAAAAGGAGAAAGTACCGCGGAAATGGCAGAAAAACTTCATCTGAGCCAGTTAACAATTGAAACGCATCGGAAAAACATTTATACCAAACTCGGAGTGAATAAAATTGCCAGCCTGGTGCATTACGCCATCAATGAAGGCTTGCTGGAGGAGGAATGATTGGAAACCTTGTTCAACTATTGATCTACCCGTTTCCCGGTAATTGTTTTTATACTGGATATCCGGTACAAACAGGTTGTGGATTCTCCTGACTTTTGACTGATAATAATCACAAGTAATATTCACTTAAAAAAAGAGAACATGACAACACAATCAATTGCCGCAGATTCTGCGGAAGAAATCGATCTTGGAGATTCTCCGGGAATGTCCATTAGCGCCCTGGGAGGCATCGCAACCGTGTATGTAGATTACTACAATACGCAAACGGGAAAATACACCAGTGCCATAAATGCCTCTGCAGGTTACAGCAGCCCGTTCAAGGTTGAGCCGGGAAAATCAAAAGATATACCGATGTCTGAACTTGAATCCGAGCATGTTCGTGTTGGAACAGATGATGCTGCTATTACTGTTACGTATTAAGTAAATTACCACATTTTACGCTTATTGATTGAAAGGCTCCTTAGGGAGCCTTTTTTGTGTTTGATCATTTCATAAGGGGCTATTTCACTATCTACCTACTTTCAGGTAATTGTTTTTTTACCGGATTTCGGGTACAAACAAGGATTGGCTTATCCGCACCTTTGTATTGTCGACAGCTGATAAACGATGATGCTCCGGCAAACCTTTTCATTCGGCCGAAAAGAAAAAAAGATAGTCGACGGGACAACGTTTCAGTTCAAAGCGTACAGGGGATTTTTATTCCAAATGATTACCAATAGTACGGATTTATTGAGAGTAAATGAATCTCGGCGAATATCAAAAAACACCGCAAAGTGCGGTGGTAACCTAGGGTTTTCTTTAAAAAGAATGCCTATTTAATTCACTATTTAAAAAATGTAACATGTCAGATTATTCAATCAAAGTAAAGAACAACAGCGGTGCTCGTCAGAAAATCGCAATCTATCAGGTATATCCAAATCTTGCAGGTGGATTACCACTCGTTTGGATTACAAAAAACATCAACAATGAAAACGACAATACCTTCTCCTGGTCAATCGATTGGGCATTGAACTGGGGTACTTCTTCACAAGTATTAGCACCCGGAGTTGAATGGGAATCGGGAGGTACGCCAAGATTGGTTGAGCCGAATCAGGTCGGTGGAAATAACAAAATCGACCTGAGTTACTACGATGGGGATTTTGAAAGCAGCAACGCCTTCAATGATGCTTCAATCCCGGTAGGTTCAATGGATATTGCTACCGACAGAACATTCACTGTACTTGAATCAGAGAAAATGAGTGTCTCTGTATACATGGACGGGAAACCGACATTCGCGATGCCGGGAAGACCGAATGGTCTTTACCAATTCGATACGCATCCAACTTATTATTTGTGCACGACAGATTCTAAGGAAGGTGTTGCCGTATCCGGAAACTTCGTGAGCAGTGTAACAGAAGTTGTTTTCTCAAAAGGAGTTACCAGTTTGACTTACGAATTAAATGATACATTGGACTTTGTACAAGTCTAATTCCCGCAGATTTTCTAGTTCAATGTAATGAAAACACCGGTGCTGGTCACACCGGTGTTTTCCATTGAGTTGGATTTTATTGAACCGCAGTAAATCAAAAGTATCAGCGGGTTTATTCCTTCCTGTAAAAAATTGCTTCTACCCTTCTGTTTAAAGACATATTTGTCTCTGAGTCGTCGGGAACCAGGCGTTTGCTGTTACTGAATCCTTCAGCGCTCATGCGTTGGTAATCCACATCATTCTGACTCAAATAGCTCATCACCGCATAAGCACGTTTTTCCGATAATTCCATATCGTCTGCACAGCAAACATGCCCGTGCAATTTCAACAACAAAGTCGTGTCTTCCACCATCAGGTTCCGCAGTTTGATGAGATTCGGATAAGATGTTGAAAGGAATTCCGCCGAGCCACCTATAAAGTTGATGTTCAGATTCAACGGTTTATTTAGTTCGAATGCCAGTTTAGGCACTTCCTTCTTCCCATAGAACAATAAATCAACTCTCCGGTTCTGTTCATCAGGCACAAGCCGGAATCCGGAAGTTTCATTGGCGTTCACCGTTTCTATTTTAACACGGCTAAGCGCTGTGGTTTTCAATAAGTCTTCTACGGATCTGATTCTATCAGCAGCTAAATGGGTATTCCGGGAAAACGATCCGCTCGAATCCGTGTAGCCGATCAAACGTACCACTGAAAGTGATGAAACATCCACCTTTTTTAATTGTTCCAGGAATTGATCGGTATCGAGAATTTCAGATTGATTATAAGCAAACAATACGCTAAGCGAATCTTTCCGCACTTCATTTTGAGCAAAACAGGAAGCAGCTAAAAACAGGAAATAAATGGAAAGTAGGTTTAATTTCATACGCCAGTTTTGAAGAAAACGATTATGCGCCGTTTCGTTACAACCGTTTCTTACTTCTCGATGGCCAGTAAAATTTGTTTCCGCCAACTTCCCCAACGAAAATGACCGATTTTCCCACTTTGATGTACCACTCGGTGACACGGAATCAACAAAGCAATAGGATTTGCACCGACTGCCGTTCCAACTGCCCGTGAAGCGTTCAGATCTCCCAGCTTCTCAGCAATTACTCCATAAGTCACCAATTCGGATTTCGATAAAGCAGTCAATTCATTCCAAACGCTTACCTGGAACGGAGTTGCTTTTACAGAAACCGGCAGAACCGGAATTTCTTCTTTTTTGACAAAATAATTCATCAAAGCCTGGTAAGCTAAGAGATTCAATTCGTTTTGTTCTTCTTTCAATTCCACTTTAGGGAAAGTCTTTTTCAAACGGGTCAAACCGGCATCCGTATCTTCAAAAGTCACTTGGCAAATCCCGAATTCGTTGCTTGCGATGAAAACCGTTCCTAAGAAATACGGAAAGATCGAATACGAAATTTCGCTTAATTCACCTTGAAGGATTTGAATATCCAGGTCAAAACCGGCAGGCTTTTCACTGCTTTTCTCATCAAAAAGGTCAAAAATGGAAATTTGAGCCGGTTGCACCTGGGCCAAAGAAGGAGAAAAGGCATCCTGCACAAAACGAAGCGGGTCTTTCCCCAGGTTTTCCTGGAATAAATGCTGCGTTTCCCACTCTCCCAATTCCAGTCGTTTGGACAATTCCGTGATTGAAATCCCAATTTGTTGGGAATCAAGCATCCATTTCAGGGTGTTAAAAAGCAGCTCCATGCGTTGAAATTGATATGAAAAATCAGTTTCCATTCAGTGGCGAAAGGTAGGAAAAAGAACTGGTCTGACAGTATTTTAATCAAAAAAAAATTAATTCAACAACAGTACACAACTAATAATACAACCTTGAATTAAAGAAACTTTTCTAGTTTTGCCGAAAAAAAAAATGCGATCAATCAAAACTCTCCTAATCATCCTAAGTATATCTCCTGCTTTATTCAGCCAGGAGCAAACTGATTTAGGAACATTCAAAACACCAAAGTATTTTACCCAGGGCCACGACCTTCATGTCAGCGATGATGCTATCATTTTAAATTATTCTCCCTACATTCCTGTCACCAATCTGAGTCTTGTAAAATATGGTTTCTATCAACATGCTCCAATAAATTCGGGAGTAGAGTTTACAGAAAAGAGAATTCCCACAGAGGATGGAATTATTCAACAATGTCATTATTCAGGAGATACCATTACTGAATTTGTCATTTATTATAAAAAAGGATTTCCTAAATACAAATGCACTTATGTTATTCGGACACGGAGTTGCAAGACCATGGAAATTTTCGGAGAACAAAAAACTCTCGCCGAGCATGAATTCAGTGATCCGGCATCATATGACAACATTCGTTTAGTAAGAGCAGGTGATCATTACGCATTTATAGAAATGACGGATACAAAGGGTACTGTCACTTTTTTAACTGACCAATTTCAGGAAATAAATAAAATCAATCTGAATTCTCCCACATTCAATTCTATCGAGTGTAAAGAATGTTACTTCGCAATACCAAATGAAGACGGAAGTATTTTAATCGGGTTTTCAGATTTAACATTAGGACCTCTTAATAAAGTCAAAAATAAAATTTTAAGATTGACCGATGAGGGTGAATCATTTTGGTATGAAACAACTTTAAAGGATACCGAATCATCCCTTGCATCTCATGGAAGTTATTATTACAATGTATCAAAAAAAGAACTTATCTGGACATTCTTCTCCCGTTCAAAAGAAAAGTATGGATACGGAATCGTTAAATGGAATTCCAATGGAATGAATATTTCAACCCAAGTAACTACATTAGGTTTCGAAGATATTTTCAAGAATGAACCTCAAATAATGAGTTATTACCGAGCTAATAAATTGTCTACTACAGATCTATGGGGGCGACTTGATTATTTAGGTTCCATCCAATTCATTAACAATGGCAATGAAGAATATATCATTATACAAAAACCTCATATCACTTATGAGTTAGTCTCTGCCACTTATGTAATTAATGTCAATGAATCAGGACAATTGAAATGGATTAAACCTATTCTTTCCGAAGTAAGAGACCCAATGAACTTTACTTCTGCAAAACCTTTTATTAAGAATGGAAAACTCCACTTCTTCGTTGCAGATTATTCTACAAACAGCAAAAAAAATGAGCATTTAAATCTTTCCTTTAGAAAAGAAGGAGGAACTATTTCCTTTTTCGATCTGGCATTAGATCCAACTGACGGGAGTGAAACTATCAATCAAAAATACAATTTCACGACAGAAGCCGGAGTTAAAATAACAGACATGTTAATTGATCAAAAAAAGTTAGAGATCGTTATTGAACTAGAGAAGGAAAAACAAGTAGAATACAAACGACTAAAAATTTGACCGATTTTAAATAAACCATACAGGGTTAATGCTACGGTTTCAGAACCAGGCAAAGGTTTTTAATAAAAGAGCTGTCTCAAAAATGAGGCAGCTTTTTTGTTTCATTTTACCCTGATATATCGAGGTTATTCCTACCTTCGCCCCAAAATCACTTAAATCATTTATCGTGAAAAAAAGACTCTTCTTTTTCCTGGTATTTTGTTGTTTTGGCAAAACAACCCAGGCTCAAACCATGCAAGACCTTTTCCAGGAATCCGATGTGCCGTTTTATTGGTTCGGAATTGATTATTCCCATGTTCAGTTGATTGCTTCTTTTGCGCAATCGGAAGAGAATGGTGAAAAGAATGCTGAGTTACTAAAAAACAAATACTTCAAGGGCTGGAACAATTTGTTTATTTATGAAGCAGACAAGTACAATGTGTCTAAAATGCTGCATAAACCGAAAGTTGAAATCAACCTGGAACCAATCACAAAAATCAACGACCAGGCGAATGTGGAGGAAATGGAGGTTACGAAAGAAACGCATTATACCGCTGATGAAATCAAAGAATTTGTCAAGGATTACGACTTTGAGGTGAAAGAAGGAATCGGGGTCTTCTTTCTTGCAGAATGCCTGAACAAACCCTTGGAACATGGAATTTACCACGTTGTTTTCATCAATTTGGCGAATAACGAAGTCCTGCATACGCAATCAATAACCGGAGAAACAGGAGGTTTCGGGGTGCGCAATTACTATGCGCGATCTTACCTGGAAGTCATGGAAAGCATCCAGAAGAGTCATTACAAAAAGTGGAAAAAACTGTATTTCGGGAAATAGAAAACAAAAAAACCGGTCATTGAGCGAAGTCGAAATGCCGGTTTTTTGTTTTAGAAAGACGGTTTCTTTTTATTCTGTTTTACCTGAAGAACCCGGTGATTTCGGTTTTACTTCCGGTTTCACTGTTTTTTGAGCCGGCTGGGTTTTCTTTTCGGGATCCATCATTTCCATGAGTTTCAATCCTAAAAGTCCATCCATCGCACTTCCTCCCTGTTGTCCGTTTCCGCCGATCAGAACATCCGGGATTAGTTTGATATTTCCTTTTGAAAGCTCTTCCGTGATTTTGTATCGGGTAAAGTTCTCGCCGCCCAGCGCTTTCACCGCCAATTCGTAAGCTTCTGCCGTGGATTTACCGATTGCCGCAATCTTGGTCGCCTCTGCAGAACCTGTTTTTGAAATCCGTTCAGCTTCCGCGTCTGCTTTCAATTTCACCGCTTCCGAATCCGCTTTTGCACGTGCACGTGTCGCTTCCGCCTCAGCTAACGCGCGCATTTTGGTTGCTTCCGCTTCTGCTCCAACTGCCAGTTTCACTCCGGATGCATCTCCTTCTGCTTTCTTCACCGTTGCGTTTGCCGTGCGTTCCGCGATTTCCACACTTTGCTGCGCTTTTACAATGTCTTTCTGCATATCTGCAATAGCAGTTTCCTTTTCCATTCCCTGGCGCGTTTCCTGTGCCTGTTTCTGGGTTTCGTAGGTTACCTTTTGCTCTTCCGCAATTTTACGATCTGTCAAGGTCTTCATCAATGATTCCGGTGGAACGATATCTCCGATCAGCGTATCAACCGCGTTTACGTTGTATTCATCCAACACTTTCTTGATGTGTTCTTTTGCAGATTCCTGTCTTTCCTTCCGTGTCGATAAGAAAGCAATCACATCACTGTCTTGCGCCGAGTTACGGAAGTAGTTACCGATCGTCGGCTCCAGAACCTGCGTCACCAAATTCACCATGTTTCCGAACCGGGCAATCACCTTCGGTGCCTCATTGGTTGGTACGTGGATGATTTGCGAAACATCCAGGTTGAAAGGGAAACCGTCTTTCGAACGAACCGTAATCGTAGACAGGTTTTTATCCAGATTGTGTGATTCGCTGCGCGCCTGCGCCCAGTTCAATACCAGGTTGGTCGTAGGAACCAATTCCACTTTCATCGTGTATTTGTTCACCGGATATTTTCCAGGACCAAAAGGCTCCGACCAAACTCCTTTACTTCCTTTCTCCACGATATTTCCGTGTTTGAAATCCGTTCCTGTCAGGTCTTTTCCATCCTGGCCAATGTAAGAAATTACAACTCCCACGTACCCGATCGGGATTTCAGTCATTGGTGTTTCTTCCACCTGCAAGGCCCATGGATTCAAGTTGTAGGATCCTGCCAAAATAACAGTTGGCTGCAAACCACGATTTCCGCCATTTTCCAAAAAGGTGTCAAAATCCTGGAAGTTATTGTGTCCGCCAACAGCCTTTCCTGCAATTTCTCCGTGTTCGATCGGCAAACCATCCAAAGTAGTCACGATTCCGACCATGCTTTCACGAATCCGCACCATTTCCGTAATGGAAACCTGGAACAACATCGTGTTGATACGATAAGAACCCGCCGTAATATAGTTTGTCTGGCGACCACGCTGTCCATTGTTCAGCAAGAACATGTTTGCATCCTGGAAGTTGTCGCATTCTACTTTTCTTCCCAGGATATTTCCGGTTGGGATTTCCGCTCCGTCTTTCGACAAAACCAAACCGATTTTCCCTTCGGGAATCACAGTAAACTGCTCCATAGTAATTTCGTACTGCCACACCCACATTCCGAAATACAATCCCGGAGCAAGTGTTTTTGCCTGGAATCCCGCTTCGCCGTTTGTTGCGACAATGCGCCCGTCCGGAAGTTCTTTATGCTGACCAAAAAGGACAAACTTCTTTGTCACCAATCCGATTCTGTCTTCAGGAACGATTACCATTCCGAACAGAAATCTCAGGATAAATTTGTAGAGGATCAAACAGATGATAATCAATCCGATCCACCAGTAACTAAGTAACATTTCTTTCATAAGTTTAAATTGTTTAATTAAAAGTTTGGCACGCTACTTGCCGTTTCAAATTTAGAAGAAACCCTTTGAAAACTCCCGGTCGGGTCCAGTTTTTTCATTGCACGCAGGCTCCTGTCAAAAGCTGATGCAATCAAATACCGGATCCCGAACCGGGAGCGCCGTTGGCGGCAGGTTGACAGAACGAATTGTTATCCCTGAATGGACAAAAATCCGTTGGGTCAAACTGCCTTGACTTATTTTCTTCTAAGATAATTCACTTCAATATCGTACATCCGCCGCTGCGAACGAACGTTTCAATTCCGATAGGAAGCTTGAGGGAAGTGGCGGTATTCCGGTGGGCTGTATCGCGAATGTGACATTCACGGAGTAAATGTATATATCCTGCAATATCCCAAACGGATTTTAGGATATTTTGACACTTAAGCCTGTATTTTTTAAGGAAACAAAATGACTCTCAACAGCATATAAAATGAGCACTGAACAGTGTTAACTTCATTAAAATTACCTTTTAGAGGGTAGGATCTTTTTTGGTTCATTTGATGGATATTTGCTCTTCCTTTTCAGTGTGTTTTTGTGCTGAGTTTTGAAAAAAACATCTGTTCGGGGTCTTAAAAGGGCGATTTCCTATTAAGTAGCACAAGGGTTATTTTCCGGAATTGAAACAGAAATGCCTTCTAAAAGAGAGGATGAAAATGGCCCTTACGCTGAAAACCGTGGTAAACAAGCAAATGAAGCGAAAAAAAGCATTCGGTGTTTGAGTCCGTAGGACGAGTTTTGAATGCTTTCGCGCAATGCCGCGTAGTTTACAGGTTTTCGAGTAGAGGCCTAGCCTTTTTGCTTACTTTTTTGGCAATGAAAAAAGTAAGAGAAACCGAGTAATAGTGTAAGATGTGCGCATCACTAGGAAATCACCTAATAAGGAAGGTGTTTTTACTTAAAAAGAACATGAATTCATTTCCATAAAAAAGGCCTTTTCGTATTTAATGTTTTACAAAGCGCAACTGCCCCGTTCGATTTTCTGCTCGAATAACATAGATATAAACTCCGGAACTCAGACCAGACAAATCAACCAGAACTTTCTTTTCAGCATCTTCGGAAACTCCCGAATAGATCAAATCCAGTTTTCGTCCTTGGGCATCGTAGAGAGTAATTTCCAAGCTTTCACCCGGAACAGTAGTTATTCTCAATTCCTGCTGCTGCAATACTGGATTAGGGTAAGCTGCAACTTCGATACTTTCGGCACTTTCTGTCAAACCAAGCCCCCATTCGGTCATAAGAGAATTTTTGTTCCATTTGACTAATGTTCCGTTATAACCACCAATAAGTGCTATGCTGTCATCCAGGAAAACCATTGCGGATAAATAAGTCGTTTCAGGTACATCATAATATGTCCAGGTATTTCCCAAATCTGTAGTTTTCATAATTCTACCTACATGTTGCGGATCTGCTCTTCCTACTACATAAATTTCATTTTTCGAAACGGCATGCATCCCAATCACGAACATTCCTGGCACAACCTTGTCTACCCGAGCATTTTGAAATCCACCAAAGAAATAACTTAAATAGTTTTGTGAGATTCCATTGGACACCAAATAAACAGAATCTTGAGAGAATGCAAAAAAAGCAATTGGACCTCCCTGTAAAAAGGGCATGCTTGTCCAGGAAGCACCATTATCGGTTGTAAAAGCAAGTTTTTCATTACCGCCAAACATCGCCACAGAATCATTTATTTTTAATGAACAGGAAATCGGATTCACTTCCTGATTTGGTTTCAACTCCCAATACCCTCCACCGTCTTCCGTTTGATAATTAAAATCTGATGAAAGAGATACAAATAGATGGTTCGTATCAAATACCAGAAGTTCCGGATTGGATAACGTACCTGGACTATTAAATATTGATGTCCAGTTTTGTCCTCCATTAATTGTCTTCGAAACAATTTTCGTGAATGGGTAATCTGTCAAAAAAGACATCATATAAAATCGATTGGTATCTTGCACAACCAACCCTTTATTGGTTTGATACGGAACAGGAATAGTAAGTGGAATCAGGTCATCACAATCATCATAGCATTTGGTTATAAATTGAAAATCTCCATTCATCACAATCATATTTCCCACCTTTCTGATTTCATCAATATCCGTGGTTGTACCGGTAGGAATAATACTATGCTGAGAAAAACTATTTATCCCAAGCCCAAGACATGGTACCAATAGTATCAAACACTTTTTAAATGATTCGGTTAATTTCATAGTTTCGTTAGTTTTCATTACTCTTTTACAAAGCGCAGTTGTCCTATACGGTCTCCCATTTGGAAATAGTAAACATATAGTCCTGAATCCAGATGTGATAAATCCATTGAAATGGATTTTTTATCCGCATCAGTCAACCCCGAATAAACTAGTTCACATAAGCGCCCTTGCTGATCATACAACCGAATCTCCAATTTTTCTCCGGGAACAGTATTCACTTCTACAAATTGTTCCTGAGTCACAGGATTAGGGTAAGCTGCAACTTCGATACTTTCGGCACTTTCTGTCAAACCAAGCCCCCATTCGGTCATAAGAGAATTTTTGTTCCATTTGACTAATGTTCCGTTATAACCACCAATAAGTGCTATGCTGTCATCCAGGAAAACAAGCTCCAGCAGTTTCTCCGTTTCGGGAATATCGTAATACAACCAGGAATTACCCAAATCCGTCGTTTTTAGGATACGTCCCACTTCCTGCGGCCAGCCTTTCCCCGTAATGTAAATTTCGTCCTTGGATACAACGTATAAACCTGCCGGCTCCATCATGGGAATCAATTTATCAACCCTGTCAAATGGAGGTTGTCCGAAAATGTAACTGAAATAAGCCCCGGAGGGTCCTACCGAAACACTGTAAATAGAATCCAGGGTTTTAGCGGAGAATGTATTTGGATTAGCTTGTAAAAAACTGCTGCCAACCCATGAATTCCCTTTATTTGTAGTTATTCTCAATCTTTCCAATACTCCAATAATAGCAGTAGAATCATTGATTTTTTGTAATCCACTGGTTGTCGGCATTCCGGTTTGAGCCCCAATCTCCCAGGTATCTCCGCCATTACCAGTTACAAATGTACGTCCCTGGCTAGAAAGTAGAACGATAGTATTTGTATCAAACACCACTAACCCTTCCGTAAAGAACTCGTCAGAAACCGTATCCAATACACTTGTCCAGTTTTGTCCTCCATCAACCGTTTTAAAAACAATCGCATGATAAGGAAACACTCCCAATAAGGAGGAAATATAAAATCTATTCGTGTCTATAATGTTTAAATTGCGATTAAAATAATTGGCGGGACTGGGTGTTTGAAGAGTAATAAGCTGATCACAATCTCCGTAGCATTTTGCAACATAATCATAGTTGCCATTCAAGACCACCATATTTCCGTACTTTCGGACCTCACGTATTTTGGTCGTGGTACCGGTAGGAATCAAAACATGCTGCGAAAAAGCTTTCAATCCCAGTATCAGAAACAATACTATGATTGCAAAATACTTGCTAAATGAGTTCGGTGATTTCATCGGTTATTCTTATTAATTCTCTTGTTACATAGTAACGCACAAAGTTTCCGATTGGTTGAGATTATTGAAAATGATTTCAATTCCCCTGTTCTTTTAATCAAAAACAAAATGACTTGTTCGGAAGTTTAGGTGATTTCCCATTTAAATAACACTTAAGTCAACTTCATTCGTCTTCGGGTAGCTTATGTCAGTTTGAGTGATTTTACCCTGTGTTTTTGATACGTCCCTACTGAAATGCCTGGGTACGAACTTACAGCGGCAAAATAGAATCAAGAACAATACATAGCCCCCGCTTCACACAATTGTAAAAAAACACACTTCAAAAAAGGAATCCAAAATCCCCAAAAACCGAATTTAAATAGCTCAGATACGGGTCAAGTATAGATAGAGCATAGATCAAGTATGGATTAAGTATGGATACAGTATGAAAATGTTATAGATTTAACACCCAATTCTAGGGCGTTTCAGCCGTTTTCAACCCCCTTTTTGGCATTTTTCCCGGAAGGAAGAAGCCTTGAAACCTTGAAATCCTAAAATCAAAACACGTTACATAGTTGTAAAAACCACACTAAAAAATCAGTTCATCACCACCACTACTTTCGTACAGGGCATAACAAAAAAAAGGCCTTCAGTTTCCTGAAAGCCTTCTCTTATTTTAATTTCTATTGAATTATCCGTTCAATGCTTCCGCACCACCAACGATCTCTAGGATTTCGTTCGTAATGGCAGCCTGACGTGCTTTGTTGTAGCTCAACTTCAAATTGCGTTGCAATTCTTTCGCGTTATCCGTTGCTTTGTGCATCGCAGTCATACGTGCCCCGTGTTCAGATGCATTTGAGTCCAATAATGCTTTAAACAACTGGATTTTCAATGTTTTCGGGATCAACTCTTCAACGATCTCTTCTTTCGAAGGTTCAAAGATGTAATCTCCTGCTTGCTTATCATTCGCCTGAGCTGTCGGAACAATCGGCAGTAATTGTTCTTCTTTCACTTCCTGGGAAGCCGCATTGATAAATGAATTGTAAACCACAACCACTTTATCGAACTTTTTCTCCAGGAATGCCTTCATTGCAAATTCAGCAATAACAGAAACATTTCCGAATGATAAGTCTGCAAAGATATCTTCAGCGATTCCAGTTCCTGTCGTATCGAAATACATGTCAGAACGTTTGAATGCATCTTTTGCTTTTTTACCCAAACAAAGCAAACTTACATTTGCATTGGAGTATTCATTGATTGCCAGGTTGACACGCTTGATCACATTGTTATTGAAACCACCACACAATCCACGATTGGATGTAATTGCAATAATCAATACGTTTTCAACCGGACGGGAAGCAGCCAATGCATTTTCTGAAATATCCAACGAAGCAGTCAAATTACCTAAAATCTCTTGCAATTTTTCAGCATACGGACGCATTTGAGTGATTGCATCCTGTGCACGCTTCAACTTTGCAGCAGAAACCATCTTCATCGCAGAAGTAATCTGCATGGTAGATCCTACTGAAGTAATTCGATTTCGTATTTCCTTTAAATTTGGCATAACTCTAATTTGAAAATGTAAAATTGAAAAGATTGCTCCCCTTTTACATTCTCAATTTTCAATTTTCAATTAATATTTTCCAGCGATCTCTTTCGCAACTTTTCCTAGAAGATCTGTATCAGCATCTTCGTATTTTCCAGCTTTCAAACGAACCAAAACATCTGAATGTTTCGCCTCCAGGAAATCCAAGTATTCTTTTTCGAATTCTTTTACTTTGTTTACCGGAACGTTTTGCATCAATCCTTTTGTACCAACGTAGATAATTGCAATTTGCTTTTCTACCGGGTATGGATCTCCTTCACGTTGTTTCAAGATCTCCAGGTTACGAGCTCCTTTATCCAATACTGATTTCGTAGCTGCATCCAAATCCGAACCGAATTTAGCGAACGCTTCCAACTCACGGTATTGTGCCTGATCCAATTTCAAAGTACCTGCTACTTTCTTCATGGACTTAATTTGCGCGTTACCTCCTACACGGGATACAGAGATACCTACGTTAATTGCAGGACGGATACCAGCGTTGAACAAGTCACCTTCTAAGAAGATCTGACCATCCGTAATCGAAATTACGTTTGTAGGGATATACGCAGAAACGTCACCCGCTTGTGTTTCGATAATCGGAAGTGCAGTCAATGAACCACCACCTTTTACGATTCCTTTCAAAGATTCAGGAAGGTCATTCATTTGAGCAGCGATGTTATCATCAGCGATGATTTTCGCAGCACGCTCCAACAAACGGGAGTGAAGGTAGAATACGTCACCTGGGTAAGCCTCACGGCCCGGAGGACGACGTAGTAACAAGGATACCTCACGGTAAGCTACCGCTTGCTTGGATAAATCATCAAATACGATCAATGCAGGACGTCCTGAATCACGGAAGAACTCACCGATTGCAGCACCAGTCATTGGAGCATAGAACTGCATTGGAGCCGGATCAGAAGCATTTGCAGCAACGATTACCGTGTAAGCCATTGCACCTGCATCTTCTAATTTCTTATAGATTCCCGCTACTGTTGAACCTTTTTGTCCTATCGCAACATAGATACAGAAAACAGGTTCTCCGCGGTCGTAAAATTCTTTTTGATTGATAATCGCATCAATTGCAACAGTTGTTTTTCCTGTCTGACGGTCACCAATGATCAACTCACGTTGTCCACGTCCGATTGGAATCATCGCATCTACCGCTTTGATACCTGTTTGAAGAGGCTCAGTTACCGGCTGACGGAAGATAACTCCCGGAGCTTTACGCTCGATTGGCATTTCGTACAATTGACCTGCGATCGGACCTTTTCCGTCGATTGGGTTACCGATAGTATCCACAACGCGACCAACCATTCCGTCACCAACGTTAACAGAAGCGATACGGTTCAAACGTTTTACAGTGTCACCTTCTTTTACTGAAGAAGAACGCCCCAACAATACAACCCCTACGTTATCTTCTTCCAGGTTCAATGCGATTCCTTGCAAACCACCATCGAACTCAACCAATTCACCGTATTGAACTCCTTTCAATCCGTAAACGCGAGCGATACCGTCACCGATCTGTAAAACTGTACCTACTTCTTGCAATTCAGCTTCCGAACGGAATCCTGATAATTGCTCTCTTAAAATCGCAGAAACTTCTGCTGGTTTAACATCTGCCATGTCTTTCTTTTTAAACGACGAATAATTACGCCTATCTGGTTAAACGTTGTTTCAACTTATTAATTTGTGATGCAACTGAAGCATCGATCTGGTTATCCCCCATACGAACGATAAACCCTCCGATCAGATCCGCATCTATTTTCTCTGTCAACTCAACAGTTCCTGTTGTAGAAGCCTGAACTTTAGCTACGATTTCTTTTTTCACTTGTTCATCCAGTTTTTGTGCACTGATCAAAGTTACCGGCACAATTCCAAGATGTTGTTTCAAAATTGCATCAAATGAACTTGCTATCTGCGGCAAGTAAGCTTCACGACCATTTTTAACGATCAATTCCACGAACATTGCCGTAGCCCTGTCAAACTGATCAAAAATTGCATTCAATACTGCAATCTTCTTGTCTGCTTTCACAATCGGACTTTGAAGCATTGTCTCCAGGTCACGATTTTCAGCACACACAGTTGCCATGTATTTCATGTCTGCCGCGATAGCATCCACTTTGTTTTGCTCGATCGCAAGATCCAACAAAGCTTGTGCGTAACGGGAAGCTGATTTCGAACTCTTCATTTCTATCGATTAGTTCAAGTTAATATCACCTGCCATTTTCTCAGCCAACGCTTTTTGCTTCTCATCGGAAGAAAGCTCTCCACGGATGATTTTCTCAGCGATCTCCAAAGAGATTGCAGCAACCTGCGTTTTCAATTCTGCAACAGCAGCTGTTTTTTCTGCAGCGATTGTTGCTCTTGCAGCAGCAACAATTTTCTCTTGTTCTGTCTTTGTTGTTGATTTCGCGTCTTCGATCATACGAGTCGCTACTTCTTTTGCATCTTTCACAATTGCATCGCGCTCAGCTCTTGCTTCTTTCAACAAGTTCTCATTCTGAGCCTGCAAAGCATGCATTTCAGCTTTTGTTTTCTCTGCCAATTCCAAAGCATCGGAAATCTTTTGCTCACGTGCATTCACAGAAGCCAAAATCGGTTTCCAAATGAACTTCGTCAAAATAACCAACAACAAAACGAACACTAAGCCCGTCCAAAAAAGTAATCCTAAATCCGGCGTAATTAAACCCATCTTATATCTATTTTAATTTTTTCAATTCATGTAAAAAAGGCTTGTTGCAACCAACCGTTACAACAAGCTCTTTTTAATTACTTCACTCCTGTCTCAAGACCTAGTAGACCAACTACTACTCCGAATAGAGCAACACCTTCGATCAACGCTGCTGCGATAATCATAGCTGTTTGAATTTTTCCTGAAGCTTCAGGCTGACGTGCAATCGCGTCCATTGCTGAACCACCGATTTTACCAATACCCAATCCTGCTCCTAAAACTGCAAGACCTGCTCCAATTGCTGCGATACTTCCGAACATAGCTATATATGTATTTAAAAAATTACTAATTAATGATGCGCTTCTTCAACAGCTGCACCGATAAACAATGCTGACAACATACAGAACAGGAATGCCTGTAAGAATGCTACCAACAACTCCAACACAGAGATAAACAATGCCATAGGCACTGACAATGCTCCCCAAGCTGCATTCTGGTTGATAAAGATAATCGAAATCAATGCCAGGATGATGATGTGACCAGCAGTCATGTTTGCAAACAAACGAACCATCAAGGCAAAAGGCTTCGTTAAAATCCCTACCAATTCAATTGGAATCATAATGATCAACAACGGCTTCGGAACCCCCGGCATTGCAAAGATATGTAACCAGTAGTTTTTGTTTCCTGAAAAAACAGTTACCAACAAGGTACAAACTGCCAGGAACAAAGTAACCGTAATGTTACCTGTCAGGTTTGCTCCTCCCGGAAGGAATGGAACCAAACCAAGCAAGTTATTAATGAAAATAAAGAAGAAGATCGTCAATAAGTAAGGAACGTATTTTTTGTATTTATGCCCGATATTTGCCTTCGCGATATCGTCACGAACCATTACGATCAAAACCTCTAAGTATTTTGCCAATCCTTTCGGAGCAACAGGACCATTTTTCTTATAGAAACGAGCTACATTCGACATAATCAACAAAATCAGAATCGCCCCCATAAACAAAGACAATACGTTTTTGGTAATGGAGAAATCCAACGGACTTACCGAACCATGAACGTGACCATCTTCAAAAGACAACTCATCATTATGTAACTTGTAAATTTCCTCGTGAAACATCGCATAACCTGCTGCCGGACCAACTCCTTTCACATATTCCACTTCTTTATTCGTCTTACCATCAACCGCAGTTGCATGTTCTCCGTGGTAAAAATGCTTGGACGAAAATGTTCTCAATCCACCGTCAATCAAAATGATCGGCAAGTAAACCGATACACTGTTATGATGTCCTCCCCACAAATGCCACTCGTGCGCATCAGAAACGTGATGCATAATCATTTCTCCAACATTGAATTCACGTTTTGCAATCTCAGCCTCCTCAGAACGGTGATCTGAAGCAAATGAAGTTGAGAAAATCAGTATTCCTACCAGTAAAGAGAAAAATCGTTTTGCACTGAAAATTAATGACATCGCTTATTATTATTTAGATGAAACCCTAAATTTTGGCGCAAAGGTAGTTAATCTTTCAGAAACACCAAGAAAAAATTGCAAACAAATGCGTTATTTACCACATTCACGGCAAGCAGAAACTAAGCGGTGAATCGAAATGATTTTCAGAAGCTTGTTTTAAAGGAAGATTGGCAGGTAACTATTTGTAAAATATCTCCGCAGCTTCAGCGCGAGTTCAGTCGAATGATTTTGTTAAAGAGTGTAGATGTATGGCATAAAACAACCCCATACACATCGCCGAAATTGCAGAAATCCCTTGCAGGTACAGACCATTACTTGTTAAGAAAAAAAACTCCGAATAGACGTTACAACAGATTTATTACAAAAATCCGGAATACCAGGATGATCCGCAGGAGATCTAAAAAGCACTAGTCCTTTCGAACTTTCAACAACATCCAAAGTGCCTGTGTGAATAACATCGCAATGAAGAAACTCATAAAATACCAGACAAACTCCCTGAATGATTCTTTCCAGGCGTATTTCACGATCAACACAAAAAACAATACTAAAACCATTTGGATTGTCGTACCCAAAATGAAGCGTTGAGCCTGGGATTCTGCCGGTGCGTTTTTCCCGGACATCATGATTGCCGTACTCGAAAAGAAAATCACTAACAACCCGATGATTCCAGCCAAATGATTTTTCGGAATGGACCAATCCCATTTCAAACCAACTAACACCAAGTAAATCATGGCAATAACCGTTAAACTTAAAAAGGCTCCAACTCGTTTATTCATCTTCTTTTTCTTTTGACATATTGATCACTTCCCGGATAATGAGGTACATGGCTATTACAACACCTGAAAGTGTGCAAATGAGCGTATACATGTTTCCCCCGGGATTGTACTTTCCGTCCAGCCAAACTCCTAATAAAGCTCCTCCTGTGATGATTGCCCCCATTTGAAGAGCTGCACCACTGAACCGGACGTAATTCTTAATCTGTTTTTTTGGTTTATCATCCATGACCAACGCTTATTTGATTCTAATACTTCTCGTCGAAGAACAACTGGTATTCTTCCAGTTTACCAGTCTCAAATAAGGTAAGCAAATTTTTCTCGGAAATAAACAAAATTTTCATTTTTTGCATATCCAGCAAATGGTTTCTTGTTCGTTTATAGAACGAAACATAGGATGCAGCTTCGATTTCATCCTTAAATTGCTTGACAAGGATCACATTATCATCTTTCAGAACTTTTGACGTGATTGTCAGACGCAACTTGCTGTAATACTCTTTATTGAAATCCACAACGCGTGTTTTGGCTACTACATTGTTGATTTTTTCTGTCAGGAAAATCAATACAAACATCGGCTCTCCTTCAACATACTTGTAAATACTCTTATCCGTGAAATCAACTGCTTCGTTCTTGGAATATCCGTTCAGGATGATTTTCTTCATCTCCATCGCTTTCGCTGATTCAGGAGTATTCGGATAAAGTGCAATCAAGGTATCCAAAGTCGGTAAAATCACCTTTTTATCTTCATACATTTTTGCCTGAGCCATTGCTTTCAGCAAGATGTATTTGCTTCGGTACGGGTTCTCCTTTTCTTCTGCAAGAACCGTGTTTGCTTTCATGATCACCGGGTAGAACAAACCTCTTTCGTAACGGTCCAAATCCGTTAAATAAGCTTCCTGTGTCAGCTTTTCACGTTCTTTTTTCTTGATGAAATAATCCGGATCTCTCAAATAACCGGCATAATCCGAGGTCGGGTAATTGATCAGGATGTAGTCTTTCTGCTCTACTGCTGCAGGATCATCCGGCGAATGGAGTTTATAGATTTGATATGCCGCCATCAGCTTCATATCGCTGTCAAAATCTTTCTCCAACATCGTGCGGTATTGCTTTTCTGCAAGCGCTGTTTCATTCAACTGCTCGTTGTAAATACCACCCGCATCGAAATACGCATTCATCATTCTCGAACGTGATGCCTGCAATGCAGAATCAGACAATGGCAATTTCGCAACCAACATTTCCGGTGTCAGAGAATCCAATGAACTTCCACCGGCATCTTTAACATCCGGTTTCTTGGTTGAACTTGTATCCGATTCATCCGTGAAGCTGGCAAAAACCACTTTCTCGGATCTTCTCCAGTCGTCTTCGTTCTCCCGTTGTCCCCACTGTTTTCTAAACTCTTCGAATCCTTCTGTTTTTGCTTTATCGTTGTTCCAGTAGAATTTATTTCCACCGCCACCCGTAGGTTTTTTATTCTGAACATCCTGAAGTGCGGCCAATCGGATAGCATCCTGGCGCTGGCGCTCTTCCTCGTCTTTTTTCAGCTTTTTAATAACCCCTTCTGCAAATGAAAGCTGTTCCGAAGGAGACAATTGGGCAACCCGCTGAACACTGTCTTCGTATTGAGCCGTTTCAATCGCTTTTACGAGACTTTGCAGTTTGGAAGCCTTATTCTGAATCGCTTCGTAATTCGGATAGGTTTCCGGAATCACTTTCGCACAACTGTCATAATACTTCTGAGCTTTCAGGTAATCTTTTTTCGAGAAACTCATATCACCCAGCTTTTCATAAGCCATTCCTTTCTGGCGGTTATTCGAAGTGGAGTAAAATGCTGATTTCGTATAATTTGTTCTTGCACCTTCTTCATTGGATTCCAATTGATCCATTCGGGCAATGGTATAATAAATCTGATCTTTAAACTCCGCATTTTTGGTATCACGAAGCATTTTTTTCAAATTCTTGCGAACTTTTTCTCCTCCGGCATTCAATGCATTTTTCAGGTTTGCATTGAAACTCATTTCATACCCGGCATTGTATTTTGAAACGCGGTTATAATGGTATGCCGCTTTTACGCGATCTCCTGCATTTTCATACAATTGACCCAAAATGAAGTTGATGCGTGCCTTGTCTTTTGATTTCTTTGCGTATTCAAGCGCTTTTGTCAATGCTTTGATTTCGCCTTCCGCATCTTTTCGTTTTTCACAGAAAATAGCGCGTGTAATGGCCACATCATAGCGTAGCTTTTTCGGGAAAGGAGCCATTTCCTTTTCCTTTGATTTCTTTTTGCTCTTTTTCTTTTTGGATTTCGATTTGGATTTGGATGATTTGGAGTCTTTTCCGTCTTTCTTCCCGCTGTTCTCCATCGATTCCTGGGCTTTCTCTAAATTCGCGATTGCAAAGTTTGCTTCTGTGAATTTGCCTTGCTCCATATAGGTTCTTGCCATCCACATTTCAGCAACGTAAGCTGATTTATCCGTTGAGAAAAATTTCTTCGTGTATTCAAAATTCTTGAATGCCAGGTCATAATCACGGCGGTAGAAGTTTGCAACTCCGATTGTGATCCAGTTTTCATCAATCCAGCGATTGTGTTCTTCTTTTTTCGATGCCGGTTTCTCCATGGAAGGCATGGCGTGGCGCTGTATTACCTTCGTACATTTGGAAATAGCCGTATCGATAGGTGCATACATGTTTTTCACTTCCTCTTCGCTCGGTAATTGAACGATGGGAAGAACGTCGTAAAAATCCTCTTTCTGATTTTCACGAAATGTTTTCATCGCTCCGTCAAGCAAGTCATTTGCATTGAAGTAGCCGTTGTAATGTGCTGTTGTTCCGTGATATGCCCTGCTAAGCAAGGTATTCTTTTCGGTAGAACAAGCCCATATGATGGAAAGGATTCCCAAATAAATCCAAAAATGTAATTTCTTCATTCGAATGAAAAATCTGCGCCGATGTGATTAAAGATTAACTTACAAAAGGCAAATATATTGTTTTGTTTATCAAATCAATTCCAAATCCGGTAATTAGATGATGGATTATGCTAAAAAAACACTGTTATAGAAGTTCATTTGCTTCGATTTCAGATCATTCAAAATACAAATAGACATCCATCTCTTAGCCTGGCCGCAGTAAGGAATACGGACTATTTGATTTTCTTTGAGACAGAACTTTGTTTACGGTTTCAGAACCGGATCCTTATCACCATATTTTTGATGAATCTCCAGAATTTGTTTGGCATCATTGGCATCAATCCCCAAACTATCCGCAATTTCCTTCGCTCTCAAAACCTGGTCAACCGAAAGTCCGGTGCTATCCGTTTCGTTGTGCAGGGCATTTTTCAGGAAAATCGTACTTGACCCAAGTGCCGGAACCGTTTTCGTTGAAAGGTCTTTCACCGGTTCATACAACAAAGAGTTTGCTTTTGTTTTTTGCGGAAAGAAATTGCTTTTTTCATCGTATGATTCAATCAGAACCAACAAGACACTCACAATATAAAGTGATTTGATCGTGGCAAACAGCACTCCTAAAAATTTATTCAAAGGCGACAATTGAACCACCTGGATCATTTTCTCGACCATTTTTCCGCCGAAATAGATCATAGCCCCTACTCCTAAAAAAGTGATGGTGAATGCGACAACCGGCAAGTATTCCGAATTCCAGTTAAAGGTTGTCTTAATCCAGTTTGCTGTAAAATCGGAGAAGTGAATTCCAACATAAATTCCGACCAGGATTGCCAGCAAGGTAAACAATTCGATGACAAAACCATGTTTAAATCCTTTGTATGCACCGTATAAAACCGGAATCAGAATCAGAATATCCAGAAAATTCATGCCTCAAAATTGGGAAATTCCGTGTCCGGGATAATGAAGACTTCCGGAAAGATACAAACGAAGTATTGTTAAACAAGCAAAAATGCGGTTCATCACACTGCCGCAATCGTATTACTTCACAATGAAAAATGACCGAGGCTGATTCGTTATGGAAACAATTAGAAATCAATTGTATAACACAGGAAACATGACGCTTAATCCATAAAAAGAATAGGTTTTCAACCTTACAGGTGATTTTCATCTACACTTTATACAAATACATCGACAACTAAAACGTTTTAGGTATGAAATTCACATTACAAAAGAGTCATATTTAAAAGTTTGAATCTTAAACATAGAACTTCAATCTGCGTATTTTTTTAACCAATCATTCTATTGAAACTATTTTTTTAATTGCATACTTCTGACTTAACTTTCGTTTTGATTCTCTAAACTGGAATCTATTATGGCTACAACAACTAACTCTCTAGGTAAGGTATTGGTATGCCTGTGCCTAACTCAGGCTGCCCACTCGCAGCAGGTTCATTTCTCCCATGAAGACAGTTTATCATTTGAGTATCGTCTATCCAAAGGTCCGGGAATTTATACAGGGATTTATTATGAAAAAAGCACCGGGAATAATTGCGCTAGCGCACCTATTTTAACTCCCGGAGCTGCTTTGGTTTGCGCAAATACTGTCGGAGACAACACCCAGGCAAGTGAAATTGCTCCGCCATGTACTGCATTTGGCGGTGGTGGAGTAACTGACCGGACAACCTGGTTCCGGTTTACTGCAACTTCCACGCAAATGGTGCTGGATTACATGCGGACTCTTCAAACAAATTGTGTTACCAGTTTAGCAGTATACGGACCCTTTTCATCGGGAGCCGGTTGCTTGCCTACATCAGCACAATCCGTGTATTGCGAATCCGGAATAGCCTCCGGAGATCCGGGAGATCATAATTTACTCACCGGGCTAGTCGTAGGGAAAGATTATTTGATTCAAATCCTGAATAAGGATTGCGGAGGCGGAAACTCCAGGGAAGCTTATTTCTGCATCGGGATCAGTAATATGGCAGCAAATAACACCCCGTCAACAGCAACAAACATCAATGCATGCGGAAGTGCTTTTAACGGGAGCAATGCCCAGGGATATTATCCTTCGGGAACGGGAACTTCCCTGGCAAACATCGATGGGAACGCTGGAACAACCTGTAGTGGGTGTACTTCCGGGAATGATGTCCCATACGTAGTAAACAATGATTCCTGGTTCAACTTTTGTTCTGCGAATGCAGGTCAGTGGCAGGTTTCATTTACTGTCGGAACTTGCTTCCAATCAGCCCCCAACAACGGATTGCAAATGTCTGTTCTAACAGGTACGACCAGCAACCTGGCGAATACTCAAAATGCTCCGAATCCGACAGCACCGGGCGCAACCTGGAATTCTTCTACCATCACGCTCTCTGCCAGTCAATGTGCTTACCTGATAGTGGACGGATTTGCCGGAGATCAATGCACCTACAGTTATACGCTTACCAACATTTCCGGCGGGTGTGTACTTCTGCCGGTTGAATTGTCGCAATTTTCGCTGCAACGATTTGAAAGACAGGTTTATTTGAAATGGATGATCGAATCAGAGAATAGCAATGATTACTTTACACTTGAGCGTTCATTAGACGGAATCAACTGGAGTAATGCAATCGAAATCGGGTCAATTGGAAATCATACGTTCCAATACGAATACAGCTACATGGATGACCTGGGATCAATTGCCCCCTCCCAAACACTTTATTATCGATTGAGTCAAACTGACCGGGATGGGAATCGAAAAGAAATCGGGTTTGCTTCCTCTAAAGGATTGATGCAGACGGATGATTTGATCCTGGTGGCTCCGAACCCGGTAACAGAAGGGAAATTTGACCTGAGTATTGAAAGCAACGTGCAAAGTTTCGCTGTTATCACACTTTTTGACAATAAAGGAATTGAAATCACGTCCAGATCAGTAAGTCTTGTACATGGTGCAAATATCATTCCCTTTGAATCAGTTGATTTAGCGCCGGGAGTATACTTCTTCCAGGTACAAACCAAACAAGGTTTTCAAACTGCAAGGTTTATTAAGCAGTAGATAATAACAAGTCGGGGCGAAAAATTTTCCGCCCCGACTTGTTATTATTTTAATTATCCCATATTGGTAAAAATCTGCTGCACGTCGTCATCGTCGTCGAATTTATCCAGCATTTTTTCAATATCAACCAACTGCTCTTCGGTAAATTCAACCGGAGTTGTCGGGAAACGTTCCAGGTTTGACTTCAGAACTGCAATTCCGCGTTCTTCCAAAGCGGATCCGATTGTTCCGAAAGCCGTATAATCTCCATAAATGAAGATTCGGTCGTCTGTCACTTCAATTTCTTCGCATCCTGCGTCGATCAGTTCCAATTCCAATTCCTCCGGATCAACTGCCCCTGTATTTTCCAATTCGAAAACGGATTTTCTGTTGAACATGAATTCCAATTGCCCGTTCGGAACAACTCCTCCACCGGCTTTATTGAAATACGATTTCACGTTTGCCACCGTACGTGTCGGGTTGTCTGTTGCACATTCCACATACACCAAAACTCCGTGAGGACCTTTTCCTTCGTAATCAACTTGTGTAAAGGATGCAACATCTTTTTGGTTCGCTCTTTTAATTGCCGCTTCGATATTATCTTTCGGCATATTTTCGGCTTTCGCATTTTGAATAGCAGTTCTCAACTTAGCATTTGTCGCCGGATCTTGTCCGCCTTCTTTTGCCGCCATGGTAATGGCTTTACCCAGTTTCGGAAACAATTTAGACATTTTGCCCCATCGTTTCTCTTTTGCTGCTCTACGATATTCAAATGCTCTTCCCATTTCTTTCTTATTTAGATTAGCGCAAAAATAATCAAAGAACTTTTATTTGAAAATGGTGAATGGAAAAATTGATGAGAGGGTGGAGACAAGACTAACAGATGAGGCAAGAGACAAGAGGTAAGACTAAAAGAGTCAGGATTGAAAACTGCACACTCATTAAAATTTATCCTGACTCTTGTTTCTAATCCTCTTGACTCCATTTCAAAAGTTAATATATTTACAAAATGAAGCTCAGAATGCTAATTTTTATTGTTTTTAGCTTGACCCTTTGTTCTGCAAGCGGTCAGAATCTGACATTTCACCGACCTGACTTCCAAACAAAAACCAGTTTGGTTTATTATTATTTCTGGGAAGAAAATGAAGATGGAAGCATTTCTCCTTCCGGTATTCACACTCCCTTCAGCTTAAACCGGGTCATTCTGATCGACGTGGAAAAATCTTCCAAAAAATGTACACTCAGTGATTCGGTATTTATGAGAGAAGTGGAACACGTTGGCAGAAGCTACAAACAAACGAAACTCACTTTCAAGACTCATAAACAACATCACAAATTCGTTTTCAATATCACTTTCCCGGAAAAGCCTCAAGCTGTTGTTTACATTAAACGTAAAGGACAATGGTCGGGTTATCCGATGTCATTGGTATTGAATTTTGATGTGCAAGCTTCCGGAATGCTGCAATTCAGATATGCCGGATCGGAAATTCACTTCGGAAATTATCCTTCTATTTCTGTTTCACACAACACGTACCGGGTTTATTCTTACTTCAATGCGGGAACCATTGAAAAAGCAAAACCTGTTTATCAGCATTTACTGGCATTCAAAGGAGAAGAATTGAGTCAGCAGCTGATACAAAATCAAGTACCGAAAGCAAAACGTTACCTGGTTTTTGTCAATGGTTATCGCGGTCCGAAATTCGACAAGCAGGAAAGCAGGAATGAAATATACATGAACGACCGAACCAATTACTGGTTCAAGATCGACGACCGTTTCATTCAGCGTTTACATCCTGACACCAGTTTTTACCTGGATGCAAGTTTCCCGGTAAGTACCTCGAATCATTATTCCAAACTGAAATTCGGCTGGAGTTATCTCTGGTCTGTGAATGCAAGTCAAAAAAACGCAAAGAAGTATTCCCGCTTAAACCGGAAAATGAACCCTGAAGGATTTGATTACCGGTATCAAAAAGGAGTTATTGCCGGAAAAGCATTTCTGAACCAGATTCAGAATACTCCGAAAAGCTACCTGGTGAAAGACACCATTGATTTTGTTTGCCACAGCATGGGTTACGCGTATACATTAGGCTTAATTGAAACGATCAGAGACCAGGTTGTGCTTGGAAAAATCTACATGCTTGCTCCTGAAAATGCCGGTTACAGAGGTCTCGATTGGAACCTGTTTGAAGAAGCGTGGCAATACGGTTCCAATCTCGGACAAAAAAATGCCGATCCGCTCAGCCACCAGGATGGTGTGGCGCCTCAGACTGCTGTTTTTGGAATTGATTCTTTAAAAAACGCCTGTGTTGGTCGGGTATTTGCTCCTCAAAACTGGCCGAATAAGCATTTTGTCCATTCCCACATGGTTTACAGCTATGATTGGATTTTCGACCGGATTCAAAAAGGACAGGCTGGATATATTCATTAGATTTTAAGACTTCAAGATATCAGGACTTCAAGACTTCTTAACTAGTCTTAACATCCTGACATCTTAAAATCCTGATGTCGCGGAATCTAATTCATCATTAAATCACTAATTTTGAATTATGGATTACGCACTAGAATTACGTTACCAGAATTTAGCGAAACAATTGGAACCGACTTTTGGTCCCGGCTTGGATTTACAGGCTATTTTGTTCCTGATTGGCGTTGAAGAACTGGGAATAGGATATAAAATTTTTAAGAAACACGAGAAAACCGATTTGATGCATGTTGCCATTTGTACCTTATTGGAACCTTACGGATATTATGAATTTAAAGGAAGAGATACCGATAATTGGCCCCACTTTGAATTCGTGAAAGAACTTCCTCCGCTGGATGAGCTGGAGCAGCAGGCTTTCATGAAAGAGGCCATTTTAGAATACTTCGAGCATCACGGTTATTCGACCAAAGATGTACAACCTTGATTTCAGGCAATAGCAAACAGGCATTAGAAGAATAGCAAATAGGTAATAGTGAAAATCTGCTATAAACTTAATCACGACCTACCTAATGCCTAATCACGAATGGCTATTGCCTAATTAACTATATTTGTTCCACATTAAATAAAAACTATGGATTTTTGGGTTCGCGCAGCTCAGCTGATTTTATCTCTTTCTCTTCTCATCGTATTACACGAGTTCGGGCATTATTTACCTGCAAAATGGTTCAATACGAAGGTGGAGAAATTCTATTTGTTCTTCAACCCGTATTTCTCTGTTTTCAAGAAGAAGATCGGTGAAACGGAATGGGGATTAGGATGGATTCCGCTTGGAGGGTATGTGAAAATTGCCGGAATGGTGGACGAATCGATGGACAAAGAGCAATTGGCACAGCCACCGCAACCCTGGGAATTCAGATCGAAACCGGCGTGGCAGCGTTTGATTATCATGTTGGGAGGAATCATCGTAAACGTCATTGTTTGCTTTGTGATCTACATCATGGTATTGTTTGTTTGGGGAGAAGAAAAAATTGACCAGAGCAAAATGGTGAACGGAATGGCGATTCACCCGTACATGGAACAATTCGGTTTTCAGCAAGGAGATAAAGTATTGACTGTTGACGGAGAAAAACTGGACGCACTTCAGCAACTTGGCGGCGAGATTCTTATTTTCAACAAACGCCATTTCAAAGTACAACACCAGGACGGGAAAGTAGAAACGATTGTACTTCCGGAAGATATCGGGAATATGATGTGGGAAAACGGAGCTGAAAAAGATGCTTTTGGTTTCAGGTATTTCATGTCCGGTATAGACAGTGCTGCTCAGAAAACTACGGCTTCCAGAATCGGCTTGAAAAAAGACGATGAACTTCTTAAAATCAATGATAAGTCCCTCGAGTTCTATGATCAATACCAATCGGAAGTTTACCACAACAAAGGGAAGAAGGTTCAGTTGACGATTTTGCGTGACGGGAAAGAAATCGAAAAGGAAGCTTATATCGGTATGGACGGAAAAATGGGAATCTACTTTAAGAAAAGAGACATCAGTACGGATACGAGTGCTATTTATACGCAAACTTATTCTTTTGGCGCTGCATTGACTTCCGGGTTCGGGAAAGGACTTCATACGATGTACATGAATGTTGCTCAATTCAAATATGTTTTCTCTAAAAAAGGAGCCGAATCAATCGGTGGTGTCGGATCAATCGGAAAATTGTTCCCTGCAACCTGGAACTGGCAAGCTTTCTGGACTTTAACGGCATTCCTTTCCATGATGCTTGCAATCATGAACTTACTTCCGATTCCTGCATTGGACGGTGGACACGTGATGTTCTTACTTTATGAAATGATCACGGGGCGTGCTCCGGGACAAAAGTTCATGGAATATGCGCAATATGTCGGGTTCTTCCTGTTGCTTGGCTTGATTCTTTACGCCAACGGAAAAGATCTCATCGGGGAGATTATGGGGTAGAAATCCCGATAGCTATCGGGATCAAAAGTTAAAAGAGTTCAATCGGGAATAACTTTGAACCGATTGAACATTTGAACTTTTAAACCTTCCGAAGGCAAATTAAAAATGTCGAAATACATAAACGGTGGCATAAGTCGAAAGATTTATGCCATTTTTGTAAAAAAATGAAACACATGAAACAAATACTATTATCAATTTTATTTCTTGCTACTGTCGGAACGTCTGTAGCACAGACCAAAGGACAAATTTCTTACGCTATGGATTTTTCAAGTGACAATCCGGATATGGCTATGGCACTTCCTATGATGCAGGGTTCAACGATGGAGTTGTATTTCATGCCAGGAAAATCCAAAGTGGACATGGTTATGGGAACTTTCATGAAAATGAACACGGTGATCGATATTAAAGGTGACAAAGGCTTGATGTTGATGGAGATGATGGGAAGCAAAATGGCTACCGAAATGAAAAAAATCTCTGAAGCAAAAGCAACTGAGAACTCAGAAGCTCCGAAAGTTGAAGTTACAGCTGAAACGAAAGACATTATCGGATTCAAGTGTACGAAAACAATCATCCGTGATTCGGAAGGTGGTGAAACTGTTCTGTGGGTTGCAAAAGATCTGAAAACTTCCTTGCAAGGTCAACAGCAATTTACTGCAAAAGGAATCGAAGGAGCTCCGTTAGAGTTTACAACTGTAAAAAACGGAATGACTATTCATTTTGTTGCTACAAAATTCCAGGGAAATGTAGATAAGAACATCTTCAGCTTGAAAATTCCTGAAGGATATACTGTAATGACAGAAGAAGAGCTTAAAAATATGGGAATGTAAAAGTCCCGTTTAGACAAAAGAAAAACCCCGAACAGAAATGTCCGGGGTTTTTCTTTTTAGATATTCTTCAGTTTCATCAGTTTCTTGCTGAAAGTTCCTGAATTTTTGTGAACCGTCACGATGTAATTTCCGGACGGTAAATCATTCAGATGAATCGGAACCAGGTGTTCTCCCGGCTGGAATTCTTTTGAGCAGACTTCGGTTGCCAACGTTCCGGCCAGATCGTAGACACGAATCGTCACACGTTCGCCTGAACATTTAAACTTCAAGGTCGTCTGATCTGCACATGGATTCGGGAATATTGAAACATCCAGGTTGTCTTTGTTTTCATTCAATCCTAAGTTGCACGAGTCCAAAACCGGGATGAAATTGATCGTTTGTTCGAACATTCCCTGGATATCCGTCGGATCGGCTTCAAACCAATCTTTCAAAATCGACGCGTAAACATCTCTGAAATCAATTTGCATAGGAATTCCCGCCTGATCGACAATGGTGTCGGAAATCACCGGATTTGGCCCGATAATGCCGGAACTGATACATGTTCCGAATAAAAACAAAGGTGCTGCATCACCGTGGTCCGTTCCGTCACTCGAATTGGATGCAATTTGTCGCCCGAATTCGGAAAACGTCATTCCCGCAACCCGGTTTTCCAAGCCCAATAAATTCAAATCATCCTGGAATGCCGCAACTGCTTTGGAAATACGTGAAAGCAGATTTGCATGCGCACCGGTTGCCGGAGCTCCCGATATCACCTGCGCATCGTGCGTGTCGAAACCGTTTACGTTCACAATGTAGATTTTCGTTTTCAATCCACCCGAAATCATTTGAGCAATGTATTTCAGGTTTTTCGACACATCGTCATTCGGATCGTACATCGTGGAAAGTGTATTTCCGGCATTCGCCGCCGCATTGACCTGTGCTCCGTAAGCATTTGCCTGCGTAATCAGAGTCGCCAGGTATTCCATGTGCGAACCGTAGTACGTTCCATCGTTCACCTGCCCGGTTTCAACCAGGTTGTAACTGTCGAACGGATTGTTGATCGCCACGGAAAAATTCGCCATCAATCCCTGGCAGGTAGCCGACACTTCATAACCCATACTGATCGCAAACGGATCCGGATTCTGTGTGTCCGGGTATGCATCCGGGAAATTCGGATACTTGTCGTCCAGGTGTCTTCCCAGCCAGCCGCGCGTTGCATTCGGATCCAGCATCCCGGAAGTCCAGATATCCATCGATCTGAAATGAGACCTGTTCTGTTCCGGGTAGCCGACATTCTGAATAATCGACAATTTCCCGTCGGTGAACATATTTTTCATTCCCGACATGGACGGATGCAACGCATTCGTTGGTGTAATCGTTAACAATTGGTTTTGCGGGATCAATACATTCGAACGCTGAATGGTCAGATTCGCATATTGATCTAAGGGAATCAAGGTATTCAATCCATCATTTCCTCCATTCAGACGGATGATGACCAATACACGATCTTCTGCAGCACGCGAAGTTTTGAATAAATCTTCCGTAACCGCCCCGAATTTAAAGTTCTTTAAAATCAGTGGTGCTCCAATGGATGAAAGTGCAACCGACTGTACAAAATTTCTTCTTTTCATAGTTTCTGATTTGGCCTACACTTACATTACCTGGAATTCCGGCAATTGAAATAATCGGTATAATACTAATTCGACCCGTTGTCTGACCGGCGTACTGACAGTTGTATTTCCCGGGTCAGCGATATAATCATTGTATTGAATCGTCCATTCGAAATCCGGTTGTCCGTTGGTCAGAATCGATTTCAGAACTATTTTTTCAACCGCTGAAACTCCTTTGCAGGTAAAAACCGTCAGAATATCATCAATGACTTGTGGCGCACTGGACGGTAAACTGAGATTATTCAGGAAATTCAAGGCATTCAACTTGAATCCGTTTCCGCCCACAACCACTCCGTTTGCAACCGTCATCAAAGCTCCCAAATCGAAACGAAGTTTCAGCAAACTGGAATTCGCCCACAAGCGGGAGAAAGCAGGAGTTTGATAATAGGCTGTCCAACCGCCAACGCTCGGTGCGCGCAAATATTCCATTCCCATTACCTGGGAGAAATAATACAGATTCAGGTAAATCTCATAATTCACCGGAACCGAATAATTTGGTGTTGAACCCGAAGCATTCAACATCGAGAACAAGATCTCCAACGGATTTTTAATGATCGCACCACGCAGCGAGATATCGTAGAAATGCTGACTTTTTAATAATTCATCAATCACCGGAAGCACATCAAAATTGTTTGAAGTCAATGTGGCAGCCATATCCGCAATCACGGTGTTTTCGACACTTGTAGTCAGATCGTAATTGACAAACCAGCGGTAGATTTTACGACACAGGTATTTCGCCATGTCCGGCTGACTGAAAATAATATCGATGTAATTGCTGTATTCCATATTTCCCGCATCGGGAACAACCGCCGAGCCGAAATGAGTACTCAGCGTTTTACTCGACGTATCGTGCAATACCGGATAAAAGATATTGGAAGGCTGGGAAACAGTGGAACTATACAAGTTCTGTACCGTCCATCCTGTGAGGATTTTTGCACCGGCAGCAACATCTGCTTCCGTGTAATTGGAATAATCCCCCGGTCCAACCTGTGTTCCTTTTCCGACCGTAAACAACTCCAGTAATTCGCGGGCATAATTTTCATTCGGCGAATACAGGTTATTTGTAGCACCGTTCAGGAAAAGCAACATCATCGGATCGATCGTCATATCTTTCACCAATTGCTTGAAATTTCCCAAACAATTCAGTCGATACTTTTCGCGCATTCCGTAAACAGCCTTTGCTTCGTTGGTTCCATCTACACCAAAGTGATTTCCCCAAAACAAACACATTTTCTCCTGGATACTCACATGCGGCTGATTGATCCGTTGAATGAACCAGGCTCCAAGGGAATAAAGTCGTGCGTTGTTTGTTGGTCCCGGATTACTTGCCGGATACACATCATTCACCCAGGTAGAACCAACCGGCGTGACTGCTTCATCGGCATGAAATGCCAGCGGTGGTGAAACACTCGGTAAAGTCAGCAATTGAGCAACAGTTGCATTCATTCCATTACTTACCGCCTGCGTGATTTGAGTTAATGTCGGACCAAACATGGTTCTTCTCAATAAATGCGCGGCTTCAGCTTTCGTCCACACTCCGGTATAAGGAGTCAGACTCAATGAAATGGGCTCCTGTACGTTTTCTTCAGGAATCATAATAGTACGTTTTAGCAGGAGGAATTTAGATAAATTATTTGAATTCCAAAAAAGGAATGTGTAATCGCAGGTAACGGTTGAATTTATGACGACGTCAGAGCAAAATCCCGGTTAAAAAATCGCGGGAAACTCAATTAAATCAAGGGCTGTTCGCAATATCGCGAACATGCAACCAAACGCCTTTATTTCAAGGGTTCTCAAGCGGACTTCAAGTCAGAACCTTCCACTGGTTCACAAAGGCAATATTCCGTTTCAAACCGGAAAACTTTGTTCGCTTCACCGCGCTTCCTTTGAATACCGATTGAAAGGTCAATTCATCCAGATCCAGCCAATCTTCCTTGGAAAAAGAAAGGATTTCATCTTTCGCCTGAAAGTCCGTTTCGCTGTGGGGTTTTGAAAAGCGATTCCACGGGCACACATCCTGGCAGATATCACAGCCGTAAACCCAGTTGTTCATATTCCCGCGAAACAATTCGGGCAAATCTGCATCCCGCAATTCAATCGTTGCGTAGGAAATACATTTTGATCCGTTCACAATATAAGGTGCTTCAATTGCATCGGTCGGACACGCATCAATACAACGCGTACACGAACCGCAATAATCCTTAATCGGTCCGTCGGGTTCCAGTTCCAAATCGCAAATAATTTCGGCAAGAAAGAAAAAGGAGCCGGCTTTGGGTTGAATCAGGTTTCCGTTTTTTCCCAACCAGCCTACTCCACTTTTTTCAGCCCAGGTTTTTTCCAGGATCGGCGCGCTATCTACAAACACGCGTCCTTCAATATCCCCAATTTCATTTTGAAGTTCAGAAACCAATAACCGAAGCTTCGCTTTTACGACATCGTGATAATCCTTTCCGTAAGCGTACTTGGAAATTTGAAAGGTATCTTTTCGCTGAATGGAATCCGGGAAGTAATTGTAAGCTAGTGAAATGACTGTTTTTGCACCCGGAACCAACTTTCTCGGATCTAAACGCAGGTCAAAATGATTTTCCATGTAGGACATTTTCCCTTGCTTTTCCGCTTTCAGCCAATTCACCAATCTCGGTTCTTCGGAAGCCAGGAAATCTGCCTTAGAAAACCCAACCGAAAGAAAGCCGATGTTTTCAGCCTTTGTACGAATCAGTTGTTTGATCTGGTCCTTCTGCATGTTTTAAACAAATCATCTTATTGGTACTTCTTGCGAAATACAGGTTAAAATTAGTCATATCCATCGAGTTTTGAAAGCAGCAGCATTCGCTATTCCCATCCTGCAAACGGGTTCATCAACTAATTAAATCATTGACACTAAAATGTTTCTGTATCTTTACTGAACACTTTCCCTGATTAAGTGTAATAACCCCAAACAAAAAATTACATATGAAAAAACTATTTTTATTAATGCTTCCATTGTTCAGTGCATTTTCTTTAATGGCTCAAAAATCCGAATATACCTACGTGGATGGGCTTTTAACCATCGATGGTGTTGAAGTAGCAAAAATCACCAAGATCAAAGACACCGAAAATATGGGACTCACCAGTACGTTCGAAGTCAGTTCGATGAGCGGAGAAAAATTGATTATCGCTGCATATGCGGGCGAATTCGAACAAGATCCGAATAACAACATGGATCATTTTTATCGCATTACTTTTTTGACCGCTAACCAGATCGGTATTTTCACTGTTTCCAAAATGGGTGCTGAGAAGTCTTTCGCCAAATTATTGGGGAAAAGCGGCATTTTCGCTGACGGTGGCGTAGATGAGAAAAAAGTACAGGAATTCATTGCTAAAAAAGGAAAAGCTCCGAAAATCGCGATGGATTATTCATTGGTAGGCCGTAATAAAAGCTGGCCCATTCAATTGAAAGAAGACAAAAATATCGACCAGGATTCTAAAATCATCGGAAGCTTTAAAGATCTTACAATCAAAGGAGCTTCAAGCGATACATATGAATTCAGATTGCCTTCCGGTGTGGTGATTGCTAAAGCAACATTTACCGGTGGGAACAATGCGCAGAATTGCGAGATGCACACGATGAAGGACAATTCGAAGCGTGTAGTTCCGATTGCATCAGCAGATAATGTGAAATTCAGTGCGTCTTCGATTGACCGTAATCAATTGGTATTGGAGCGTATTGTGAAGTGGCTGGTGTCCAATCAGTATTTATAAGAGAATTCTAGTTTATTAAAATGAAAAAGTCGGGGTGAAAAATTTTTCGCTCCGACTTTTTTGATTTATCTTGATTCTAAAATAATCCTCCTTGCTGCCACCCCATATCAAAACCGAGGTGCTTAAATGCTTTTTCGGTTGCTTTCCGTCCACGTGGCGTTCGCATCAAAAATCCTTCCTGGATCAAAAACGGCTCATAAACTTCTTCCAACGTTCCGGCATTCTCCCCGATCGCAGTGGCAATTGTCGTCAATCCGACCGGGCCGCCTTTAAATTTATCGATGATTGTTTTCAAAATGCGGTTATCCATTTCGTCTAATCCGTATTTATCGACATTCAATGCATCCAATGCATGTTGCGTAATCGCCAATGTGATTGTTCCGTCTCCTTTTACCTGGGCAAAATCACGGACTCTTCTCAAAATGGAGTTTGCAATCCTCGGAGTTCCCCTACTTCTGCGTGAAATTTCGTAAGATGCCTGTTCCTGGATCGGAATGTCTAATAATTCCGCAGAACGTTCGATGATCGAAGCCAGGGTTTCAATGTTGTAATATTCCAATCGGGAATTGATTCCGAAACGGGCTCTCAAAGGCGCTGTAAGCAATCCTGAGCGCGTTGTGGCACCAATCAGGGTAAATGGATTCAAACTGATTTGAACCGTGCGCGCATTCGCTCCTGAATCAATTAAAATATCAATGCAGTAATCTTCCATCGCGGAGTAGAGGTATTCTTCCACCACCGGGCTCAAACGATGGATCTCGTCAATAAAAAGCACATCTCCCTTGCTCAGATTGGTCAACAATCCGGCAAGATCTCCCGGTTTATCCAAAACAGGTCCGCTGGTCACTTTGAAACCAACGTTCAATTCATTGGCAATGATATTGGCAAGTGTTGTCTTTCCTAATCCCGGAGGGCCGTGAAGCAACACATGATCCAAAGGTTCATTGCGCTGAACCGCTGCCTTGACAAAAATCTCCAGGTTCTCAACAACCTGTGGCTGCCCCGCGAAATCGTTTAATAATTTCGGGCGCAATACTTTATCATATTCCTTTTCAGGATTAGAGACTTCTGATCTGTAATCGAACGATTCTTCTTCCATAGACTAATTACAAAAATACAAAATAAGCAATCATCTTCGTGAACCACATAGGTTAATCTAAAAACCACATAGGAACATAGGGCACATAGTTATAGGAAATTACATACTATGTATTTTTGTGAGCTATTGTGGCTGAAAAACAAAACCACATAGGTAATATGTTACCAATTTTTATTCTATTAAATATACAAACCGTTATTCCTATCATTATTACAAAATCTTACTGTGAAGGACAAAAAACACTAGTTAATTCACTATATCGGGAACTGCAAGAATAAAAAGGATGTGACCTATGTTCCTATGTGGTAAAAACAAAAAATCCCCACTCGTTTCCGAATGAGGATTTCCAATTTTATCTATCAGAGATTTAGTGATCTCCTTCTTCTCCTGCTGCCAAAGGAACAACTTGCGGAATGAAGTCTTCCTCAGCACCTGGCTTAGAGTAATCATAAGGCCAACGGTGAACTTCCGGAATTGCACCTGGCCAGTTTCCGTGAACGTGCTCAACAGGAGTTGTCCACTCTAGTGTATTCGATCTCCAAGGGTTTTGAACCGCTTTCGGACCACGATAAATACTGTAGAAGAAGTTGAACAAGAAAATCAACTGTCCGAATGCTGCGATGATCGCAAACACAGTGATAATCACATTCAAGTCCATAATCATATCATGTGTCGGTGAATCGTATTCTCCCATTACAGTGTAATCATAATAACGTCTTGGTGCTCCAGCCAATCCAACGAAGTGCATCGGGAAGAATACCCCGTAAGCTCCAACGATCGTTACCCAGAAGTGAGCGTATCCCAATCGCGTGTTCAACATACGACCGTACATTTTCGGGAACCAGTGGTAAACTCCGGCAAACATTCCGAATACTGCTGACATACCCATTACAATGTGGAAGTGAGCAACAACGAAGTACGTATCGTGAACTGCGATATCCAATGCTGAATCCGCAAGGATAATACCAGTTACACCACCTGTAATGAACGTAGAAACCAATCCAACTGAGAACAACATAGCAGGAGTATAGATGTTAGATCCTCTCCAGATTGTTGTGATGTAGTTAAATACTTTTACCGCTGAAGGAATCGCAATCAACAAAGTTGTAAATACGAATACAGAACCAATAAACGGATTCATACCCGTAACGAACATGTGGTGACCCCAAACGATGAACGATAAGAAACCGATCGCAAGGATAGAACCAATCATCGCACGGTAACCGAAGATCGGCTTACGTGAGTTGGTCGAAATTACCTCGGAGGTCAGACCCAAAGCCGGTAACAATACGATGTATACCTCCGGGTGACCCAGGAACCAGAACAAGTGTTGGTACAACAATGGAGAACCACCGTGATTTTCCAACATTTCAGATCCTACGATAATATCAGAAAGATAGAATGAAGTTCCAGCCAAACGGTCCATCATCAACAACAACGCTGCAGATAATAATACCGGGAAAGAAAGTACCCCTAAGATTGCAGTAATGAAGAACGCCCAAATAGTTAATGGCATACGCGTCATCTTCATTCCTTTTGTACGCAAGTTAAAGATCGTAACGATGTAGTTCAATGAACCCAACAAAGAAGATGCGATGAAGATTGTCATGGAGATCAACCACATTGTCATCCCTAATCCGGAACCTTCGATCGCCTGAGGCAATGCAGATAACGGAGGGTAAACTGTCCATCCTGAAGATGCAGGACCTGTTTCAATAAACAAAGAACACAACATGATCAACGATGAAATCAAGAACATCCAGTATGATAACATGTTCAACAAACCGGAAGCCATATCACGTGCACCAATTTGCAACGGAATAAGCAAGTTTGAGAAAGTTCCGGATAATCCACCTGTCAAAAGGAAGAATACCATGATCGTACCGTGAATTGTTACCAATCCTAAATACATACTTTCTTTCATCACTCCTCCCGGAGCCCAAGTTTCACCCAAGAAAAATGACAAGAAGTCAGAAGGTTCTCCAGGCCAAGCCAATTGAATACGGAATAAGATAGACAATAACATTGCCACCACTCCCATAAATACAGCAGTCAAAAGGAACTGCTTTCCAATCATTTTATGGTCCTGACTAAAAATGTATTTAGAAATAAAACCTTCTTCATGGTGGTCGTGTCCATGAGCGTCGTGATGTGCGTGTGCTTCGTGAGCTGCCATGATTTTATTTATTATGCTGTTTTTAACTTAATTAACTAATTATAATACTGGAGCTGCAATTGTATCAGCCGCTGTTGCTGTTGAATCAGCCGCCGGAGCCGCTTCTACTGGTTTTGTCAATGCATAATTTAACTTAAACACTTTCGACTTCTTCAACCATGCCTGACGTTCTTCGATTGTAGGTGTATGACCTAAAATCTTTTTCAATTCAGCTCGCTGCTTATCCGAATCAACATAAGAAACTCCCAAATTCCATTCGTTATAAGTTTTCTTATCTAATACCACTACAATCAATTTCATTTTGTAGTGAGAAGATCCACAAATCTTGTTACACATCAACACGTAGTTGAACTTTGGATTGTTCATCTTATCACGCATTTCAGTTGTTGTGATAGTAGGTGTAAACTTGAATCGTGTTGTTTGTCCCGGAACCGTATTCATCTGAGCACGGAAGTGAGGGAAATATGCAGAGTGAATTACATCTTTCGAACGGAAGTTGAATTCGTAATCCTGGTCTTTACATAAGTACAAAGTATCACTTGCATTGAACACGATATCATCCATTGCACGTGCATCCAACGCACTGTTGTGGCGCGCTTTCAATTGGTATAACATACGAACCAAACGTTCTTTCCCGCCCAAATCTTTCACCATCAAAGCGTGATCTTCCGGAGCAAACATCAATTTCGGATCATTCAGTTTTGCTTCCAAAGCACGGATTCCAGTTGCACTGTTTTCCATACTGTCGATCGCATTCTGAATTGTTTTCGTAGTCAACAAAGCCAACGGATTATTCTCATTGGTCAATTTGTAATCAAAATAACCTAAGGTATTGTCATCTCCACTCATACGAACTGTCCAGTCAAATTGCTTTGAGAACAACTCAATACGGATTGCTTCTTTCGATGCGTCATCTGTTTGCTCGTTCCATGATTTCAAACCAAGGATGATGATGATTGCAAGAACGATTGCCGGAACTACTGTCCACATCAACTCCAAACGGTTGTCATGTGGGAACCAGTATGCTTTTACTCCCGGTTTGCGTACATATTTGAATGCAAATCCGAACAACAAGGCATTTGTTAAGAAGAATACAGCTGTAATGATCCAAAGGTTCAGGTTCAACAACCAGTCAGTTGAAGCTCCGTGAACGGATGCAGCTTCTCCGCGACCTGTAAATCCATACTCAACGAACAAGTAGATTACAGATGCGAAAAACGCAAACATAAACACCAATAATAAGGTTGCATTCAAACGGTTATCGCGGTTTGGAATATCCTCCTCACGACGGTTTCTTAGTTTAGAAGAAAGCTCATACATACGCACCAACTGTGCGATTGCAATTACTCCTAAAATGATAACTATTAATACGATTAGCTTTGTCATGTTTTTTATTTTATCGTAACAACAAGTGCCTTATTAAATTTCGTGGTGAATACTTTCGTCCAGGAACGGGTGATTAACCGGCATCAATGGTGCTTTAGTCAGGTTCGTAAGAATAATTCTGATGAAGAATCCTAAGAACAATAAAGCCATACCAATTTCCAATGCTCCGATGTATGCATTTTTACCCATTGAACCTCCCATTACCATCAGGTAAGCATCTACCCAGTGACCTGCGAAAATGATTACTCCAACTGCTGTCAAAACACCTGCATGACGTTTAGCATCACGAGACATCAATAACAACATCGGGAATGCGAAGTTGATGAAGAACATACCGAAGTACAATAATTTGAAATCTTCAATTCGTGTTAAGTGGTAAGTTACCTCTTCCGGAATGTTTGCGTACCAGATCAACATGAACTGAGAGAACCACAAGTAAGACCACAAGAATGAAGTTGCGAACGTCCATTTTCCTAAATCGTGGATGTGGTTTTCATTTACTTTGCTCAAGTAACCTTGCTTCTTCAAATACAATGTCAATGTTACCAAAACAACCATTGTAGAACACCACATTCCTGCGAATACGTACCATCCAAACAATGTTGAGAACCAGTGTGCGTCAATTGACATGATCCAGTCCCAAGCAGAAGTTGAGGAGAATACTGAGAAGAATACTAAGAACAATGCTCCTTTTTTATAGTTTGTGAAGTGAATCGCTGTTCCACCTACTCTATCTTCTTCCAATGAACGCATTTTGAATCCTCTCCAGAAAATGAAGTAAACAGCCATGTATGCTGCTGTTCTGATCCAAAAGAACGTTTGGTTCAGGTAAGCTGATTTTTTCACTAAGATCGGATCGTGTTCTACATGTGCATTATCCATCCACACATAAATTCCTCCACCTTTCGTTAAAGAAAGAGTCAATAAGGTTACCAACATCAATACGATACCATAAGGCAAATAACCTGCTACTCCTTCGATGATGCGTTTTACGGAAGCATACCAACCCGTTTCAGTTGCATATTGCAACGCCAAAAAGTACAATGCTCCTAAACCAATTGCGAAAAAGAAGAAACTATCTACCAACAAGTTTCCTAAGAAACGCTGTTGAAAGTGCTCACCTCCATGGCAACTAAATTCGATCCAAACACCTAAACAGATGCCGATAACTCCCAACAACATCAGGACTACCGTAAGGGATTTTGCTTTTGATGAAATCTTGAATTCCATTTTTATTCGTTTTCTATCTTAGTAAATATTACTTCGTTGCCTTTGCCGTTGTATCCGTCGCAGCAACTGTTGCTCCCCAAGCAGGAAGTCCGTTAGCGTCAAAAGTTCCGTATTTTGAATCCTGGAACTTACGAACGTAATGAACCAAAGTCCAGATCTCTTTCTTATTCAATAAAGATGCGTGGGATCCCATCATACCTTTACCGTAGTAAATAGAGTAGAACATTTTTCCTTCAGGAATCGTCAAACCTGTCAATACAGCTGCTCCTGTGTAAGCCCCGGAAGCAACCATCGGTCCGTTACCGTCTCCTTTTTCACCGTGACAGTGATTACAGTTGATCTGATACAAAGCTTTTCCTTCTGCAAAAACCTTATCAGCTACTTCTTTCGAAGTTAATTTCAAAGGATTCACATCTGCTCCTGACATGTTGTATTCGTAATCCGCATCTTCGTTTGAAGACAAATCATACTGGTACAAACCATGTGATTCTGCAAACAATCTACCCGGTAAACGGTGGTACGGAAGCAATGTATGAACAGTTGCCGAATCTGTACCCGCATAAGGGATTGCGTAACGCGGCGGAACCATTGCGGAACGACGCATTTTCAAATCACCATTGATCTGACCGCGAACCTCACCATAATCAACATATGGTTCAATCGCAGGAGAACGATACATATCAGGCATGTATTCTAAACCTGCACTATCAGGATCAGAAGTACACGCTGCAGCTAGCAACGCTACTAATGAAAACTGTGCAAATGCCTTGAATTTTACTTTCATCTGTATTGGTCTTTAAGCTCTGTAAGACTTACTATCTACAGTTAATTAATGAATATCTTTTTGATCTACTTCTATCACTCCAGTTTCATTCAACATGGATAACAATTCTGCTTCTGAGAACTGACCGTTTTGAGACAAACGCAATTCCATCACGAATTTATCATCTGTTGTACGAGGATCCGGGTTTGTTGCAGGCATCCCTGGCAAGGTCTTATTCAGTAATAAATAAGTGATTGCCATTCCGTGAGCAGCACACAATACCGTGAACTCAAACGTAATCGGAATGAACGCCAAAACGTTATCCAAATAACTGTCATTTGGTTTACCACCGATGTTCATCGGCCAGTCATGAATCATGAAATAGTTCATTCCCAAAGTTGCAAGCGTAGTACCCGTCAAACCATACAAGAATGCCATGATTCCCAAACGTGTTTGTTTCACACCGATGATAGGATCAATTCCGTGAATCGGAAACGGAGAAAACACGTCAGCTACTTTAACTCCTTTAGCGACTAACTTCTTTGCGCCATCTTTTAGCACATCGTCGTCGTCATACATTGCATAAATTACTTTCTCTGCCATGTTTCTCTATTAATGATTGTGAGTATTATCGTGGTCATCGTGTCCGTGGCTACCATGACCGTTTTTTGCAAAATAAGGGTGAACCGGAGCGGTGTCGTTCTTGTAAGATTCACCTGAAGACTTCAAGATTGTTTTCAATTCGTTCAATGCCAATACCGGGAAGAAACGAGCAAACAATAAGAAGAATACGAAGAATAAACCGATCGTTCCGACATATACACCTAAGTCGATGTGACTTGGGTAGTGCATAGACCATGAAGATGGCAAGTAATCTCTGTGAATAGATGTTACGATAATTACGTAACGCTCGAACCACATACCGATGTTTACAACAATTGAAATGATGAATGTAAACAATAAGCTTCTGCGTAATTTTTTGAACCACATCAACTGAGGGGAGATTACGTTACAAGTCATCATTGACCAGTAAGCCCACCAGTAAGGTCCAGTTGCACGGTTGAAGAATGCGTATGCTTCATATTCCACACCTGAATACCAGGAAATGAATAACTCGGTGATATACGCAGTACCTACGATCGAACCTGTAACCATGATTACGATGTTCATGTACTCAACGTGTCTTGTGTGGATGTAAGCCTCCAATTTCATTGCCTTACGCATCACCAACAAAAGCGTTTGTACCATGGCGAACCCGGAGAAAACGGCTCCTGCTACGAAGTAAGGAGGGAAGATTGTGGTATGCCATCCCGGGATAACCGATGTGGCAAAGTCAAAGGATACAATCGAGTGAACCGAGAATACCAACGGTGTAGCAACACCTGCAAGTACCAATGAAACCAATTCGAAACGGTTCCAGTGCTTCGCGCGGCCAGACCATCCGAAAGAAAGGATCGAGTACATTTTCTTTGGAATCGGTTTTTTCACACGGTCACGGATTGTTGCGAAGTCAGGAATCAAACCGATGTACCAGAATACTAAGGATACGGAAAGATACGTTGAGATCGCAAATACGTCCCATAACAACGGTGAGTTAAAGTTTACCCACAAAGAACCGAAGTGGTTTGGCAAAGGAAGAGTCCAGTAACCTACCCATAAACGCCCCATGTGAATTAACGGGAACAAACCAGCCATGAATACCGCGAAGATTGTCATCGCTTCTGCTGAACGGTTGATCGCCATTCTCCATTTTTGACGGAACAATAACAATACTGCGGAGATCAAGGTTCCGGCGTGACCGATACCTACCCACCAAACGAAATTGGTAATATCCCAAGCCCATCCAACGGTCTTATTTAATCCCCAAACTCCAATACCTGTTCCTAACAAGTAAAAGATACATCCTACTCCGTATAATCCGATAATTAAAGCGATACCGAATAAAATGTACCACATGCGTGGCGCTTTATCCTCAATCGGCTTACATACGTCATCAGTAATTTCATGATACGTTTTGTGTCCTAATATGAGGGGTTCACGAATTGCAGCTTCCTTATGCATTAGACTTTATTTTTAGCAATTAATGATTTGACTTACTTTCATGTTTTTCAGCATGAGCTCCATGTCCGCCATGATGAGCTTCTGCCGCCAATTTGTTCAGATCAGCGTTTTCGTTGTTACGAACTTTCACCTGGTACCAAACGTTTGGTTTCACTCCTACTTCTTCCAATGCCTGGTAAGAACGTTTTCCTCCTGAAACTTTGCGAATCTTAGAGTTTACATCATTCCAGTCACCGAATACGATTGCTCCGGCAGGACAAGCATCTGAACAAGCAGATTCGAAGTCACTATCCTGAACAGTTCTGTTTTGAACTTTAGCTTCCAATTTCACTGATTGGATCTTCTGAACACAGAATGAACATTTCTCCATTACACCACGAGTACGAACCGTTACATCCGGATTCAATACCATACGACCTAAATCGTCTTGTGCAGGGTTGATTTCAGTAAATTTCTTGTAAGACGGGTAGTTAAACCAGTTGAAACGACGAACCTTGTAAGGACAGTTGTTAGCACAGTAACGAGTACCGATACAACGGTTGTATGTCATTTGGTTTAATCCTTCATTTGAGTGTGTTGTTGCAGCAACCGGACAAACCGTTTCACACGGAGCGTGGTTACACTGCTGACACATCATCGGCATGTGAACTACAGCCGGGTTTGCAGTAGGGATTTCAGATTCTACGTAATCCAGGTGTCCTAAAACAGGATCTTTACGTGTTCCTACTGCTGCTTCTTCGCTTGATGCGAAGTAACGGTCGATACGCAACCAGTGCATTTCACGACCTCTTCTAACTTCATCCTTACCAACTACAGGAATGTTATTCTCTGCCTGACAAGCGATGATACAAACACCACAACCGAAACACTGGTTCAAGTCGATAGTCATTCCCCAACGGTGACCGATGTTTTCTACCGGATGTGCATCCCATAAATCGAATTCCGAAATCGGAACTTCGCCTTCATGTGTATGCAATACGTGTTTGTGGTTGTAAGTTCCTTCTTCTTCATTTTGGTAAATTTCCAAAGTCGTTTCTCTAACGATAGAGTTACGGGACATTACCGTATGGTGAATTTGTGTCGCTGCAATCAGGTATTTTCCTTTCGCCAATTCTGCTGTCAAAGAACCTACCACATTGTTTTGGTATGTTCCGTTTTCCCAAGTCAGGAAGCGGAATGCGTTTTTACCTACAGTTACACGGTTTCCTTTTTCATCTGTTGCGAATCCTCCGTATTCTTTTGTTACGAAAGCTGCGTTACCGATTTCTTCGTTACCTTCTCCACGTCCATAACCAACTGCGATACCGATTGTACCAGCAGCTTGCCCCGGTGAAGGGTAAACCGGCAAAGTGATTGATTCACCGCCAACTTTTACAGTTGCCAGGTTCAATCCGTTTTCCTGATCGAAAGTAACGGCATAACCGTCTTTCTTCATGGTCTCAGGTGACATTGTAATGTAGTTATCCCACGTTACTTTTGAAATCGGATCCGGCATCTCCTGCAACCATGGGTTACCAGCCATATCTCCATTTCCGATTCCTGCTTTTTGGTATAATACCACTTCCAAAGAACCTGCTTTTGGCAATTTACCTGCAACTTTGCTCAAAGAAGCATCGTTGAAAGCAGGAAGTGCTGCAGCCGGCATTACCATATCTTCGTTACAGCTATTGTGAATAGCCATTTCAAAGTATGTATTGAAGTCTGAATATTTCGTTTGGTGAGGGAATCCGTAAGTCTCCCAATTTTTTGAAATGTATTCGTACGCTACACGTGAATCTTTTCCACCACGGTTTTTAGCACCTGCCCAAACCAATAGGGATTCCATTGCTGGTGCCGTGTCGAATAACGGACGGATGGTAGGTTGTGCGATTGAATAATGTCCTGCTTTCGGATTGTAATCCATCCATGATTCCAATGCATGGTGATCAGGAGCAATGTATGAACATTTTGAAGCTGTTTCATCTCCGTAAGAAGAAAGGGAAACGCTCAATTTTACTTTTTCAAGTGCCGCTGCAAACGCTTTACCGTTCGGTAAGTTGTAAACAGGGTTTGTTCCTAAGAAGAATACTGCATCCGGTCCTTTTCCTGCAACAACATCAGAAACGAATTTCTGCATTTTCGCATCTTCAGACTGGAACATTTCCAATTGCTTGTCGAAAAGAATTGTTTTTCCGTAAGCTCCCAATACGCTATTCAATTTATTCGTCAGAATCTGAATTGCTTTATTGTTTGAACCGGAAACTACTACCGACATTCCTTTGGAAGCTTTCAACGCTTTCACAGCTGCATCTGCAACTGACTGCGCTTCCTTCGGCAATGTTGAAGCAACACCTGTGTTTACTCCGAATTTCCCTAGGATATAAGAAAGAACGTTTGCCTGCTCACTTGGTTTGATCATTCCGCGGTAATCTGCGTTTGAACCAGTGATAGACATAATAGATTCGAACTGGAAGTGCTTGCTCATCCACTCTCCATCCGGCTCACGGCGTTTTCCGTAATCCGCAGAGAATGCATTTCCAAGCAACCAAGTACTCAAGAAGTCAGCACCGATACTTACAATCGTTTTAGCTTGTGTGAAATCGTAATCCGGAATAGCTCTCATTCCGAAAGACTCCAGGTTCGCTTCACGCATTCCGCTGTAAGAGATTGCGTCGTATTGAATAAAGTTAAAGTTCGGGTGAACAGTTAACATTCCCGTTGCATCTTTCACCTCACCGTAGATACTTGTAGACAAATCTACAATTGCACCCTTCATGGATGGTGAAATAACTGAATTCGCAACGAATGCAACTTTTCCGTTTGATTTTTTGATATCCGCCAAAGAAGCTTTTACCGCACCGTCCAATTTATCCCAGGAAATATCTTTTCCTTTTGATTGAGCAGTTTTCAAACGTGCATTATCGTATAAAGAAAGTACCGAAGAAACGATCTGAGGAGTTAAAGCTCCCTGTGTGAATCCGAAATCACGGTTTCCTTTAATGTAAATTGGTCGACCTTCACGTGTTTTAACAACAATACTTGCGTATGCGTTTCCATCGTAATAAGTGGAAGCATACCATGTTGCAACACCCGGATTTACGTTCTCAGGTTTAACAACGTAAGGAATAGCTTTTGTAACCGGAGCTTCACATGCCGCAACTGTAGCAGCTGCAACACTGAATCCCAAGAATTTCAAGAAGTCACGACGTGCCGTAGATGTTTCAGCAAGTTGATCATCACCTAAGAATTCGTCAACAGAAACAGACGGTGAAAATTCACGATCTCTTGACTCAACGAACGCAGGTGTTTCATGCAATTCATCAAGACCTTTCCAATATTTTTTTGACATAGCCATAATCTTTGTTCTACTGTTCGAGTTTGATTAATAGTGACATTTAGCACACTCCCAACCACCTAATTCTTTAACCGTTATTTTCTTATCCTCAAGGAACTTATTGTACATTTTTTTGTCTTTCAACAAACGGTTATGTATTTCGTTGTAATAATTGCTTCCTTTCGTATCCAATGATCCTGAAGAAATTTCTTTCTCAGCGTGACACTCGATACACCACCCCATTGTCAAAGTTGCTTTTGTCAACGGAATGTTTCCTTCAATCTTATTCAATTCTGAAACCGGCTGAACTTTTGCAACTTCATTCTGCTTCGTCATATCACCGTGACATTGCTTACAGTCTACCTGTCCTGCAACAACGTGCTGCTGGTGGTTGAAGTAAACGTGATCAGGAAGAACGTGAACTTTATTCCAGATAATTTCTTTTGTCTTACCAGTGTAAACCTGTTTCACCGGATCCCAACCTGCTGCTTCGTAAATCTTAGCGATTTTCTCTTGCTGCTCAGCATCGTTACCGTTGATCTGCTTGTGACAGTTCATACAAACGTTTACTGTAGGAATACCTGCAGTTTTTCCATCGATCGCAGAGTTGTGACAGTATTTACAGTCAATTCCGTTTTTACCTGCGTGAATGTCGTGCGGGAATTCGATCGGCTGAGATGGCTGATAATCTTCCAATACACCGATTGAGTAAAGCGAAAGGAACAAGGACACAATCAATGAAAGCGTGATCACCAATCCTCCAAGACCAACGTAACGCTTGTATTTCCAAGCCCACGCTTTAAACTCTTGTCCGAATGACAAATCTTCATTTACCGCTTGACCGTCCTGCTCTCTTGTAGCATTTCTCAATTGGCGGCGAACACCTCCAACAGCCATGATAATCACAACGAAAACCACACCCATCAAGATCCACACCCAAGACAATCCGTCTTCTTCTATTTCTCCTGTTGCTGACGCACCGCCTTCAGGACCGCCTTCTGTTTTCGCAGATGCCGGGTCCGGCTGAGAATCGATCCAATCAAAAATTGCATCAATATCTTTTTGCTTACCTGCCAATTCCGGGAAGACACTCATCGCTGTTGCCTTCGTACCAGAAACCTGCTTTGCGTATGGATCTGAAGCAGCGGCCGCACTCCAGTTAGACACCCACTGATAGATTGATCCTTCTTTTGCTCCACCAGCAGCCCATTTTTCACGAACCTGGAACAATTTCGGACCTGTACCATCTTTGTGCGGCTGATGACAAGTCGCACACTTTGCTTTAAATAAGGCTCCACCGTCTTGAGCGAAACTATCAAATGCACCAACAACAAAAAGCGTTGAAAGCGCACCGATACACCATTGTTTTATACTTCTAAACATCTGATTATTAGATATTTTTGTTCCTACAATAAGTTGTCAACACTATGTTAACACAGCAATTAACGATGGCAAATTTAGAAGAATAAGCCCATTCTGTGACAGTTTTGTGACAATTTCTGCCCCTGTTTTTTTAATTTAAAATGATTCTAAATAACTTTATTCTTTCACATTTGTTAACAATACCCTAATTTGCTTCAACTTACACCTGAAAACAAATCATTTTTGAGCTTTTTCCGGCACGATTTTTTTGAATGAATTCAAGACATTCAGACAGAATGAGCCACTTCAAAAATTAAACTAACTTTGCACAAAGCTTTTTGATATGAAAAATGTGATTTTGATTGCTTCCCTGGTTCTGATTTCTTTCTCCGGAAATTCGCAGGTTACTATTGTAAAAGACAGTAGAATTGATGAATTGGTGAAAGCACAGGGTCAGATTACTCCTCCGGCAACAACGGCTGAAATTAACGGCTACCGTTTACAGTTGACTTTTGATACAAGCAAGAGCCAGATTGATGATGCACGATCACGTTTTGCGGCGATGTTTCCAAAAGTAGATACGTACGTGGAATTTGTTGCTCCGCATTATTTTTTGAAAGTCGGAGACTTCAGAACGCAATTGGAGGCTGAAAAGGTAAAAGCTGCAACAACACAGCAATTCCCTACTTGTTTTGTGGTGAAAGAGAAGATTAATTTGCCTAGAATCGACCAGTAGAATTACGAGTTACGAATGCCTAATTACGAATTGTTGTTCGATCTCTTTTGTGATCATCATTCAACTCTTCAACACTTCCGGCTGCAAGTTAGCGATACTTTGATCAGCTAATCTCTAAGAGGATTTTAGATTGAGAAAATTCGCAATTCTTAAAATCTTCTTGCAATTTCTCGCCCAACCACATATCCGCTCGAAACACATCCCTGAATCAGGTATCCGCCTGTCGGAGCATCCCAATCCAACATTTCGCCAGCGCAAAACACATTTGGAAATCGGTTTAATTCGCCCGCTTCTGAAATTTCAGTAATTGCCACCCCTCCTGCGCTGGATATAACTTCTTCGATTGGTCTGAATCCTTTGATTCTAATAGGAAATTCCTTGATTGCTTTCGTTAGCTCTTTCGGATTCAAAAAGCGCTCTTTAGAAACAAAATTCTTGATCCAGAAAACCGCTACTTCTCCCAGTTTTAACTCTTTCAATCCCTGGGAAGGGTTTTTTGCCTTTTTCAGAATTTCAAAAACCTTTTGACTGGTCATTTGTGGTTTAAAATCGACTTTGAAGACTGGTTTTTCCATCTTTCGTAAAGCTCCGTTCACCGCATAAGCCGGTTTTCCTTCCAGGCCATAGCTCGTACAAACCAAATCTCCGGCACAGGTTTGATCGCCACAGGAAGTTTGAATATTTTTCAGGATTTTGCCTTCCAGGTCACCCAACCAGTTTTCATATAAAACCAAACCGGAATTACTCGACTCAAAAGGAGTCATTTCAATTCCTTTTTGTTCAAAAACAGAAGTCCAGGCTCCGTCAGAACCGGTCACCGGCCAGGATTTTCCTCCCAGGGCCAAAACCAGGTAATCGAAATCCAGTTTTTCGATTTTTCCTTCCCGTTCTATCTCAATGTGCTTCCCGTCGAAGTTTAAAAACCGTGCATTCAGCATAAATTGCGCTTTCGGCTCCAACCATTGCTTCCAGGCATTCAAAACCTGGATCGGTTTGATCTCATCCTGCGGAAAAATCTTTCCCGAAGAACCTACTTTGGTTTCAATTCCTATCTGCTTCAGGAATTTGATAAAATCCTTGTTCGAGAATTGTTTAATGGCTTGTTTGATCCATTCCGAATCGTATTTTTCGAGCAATTCGGTCTTACTTTGCGAATGCGTCAGGTTAAATCCGCCGTCACCCGCAACCAGGAACTTTCTTCCCACACTTGCTTTCTGATCCAGGAGCAGAATTTCACAATCACTTTTCAACAATTGCGTGGCAGCCATCAATCCGGCCGGTCCACCGCCAACAATTACAACTCTTTTCAATATTTCATCCGGTATTTCTTCTTCACACTCTCACTCAAACCCACACTCACACTGTTTTAGCGGTAATTGATCGTGATCTTCTGTGCCAATTCTTTTGCTTTATCGGTAATCTTGCTTACTTCCTGGTCTCCGGAGTACAACACCACAGCCATTCTTCGGTATGGACGAGTCGTAGGTTTTCCGAAAATACGCACATCCGAGCCTTCGATTTGCAATACTTCCTCCAAACCGGAAAAATCAGGCGCATTATTTGACTCACGATCTGCCAGGACAACCGCGCTTGCACCTTTTTTCAAAGAAACAATCGATGGAATCGGCAAACCTAAAATAGCGCGTGCATGCAATTCAAATTCGCTGAAATTTTGTGTTCCTGCAAGCGTTACCATTCCCGTATCGTGCGGACGTGGTGAAAGTTCTGAGAAATAGGCTCCGTCTTTGGTAATAAAGAATTCAACTCCCCAAAGACCCGAACCTCCCAAAGCTTCCGTTACTTTCGCCGCCATTTCCTGCGCTTCTTTCAAATGAGCCGGGTTCATCGGCATGGGCTGCCAGCTTTCCTGGTAATCTCCACGTTCTTGTCTGTGACCGATCGGAGCACAGAATAGCGTTTCTCCGTTGTTTTGTGTGACTGTCAATAAGGTGATTTCGTAATCAAACGGTATAAATTCTTCCACGATGACTTCTTTCAAATCACCACGGGAACCTTCTATCGCATAAGTCCATGCTTTCGAAATTTCTTCTTTGGAACGAATCACCGACTGACCTTTCCCGGAACTTGACATCAAGGGTTTGGTAACACATGGAATTCCGATCGCCAATACGGCTTCTTCGAACTCTTCAGCAGTTTTTGCATAGCGATAATTTGCCGTTTTCACTCCAAGGTCTTTCGCTGCTAAATCCCTGATCGCCTTCCGATTCATCGTAAAATTAGCAGCTTTTGCAGAAGGAATCACCTGCATTCCCATGTTTTCGTACTCGTAGAAGCGCTCTGTTCGAATCGCTTCAATTTCCGGAACAATCAAATCCGGACGGTGTTTTGCAACAACGGCATCCAGGGAAACAGCATCCAGCATATTGATTACTTCATAACCATCTGCAACCTGCATTGCCGGGGCATTTTCATAACTATCAACCGCAATAACGGTTTGTCCTAATCGCTGAAGGGCAATTACCAGTTCTTTTCCAAGCTCACCGGAACCCAGGAGTAAAATTTTCTTTTGCATGTGCAAATGTAATTAAAAGTGAAAATGGAGAAGTGAAAAGTCTGAAAGAAGCTGTCAAACCAGAGCCGCTACCCTTCACCACCTAATAGTCTTCTCATTTTTAACTTTTTACTTTTGAATTAAAAAAAACAAACTTTATGTATAAAAATAACGTCATATGTAATATTAACTATATTTGAATTTAACATGAAGGGAAAACTAACGCATTTACTACATTCATACCATGGGATTTCACTCGAGGAACTCTCCCGTGCCCCGCTTATGAATCGCGTAGATGAGAAGTTTGCTTTCCCGATTGAGAACCTGGCTTGCTACCTTGAAAAAATGCTTCCGTATTACGATGTTCTGAATATCGATGGAAAGGTAATCTTCGATTATACCAGTCAGTATTTTGATAATGCGGAATACGCTTTTTTCCAGGATCATCACAAATCCATTCCGAATCGTTTCAAAGTACGCATCCGCACCTATGTCGACAGTAATGTTTCGTATCTTGAAGTAAAAGAACGCATTAAGGGACGAACAGACAAAAACCGGATTTATATTGACGGTTTTACTTCTGATTTTTCGGATGATCAACGTTCGTTTTTATGGGATCGTCTCCGGAAACAAATGGATTTACAGCCTGTGATGATCAACAGTTATCGCCGGATCACACTCGTTAACAAGTACAGCGAGGAACGGCTGACCATTGATTTTGAAATCACCAACGGAACGTTAGATGCTCCGAACTGCAAGAAACAAACGCTCTCATCGATTGTTATTGCGGAATTGAAACAACCAAAACTGGATAGAAATTCTCCGTTCTATCAATTAATGAAACAGGAATTAATCCGCCCGTTTCGCATATCCAAATTTTGTTTCGGAATGATTGATTTGTATGAGGAAAGCAAATTGAAATCAAACCGCTTCAAAGAAAAGAAACTACTGATACAAAAACTAATAAACAATTCATCTCATGCTTCTCTCCCATCAGCCGGATTTTAAACTGTTCGGCATCTCCTTTTTCAACGAAGATTTATATGCCCTTCTTTTCCGAATGACCATCAACCTGGTTGTACTGGTTATTCTGATCCGTTTCATGTATTATTCCAAGGCCAGGAGAAAAGATTACCTCTTTACTTACTTCCTGATCGGGATGATTACATTCTTCCTGTGTTTCGGATTGAAAAAGCTGGATATCGACACCGGAATGGGACTCGGCTTGTTTGCCATCTTCGGAATTCTCCGCTACCGCACGGAAGGAATTGAAATCAAGGAAATGACGTATTTGTTCCTGGTAATCGGTCTTTCGGTAATCAACGCTTTGGCTTCAAACAAGATTTCTCTTGCTGAAATGGGCTTGATGAACGGATGTTTGATCCTGCTTACTGCCGGTTTGGAATACTTGTGGCTACTGAAACATGAAACCCGCAAAATCATCGTTTATGACCGCATTGATCTGATTCAGCCGGAGAAATATGACGAAATGATGGAAGATGTTCAGAAAAGAACCGGTTTGAAGATCAACCGCATTGAAATCGGGAAAATTGATTTCCTGCGCGACGTTGCTCAAATCATGATCTTTTACGACGGAGATATTCAATCGTTTGGAACGGGCGCCGGGCCAAGTGATTCGGAATAATGTTAAATCATTAAATAAATAGATTGAAAGAGAATGCGATGCGTTCTCTTTTTTGTTTGTTAAAACTCCTCCCTCCTCGAGGAGAAGATCTTAAATCTCCAAATCACCATCAAATTCAATCTGTTTTACAAGGCCATAAGCTACATACTTAACCGAAACCTCCTCACTTTCATGATTGATGACTTTCTGTTTATCTATTAAAATCCATTTACGACTTTTGGTATAAACGACAACAACTTTCTTATTCCACCAAACCTTTACAGTACTTTCGTTATTGTTTAACAGACCAACACGTTCAAAATAAACATTGCTGGCCTCCGGTATTGTCACATAACCGTATTTGAAACCATCTCCTAAATCATGCATTTCAGAATCACATGATTGTAGTGCAAAGAGAAGAAACAAGCAGATAAATAGTCTATTTAGCATAAATTCAAATCGGATTGATGGATAGTAAAATCGTTACAAAATTAATTAAACACCTTCCGAAATACCAATAATAACTATCGGTTCGCAATATTGCGATATGGCAATTTAACAAACTATGAATCACCAAAATTAGTTGTTTCTATTACAACATAAAAAAGGGCATCCTTTCGAACACCCTTCCTATCTTTCGATTAAATACTACCAATTAAACCGTTTCTTTTCTCTCGGTTCTTTTGCAGGTTTCACTTTCTTTTCTTTCGTAGATTCTGGAAAATGAAGTGCCAAACCAAAACGCAGATTCAAAGCATTGAACCATTGCTTATGTGGCTCCTGCTTCCCAAAAATATTTGTTAATCCGAGAGAATATGCAGGAATGAAATAAACGGAGGTATACTTCGTAAAACGGTATTGTACTCCAGCAGAAAACAAAACACTAAAACCTGCAGAGCTGAATCCCTCAACTGTTCTTGGCTCCGAAGTGGTTTCATTTCCTTTCGAATCCTTATACGTAATTTTCGATTTCAGACTCAAAGGAATAAATGGCTGAATCCCTGCTCCTGCAAGAAACTGTACGCGTTTTCCATACGTGAAATACAACTGAACCGGCACAGCCAACATGTTGTATTTACGGTTATAACTGTAAGCACTATCGTTGATCGTGGATTTATATTGGTATGATTCCCCATAACGGTCATACGATAAACCTGCTTCAATAGACAAAAAACGGTTAATTCTGTTACGGATACCACCCTGGTATGTCCAGCGGTTAACTATTTTCTCATCAGCACGGGTTCCGATTGGTTTTCCGAACAAATCTCCGTTCGGTTCAATTCTGTGAGAACCCAAACTGTAGCCTGCCCCAAGGAATACGGTAAAATCCAACAATCCCTTATCAGGATCATACTTATCATCCGAACCAGTCTTTTCCGATTCAGTTTTAGCTTTTTTATGCGTGTCTTTTACTTTTCCGGTGGAAATTTGTGCGATATTCACAAATGGACTACAAATTAATAATGTTAGGACTGTTAATTGTTTCATGAAAAGCTTATTTTCGTAAGGATGTAAAGATACATTCTTTGGTTAAAAAATTGGTTATACTTAAATTACCTATCGATGTCGAAAAAAGAAAAATTGCCGAAAAAGAAGAAAAGTTTCATCCGCAGACTTTTCAAGTGGACGGGATATACGCTCTTGGTCTTACTCATTGCAATCATTTTAGTTCCGGTCATTTTCAAGGACGAGATTAAGGAATTGGTACTGAAAGAAGTTAGTAAATCATTGAAAGCAGATGTCACTATCAAAGACTTTGATCTAACGTTCCTATCAACCTTTCCCAATGTCACGATCCAATTATATGACACGAAGGTAACAGGTAGAACGGAATTTAAGGGCGTAGAGTTGGCAAATATCAAAACTATTGAGGCACATGTCGGTTTATGGGATGTAATCGGTGGAGATGAGATCGAAATTGACGAAGTTCATATTTCCGATGCCAAGTTCGATGTACGCGTTGATCCGGAAGGAAAAGCCAACTACAATATCGTCATTCCAACGGATGAAAGACCAGTTGAAGACCAGGAACCTTCCAAGTTCAAAATGTCATTGAAAGAATATTCTTTGAAGAACATTCAGATCGTTTACGACGACCAGGCTTCGGATATGTATGCCAATATCAAGAATCTGAATCATACAGGTGAAGGAGATTTAACGGCAGATGTGATTGATTTCGCTACAAGCACTCAAATGGACGAGTTGACACTCGAAATGGAAGGCTTAAGCTACCTGTCGAAAGTAAAAACCAATGCTGATGTGAACCTCTTGATGGAATTCAAAGAAGATGATTCGAAATTCACCTTGAAAGAAAACAGTTTTGCATTGAATAACTTCAACATGTCTTTGGACGGTTTTTACCAAATGTTGAAAGATCACGACCAAATGGACTTGAAATTGAATACAAAACAAATCAGCTTCAAAGATTTGTTGTCATTGGTTCCGACCTTCTATCAAAGCGGATACGAAAGCATGGTGGCAAAAGGAGATTTGAAACTAAACGGAGAAGTGAAAGGCCGCTTGGACGAAAAAAACCTTCCGGGATGGGATTTCGGACTGAATGTTCAGAAAGCATCCATCAAATATCCGGATCTACCGGGATCAATCAGCAATATTACCGTTGATGCGGGATCCAAATTTGAAGGCGGATCCAACCTGGATAAAATGACAATCGACGTTACAAAATTCCACTCTGAATTCGTAGGAAACCTCATCGACGCAAATCTGAAATTGAGAAACCCAATGACCGATCCGTTGATCGATTCCAAAATAAAAGCAAATGTGAACCTGGCTACGCTTGGAAAAGTGATGCCATTGGCTGAAGGCGAATCCTATAAAGGAAAACTGAACGCAGATGTAGCTTTGAACGGTCGCATGAGCGCTATTGAAACAGAGCAATACGAAAAATTCAACGCACAAGGGTTGATCGAATTGTTTGACTTCTTATACAAATCCAAAGATCTGAACGAGGATGTGAATGTGAAAGATTTGACTTTCCGTTTCAGTCCGCAAAATTTGTCTTTAGAGAAAATGAATGCCACAATGGGTAAATCTGATTTTGCCGTAAACGGGAAAATTGACAACTACCTGGGCTATTTATTCGGGAACAACAAAAAAGACCAGTTACTGAAGGGTGCTTTCAATTTCAACAGCAACAACCTGGATTTGGACCAGTTGATGGGAGTTACGGCAAGTTCTGCTGCTCCGGCAGCGACTGCTTCAGCAGAACCGGCACCGGTTGATCCGAATGCAGAACCGCTTCTGATTCCGGAAAATGTGGATTTCGACCTGAATACAAACATTCAGAAACTGCGTTACAACGGAATTGATGTCAACGGCATCAAAGGAAATGTAAATATGAAGGAAGAAGTGGCTTCACTAAACGGGTTGACGATGAGCACGATGGGCGGAACCGTTGGTTTGAGAGGAAGCTACAGCTCGAAAGATCACAACAAACCGGCAATTGACCTGGGATACGACCTGAAGGAAATCGATATCCAGGAAATCACTTCCCACTTCTTAACGATCGGGAAATTAGCTCCGGTAGCGAAATATGCAAAAGGGAAATTCAGTTCCAGCTTGAATCTGAAAGGTGATTTGACAAAAGCACTGGAACCTGTTTACAATTCATTGACCGGAGACGGAGATATGTTCACCAACCTGGTTACCGTAAGCGGATTTGAACCCCTGAAAAAACTGGGCGAATCCTTGAACATGGATAAACTGGCAAACCAGACCTTCAAAGATGTGAAAGCATTCTTTAGCTTTAAGGACGGAAAAGTAACGATGAAAAAGCCCTTAAAGATCAAAATGAGCGGTATTGACACGGAAGTAATGGGCTCAACTGCATTTACGCAGGATATCGATTACAAAATGACGATGCAGATTCCGAAATCGATGATCCCGGCAGGAATTCTTAAAACTGCCGAACAAGGTCTGGCAAAAGTAAACGGAGTTGTTCCGAAACTGAACCTGGGAAGTATTCCGGACATTATCCCGGTAAATGCGTTGGTTGGAGGAACAGTCACAAAACCGGTGATCAAAACAGACTTTAAGGAAGCAATCCTGAAAGCAACCGGAAACCTGAAAGACAATCTCAAAGAGCAAGGAAAAGAATTGATCAATAAGGCAAAAGACTCTGTTAAAACAGTCATCAACAAAAAAGTAGATGAAGTTAAAGAAGATCTGAACAAGAAAAAAGACGAGATCATTGCTAACGCACAGAAAGAAGCTGACAAATTGAAAGCAGAAGCGAAGAAAGCAGCCGACCAGATTCGTTCAGAAGCCGACAAACAATGTAATGACGGTATGGACGCAGCCGGAGCAAATCCGCTGAAGAAAAAAGCAGCCGAAGTCGCTTGTAAGGAAATGAAGAAAAAGGCTGAAGGCAGCGCAAGCAAAGTGGAACAGGAAGCTCAAACGAAAGCTGACAATATCATGGCCAAAGCGCGCGAAAAAGCAGATGCAGTGAAGTAATTCAAAATAGATTCAATAGAGAAACCCTGACATTTATCGTCAGGGTTTTTTGTTTCCTCTTTTGGAGAGCGATTTACTAGCACATCTTACAACGTTGCCAGGCTTCTCTTACTTTTTTCATTGTCAAAAAAGGATGTAAAAAAGGCTAGTTATGTACTGTTTAGTGGGAAATTTTGGTTTCCCCTTTGGAGGGGGACAAAGGGGGAGGAAATTTTTCTGAATCAAAACTCCAAACGATAACTCAAAATCGGGATCAAAGGAGCTTGATACCAGTATTTGATGCTTCCTGTTTTTTCTTCAAAATATTGTCCCCCGACATTTTTCCGGTTCGTCGTATTCTGAATGTCCAGCGCCACAGTACTTGTCAATCGTTTGTAGTTGCGTTTCAAACTTAAACGGATATCCAACCGGTAATAATCCGGCATTCGTTTTCCATAGGTTTGCGACGTTACGAACTTTGTTTCACCGGCTGCTATCGATGCATCCAGGTCGATTGGCGTGTAACGGAATCCCCCGACATAAATGGATTTGATATTGAAACCAATGGTTCGGTTTTTATTCCGCTTGCTCTTCAAACCCCACTCTTTCCCGATAGTCAACGAAGTCGCATAATTGGTATTGAACTGCGTATCATACCAATTGCCGTTCGGCACTCTGTATTTTGATTCATACAAGGAAGCAGATACCAAATAATAGAGATTTTTGAAAAGGAACCGTTCGTACGTCAATTCAAGACCATAGTTCTTCCCCAAACCCGAATTACTCAGCGTTTCTGAAGGAAATCCATTCTGGGAATTTAAAATCGAATAAGTACTCGTTGGATCTTTGCTCACCGGAACATGAAACAAATGCTGATAATACACTTCCGCTTTAATGTGTTCACGCTCATTCAGCACGAAATCATATCCGAAAACAACATGATGCGCTTTGCTCAACTTCAGATTCCGGTTCGGAAGTGTCGTCGTTCCATTTTCTGTCCGTTCTACGAAATAAACTCCTATTGGCTGCAATTGACTGTGCAAACCATAACCCAAAGTCAGGTGATGTTTCTGATGTACATCATAACGGATTGATGCCCGCGGCTCAAATGAATAACTGTTGTTCAGGAATAGTTGAAAGTAGTGAATCCCGACATTGGTAGTCAGCTTTTCTGTAATGTGGGAATTCCATTGGAAAAACAGCTGCATGGTTTCAGTTCCGCCCTTTTCATTGATTTGTTCCAGTAAAACGGTCGAATCACCCATATCACTTTGCTTCAAACGATACCCCAAATGATTCAGGATAAAACCGCTGCGGATATTATTCTTTGCATTGATCTTCTGAGTATATGTGCTTGAAAGCGTCAGTTTATTCTGCAGGAATCGCTGTTCGTATTCACGGGTAAGCGATGCATAATCGTCTCCCAGCTTATCCTGTTTGTAACCGTTTTCTGTTCCGGAAAAGACCAAAGCCGTTTTCAGATAGGATCTGTTTTTGAAAAGTTTGGTATTTGTAATTCCAACAGCCCCGGTATTGCTGTAAAAATTGGTATTCAAGCGGAGGAAATTATCTTCCAGCCAGCGAGCAGAATCTTTTTCAGCAGTAGTCGTTTGATAGCTCAAGCCACCAAAACCGAATACCGTAAACTTTCCCAATTTCTTTGTCGGAAGATATAAGTTGAAGGACAGATCCTGGAAATTGGTATTTGCATCTCCGATTGGAATTCCGATTTTTCCCAGGATGTTTAATGTCGAATACCGGTAATTCACCAGGTATGATCCTTCGTATCCTTTTTTGAACGGACCTTCCGTTGCCACATCCATTCCCATCACTCCGAGTTGGATCGTGTATTCACGCTTTTCATTATTTCCCTTTCGTAAGCGCAGGTCGAACACACCCGACAATGCATTTCCGTATTCTGCAGCAAAAGCACCGGTTGAAAAGTCGGAATTGCTCAACAATTGCGCACTCAGAATCGAAATTCCGCCGCCGGCTGTTCCGACATTCGAAAAATGGTTCGGATTGGGAATCTCTACACCTTCCATTCGCCACAACAGTCCGTTCGGCGAGTTTCCGCGAATGGAAATATGATTGTTTCCATCACCGGCAGTTACTACTCCCGCGAAAGAAGTTGCCATCCTAGCCGGATCATTCACCGCAGCTGCGAATTTTTGTGTTTCTTCTACAGAAAAGGTTCGGGTACTGACGGTAGAAAGTTCATTCAGAGGTTTGTTTTTGTCTGTTTTAGCAGTAATCACCACCTCGTTTATTTTTTTCAGGTCTTCTTCCATATTGATGGTCAGAACCAATTCCTTTCCGGCATTCACCGTAACATTCTGCATAACGACCGGTTTGTAGTCGTAAGCTGTAATTTCAATGATCCGGCTCCCAACCGGAACATTCGACAGGTTGAACTTACCGTTTTCATCACTTACTGTTTGAATGACGGAATCCAATCCGTTTACTTTAATGATTGCACCCGGAATGGAAGACTGGGAAATATTGTCGACAACTGTGCCGCGAACTGTTTGTTTTTGGGAGAAACAGGTGTTGACAATAAGACATAGCAATCCCGATACGAAGTATTTCGTTATTTTTTGAAACATGGTTTTGAGAGATTAAAGAGAAAATTGCGAATTGCAAATGCCTAATTACAAATCAGCGATGAGCCATTAAAGAGAGAAAAACCTTTTCTAAATAGACAAATCCGATCAATCAACTCGTAATTAGGCATTCGCAATTAATTAAATATGGATGACGGAACCTGAGCCGCTGATATTTGTATTCACCACCGGATTTCCTTTGTACCGGATATTTCCACTTCCGGAAATCGTTGCTTTCAGTTGATTTACCGCCCAAACGGAGATGGATCCCGAACCACTGATTTTTGCATCCGAATTATTCGCCATCAACTCGTCCATGTCAATATCACCGGAGCCGCTGATAGTAGCTTTTTGGTTTGTTACTGCTCCGCCGGAAACAGAGATATCTCCAGAACCGCTGATCTTTACCTGTAACTCATCCGTGTGAACAGCAGCAAGATCAATATCTCCCGAACCACTGACATTTAATTCCAAATCTGACGTTACAATATCGGATGGAGATTCAAAGTTTCCACTTCCGCTCAGATCAACCTCACGAAGTTCCGGTGAGTGGATTACGATGGTGATTTTACTGTGTTTCAGAACCCATCTTTTGAATTCGATTTTCAATTTCCCTGCGTCGATATCGGTTGTAATCACATTCAACACATTTTGCTGGGCAGAAAGTTCCACAAAGTAAACCGAATCCTGCACATAATGCACGTCCGCATCAATAGACAAACCGATTTTATTGAAACCACTCAAGTTTCTGGTTTCTGTAACCGTATCCCCTTTTCCTTTAATCGAATTAAACAGATGTTTCTTACAAGATGTGAATGATAACGTAAGGATCAAAACCGCCGGAATCATCAATTTTAAACTTTTCATAAAGATTGTTGTTTTGTTATTTGTATGTATGACAACTGGGAGCGGGTTTACCCCTATCGGAAAATGAAAAAGGGTAATCAGATGTCTTGTCATGGAATTTAGATGATCCGTTAAATTCACTCAGACGCACAGATTTTAAGGCGTTTGCCAGTCTCCATTCATGCGAGACCGGTGTGTGTATTATTTGGTATGTTCCTCAAGAGTGATTGAACTATTTGATGGAATTATTCCCAAAATCATTGTAGCTTTACAACACAAAAACTTTCCTTGAAGAGGTTTTTTTATTATTGGTGATGCAGCAAAACACCACTAAAACTCAACGAGACTTATGAAATACATCGTGTTCATTTTTTTGATGATTAATGGCCACTTGTTTAGCCAGGTAGTCAATACGGGTATGACAGCGAATTATGACTCATTGGAGGTTGGGAAAATAAAGATCGGAGGTTTGATCGATGCTTACTATGGCTTCGATTTCAATCATCCCGAGACGTCCGACAGACCTTATTCTGTTTCATCATCCCGCCATAATGAAATCAACATCAACCTGGCTTACATCGAATTACAATACATCAATAAACGCGTGCGCGGGAGATTGGTTCCCGGATTCGGGACATACATCAATGCCAATTATGCAAATGAAAAAGGTAGTCTGAAGAACCTCATTGAGGCAAACGTAGGAGTTCGGATTTCAAAAAAAAGAGAGATTTGGGTTGATGCCGGAATTATGGGATCGCCTTTCACCAATGAAACGGCTATTTCCAAAGATCATCTCATGTACACCCGCTCATTCGCCCCGGAATATGTACCTTATTATTTGACCGGCATAAAGGTAAGTGCTCCGATTGGAAAGAAGATCAAAGCGTACGGATATATTCTAAATGGCTGGCAAGTAATCAATGATGTTAATAACCCGCTTTCAGTGGGAACCCAGATCGAATATCGCCCCTCAAAGACTTTGCTGATTAACTGGGATACTTATGTGGGTGATGAATCTTCCAAATTAACCCCGGAAAATCGTACACGCTATTTCACAGATGTTTATTTAATCTATAACTCCGCAAAGAAATTTTCCATGACCTCATGCGCCTATATCGGAGTACAAGATAAAAAAGATTCGCTGGGAGTTAAATCCCGGGCTATTTGGTGGCAAGCCAATGCGATAGCTGCTTACCAATTCACAAAAGCAATTTCATTGGCAGGTCGAATAGAGTATTACAATGATCTGAAATCCGTACAAGTTGTTCCGATTACCTCTGTAAAGGGATTTGACGCTTATAGCGCCGCATTGTGCTTGAATGTAAAAGTGGGTGACAATGCTTTTTTCCGTTTGGAAGGAAGATCCTTCTATTCAGATCGAAAAATGTTTATCGGAAAAAACAAACAGGAAACGAATTGGAGTAACTTGCTGACGACCAATTTAACTGTTTGGTTTTAATGAGCGTTTCTATTCGTTGATCTGTGAATTCATTGAAGCGTTCTGTTGCAAATCGCACTAACTTTTGAGGTTAAAATGATTCAAATTCCCCAAGTTCCCAAGGGAAAGGACAATTGAACCTATTTTAGAAAAACCGCAAAGCCAGTTTTCCACCGATCCACAACCGATTGGTATAATTGCCGTTCACGGAACTGGAAATTGTTCGTTGATTGATTCTATCCCAAATCGGATCCAAAGCCGGATCGGTATTTTCGGTGCTGTACCAATTCAAAGTTGGGCCGGCCGCAATGCTGAAATTCTTTCCGAAACGGTATTCGATTCCTACAAAAGCTTTCGTGAGCATGTTATAGGTGAAATCGCTGTTGCTTAAATACAATTGCTGACCGGTCAAATCCAAATCAAGATACCACTTTCTTCCTAAATGCAGGGCTGATCCAACTCCATAACCAAGTGTCCACAAGGAACGGCCACCGGCAATTTGCATTCCGCCTATGAAAATGTTGTGAAATTTATCCACGCCGGTTCTGAAACTGAGTGTTCCCAATAGGTTTTCGTCGCAGGCAATTTCCGCTTTGTGGTATCCTTTTTTCACGAAGCTTAAGAATCCGATGGGTACTCCGGAGATGGAATCGGCCACATTGATAAATCCAAACTGCGAACCGTTCACTTTCCCTGCTCTGTTGAACAAGCCGGAAAGCTGGAATCCGTTTACGACACGGCCAATATTCACCAATCCCGAGATCTGGCTTCCGGAAAGGCTATCCGCAACGTTTGCAATTCCGGCAAGCTGCATCCCAAGGACATTTTTTGCCTGGTTATAAATTCCTGCAAGCTGAACTCCCCGGGTATAGGAATCATTCACATTCGCAATTCCACCCAGCTGAAAGGCAGTAACTGTGTCTTTTACCAGGTTGGCGATTCCTGCCACTTGTGCAAAGTTTACTTTTCCACGGTCAAGATTGACCAAACCGGCAAGCTGAAAACCACTTACATCCTTTCCGACTATATTGACCAAACCTGCTGCCTGAAATCCGGTGGACGTTCCTGAAACCAGGTTGACCAAACCGGCAAGCTGCACGTATTTTACGTTTCCGTAATCGAGATTGACCAAACCACCCAATTCCATCACATCGATTCCTTTGGAGGAACCCACGAGTAAACTGAACGAAAACTTGTTCACCGTATTCACGGAAAGTAAGCGGTTCGTACTTAAAGGCGGAACAAATGAAAACGCAACATTCGTGAACAAGGTGTCGGAAATGTTTCTCAGGTTTGCGCGGTGTTTCCCGAATTTCTTCCAGAACGGGCTTCTTTCCGGAGTCGTATCTTTTACCTGCGCTGCCAATGGCTTCACTGAATCAATGGAAAGCGTTACGCGGATGGAATCATTCATCATGACACTCACAGGCGCCGATTTGGGCTGCAGATAAATGACCAGTGTATTTCGCTGTTTGGAAAATATGACAACGGTAGTGTCCTTAAAATCTTCTTTTGCCACAGAAATGGAAAGCACATCGGCCGTTTTGGGGAATGACAGATTGAAATAACCGTATTCGTTGGTTAAGGCCGATTGCTTGTTTTGCCGGAGATATACACTGGATTCGACTATTTCCGAAGAGTCTTCCGCATTCAGAATGTATCCGTTCAGAATGACATTCGATTTGTCTGCAGAAGCATTGTCCGGCTTCGGTTTCTGCACGGAACGGCAATTCACGATGACGTATTTCCCTTTCAGTTTCCAGCTGCAATTCCCGTTATCGAACAAGGAATTCAAGACCATCCGAAGCGGCTGCTTGTCGAACTTGATGGCTACACGCTGCTTGTCATCAAAACCGGTATAGGAAAACACGACTCCCGTTTGATTGGAAATCTGTTTAAACAACTCTTCGTACAAATACGTTCCCGAGCGAATAGTGACGCTTTTTTCCAGGTAAGGAGTTTGTGCGTTTGAATGAAAAACTGCCAGGAAACAGAGAAAAGCGGTACTTAAAAAACGAATCATTGTATGCATGCCAGTCCTTTAATCAGGTATTCATTGTTCTTTTCCTTGAGTATTGTCACTTCGAGCGTCTGGGAGATCACCATTAAAACGGTATCCAGATCTTCGTTCAGGAATTCGGTTGTAATCCGGCAATCTTTCAAGGCCGGATTATCAATTCGAATGTTCACTTTATAGGTTTTATTGAGCAAATCAACCACATCTTCCAAGCGTTGATTGTCCAACAGAATGGTTTTGTACTGTTTTTTCAGATTTTCTGCCAGAACATCCAGTTTCAGATCTCCGCTCGAAATGACATAGTGAGCACTTTCATTTGCCTGGAGCGTGATTTTCATTCCTTTGTTGTCGTAAATCACCACGACTCCTTCATCCACACGAACATAAATCGTGTCTTCGGTCGTTTTCACATTGAACTTTGTTCCGAGATCTTTGATATGAATGGGTCCGGCATCAATGATAAACGGAAGTTTCTCGCTGTGTTTTACGGAGAAGTAGCCCGATCCTTTTAAGGTTAGGAAACGATTTTTCTTTCCGTAGGCGGGAGATAATTCCACACTTGAATGTGCTGCCAGTTGAATATCGGTTCCGTCGTTCAGCTCGAACTTGGTTTCTTCTTTTCCGGCTGTAAACACTCTTTCCTGTTCGTTTGCATGGTAGAAATAGAACACGGTACTCAAGGAGAGAATCAGCATTGCAGCTATGGAAGAGATCCATCCAATAGACAATTTCCGGATCGGAGCTTGTTTGAGTTGCGGCTGAACTTTGATCCAGGCAGCATCTGTTGAAACCGCTTTTTCTATCAACCCGAAGGCTTTGGCGCTTTGTTCGAAATGTGTTTTATTCTCATTCGATTCAGCCATCCAGTCTTCCAGGAACATTGCTTCTTCGGGATTTGCTTCACCGTTCAGGAATTTGCCGATCAGCACATCCATGTCATGTGTTGTTTTCATAGTATTTGACTGAAAAAAAGGATGAGTAAGGGCAAATAGTCTTTCAACTCTTCACGGATCATTTTGAGGGCTTTCCCCATTTGATTTTCTACGGTTTTCACCGATAAGCCTAACTGGTCGGCGATTTCCTGGTAACGCAGTTGTTCGAAGCGGCTCATTTTAAAGATGCGGCCGCATTGTTCGGGCATATTTTCCATTGCCAGGTGAATGCGTTCATTGAGTTCCTTCAACTGAACCGAATCGGAAGCATCTTCATGAATCGTTGTTGCTTTCCAGTCTTCGGCGTAGGCCGCTCGTACTCTCTGATGTTTGATCTTATTCAAACAGGCATTCTGAACCGATTTGTATAAAACCGCCCGAATGGATGTATGAATATCGAGTTGTGTTCGTTTTTCCCAAAGGGAAACGAATACCTGCTGAACAATGTCTTCGGTTTCGTCCGAATCTTTCAGAAAGGTGTTGCCGTAGCGGACCAGCGGCTTATAATAATCGCGAAATACCATTTCAAATGTGCTTAAATCTCCTGTCACAACTTGTGTTATCACTTGTTTTTCTTCCACCTTGATGTGTATTTCACTCAAGGCAAAGTTATCATCTTTTGTTTTAGGACAACTGAGAATGGTTTTACCCCTATCGGGGTGGAGATTTTTTTTGAATGATATCAATTATTTGAACCACATAGGAACATAGGACACATAGTTTTTTAAAAAGTATGTCCTCCCGCTTTGCCCCCCTCCAAAGGGGGAATTTTAAAAACTCTTCAAACTTCGATTCACTCCAGCAACTTCAGGCATTCGTGATCCAGTTTTAAGATTTCCAGTTCCACTATTTTCACCTGCCATTCCATGAAAGCGGTTTCAAGTTCCGTGTAGTTTATCCTTCCTTCTTCATAGAGCAAAAGACTTTTCTGATAAATCACCCTGAGATTCTCAATTGCTTGGCGGATCAGCTCCTGGCGGGATTTATTATCCAGGAGTTTTTGGATTTGCCCGATTTGTTGTTTTTCGAGTGTTAATTCGAGGAGCTGTTGTTGCTGAGTGAGTTCTGTTTGCCTGAGTTCATTCAGCTTCTTTGTTTTGAGCCACTCGCCACGGTTGAAAATCGGGATATTGAGGTAAAATCCGATTCCTTCATACAGGTTTTGGTTCAGCTGATCTCCATATCTTTTGGTTGGATTTCCTGTTGATCCGTAATCCTTGTTATTGGTTGAAAACCCGGTTCCAACCAATCCGTTTAAAGTCAAGGTCGGTAAAATCTGTGACCGATCAGATTTGAATTGACTTTCGGCTATTTCAAGTTCCATTTCAAGGATTTCCAGTTTGAACTTTTCAGCAAACTGTGATTTACTCTTAATCTCAGAGATCGAAGCCACATCAAACAGATGTTCGGTCAGTAATGGAAGTCCGATTTGAAAATTCAGTTCGACGAGATTCAACTTCCATTCATTTATTAAACCGGCTTTCAAAGCTTGTTCCTGGAGCAGTGAATTCCGGCTTTTAAGCGTATCAAGGGCATTGATTTTACCTTCCCGGATCAATAAACGCTGAACCGATTGAAGCTGGTTATATTTTTCAATGCGTAAAGTTGCCAGGTTGATTTGAGCAGACAATTTGCAAAGCACGACGTACGTTTCAATCACACGAATCTTCAATTCATTTTGTTTTGCACGAACATGAAGTTCATCTCGCTGCACGGAGAAGAGGAACTTTTTCCGTTTGTGGAAATAGTCAAAACCTTTGAATAAGTGCATCCCTGAATTCAAACCGAACGATTGCGAGTTGACAGTACTGGTAGCAAAAGTATTCGTAAACGGATCCAATCTCCGGCCAAAAGAAGCGTTGAACCCGGTATTTGCACTCAAATCAGGAAGCAAGCTCCACCAATGAAATTCCTTTTCGACTTGTGAAACCCTGAGCGAAGCAGATTCCGAATTCGTTTGTAGAACATTTGCTTCTGCTTTATCCAAACATGATTGCAACGTGATTGTTTTCTGGCAAATGACCAGCGAACAAAACCACATAAAGCCGATGCAAACACCCCATTTCATCCAAGCAGATTTGTTAGTTGTTCAAAGAAACGCTCCAACAAACGCTTGTCTTTCGTAATGATTTTCACTTTGCCTTTCAATTGTGCTTTGAAGGGAATTTGTTTGTGATACGTTGTTTTCAACTGGTTAGGTAACGAAATCTTCACTTCGTATTTTCCGGCTTTATCCATTTGTGTAATTGACTCCACTTTTCCTTCCAGCATTCCGAATTCTGTTTTCGGGAAATCTGCCAGTTCCACAAAAGCTTTCTGTCCGACTGTTACCTTTCCCGCTCCGTTGCTGGTGATTGTTGCTAAAGCCCCATAACCACTTCCTTTCGGAACAATGACAATTGATGCTTCTTCCGTTTTATAGAAACGATTTACCTGCAACACTTTATTGAACAGAATTTTACCGGAGCACGGAGCAATCCAAACGGCATCTTTCTCCCGGGTTTGAAAACCATTTCTCAACGCTGTTATTGCAATTTGAATTTCCGATGATTTCTGAACTTCTTTCAAACCTTCTTCATACTCCAATACCGAAAGCTCTTTTCGCAAATGATTCAGCGTAATTAAATTCTGAACCGACTGCTCTTTCTGTGCTTGTACCGATTGCAAAGCCTGCATGTGAACTCGTTTATCCTGCGTCAGAATTTGTCCTGAAATGGCTTGTTGTGTCGCCAGGCGTTCACTTCCTGCCAATTGTTCTTTGATTAACTCATATTCTCCTTCCGACAACTTGATCTTTCGGTTCGAAATGACTTGCAATTGCTCGCGGAATACAATTTCACGACGAATTGATGCTGTTTTCTCACGACCAATGTTTACTGCATGCTCACTGTTCCATTCTTTTACTTTAGCAAGAAGGATTGTCCATTGTTCCTGGAAAACTCCCAATTGCAAAGAAGTCTCAAATACAGGAATCCGATTCCGGAACTTTCCTTCAAAACAGTCCAACTCATCCAGGTAAACACTTGCTTTTACAATGTCTCCGGGTTTTGTATGCGTATCGAACTGGGCAATCAGATCACCGGAATTCACTTCCTGATTTTCGGCAACATGAAGCGATTGTAACTGAATGTAACTTTGATTGGAAAGTTCAATCGGTGCTTTGGAAGTTGTAACAAGTACTTCTCCGCTCACTTCATCGGGATAGCGGATAAACCAGGAAAGGAAAATAACCAGGATCAAAACCGCCAGAAATACACTGCTTCCGGATCTAACGATCCAGGATGGCGGATTTGAAAGCATCACATTCATTGCTTCGCTTTTCAATTGAATGTCGATTTCATCTTTTCGTTCCATCACAGATTCGAATTTTCACGGGTGACTTTTTCCAGTTCCAGTTGATTTTTAACCAGGTTGTAATAACTTCCTCTTTGTTCGAGCAATTCATCATGTGTTCCAATCTCAATGATTTCACCTTTGTCCATCACCACAATCTGATCCGCATGTTTCACCGTACTCAGACGATGTGCGATGACCACCACTGTCCGACCTTTGAAAAACACTTCCAGGTTTTGCATAATGATGCGTTCGTTATTGGCATCCAATGCGCTGGTAGCTTCGTCGAAAAACAGGAAATCCGGATTTTTGTAAACAGCCCGTGCGATTAACAAGCGTTGTTTCTGCCCACCGCTCATTCCCATTCCGTCAGCGCCGATCTTTGTATTGTAGCTCAAAGGCAGTTCTTCGATAAATTCCCTGATGTTGGCAACCTCGACTGCTTTTTTCAATTTGGATCGGTCCACAAAATCATCACTGATTGCAATGTTATTCGCAATCGTATCATTGAAAATAAATCCTTCCTGCATCACTGAACCACAGTGTTCACGCCACACCTGTTGTGTAAATGCATTCAGATCCGTATCTCCCAAGAACACTTTCCCGGATTCAGGCTCGTAGAAGCGAAGCAGCAGCTTCATTAACGTTGTTTTTCCACTGCCGCTCGCTCCCACTATTGCCGTTACTTTATTTGCGGGAATCATTAAATCACTATTTTTCAAAACTGGATCCGGCATTCCGGGATATGTGAATCGCACCTTTTCCAAACGCAGGGAATGGGTATCCGGTAAATCCGTGAGTCGGCCGGAACCTTTCGGTTCTTCGTCTTCCCGTTTGTGAATTTCAGCCAGGCGCTCCAAAGCAATCCGCGCATCCTGCAAGGAATAGACAAAACTCAAAAACTGGGAAACCGGGGCATTCAACTGCCCGATAATGTATGAAACGGAAAGCATCATTCCCAAAGTCAACTCTCCGTCAATAACCAATTTTGCCGTAAAGAAACTGATCAGGATATTTTTCAATTCATTGATAATCGAAGCGCCGTTACTCTGAATCTGTTCCAGACGCAGACCTTTGATCCGCAGTTTGTACAGGCGAATCTGAACCATTTCCCAACTCCAGCGCTTTTTTCGTTCGGCATTATGCAATTTGATTTCCTGCATACCCATAATCAATTCCATGATTTTTCCCTGGTCAGTGCTCATCTGTGAAAAGCGTTTATGATCCAAATCGCGCCGTTTCTTCATGAAATAACTGACCCATCCGAAATAAAGAATCGTTCCCGACAGGAAAATGAGGAAAACCGGAATATTGTAAAAAGCCAACACCACTCCGAATACCATGAAATTGAAAACCGAAAACAACACATTCAACGATTGATTCGTGAGCAGTTGTTCTATCCGTTCGTGATCGCCGATCCTGAGTAGCAGATCTCCGGTTAGTTTCACATCAAAAAATGAAATCGGAAGTCCCATCAGTTTGATCAGGAAATCGGACACCAAAGCAATGTTGATCCGTGAACTCAAATACAGTAGCAACCAACTCCGGATGATTTCAATCACACTTCTTCCCAGGAAGACAAAGAGCTGACCAATCAGAACCAAATAGAGGAAATGAATGTCTTTGTTCTGAATCCCAATATCCACGACACTTTGCGTCAGGAACGGGAAAATCAATTGCAAAATGCTTGCTGCAAGTAAACCGGTTCCTATTTGAAACAACAATTTACGGTATGGATTCAAATAGCTAAACAAGAATGAAAGTCCGGTTTTCGGTTCTTCCTTCTCATCACTTTCCTGTAATTTCGGTGTGGATTCAATCAAGAGACAGATTCCTTCAGAAGTGGTTTCGTCCGCTTGTTTCCCAATCCAATGATCCAGGAATTCACGTTTGGAATACTTCACCAATCCATAGGCCGGATCGGCCACATAGATGCATTTTCGGTCAATTTTGTAAACAACAATGAAGTGTTTTTCATCCCAATAACAAATACATGGGAGCGGTGCATCCGCTATTAAATCGTTCAACGAAATCTTCACACACAAAGTCCGGAATCCGATCTTTTCAGCTGCATCGCAAATTCCCTCCAAACTGCTTCCGGATCTGCCGGTATTGGACCAGGCTCTCAAATCGCTCATTTCAATAAATCTTCCGTATGATTTCGCAATCATTTTGAGACAAGTCGGGCCGCAATCCATCGTATCAGGCTGTTTGTAAAACGGAAATTTCTTCATGATCAAAAGCTACTTGACGAAAACAACTTCTACACGCCGGTTCTTTTTCTTATTCTCCTCAGAAGTTTCAGGAACCAGTGCCACCGTATTGGAATAGCCCTGACACGAAATCCGGCTTGCATGAATGCCGTGTTCAACAAGGTAAGATTTCACTTTTTCAGCCCGATGCAGCGATAAAATCAAATCCGGATGGCAGCAAACATAGCCGTTCAATTTAATCCGAAGCGTCGTATCCATTTCCAGGAGCATCTGAAGAGTTTTCAGATTTTCCATTGAATTCGGAACAATATTGACTGTTTCCGGATTGAAATTGATTTTGAGATTCACTGGAGTTCCTAACTTAATCTTCGATTCCACACTGTATATCAAAATATCTACCCGGCGAAAAGACTCATCGCTAAGATTCGTTTTTGTCCTCTTTTCATTTTGATTGATACTATCTATTTTAAGATTCCGGATACTGGTCGAATCAATCAATTTCGCAACCGCAAGCATGCGCTTCGACGCCAGGTTTTGATTATACAAGCGACTTCCAACAGTATCCGTATAAGAGATCAAGCGAATTTTTCCATGATTTATTTTTACCTGATTCATCCTGTTAATCACTTTAGAAGGGTCTTTGATTACCAAACTTCCGAAATCAAACGGGACGGAAATGGAATCAATTAACCGGATTTCAGCCAAATCCTGGCAACACAAGTTCCCAAACGGAAACAAAATCGCGGTCAATAATACTACAAACAGTTTCATCCCCATACAAGTTCGTTTATTTGATTCAATTTCTCTTCATCAATCCGGATTCCATTGTCATGAAAGCTGATTCCGCATGCTTCTTCGGATAAATAGTTTTCTTCATCTGCCCACAAGCTGATGAACGGGTTGTAGGTACATTTGGAAGGTTTTCCCTTCTCCCGGTCATTCATGGTAAAAGCTCTGCAATCGTTACAAATCCATCGGAATTCACAGACCGAACACACCTGCAATTGGTCTTTGGTGAGTTCCCATTTGCCTTGGAATTCTTTCCCAGAAACAATTTTCTGAAGCATTGTTGAATCCGTATGTCCGAATGTTGGTTCTGATGACGGGCAATTTCGGATAAATCCATCCTTGTCAATACTAATTTTGTGGGCCAAACAACTATTATAATTTCGGTTCCTGACATAAGCCTGGGTGTTCACCGTAAAAGATTCCATGGAGATATTTCCACAGTGTTCATGAGAAACGGATTTTTGTTTTGTAAAGAGCAGGTTGTAAGCATTTGTCGTCAACTCAAATCCATTCGATGCGTTGTAAACCACAATGGTACTCAATCGTAAAAATCGTTCCCTTAATTCCGAATCCAGGAAACCTTTTAAATGTTCGCTAAACGGAACCAGGATCTGAACGGATTCAATCGTCGTTCCATCAACACATTCCCGGATAATGCTCAGATTCTTCAGCAACGATGCATCATCCAAAAACCGCACTTCCAGGAATCGGGTTCCAAGCTCATCCAATTGACTTAAAACGGATTGAATATTCCATCCGGAACCGGCATCCAATTCCAGGATCGCATTATTGATTGTTGAATCGGGATAATAATTGACGGAAAGCGGGCTTAAGCAGTCGGCTAATTCCTGGTGAATGCGTATTCCCAACTCGTTTTCAATGATGAATGTTTCGTATTCTTCTATTTCTTTACCGGAACGTTGTTCCAGATAATCCACCAGGTCATTCGGAACAAAATAGGGTTTTCCTTTTTGCAAATCGATCAACAACGAGCGATTATAGCCTTTCACCGGAATCACATTCGGATATAATTTCAACACTTCTTTATTCTTAAACATCATTTCTCGATATGGTTGATGATCAATGAAATCGGTGATACCGGTACAAAAACCTGTTCCAGGCGATCCATTTTGAGTTTCCGGATATCAATACAAACCCTTTCTTCCTTCATCCGGTCTTTCTTCTCAAAATGAACCTTTGGATAGATTTGAGATAAAATCGCATCGGCTGTTTCAATTCCTTCCATTTTCTTAATTCATTAAAAATTTCGCAACCTCGTAATCAATGTTTGAATTGGTTGCCAACGAAACGGCTCCATACTGACCGTTGGGATTTACTTCCAGGAACACATATCGATTGTCCTTCGTAACCACGATATCCAACGATCCGAAATTCAGATCCAGTTCGTTCATTAGTTTCTGTACCTGTTCCTCTACCAATGCCGGTAACGTGTAATTGCACATTCTCATTCCTGAATCGTAACCCTGGCGGTAATCCAAGGTGGCTTCTTCACGGCTTTGCGAAAAAATAGCCTGTGAATAGGTTCTTCCATCCAGGTAAATCGTGCGAATCTCCAATTGCTTCTCTAATTTTTCCTGGAAAATGCTCAGATCAAAAAATTCGGGAAGCAACTCCATTTCGGATTTCCCAACAGGAACTGTATAACCCAGGCGATAACTTTCTATTTCTCCCGATTCTGTGTAATTCTCACATTCAAACGGAAAAGCAAGCGATTTTGTAATGATTTCCTTGTTGCAGTTGTTCCAAAATTCCAATAAGCTTCGTTTGGATTGTGTGATCAGCGTTTTAGGAATTTCAATCTTCAACGAGGTACAGACTTCAAGGAATTCGATCTTGTTGTAATTGCCAAATCCGAATTTTCCTAAACACTTTTTATTGTGCATACAACGCCGGATTTGTTCCGTCCTGGTTTTGATGTGTTCGCGCGAGTAATTTTCAAGACCTTCCTGGGAAAACATTCCATTTCCGAACCGGCAAACCTGGATATCCGTTCTTCGATACCAAACGGATTTTATCTCACTCGAATCACACAAAAACCGATTGTTCTTGTACACCCGATAATCGAAATTATTCGTATCAATTGCATATTCCAATTCGATCGCATCATCTTCCAAAAACACTTCAAACACTTCCCCGTAATTATTCAGATAAGAAAGAACCGTCCGGGTGTTCAAATCCGTTCGCTCTGTAAAAACCAGGATCATTCGAACATCAGCAATTGAGTGGGAATCGGGCAATTCTTGATCAAGCCGATTTTTAAGCGGTTCGCAATGATTTCCTTGATCTGCGCTTCCGAAAAATTTGTTTTGCCCGGAACATTGAGCATGCCGTAAGGTTGTGGCAGCCAAACCATGGAATAATGACGATCGAGCCACAAGGCATAATGGCTTGGCGGCATGCGTCCTGCGATTACTTCCTGCAGGAAAACCGGTTTCATTTCATCGAAGAATGCCTGGTTGTAGGAGGAATGAACCAGGAGCACAAAAACCATGGATACATTTCCCGGTAAAATCCACTCTCCGGGATAACCCAGTTTGTAAATAATGTTGCGGAATTCGACCAGGTTGAGTGAATCGATCTGAATAATTTCGCGATTTACCGCAGCGGTATCAATGACGGAATCGGAATAAAATTTCATGCGCGGTACCTGATCCCTGTCGGTCATCGTTTGTAAAACAGCCATCAGGGAATCGGTGTTGTTTCGTTTGAGTTTTGCAAAGTTGTCATAGCCCTGCTGAACCAGTTTTTGCTGTTTTTTGGAAAAGCCTTCGTTGATTTTGGCCAGGCTGATTTGCGTCATCTGATCGAGGCACACCAAGTCGAACGAATAGGTTGACCACGCTTTTTTGAGACATGAAGCACTTTTTGTGTTCTTCCCCATTTGCTTATAGCAGTGTGCCATCAGGATATATTCCTCGCAATAGAGTTTGCCGTATTTCTTTTTTACTCCGGATAATTGTTTGAAACATTTCTTGTAATTCGAGCTGTCGAGGGCAAAGCGATAGGCCGGGTCACAATCGGCTTTGTAATCTATGTGATTGATCTGGGCAGAAACCTTAAACCCGATGAAGAAACTGAGTAAGCACAGTACATTTTTCATGATGAGAATGATTGAGAAACCTCTGCCCTGTAGCGCAAAGCAGAGGTTTCAATAAACAAATCGAATTAGCTTCTAATGTAATCCGTTCCTTGAGTTCCCGCAGGAGTACCTGCCGGATTATAGGTTGTTGCAGCAGTGTCTCCGTCTTGTCCGCCTCGTCCGTCATAACGGGTTTGGCGTGCAGGTCCGTAGGTTGTATCACCACCAAATACACGTACAAGATTTATTGAGTCAAATTTTTTCGATTTGAATGACTCGATTGTTTTAGTTGCCATAAGCAAAAAATTAATTGTCACGCCTACTCTCTTCCTTCACCTTCACAACCGCATTTTCGGCAACGCTACTGATTGCAAAGTTTTTGCATGACAGGTGCCGGTAAACAGCTGTACATGCAGGAAAGTGTTACCGCACCTCCGTTTTTTTAATGTCTTTCGCTGAAACAATTTCAGTGAATCTGTCCTTGCTCTGTTATCGGCAAGGCTTGAGTGGATAGATGCTTTCCTGATAAAGCATCCCTGTTTTTTTTATACAAAACCGCGAAAACATTGTTTACAAATCAAAAAGTTGGTTCACACGTGTTTTCCGGTTTTTTTTGTCGTAGTATGGATACAAATGTAAAAACAATTCTCATATATGCGCAATAATGTGTAAAAAAATTCTCCTAATCGCTAAAACAGTCATTAAAATGACTCTTCAAAAGAAACAGGTACAAGGCACAAAACATTTCTAAACCCCAGTAATAACAGCAATTATACACCTACTCCAGGATTTATGGGAGGATCCATGTTTTACATGAAGGTTCTCTTTTCCCGCATTTGAACAACGCTTAAAAGTCAATAAAAACGGTATAAAACAACAAATCACATCATTTTTTACCCCTTTTTGTGTATTTAATGGTAATAATACTACCCAGTAAAGCGAAGACATTTGTTTCATGCAACATCGTGGTGAAATAGTAGAACAAGCAGTCAGGCAAAGTGGTCTTTCGATTACTGTTGTTGCTAAAAGATTGCGCAAGAGCAGAAGATGGATGTATCTGATGTTTGATAATCCCCAGGTGGATATTGATACGGTTCTGGCAATCGGCACCATTATCCATTATGATTTCTCTGCTGACCTTAGGGAACTGAATACCATGCGTTCAAATTCATTTTCAGACCCTGATGAAAATACGTATAATGGTCAGACAAAAGAATATTGGAAGAACAAATACCTGAAATTATTGGAGGATTACAATGAGCTGTTGAAGAAAACGAGCTCGAAGAAATAGTTAAGACAATTGCGAATTACTTAATAAACAAATTCATATATAAATATCATTCGCAATTCGGCTTTTAGGTCCCGATAGCTATCGGGATCGTAATTATCAAAATCTGCTCATATCTGAACAAAAATACCCGTAACTGAGAGTAAATGCAGCGAACAGATCATTCCCCCATCTGTGTAATTAATGGTAAAAAACCTACTCATGAAAGCGAAGATTTTTGTTTTTATGCAACATCGTGGTGAAATTATAGAACAAGTAATCAGACAAAGCGGTTTTCCAATTACTGTTATTGCCAAAAAAATGGGCAAAAGCAGGAGATGGATGTACCTGATGTTTGATAACCCGCAGGTCGATATCGAAACAATCCTGAAGATCGGAAAAATCATCCATCATGACTTTTCTGCTGAGATTAAGGAAATGAGTGCGATCAACCCGACTTCTTTTGAGGATCCGGAAAACCCATACAATAACCAGACGAAGGAATACTGGAAAAACAAGTACCTGAAGTTGCTGGAGGACTACAATGAACTGTTGAAGCAGGTGAATTCGAAGAAAAAATAAAGAGTCAAGACCATCAGAATCAAGAGTCAGGACACTTCATTTCAATTTATTCAAGTCCTGTCTCTTTCAATCTTGCCTCTTAATCTGTTTAATGCGTTGTTGTCATCGTTTCATTCACCACAATGATGAAATCCGCGCGATTCAAATGCTCTTTTTCTAATTTGCGCACATCTTTCTGGGAAACCGTCGTGATTGTTCCGACCCGTGTTCCGGGAGCATATTGCTGCACATACCACATAATTCCCTGGTGGAAATCGGAGTGAAAAGCACCGTTTAGGAAATACACCATCTGAGCTTTTTTCAACTGTTGCACAATCGAATGCCCCATCGTTGCATCTTTAATTGCCTGCGCATACGCAAAGTTAATTCCCGAAGCATGCATTTCTTTCCCCATATTGATGAGTTCTACATACTGAGTCAGCGTGGAATCAAAAGGAAACGGAAGCGGCGCCATGAATTTTTTCTGATCTGCCGGCAAGCTATCCAAAGCAGCAAGCCCTTTTTTGAAGATCAAGCTCGCATATTTGCGGGTAACGTTTGCTGCAAAAGGAACATTTCCCTGTGAAATAGCGGAATCGAGAACAGGTTTGTAGTCTGTCTTGAAATTCACCCACAATTCCGTGGAATCCTTCAATGCTTTGTATGATTTATTGGCGATGTAAGCATCCAACGGTTTTACCTGGTGCAATTCCAGCATTTCAAAACCAACCGCCAGTTTTTCACCGCTTACTTTTTTATTCAACTGCATCAACACATTCAATTCCAGCCAGTGCGAAATCGGGTTATTGTGAAACTCACCGAACAAAACAACCTGATTTTCCGAAACCTTGGACATCATCTTCGCGAAGGAAACTTCTTTTCCTTTCGAGTCAAAAATCCGGTAGGCTTCCAGATCCTGCGCATAGGCACTTGAACAAATCAGCAGTGACAATAAAAAAAACTTCATGTGTCAAAGATAGGAACTTTGAAAAAACCCGTTCCTAACCGTTTTCAAGTAAGACAGATTTAAAAATTACCCGCCAAAGGGTATTCAAAACCACATAGTGCACATTAGAACACATAGCATCCCCTATAAAACTATGCGGCCTATGTTCCTATATGGTTTGTTTTCAACCACAATAGCTCACATAGAAAACATGGTATGTAATTCCATCTAAAACTATGCAGCCTTTGTTCCTATGTGGTTTGTTTTTCAACCACAATAGCTCACATAGAAAACATAGCATGTAATTCCACCTAAAACTATGTGACCTATGTTCCTATGTGGTTTTTAGATTAACCTATGCGGTTTTTATTTCCATCCCGATCACATTTCGAAATTCTATCTATTTTTAAGTAACACAAACACAACACCTACCTCAAAAAGGTTACTTACATTTGTACTATGTTGAAGAAACTGTGTAATGCTCTCCCAATAACGTTGCAAAGTCTGCTGCTCCGGATTGCCATTTTGCTGTTATTGATGACCGCAACGCGCATTGTATTCTATTTCTATAACCTGGATTCTTTCGCTCATGTTCATTTCACAGACTGGCTGGCAGGAATCTGGTTCGATCTCTCAACATTAGGCTTGTTACTGATGCCCTTCATTGTTTTCAGTCTTCTTCCGCAGAAATGGCAAAACAACCTCATCATCCGGATTATCCAGGTTCTGACTTTTTTCATTCCGGCACTGCTCATCGTGGCATTAAACCTGATGGACACTGCCTATTACAATTTCACGCTGAAACGGTCAACAGCGGACTTATTTGTAATTGTATCTGCCGGAAATGATGTAGGACAGCTACTTACGAGCTTCATTTCCGATTATTGGCTCCTGATTCTCCTGTTTATTGCCGGGGTTTATGGTTTAGCTAAGCTTTATAAGAAAACGAGCTTCCGGAAATGGAAGGAAAACAATCCTTCTTCTTTGAGAAAAGAGCTCATTGCTTTTTTTGTAATCATCCCGATTTTTATATTGATCGGCCGCGGAGGTCTAGGTCTTCGTCCTATTTCTTCGATCGATGCAACACTTTATACCCAACCCGAAAATTCGGCATTGGTTCTGAATTCTGCTTTTACTTTGCTCAAATCTATCGGGAAAGATGATCTGACAGAACAGCATTACTTCCCGAAGAAGGAAGCCGATAAATTATTCAACCCGATCAGGGTCAGCGAACCGCAGCACATTTTACCGGACGGAACCAACGTAATGATCATTATGCTGGAAAGCTTCGGAAACGAATGGGTCGGAAAGTTCAATCATTCCACATCCTTCACCCCGTTCCTGGATTCTCTCCTGGATCAGAGCTGGTATTTCGAATATGGTCTTTCAAACGGTAAGAAATCCATTGAGGCTGTTCCGACTATTTCCGCATCGATGCCGACCTTGATGGACAATCCGTATATTTCTTCGGCTTACTGCAACAACCAGATCGAGAGTTTACCGGGAATCCTGAAGAAACACGGATACAGTACCGGCTTCTATCACGGGGCAACAAACGGTTCCATGCGTTTCAACAGTTTTGCTTCTCAACTCGGATACCAGGAATATTTCGGCCGTTTCGAATACAACAACGACAAACATTTTGATAAAACGTGGGGAATTCTCGACGAGTATTTCAATCCCTGGACAGCGAAGCAGCTGACCAAAATGAAAGCGCCGTTCATGGCAAACTTGTTTACGCTTTCTTCCCATCACCCGTATTTTGTGCCTGAAAAGTGGCGTCCGGTGGTAAAAAAAGGCTCGCACCCGATTGCCAAAAGCATTCATTACGGCGATATCAGTTTGCGTAAATTTTTCGAACAGGCTGAAAAAGAACCGTGGTTCAACAAGACCTTGTTTGTCATTGTTGCCGACCACACTCCGTCAAGCAACAGCGAATTGTATAACCAGCGTACGGAAATGTACCGCATTCCGATTGCTTTCTATGATCCGAGCGGGAAATTGCCGCGCAAACGCGAAAAGGTGATTTTCCAGCAGGCAGATATTATGCCGACCGTTTTGGACTTGGTCAATATCAAGACCAAATATTACAGCATCGGGAACAGTTATTTCTCGAAAGAACCACGGGAAGCCATTACCTACCTGGAAGGAGCATACTATTATTTCCAGGGAGATAAGTTGTTGGTTTACTCCAATGATAAGATCCGAAGCCTGGTAAATTTCACGATTCGCACTAAAAATCCGCAAAATCTCTTACCTTCAAAAAAAGAAGAGGCTGAAAAAATGGCAAAGCGTTTGAAAGCCATCATTCAAAGATATAATCATGATTTAATCCATAATCAGACGGTTGTTCGATGAAAAAGAGAATTCGTTTCATAATTAACCCGATTTCAGGTGGCGTGAAAAAAGCAAAAGTTCCTCAGATGATTGAGGAGCATTTGAATCACGACCTGTTTGATTATGATATTGCGATTACTCAATACAAGCAGCACGCCAAATCCATCGCTATGGAATCGGCACAGGAAGGAATCGACATTGTTTGCGCAGTTGGCGGCGACGGGTCTGTTCACGAAGTAGGAACAGCACTCATCGGAACCAAATGTCACCTGGCAATTATTCCGACAGGTTCCGGAAATGGTCTTGCACGGCATTTGAAGATTCCGCTGAAAACACCCCAGGCGATTCAAAACATCAATGAACTCAACAGCATCCGGATGGATACGGGACTTGCGAACGACAAACCTTTTTTAGGTGTTGGCGGTTATGGGTTTGATGCCTTTATTGCCAAGCGTTTCGACGAGTATCACATTCGCGGGTTCTGGGGATACACCCAATTGGTTTACGAAGAGTATTTCTCGTATAAGCCCCCCAAAATGAAAATTCAACTGGCAGATCAAACGATCAAAGGGAATTTCCTGTTGTGTTCCATTGCAAACTCATCCGAATTCGGAAACGGATTTTGCATTTCACCCAAATCCAATGTCATTGACGGACAAATGGAACTGGTTTTACTCAGCAAGTTTTCCTGGTGGCGAACAATGGGTGTTATCGGGCGGTTTTTCTTTAAGAAAATTGAAGGATCGCGATACATCAAGATCATTCCGTTCCAAAAAGCACGCATCACGCTGGATGTTCAGCTTGCCCATTACGACGGCGAACCATTCGAAGTGCGGAAAGAAATAAATATTGAAATTGTTCCCTCAAGTCTTTCCGTTCTATGCGGTAAGGGATACCTGGAACTCATAAAAGAAAACCCTAAAGCAGAATAATATGTTTATTGAAACTGATTTGGAGTCCGTGTTGACTCATTTGAACAAGTTAACACCAGAAACTAAGCCCGAATGGGGTAAAATGTCTGCTCAACGCATGGTTGAACATTTAACCGACACGTTGCGCATTGCAACCGGGGAGAACCCACAGACACTTCTCATTCCGGAAGAAAAAATCGAACGCATGGTGGCATTTTTGTACACAGACAAACCCATGGCCAAGAACATGGAAGTTCCGTTTGCAAAAGCTGAGACTCCGCTTCGACATGAAGAACTGGAACTGGCAGTCGATGAATTTGTAGAGGTTTACCTGGAATTCCAGGAGCTATTTGCTGAAGATCCGGAGTTGAAAACAGTTCACGCTTTTTATGGACCATTGAATTACGAGCAATGGGATTTACTGCATAAAAAGCATTTGACTCACCACTTTACGCAATTCGGAATCCTGTAAACGGAATAAAGAACACATAACAAAAAGCCCTTCTATCAATTGACGGAAGGGCTCTTCTATTTAATTCACCTTTTTAGCAGGCTCTTTTTTCACTTCTTTCTTAGGCTCTGTTTTTGGCTTCGCGCTGGTTGAAGTTGTCGTTTTAGTTTCTGTTTTTGGCTTTTCTCCTGTTTTGGCAGGTTCTTTTTTAGGTTCCGTCTTTTTGGTTTCTGTTTTCTTCTGAGGTTCTTGCTTTTTAGCTCCCTCTTGCGCGTAGGATAGAACAACAGTTCCCATTACTGCAACCAAAATCAATACTAACTTTTTCATAGCGATTACATTTTAAATGTTTGGAAGTACAATTTAATTATTCGTCACGAATCCACCAAATCAGTAAATAAGACATTCTGAAAAAGAAAAGTCCTCCGGTTGGGAGGACTTTTTCATTAATTTGTTTTTTTCGGTTCTACTTTCTTCGGATTTGCTTTAATGTTTTCCACATTAATTTCCTTCTTTGCAGTAGCTGTTCTTCTCTTAGTTTCAGTTTTCTTAGGTTCCGTTTGTTTTGTTCCGTCCTGAGCATAAGAAACAACAGCTGTTCCCATTAAAGCGATCAAGATTACTGCTAAATTTTTCATAGTTCTTTTTATTTCTGTGTTTTACAATTTACATGCCAAGCCCAAATTTATCAAAATACCGAAACTAAAAAAGGTAAAATGGGTTAAATTACATGTATTTCAAAAAGATACCCAGGTAACTGGTTGCCATTTGGCAAATTGGCAAATTGGCAAAAAAACCTTCAACAAGTTTTCCGCTCAAATACTTTGAACTCTTTGTATATTTGAATCCGAAACGACAAATTCATGATTCAAGCCTTTAAACATCATTGGACAGGTATAGAACAGGTAGCCGGAGCCTTATTTAAAGGGAAGTTTCTGCTCTATTTTATACCGGGATTAATTGTAGGATTAATCTATCTCTATTTTCAATTTCAGGCCAGCCGTGCCTTGGCTGTTGCTCACATGGGCGACGATATTCCGCTGGTCGGAACAGCAATTTCCTGGTTGGCGGATGGTGCTTTCAGCATTTTTGACTTGATCATATCCGAATTTTATAAATTCGTCATTCTCGTAGTTTTGTCGCCGGTAAACTGCATTCTTTCTGAGAAATTCGATAGTTATCTGACCGGAAACGAATACAAATTCGACTTAATCCGCCTGATCAATGACTTCCTGAGAATGATCCTGATTGTCATCAGCGCTCTATTACTGGAATACGTTTTCCTGGCGGTTTGGTGGGTCTTTTCCTGGATTTTACCGGATTTCATCGGTGAGACCATGTTCTTCCTGATTGCTTCTTTCTTCGTAGGATTCTCGTTCTATGATTACAGCATGGAGCGTTACGGAGTGAACTTCTTCAAAAGCTGGGGACTTGGTTTTTCGAAAATGAGCTATATGCTGATTACCGGAGCCATGTTTACGCTGATGATCAAAATTCCGGTAGTCGGAATCATTGTAGCGCCGGTATTGATTTCCATGATTTCAACCGCAGTATATGTTCTCATGAAAAAAAACGGATCAAACCCAACACCGGCAATCGAAAACAAAGACCAATTAGATACTTAATACAGTCAAGCATGAATGATTTATTCTCATCCTTCCAAAGCAGTTCCAAAGAAGAATGGATTGCGATCCTCAAAAAGGAATTAAAGGGTGAATCAATCGATACATTAAACAAATTCAACCGGGTTGAGGAAATTACTTTTCCCAGTTATTTTCACCGGGAAGATCAACAGGATGCATTTTCGGATCCCGGATTAGCTCCTTACACCAGAGGTATTCAATCCAAAAACAACGATTGGACGATTGCGACCGGTTTTCGGATCACAAACGAAAAAACATCCAACCAGGAAATCATTTCGGCATTGATGTCGGGAACGAATCACTTGATTCTTGAGGCAGGAAGCAACGAAGCGATTGATTTTGAAACCTTGCTGGCGGAAGTAGGACTTTCATTCATTCACACCACTTTTCGTGCAAAAACGACAGCGCAAATCAGCAGTTTCCTCGAATTCACAAAAGAAGCTTCTGTTCTGATTGAATATCACAACAACGAAGAATTACTTGAAAAAGCTGCTGCTTTCAGCAAACCCAATACAAAGCTTTTCCACATCGATGCTTCTGCGGTGCAGCAAGCCGGAGGAACAACCTGGCAGGAATTAAGTATTGCTTTGGCAGAAGGACACGATCTGCTCGTGAAACAACTGGATTTGGGAATCGACCCGGACACAGCCGCAGCGAACATTCATTTTACCTTCGGAATCGGAAGCAAGTATTTCTTTGAATTATCGAAAATCCGGGCATTCAGAACCTGCTGGGCAAAAATTGTTCAGGCGTATGAACCGAAACACACGTGTTCCTTAGCTGCAACCGTTACGGCACGCACCACTTTTGTGAATGTGAGTCTGAAAGATCCGTACACGAATTTGTTGCGCCAGACAACCGAAGCGATGTCGGCAGTATTGGGTGGGATTCAACATTTGAACATCCAGCCTTACGATTGGTATTCCCTAAAACCGAATACCGTTTTCACCCGCAGAATGGCGACAAATATTTCCCTGCTTCTGAAGGAAGAATCGTATCTGCAAATTGTAGCCGATCCGGCAGGTGGTTCATATGCTTTGGATTCACTCACCGAAACCATTGCCGAACGCGCCTGGAGTTCATTCCAGTGGATCGAGCGGAACGGAGGTATTTCAAATCCGGAAGTGAGAAAAACGCTTAGCTCTGAAATTGAGGAAAAAGCAGGAATGCGCACCAACGAGATCAAAGAAAAAACCGAGAAACGAATCGGGATCAACATTTTCCCGAATCCGGAACAAATAGATAATGACTGGACCCTTATTCCAAAAGGTTGGAATAACCTGGATCCGCTAATTTTAGAACAAACCGTATGAGTATCCGCAAATCATTTGAAAACGTATCATTCCATTCCGATACTTTAACCGGATCTGCAGAGAAAGGTACGTTCACAACTCCTGAAAAAATCGAGTTGTCGGGTTATTACAACGCAAATGACCTCAAATCTGCCGAACATTTAGGTTTCATCAGCGGAAAAGCGCCGTTCTTAAGAGGCCCGTACGGTTCCATGTACGCAATCCGCCCGTGGACAATCCGCCAATATGCCGGTTTCTCCACAGCAGAAGAATCCAATGCTTTTTACCGCAGAAACCTGGCAGCAGGTCAGAAAGGACTTTCAGTTGCTTTCGATTTAGCAACTCACCGCGGCTACGATTCCGATCACGAGCGTGTGGTTGGTGACGTAGGTAAAGCCGGTGTTGCCATCGATTCCATTCTGGACATGAAGATCCTTTTCGACCAGATTCCACTGAATGAAATGTCGGTTTCAATGACGATGAACGGAGCGGTTGTTCCGATCATGGCGTTCTACATTGTGGCGGCAGAAGAACAAGGTGTGAAACAGGAAGAACTTTCGGGAACCATTCAAAATGACATTCTGAAGGAATTCATGGTGCGAAATACCTATATCTATCCACCTGCTCCATCGATGAAAATCATTGCGGATATTTTTGCTTACACAGCAGAGAAAATGCCGCGTTTCAACTCCATTTCCATTTCCGGTTACCACATGCAGGAAGCCGGAGCGACAGCCAGCATCGAATTGGCGTATACTTTGGCCGACGGTTTGGAATACCTGAGAGCAGGAATCAATGCAGGAATGGATGTGGACACTTTTGCGCCCCGTTTGAGCTTCTTTTGGGCGATCGGGATGAATCATTTCATGGAAATTGCTAAAATGCGCGCAGGAAGGCTTCTTTGGGCAAAATTGGTTTCCCAGTTCAATCCAAAGAACGAAAAATCACTTGCTTTACGCACGCATTGTCAAACTTCAGGTTGGAGTTTAACCGAACAGGATCCGTTCAACAACGTAGCGAGAACCTGTATCGAAGCCATGGCAGCCGGATTCGGAGGAACACAATCTTTACATACGAATGCATTAGATGAGGCAATTGCCTTACCAACCGATTTCTCTGCACGCATTGCGCGTAACACGCAAATTTACCTGCAGCAGGAAACCGGAATGACGGATATCATCGATCCGTGGGGCGGAAGTTATTACGTAGAAAAACTGACCCAGGAATTGGTAGACGAAGCATGGAAACTGATCCAGGAAGTAGAAGAACTGGGCGGAATGGCGAAAGCGATCGAAACCGGAATTCCGAAAATGCGTATCGAAGAAGCTGCAGCGCGCAAACAGGCGCGTATTGACGCCGGAAAAGATATTATTGTAGGTGTAAACCGCTACCAACTGGAAAAAGAAGACGCAATCGACATCCTGGAAGTAGACAATACGAAAGTGCGCGAATCCCAATTGGAGCGTTTGCGAGTACTGCGCGAAACAAGAAATCCGGAGCGCGTAAAAGCGGCTTTGGAAAAATTGGCCGAAGCAGCCAGAACCGGAACAGGAAATTTATTGGAAATTGCCGTAGAATGTGCGCGTGAAAGGGCTTCTTTAGGGGAAATTTCACAAGCCATGGAAGCAACTTTCGGAAGACACCAGGCAACCATCCGTTCAATCAGCGGTGTTTATTCAGCGGAAAGTATGAGTGATAAAGATTTTGAACAAGCCAAAGTGTTGGTGGAAACATTTGCCAAACTGGAAGGAAGAAGACCACGGATTATGATTGCCAAAATGGGTCAGGATGGTCATGACCGCGGTGCGAAAGTAATCGCAACATCCTTTGCCGATATTGGTTTTGACGTAGATATAGGACCTTTGTTCCAAACTCCGAAAGAAGCTGCAAAACAAGCAGTGGAAAACGATGTACACGTATTGGGAGTTTCCTCTCTTGCAGCCGGACACAAAACCCTGGTTCCGCAAGTCATTGAAGAACTGAGATTACTGGGAAGACCGGATATCATGGTCGTTGCGGGCGGAGTAATTCCTGCCCAGGATTATGATTTCTTATACGATGCCGGCGTGTTCGGAGTATTCGGACCGGGAACAAAAATTTCGAAGGCTGCTCAGAAAATCCTGGATTTGTTGATTGAAAGCGCGGGGAATTAATTACGAATGACCTAATTACGAATTCCTAATTAAAGTGGTTTAAAGTTCAATCATTCGCAATTCGCAATTCGCAATTCTTTATGAATCATAGGTGTTAATTCTGATACATTTTTCAAGCAATTCGATATCAAGGGTATAAAAAGGGGATTTTGTAAATCTGTAACGAAACTTTTATTTAAAGTTTTCGTACATTCGGCATAGTTATTGGTTTTATCCTTTCAACGAAATTAAATATTATGAGAAAGCTTGTTCTAATTGGTGCTCTACTTACTACGAAATTACTTGTTGCCCAAGCACCGGAATATAATGATTTACGTATTTTATATGCAGACGGTGATTACGAAAAACTGGTTCGTGCATCCGAAAAATATGTTTTAAGTGATAAAACGAAAAGTGACGCGCTTCCGCACATGTGGATGGCTCGTGGTTTGTATAAAGTTTCCCTGAGTGGAACGGATAACGAAAAGTATAAAAACGCTTACAAAGAAGCAATCGGTGAGGTTGGTAAGAGTATCAAATACGATAAATCAGGTGATGTTCAAACCGAATATGCTGAGTTCTTTGATGAATTCAAAAACAGTTTGGTGGAAATGATCCGAAATGAAATTGAAGTTCCGGATTACAAAAAAGCTGCAACGTGGGTTTTGAAATATTTCAAAATCAACATGACCAGTATCGGTGCGAAATACCTGGACGGAGTTTGCAAATACCGTAATGCGGACAAAGGAGGTGCAAATACAGCATGGAAAGAAGCTGAAACGATGTTGAAATCCGTAAGTGATATTGAATCCTGGTCAAAAGCTGAAAAGGATTTGTTGATGATGGGAATTATCCAGACAGCTGAATGCTACATTTCCAGTAAACAAGTTGATAAAGCACGAGCTGTGATGAGCAAAGTAGCTCAGTGGTACGAAGGAAATGAAGATTTCAAAACGAAATACGACGAGATCGTTAACTAATAACGAAACAACATAAACGAAGACCCTGGCAGAATTGTCAGGGTCTTTTTTTTGCCCCATACTTTACTGTTTCCAGGGGCGGCTTGTTCTCGATACATTCTACTCATGTCAATTCGAGTTCCGGATGTGTCCGGAGTATCGAGAATACATGAGTAGAATTACTCGAACAGACAACAGGATCAAATCTGCTATTAACATCCGTAAGAGGATATCTCGTATGTGCATGCTGAAAATCATGCAGGAGAAGTTTCTACCTTTAAGGCATGAAGAAGTATCTGCTCGTATTTAAGAATAAATACATCCTGGCAATCACCATTTTTATGGTGTACAATTTGTTCCTGGATGAAGTGGATATCTTTACTATTGTGAACCAGAACAAAAAGCTTTCCACGCTGCGTTCCACGCAATCGGAAATGAAGCTGAAACTGAAAGAAACCAAGTACGTTCTTTCTCAGATCAAAGACTTGTCTTACCTGGAAAAACTGGCCAGAGAAGACAAAATGTTCAAGAAAGACGATGAAGATATTTTTGTGATCACCTACAAATAAAGTCAAAATGTAAAAGGGAAAATTGAAAAGTCAGAGAGTCAGGAGATAAGATCTTTAGAGCCAAGATTTAGAGATTTTTTGTCTTGCCTCTCAATGTCATGACTCCTTTCAATTTTCAATCCTTTTAATCAATTTCCGCAATCTTAGGCCGTTGATTAAAGTACTGTTGCTCGACGTAATTCACCACTTTTACTCCCGGGAAATAATACAAGGCAATCTGCACGTAATTGAATCCGAATTTTGCCATTTTCATAGCTCCTTCCTGGCACAAACCTACTCCGTGTCCGTAACCTCTTCCCCGCAGAACGACATCCGTTCCTTCCGGATAACAGTTGAAAAAAGTAGATTTCAATTTAAAATGCTCGCGAATATCCCGCAAGGGAATTCCCAACCACGGATATTGGTAAAAAGCATAACGATCCGGCTGATTAAAGGTATAAATCATTGGCCCGAGCACCGAATCATTCACCGGGTAATGAAACGTTGTAACCAAATATTCCAGCCATTCCGTTTGAGGAATGCGTTTTTCCCACACAGCCTGTTTCGTATAAATGCAAAATGTATCCTTGAAGGTGCTCAGGTACGGAATCTTGTTGTTCCAGACATAATCCGGCTCGGAAGTTTGTCCGCCACAATTGGCATGAAAATACGCATCAACCAACAGATTGTTTTCATCCACCATCACCATTCCTTCTGTTTTCAAAACAGCGGAATCGATCGTCGGGTTTAAACGCAACTGGTTGTGATACGCCTGGCAATGCGTTCTGTCGCAGAGATCAAAACCTTCCTTTTGGTGACGGGTTTTATACTTCAGCGCGTAGGTGCGGCTCATCAAAGCCTGAACTTTGTAGTATTCGATTTCTCTTCCGCCGCCACCTTCGGATTCAACAACTCCGCTCAGGTAATTATTGATATCGACCAGGTTTACAATCGTTAAAACACCATTCTGAGCCGTAATTTCGACATCATCCTTGTATTTCCGTTCTTTCGTTGCAGGCGTTTTCGTAGAATAAACCAGCGATTGATTGAGTTTTGTAGCAACCAAGACCACTTTCGAAACCACAGCCACTTCTTTCACTCCAATCTTCAATGAGATTTTATTTCCGGCTGTTACGGATAAATCGGCAAATTCGCTGGGAAGGATTGTTGCGTACAGGGTTGTATCGCCAAAAACATTGTAACTCCCGTCTGAATACGCGAAAACGATTCGCTGAACGGAATAATCGCGCAAAACACCAATCCGCATTTGTTGGGAAAATGCAAGAACCGGAAAAATAAACCCTATGAGCACAAGCAAGCGCAACATCCTACAAAATTAGTTCCGTACCAAATGGAAATCGGCTCGGACTCAAATAGTTTTCAACAAGGATTGTGCAACTTTTTTCGAAGCACCTCCTTTTCCTAACATCGTCTTTAATTTGGAGTAGTCTTCCAATACCTGTTCACGCTTTTTTCCGCCTTTTACAATGAGCGAAAGTTCTTTGGCAAGATTTTCTGTCGTACAATCATTTTGGATCAATTCCGCAACGGCTTCCTTATCCAAAATCAGGTTCACCAGCGAAATGTATTTCACTTTGACCAATCGTTTTGCAATTTGATACGAAATCGAGTTCCCGATGTAACACACCACTTCCGGAATTTCGAATAGTCCCGTTTCCAAAGTCGCCGTTCCTGATGTTACAACCGCTGCTTCGGATTGCTGCAGCAAAGGATACGTTTTTCCGTAAACGATGTCGACCTTTTTGTCTCCGATCAATTCCTTGTAAACGGAAATATCCATATTCGGAGCTCCTGCAATCACAAAATGATATTGCGGAAACAAATCCACCAAAGGAAGCATAATCGGCAACTTGGTACGCAATTCCTGCTTGCGTGAACCGGGAAGCATGGCAATAATCGGTTTGTTTTCCGTATTGGAAGGAATCGCGAGTTCTTGTTTCGGTTGTGCCTGGTATTGTTCGATTTCGTCCAATAACGGGTGTCCGACGTATTCGATATCGTAGTTGTATTTCTTGTAAAACTCTACCTCAAAAGGCAGAATGCAGAACAATTTGAAGACATCTCTCCGGATTTTATGCACCCGGTTTTCTTTCCAGGCCCAAACAGTCGGGGAAATGTAATAATACACCTTGATGTTGTTCTTCTTCGCCCATTCTGCAATGCGCATATTGAAACCCGGGTAATCGATCAGCAACAAGGCATCCGGTTTGAATTTCTGGATATCTTCTTTGCAGAAACGGATATTTCTCAGGATCGTAGGAAGGTTTTTCAACACTTCCACAAAGCCCATAAAAGCTAAATCCCGAATGTGTTTCGCCATCGTTCCACCGACAGCCTGCATTTTATCTCCACCCCAAAAACGAATGTTCAAATCCGGTTCCTGGGCCAGTAATTCTTTCATGACGTTTGATCCGTGCAGATCTCCGGAAGCTTCTCCCGAAATGATATAAAGCTTCTTCCCCATCAACGAATCAAATTGACGTATAAAATGAACGGGAGATGCAATGCAGAACCAACAATGATTCCACGCGCCAGATCGTATCGCTCTCTATTCAGGAAAAAGTAGAACCAAACGAGATTCGGAATAATGGAAAGCGAAATAAACTTGCTCATGACTTCCGGATCACTGAAAAATTTACTCCACAAGATGGAAAAGTAGAAATTTTTCGTCCAGGCAATAACAAGCATCGTCAATGGAACCAGGAGAAGCGGAGAAAGTGCTCCAATCACCGTTCCAACTGTTACGCGTACATTCCAGGTGAATTTTCGTTTCATTTAAAATAGCTTTTTTAAATCTGTAATCGCTTTATGCGCCGTCAAATCAAATTGAGTAGGAACAATGGTTGCGTATCCCATATCGAGGAAATGCAAATCGGTATCCGTCGCATCTTCCCGCGAATCAAACGTTCCTGTAAGCCAGTAATACGGTCTTCCGAACTGATCCAGGCGCTTATCGAAACGGTCTTCCCAGAACGCATAGGCTTGTCTGCAAACTTCTATCCCTTTTAACGCTTCCGCAGGTCCTTTCGGAATATTGACATTCAGACAAACTCCTTGCGGCAAACCATTTTTCAGGATTTGAGGAATGACTTCTCTTGCAACCGCCATCGGTGCGGAGAAATCTGCATCCGGATCGAAATCACCATAAGAGAAACCAACACTTGGGATGTGTTCCATTGCTCCTTCGACAGCAGCCGACATCGTTCCGGAATAAAGGACGTTTGTAGAGGAATTCAATCCGTGATTTACTCCCGAAACGATCAGATCCGGTTTGCGATGCAATACTTCATAAACCGCCAATTTCACACAATCCACGGGAGTTCCGCTGCATGAATAAGATTCAATTCCTTCAAAAAGATCGGAACGTGTCAAACGAATCGGATGTGAAATCGTTATCGCGTGTCCCATTCCTGATTGGGGTTTGTCGGGCGCAATAACTACAACTTCACCAAACTCCCGGGCAACAGCAACTAAAGAGGCAATTCCTTTGGCATGAAGACTGTCGTCATTGGTGACAAAAATAAGCGGGCGTTTCGTATTTTCCATCGGAAACAAAGATACATTTTTAGTTTCGCACTCGTTGAAGGGAGAATGTGAAAGTTTGAGAAAGTAACTTCTTAATTCAAAATTCAAAAAATTCAAATTTCTCAATGCTTACCATCCTAATCAGTACAATCAATTTTGCATTTTGCATTTTGCATTTTGCATTTTGCATTTTTAATTATTCTATCACAAAACTCAAAATCTTTCTTCCCCTGCTTCCGACCACAATCCGGTTTCCCCAGGCAATGGGCGAAGATTCCCAGACACAATCGGTTTTTTCTTTTACAATGATTTTTCCACTTAGGCCGTCAATCAAATAAATCATTCCGTAAACATCTGTGAAAAACACGTAGCAATTGCCTTCTTTGTCATACAAATCGATCGGGGAAGCCCAACTGTAGGAATTCATCGGAATGGAGAATTTTTCTTTCCCGGATACCTTGTCAATGGCAACAAACTCACCCGCCAGGCTTCCGTTCACGCGGGAGAATATTCCGTAAACCAAACCGCTCGCTTTCTTTTTTCCCGGCAAAACAGAAGCCAGAACTCCACCGGAATTTACCCGTCCGTTGAGCTTGGTATTTGTTGATTTCCGTTCCACATTCCAGATTTCTTTTCCGGTTAACCCGTCAATTTTACGAATATGCGCTGTTCCGGTTACCCCCTGTTTATCCACTTCATTTCCGACATATAGAAACGGATGGTCATCTTCCTGCAAATCAATCACCATCGATGCATCGGTATCGTCGTAGTTATCGAGGTACCAAACCGGCTGCATGGTCATCAGGTTCAGGCAGAATACATTTCCGCCATTATCACCGAACCAGCCCAGGTTATTCCATGCCCCGAAACTGGATTCGATTCCCAGATCCGGATGTTTGGAGATTCGGTAATTGAACGCAGCTCCCTTGGGTATTTCCTGGTTATTCAACACTTTCGTTTTGTAGATCTGACCGTTTTCTGCCGGATGAAACCAATAGCCGCTTTTCGGATCGATCAGTGAATTACTGTCAAAAGCTCCCCAATTTCTACCCGCTTTCGGGTCGAGACCATTCCGGAAGAAGATTTCCTTTCCGGTAAACATATTGAAAACGTAAGCCCCGAAACGATCTCCGTTCTTAATTCCTTGCCCCACGTAAAGCAATCCGTTCATCCTCGGATCAACGGAAACTGTTCCTTTAATCGGGTTTTCAATCGTTACGTGGGGTCTTGTCGCTTTCCCGGTAAGCCAGTCGATAAAGTAAATATCGCCACACAAACTTCCCACAACGACTTCCCGGAAATTGGCTTGGTTCAAATACTCCGGATTCATTTTATACAAGCGCTTCGCAATTTTCTCCGGCCATTTCACCACCAAAGGCTGCCCGGTCCAACCGGAACCGCCGCCCCACGAACCGTATTCGGTTGTTCGTCCATCGTAATTGGTTGTGAATTCCCAATCCAGACGGATTTTTGTTGGTTTTCCTTTCAATAAACCTCTTGTCGGAGCATTGCGCTGTGCATTTCCGCGAAAACAAAAGATGCCGTTTTTGGAGTTGTAATCATCCGTAAACAGAATTTCATCCTCCAGATTATGCGCTTCAGGGAAATGGATTTTGTGGTCAAACATAGAGAGGTCTCCCTCGTCCGGGTATTGTACTTTCCAAACCTCATCACCATCCAGGATATTTTCGACAAACTTCGGCAGGATTTTCACCCCGGGTTTCAGATAATGCAAAGTAATCCCCGTTCCCAGGTATCCCAGCAAGAAAACAATTCCGTAAATGACCGTTAGTTTAAACCATTTAAGCACGTCACAAATTTCGGGGAAAGCAGGTATGGAAGTTTATCTATCCGGAATAGTTATGCAATTCGGGTTGTTAATTGACAAGTACTGCAAGTCCTCCCCCTGTGTCCCCCTCCGAAGGGGGAGATATTAAATCCACTCTTAAATGGAGATATTTAGTTCCCAATATATTTTTCACAGAAAGATATTAGCTGTTTAAAAGAGACTTTTTCCGTTTTCCCCCTTCGGAGGGGGACACAGGGGGAGGATAAATTTTACTTTAAACAATCTCATCAACTAACAAAACATGCGTGAAAATTGGCAAAATTGACTTAAACTTGTACTTCACAATTCTTGAAAATATGCTTACTCCGGAATCAGATAAAAAATTGTTTTTGCTCGATGCTTTTGCATTGATTTATCGGGCTTATTTTGCTTTTGCGAAAAATCCGCGGGTGAACTCCAAAGGTCAGAATACTTCAGCGGCATTCGGATTCACCAACGCGTTGATCGATATTCTGAACAAAGAAAAGCCTTCACACATTGCAGTAGTTTTCGATCCGCCGGGAGGAGCAACCAACAGAAACGTTGATTTTGCAGATTACAAGGCTCACCGCGAGGAAATGCCGGAAGATATCCGCAGCATGATTGAACCGATCAAACAAATTATTCAAGCTTTCCGGATTCCCATTTATATGGCTGACGGATACGAAGCGGATGATTTGATCGGAACCTTGGCAAAATTGGCGGAGAAAGAAGGTTTTGTAACCTATATGATGACTCCCGATAAGGATTTCGGCCAGTTGGTAAGCGAAAATATTTTCATCTATAAACCCGGGCGCGGCGGAGATCCTGCTACGGTCATGGGTGTGAAAGAAGTGTGTGAGAAATTTGAAGTAAATGATCCTTTGCAGGTAATCGATATTCTTGGGTTGTGGGGTGATGCTGCCGATAATATTCCCGGAATTCCTGGAGTCGGAGAAAAAACAGCGAAAAAATTGATCGCTGATTACGGTTCCATGGAAGGTGTGTTCGAAAATGTGGAACAGCTAAAGGGAAAAATGAAGGAAAACATGATCAATTTCAAAGATCAGGGAATTCTTTCCAAAATCCTCGCGACCATTATTCTCGATGCTCCGGTTGAATTCAACCCGGAAGAACTGAAAGCCGAGCAAGCCGATAAAGATGCGATCCTGGAGATTTTTACGGACCTGGAATTCCGCAACCTCGCGAAACGTGTTACCGGTGAAGAAATTGTCGTTACAGCAGCTACGAATGAAAATGGCCAGTTGGATCTTTTCGGAACACAAAGCCTGGTGGAAGTGCAGCAAGCACAACCAACCAGCGGAACAAAAACGATCGCAACGGAAAAAGCTTCCTATCACCTGGTAAGTTTACCGGAAGAACGTAAAGCTTTACTAACTAAATTACTGAAAGAAAAATCGGTTTGTTTTGATACGGAAACAACGAGTATCAATGCATTACATGCCGATTTAGTGGGAATGTCTTTCTCTTTCAAAGAACGTGAAGCATACTACGTTGCTGTTCCGAAAGATCAGAAAGATGCCCAGGCAATTGTGGATGAATTCAAACCATTCTTTGAACATAAAAGCATCGAAAAGATTGCTCACAACATGAAATATGACATGCAGGTTTTGCATCGTTACGGAGTTCAGTTCGACGGGCCTTTGTTCGATACCATGATCGCGCATTACCTGATTCAGCCGGAAGCCAAGCAAGGAATGGACTTTTTGGCGGAATACTACCTGAATTATACTCCGATAAGCATTGAAACATTGATTGGCAAGAAAGGAAAAGGCCAGGGAAATATGGGAGATCTTGCTCCGGAAGCAATCAGCGATTATGCTTGTGAAGATGCGGATATTACTTTCCAGTTGAAACAACTTTTTGCTCCGCAAATTGAGAAAGACCATTTGAAGAAGTTGTTCTACGAAATGGAAATGCCTTTGGTTTCCGTACTTGCCGGTATGGAAGAAGAAGGAATTGCCATTGACACTCCGCATCTGGAAGCTTATTCCAAGCAATTGGCGGAAGAAACAGAAGCCCTCGAAAAGAAGATCAAAGAATTGGCAGGAATGGATTTCAATGTTGATTCTCCGAAACAATTGGGAGACGTTTTATTCGAACATCTGAAAATTTCTTCCAAAGCAAAGAAAACGAAAACAGGACAATACGCTACATCGGAAGATATTTTGCAGCAGCATAAAAACGATCACGAGATCATTCCGTGCATTTTGGATTACCGCCAGATGAAGAAGCTGAAATCGACTTACGTAGATCCGCTTCCGACGATGAAAGATCCGGTGGACGGAAGAGTTCATACAAGCTACATGCAGACAGTTACTGCAACAGGTCGTTTGAGTTCCAATAACCCGAACCTTCAGAACATTCCGATTCGCAGTGAACGCGGTAAGGAAATCCGGAAAGCATTTATCGCGCGATCAGCAGATTTCCAACTGATGTCGGCGGATTACTCCCAGATCGAATTGCGTATTATCGCTGCTTTGGCGAATGATACAAATATGATCCAGGCGTTCAAAGACAAAGTGGATATTCACCGCGCAACAGCTTCCAAAGTATTCCATACGGAACTGGATGCGGTTACGAAAGATCAGCGTAGCGCAGCAAAAGCGGTGAACTTCGGAATCATTTACGGACAGTCTGCTTTCGGGCTTTCTCAGAATCTTGGAATCAGCCGTACGGAAGCAAAACAGATCATCGATTCCTATTTCGCACAGTATTCGACCATTAAATCCTACATGGATAAAGCGGTGAAAGATGCACGTGAAAACGGGTACGTGGAAACGATCATGCAGCGCCGCCGTTATTTACCGGATATCAATTCCGCCAATGCGGTTGTAAGAGGTTTTGCAGAACGAAATGCTGTCAATGCACCAATTCAGGGTTCGGCGGCAGATATTATCAAACTAGCAATGGTTGCTGTTGACAAAGCCATGAAAAAAGCAAAGGTTCAATCCAAAATGATTTTGCAGGTACACGATGAATTGGTTTTCGATGTTCACAATGATGAACAAGAAATCATGAAAAAACTGGTGAAGGAAGCAATGGAAGGTGCTATTTCTTTATCCGTACCGATGGAAGTAGAAATGGAATTGGCTCATAACTGGCTCGATGCACACTAAAAAATAATGTCCGAAAACAGAGATGGTCATTAATTGCTATTTGCGCGACAAAAAAATGAATATTATGAAAACAGTTCAAAGGGTTAAAAAGTTGAAACAGTTCAAAATTGAACCCTTTAAACTTTTTGAACTATTGAATCAATCTCGTCCTGTTGCAAAACATAAAAAAAAGATCTTTGCATTCCTGACATGTACTTTGTTGGTACTCTTATCGCAAAGCGCAGTTGCCCAATCCAATAATTTCGGGAAGGAATGCATTGGCACCTGGAAAGGAACGATGCACATGTACAGCCAGGGAAGGTTGAGAGATAGTATTTCTGTAGTCCTGGAAGTAGCGCAACAAAACGATTCTGTTTTTAAATGGAAAATGGATTATTTGTCTGAAAAAATGCCGCTTACGAAAGATTATCGCCTGATTTATAAAGGCCGGAATCATTACCAAACAGATGAAGGCGACGGAATCATGTTGGATGGATACCTGTTTGGAAAACGTCTCATTTCTGTTTTCGAAACAGGAGGTATTTTACTTACTTCTGCTTATGAACTGCGGAAAGATGAATTGTACTTTGAAGTGACTTCTTCCAATAAAGAAAAATCCGACTCCGACCCGGAAGTTCAATCTTACCAGGTCGGATTCTTGCAGAATGTGTTGTTTAAACGGGTTTCGAAGTAAGATCTGTCATATAAATGAATTACTCAGTATTTTCATAAATGACTATCGAATCACAGATTTTTATAAAAAAATAGTAAACAACTAATTATCACATTGTTTTTTATTTAATTTCGTAGCAAATTTTTCGTATCCACTATTTAATGAGTAAACCAAAACAACCAAAAACTGGAACTAATTTTTTTGGAATGATCCGAGATATAATGGTTTCATCCATGAGAAACGGTTATGCTGTACTAGCTTCCTTTTTTATACTACTTTTTATTGTTTTTGTAAGGTTTAGTAAAAGTGATTTAAAGACCTTAATATATGACTTGGGAAACGCCTTTGTTAATTATAACAAATTAGGTTGGATACTGTTCTTTATATCAATATTTTTGATGGAAAGAAGAATGAAAAAATTACGTCGGATTCATGCGGAAGAAATGGATCGAGTTTCTGAAGAAAAGAGATTTCTGCAAGAGAAATTGACTGGTCAAAAAATGTCTAACACAAAAAAGAAATAGTTATGGTAGTTCTTCTAATTATTTTTATTTTTCTATCACTATGGTATTTTGCAGTTCAGGCAATTTATATGCCTAACTACAAACATGATATCAGATATAAACTTTATGCTAAGCGAGACGAATTAAGGAGATTAATTATTGATTCAAAAATTGACAATGAAGAGTTTAGTTTCTTAGATCAATATATCTCGAATTTGATAATTCATACAGGCAGTATTAATGTTTTTGACATATTCATTTCAAAAGTTAAAATGAAGCCTGAAGCATTAAACAAAATTGAATATCGAGTTCAAAAGATAAAAGGATGTAGTCAAGAAAATTATGTTGAAATAAAAAGTAGTGTTGATAAAATTGCTTTAGATATTACATTTCGCAATTTAACGGTTCTATTACCATATATTTTATGTTTAATGCCATTATTACTTATATATGTTCTGATTATTATCGGCAGGAAAAAAATGAAAGCTAAATTATCAAGTTCGGTTCAAAAGTTTGGAGTATTGAACGAAAATGAGTTTAGTCAACTTACAATTTGTTAATTATTAATACAAAAAGGCTTCTTAGTAAGAAACCTTTTTGTTCTAGTTTTGTAATGGGAATTTAGAACAATGTGTTTTTCCTTAAGTATAAACAGCAAATCAATTCCAAAAGAGAACAGACAATCAGATTTTTCATAGAAAAGCAACGTTTTTTGAAGCTTTTCAAGCAAGAATCATGCTATAATTTCTCAATTCGAATCACTTCATACCCGTTTTCAGAAAGCACTTTTACCAGGTACAATCCTTTTTTCAACGAATCAATTTCAATTGTTACATCGTGTCCTGAAACAGCTTTTTCATACACCGTTTTCCCGCTCAAATCAACTAATTCGAGGCTTTGAATCATGGAATCCGGGCTCTTAATTGTCAGCATTCCGCTGGAGGGATTCGGGTAAACCAATACTTTTTTGTTTTGAGACCATTCATCGGTAGCAAGGATGCAAGACAACGGCATATCAAAACCTTCCACCTGATCCGAACGACTTTCAGAACTGCCCTGAATCGCCGAGTAACCGAGTCCTCTACGTGCAAAAACTTTCCAGATCAAGCATTTGTTTGCTCCGTTGTAAAGGATCTGATCGGCAGCCAGGATTGCGTCTCTTCCATCCACAAAACCAGGTCTGCAAGATGTTAATTTCAAGCCTTCGATAACCAAAGCCATTGCGACATTGTTTCCTCCTGTTCCTGTTTTGAGATTCGGATCAAAACCAAATTTATCGATCAAAGCCCAATTTAAATCCCACAACATTGTTGCCCAAACAAACCCGATTCCGTGAGGCTGAGTCAACGAACCATTGTTCGTGCTTCCGTACGTGTAATCGTTGATTGCAAAATCCGTTGAATAAGCTGCCGGACGAATTCCCGTCGCGTTATTCGGTTCATTTGTAACATATGTTGCAACTCCACGAGGATCTCCAGCCTGATCAGTCGCTTTTTGCGTAAGCATCAAACCGAACCAATCGGACCAGCCTTCTCCCATTTGCTCTTCATTGTACAAACAATCTGTAACATCTGGCCCACCAACCAAACGGTTCGAAATACCGTGTCCGTATTCGTGTGCAATAATCATATTGTCAAAATCAGAATCCGTAGCTTCCAGGTCTCCCGGATTCACAATTGTTGCATTGACTGTATTTCCGGATTGAATCTGACTTACAAATGCATCTCCGTTCGGTTTTGAAATCATGATGGACGGAATCGTAACCGTATTTGAAAAACCACCCATTCCGGCTGTTCCAGTTCCCGAGTTATTCATCACAATCACAGCAATAGCTCCCAAATTCTGGCAAGCTTCAACTTTATCTGTAAACCCACAGTTTCCTCTTCTTACCAAAGCAATTTTCCCGTTAATAGCTGCCGCATTGGAAATGATTCCACAGCCATCATTCGGATCTGTTCCGGAATTCACCACCAAAACAACATCTTCCGTAATCGGAGTTGTTGGAACCGGCGGACCAAAACCTGCCGTTGAACAAGTATAAGCACCCGAAATAGCTGCGGGAGCATTTACCGTCAGCAAATCCGGTACATTGTTCGAAGACCACAAATACATTTGCATATACGGATACATTCCATCAGGCGGAGTTGCAAAATTTGCATTATTGGTTCCACTTCCATCCTGCGCATGGGCATAAACGGCATCTTGTCCCAAAGCAGCTCCGGTGTAATTGGTTTCCTGGAAATTTCCGCTTTCTTCATCGAAACCGTAATATGCCCAAATATCGTGCATCATGTTGTTCATGTAGAACAGGTTTGTGATCACAGCGTCCAGGTTTCCCTGCACTCCGACAGCAGAATCATAAGCAAAGTTGAAATTCAATGCTGCTCCGCCATCCGGGGAATATCCGGGAATATCATCGTTGTCAATATCTTCCGAAGCAAATACATTGTTTCCGTTTGTAGTCGTGTATTCATCTCCGGTTTGTCCGTCAGTATCATGCCATCCAAACGGAGAATAAGTCGGATCGGAAGGATTTACGACCAAACTCCTGTTTCCATGAGCAGGACTGATTACCGGCAACGCATAAACCATGTACTGATCTGCTCCCGGAGGTGGTGGTGGCGGACAAAACAATTGTTCTTTATTCTGATGTGCTTCTCCCGCGTTATGTTCGAATGAGCAATGGGAAATCCAGTCGTTTTGGAAAATCACTTCACCGGTTTCTGCATTCAATTTCATAGACCACCAATGTTCGGAATTCAGTGGATAGATGCTCAAATCCCACAAATAGAGTAATTGCCCTTTTTGGGAACCCAAAACCAATTTCACCGGAATGGCTTCTTTTGAAAGTCCGTCTTTGGCAAAAAGGAAGGAATTCTTTTCGCTTTTCAACATTTTGAAGGCCGAATAGGAAATTCCCAAATGATCCAATGCTTTTTTCAAGGCATCATTTGCGGATAAAGAAGCCTGGTTCGCAGGATTGGACATCGGAACAAAATTCGAAGTAACGTGAACAGGCAATTGGTCTTTCATTGTCACAATTCCGAATCCGTCTACTACAGCGATTCCGTTTTTGGTTTGGCGAATTTTCAAATGTTTGGTGTTCGGAGCTTTGGAAGAAGCGGTTGAGACCAATTCCAAATCTGCAAAATCAGTCGATTTCAAATTCCATTTGGATGCATTTTCCTGTAAATAACGCTGAATAGTAGTTATGTCATTTTGACCGAAACCAAGCGTGATAGATGAAAGGAACAAAATGAAGGAGAGTAGTTTTTTCATTTTCAGTTTTTTAGATTCACAATGTACAAAAAAAGAAGAAAAGGCAAAAGCTTTCGAAGACTGAGATTCTGTCTCAAAAGCGCGACTTCCCATTTAATGACACATCTTACAACGTTGCCTGACTCTTACTTTTTGGCATCGCCCCAAAAAGTAAGCAAAAAGGTCTAGGCCGGTACTCGAAAACCTGTAAACTACGCGGCATTGCGCGAAAGCATTCGAAACTCGTCCTACGGACTCAAACACCGAATGCTTTT